>SXGT01765475.1_pt1 | contig 16901 bp, 11 predicted proteins | sample 3176221 | NCBI WGS metagenome assembly SXGT01 (sample SAMN11356862, study PRJNA531348) | freshwater metagenome | isolation source: freshwater sample F1-120 | place: China: Fuxian Lake, Yuxi | collected 2017-12-25 | reverse complement strand
TCGATGTTCTCAAACATGGTGCGCACCTCCATGAGGTCATTGAGTTGGCCGGTGGGCATCTGTGCCCCGCGCTTGCTGAGCACGCCGTTGAAGAAAATAAGAAACACCCGGCGCATTTCAACCCGAGCGGGGTGCTCCTGGGTCAGCCTCAAGAGTCGATCGAAGATGTCGACGACCCCGACCCCTTTGTCATGGGAGGCCTGCTCCATGTCGAAGAGCGTCGAGACGAGGTTGGGCTCGGAGGGCTTGTCGGCCTGCCCCAACGCGTTGATGTCGATCAGAAGATACTCGATCTGGAGTTGGTAACGCTCCAGGGGCGAGCTCACCGAGATGGGGATGAAGTTGACCAGGGAGCGGTTGGCCCCCCATCTCGTTTCACCGTTGTAAAGCACGATGGGCAGCACGGGCGGCAGTTGCTGGCCGAGACGCTTGCGCTGGGTTTGGATAAGGTGCTCATAAAGCAGGCTGACGTAGGTGGCCACCCGCGCCGCCATGAAGCTGTCCACCGACGACTGGAACTCCAACACCAGGCACAGATACAGAGGGTTGTCGTCCAGCGTGGGGATCTCCCAGATGCAGTCCGTGTGCCGCCTGCCCAGCGCCTGGGTCAAAAACGTCGTCTGGATCGGCTTCATGTCCTCCAGCCGCAGGAGCTTGACGATCCCTGCCGGCGCGAAGGCCTCCAGGAGCTGACGCACAAGGTCGGGCTGGGCAAACAGGGTTCGGTAAGCCCCGTCAGCGTCCTCGTTGTCCGTGTCCGAGTCCTTGTTGTCCTTGGCCATCGCTCCCTCTCTCCTTGCGCCGATCCCCTGTACCCATGTTCTCCCACCCCCACATCTTCTCCCTCGCCTCGCTCCCTTTGGCAAGCCTCTTCGATCGGGTCTCCGCAGCGCACCCCCTGTCGATCTTGCCGACGGCGTCTCGCCCTTCAAGGCTCCTGATCCCGACCCCCGACAGCCCTGCCCACCCTCCACCTCGGCGGCCTGTCCTCAACCACGCCGATCCCCGCCGCGCAACCCCTCTCCACCCGCCCACAACGGCCACCGATCCCGCCCAGAGACAGCCCTGCCCACCCCCACCTCTTCCTCCCCTCCACCCACTCCCCTCGCCCACACACGCCTCACCCTTGCCCCTCTCCACAACGGCCCCCGCGCTGCGGCCTGGGCACTTCCCAGGCGGCTTACGCTGCGCCTGGGGTGCCCGCCGCCTTGCGCGCCCCCTGCCCGGTTTGCGTCCTCTCCATCGACCTGCTCCCCTTCGCTGTGCGCGCCTTCACGCTCTCGTTCATGGCTCCTGCCCTCATCCCTTTGCGCCACACCAGCGAGGCCTTCGTCGCTCAATCCCGAGCCTCGGAGCGTCTGGCTCAACGCTGATCCGCAACCTCGAGTCTGCATCTGGATCGATGCGGCGCCGCGACCTTGCTCCTTTGGAGCAGCCCACGCTGCTTGTGTGACAGGATTCTCTTCTAAAAATTGCCCCAAATCCAGCCACCCACGACAAAGCCAGCGCGACGATCTCGACGATCCCTCTCACCGCTCCCGCCCGGCCAGTGGATCGAGGCCCGCGATACGCGCGACCGAGGGTCTCAATCACCGCGACCGAGGGGCGGCATCCATTGGACCCTTCGATCAGGAGAAATGGAGGCCGAGCGGCGCCTGTCTTGATACCCAGGCGAAATTGTGGAATGTCAGACAGGTGGTCCCGACATCCACTACCCTCCCTTGAAGGATACCCCATGACGGAAATCAAACACGGTTCCGTGACTGTGATCTTTCCCGATCACCTGACCCCTTCAGACGAGGCCGGCAGGCTCACCGACGACGATAAGCGCAAGCTGCCCAAGGCCCGCCGGGGCGTCGGGCTGGTCTGCGAGCAGACCGCCAGCGCGCTGGAGATCGTCGGCGCGCGCTTCAAAGGGCCGCCCCTGCGGGGCTGACGACGGGGAGGATGCCTTCGCAGCGCCCTGTCACGGACCACGACGGACGCGATGAGTTCAAGGTCTGGGGTGTCGAGGGCCACGCCGCCTGGAAGATCGCCGCCCCGTCGCCAGCCCCGAAGGGGCGAGACGCCGTCGGCATGATCGTCGCCCCGGGCGCGAGCCCGGGGCGAGCGGCCTGTTCACACCCTGCTCCACAGCCGGAGCGTGGGGCGTCGGCCACTGCACACACCAAGGATCACGGCCATGATCATCCTGCACCCGCGCATCCACACCCTGAGTAAGGACCTGATGCGGCCCGAGAACCCCTGGGGCACCGTCGAGGCCCTCCAGATCCTCGACGGGCGCGTTGTGCGCGCTGGCGCCAGGGCCGAGGTCCTGCGCCACAGAGCTGCCGGCGAGCCGGTCGAGGCCATCGACGGGGCCTGCGTGCTGCCGGGCTTGATCGACACGCACGCCCACCTGACCGGGCTGAGCATGCGCCCCGGCGCCCTCGACCTGCCCGACGATCTCCCGCCGCTCCAGTGGGCCGAGGCCGTCGCCGCCGCCGCCGCTGGCCTCTCGCCCGGCGTGTGGATCACGGGGCGGGCGTGGAACCAGGCCGTTTGGCGCGACGAGGACTGCCAGGGCCTGCGCCGCTCGCCGGAGGGCTTCCCGGCCCACGATCTGCTCAGCGCCGCGGCCCCCGACAACCCCGTCGTGCTCCACCGCACCGACCAGCACGCGGCCTGGGTCAACGCCGCCGCGCTGCGCGCCGCCGGGGTCCACCGCCATCTGCCCGACCCCGAGGGCGGCCTGATCGTCCGCGATCCCGCGGGCGAGCCGCTGGGCGTCCTGGTCGACGAGGCCGTGGGGCTCGTCGCCAGGGCGCTGCCCCCGCTGGACGCGGCCCAGCGCCGCGCGCTGCTGGCCGAGAAGGGGCGCCTCTTCTTGTCCCGAGGGGTCACGACCGTCCACTGCGCGCTGATCAAGCCCGAGGATCTCGACCATTACGCCCACGTCCTGACCGGCGACGAGCGCCTCGGGCTGAGGGTCCGAGGGATGGTCTACGACGAGCCTGCGGCGCTGGAGGCCTGGGCGCGCCAGAACAAGCCCTGGCGAGATGAGGGCGGCTGGTGGAGCGTCGAGACGCTCAAGGCCTTCGCGGACGGCGCGCTGGGCTCTCGGGGGGCCTGGTTCTTCGATCCCTACGAGGGCGCGACCGCCTGCGGCCTCTCGGTGGCCACGCCGCCCGAGATCGAGGCGCTCGGGAGGGCGGCGCTGGCCGGCGGCTGGCAGCTGGCCACCCACGCCATCGGCGACCGGGCCATCACCGAGACGATCGACGCCTACGCCCGCGCCGGCTGGACGGCTGACCTGTCCGACCGCCTGCGCTGGAGGGTCGAGCACGTCCAGCACCCTCGCCTGGACGCCCTGGACAAGATGGCGGCGCTGGGGCTCTTCGCGGCGATGCAGCCCATCCACGCCACGCGCGACATGCGCTTCGTCGCCGCCTTGCTCGGCCACCAGCGCGCGTCGCTGAGCTACCCCTGGCGCGCGGTGGCGGATCGCGGCATCCCGACCGGCTTCGGCAGCGACTACCCCATCGAGACCCTCGATCCCTTCGCGGGGCTGCACGCCGCCCTCACGCGCCAGGACGAGGCAGGCCGCCCCGACGGGGGCTGGTTCCCTGAGCATCGGCTTGGGCGCCTCGAAGCCATGCTCGCCTACACGCGGGGCGGCGCCGGGCTCATGGGCCGCGATCGGGACGACCTCGGGCACCTCGGCCCGGAGGCCCACGCGGACCTCATCGCCCTGGACGTGGACCCGAGCCAGGACGCGCCCGAGGCGCTGTTGAGGGTGCATGTCCAGCGGGTGTGGACGGCGGGCCAGGAGCTGGCCCTCTGAGGGGCGGCGCGGTCAGAAGCGGTATTGGAGGCCGAAGTCGAAGCCGAGGGGGAGGTCGACGGCGGGATCGGAGAGGGGCAGGACGTAGAAGGCGAAGTTGCCCGAGGCGGTCATGAAGAGCTCGCGGTAGAGGCGCAGTGAGGCGCCGATCTGGCTGTTGACGCCGACGAGCCAGCCGGGGCGCTGGACGATGATGTCGTTGGGGTCGCAGCCGGGGGCGTTGACGTTGATCTTGCAGAAGAAGTTGGTGGTCATGGAGAACTCGGCGAGTCGGTCGGCTTCGAGGGAGAAGCCGATGAAGGGTCGCACGATGCCGATCCTGAGAGCGTAGGTGCCGCCGAAGAAGGTGCGTATGGAGCCGAAGCCCTCGCGGAGGTGCCCGTTGGCGTCGACGCCGCCGGTCATGAGGTTGATGCGGGAGCTCAGGGCGAAGTTCTCCGAGAGCATGTACTGGCCGGAGAGGGAGAAGCCGAAGTTGTTGAAGAAGACGTCGATGGGGCGGGTGCGCAGAAAGGCGAGGTAGGCAAAAGAGGAATCAAGGTAAAACCGACCCTTTTCCTGGTCGGCGGGTTGGGGGCGCGGGGTGGGCAGGGGCTCGATGCAGGCGGCGAAGCGGGAGGCGAGGCGGTCTGCGCGCTCGATCTGTGCGTCGGGATCCTGGCTCAGGGTGATGCGCTCGGGCTCAAAGAAGAGGGGCTCGCCGGTGTCGCGGCGGAGCATGTGGAGGGTCAGGGTGACGGAGGGGCCGGTCTGGACGGCGTAGCCCCACAGGACGATGTCGGCGTTGACGAGCGCGCCGGAGCGGCGGGCGCGGGCGCGGTCGGGCTCGTCCGCGCCGGCCTCGCGGCTCAGGAGGACGTCCTGGCGGGCGGCGCGCCAGGCGCGCTCCAGGGAGTCGGAGTAGAAGGGGTAGACGAGGACACGGGCTGGCTCCAGGCGGATCATCTTGAGCAGGACGTCGTTCTGGCGAGCGGCCAGGTCGGGGCTCTCGCCGTCGCGGCTGCGCTCCTCGTCGTAGACGATGGCGAGGTGCTCGTAGACCTGGGCCAGATCGCTGGGGAAGAGCAGATCGGCCTTGACCTTCTCCAGGAGGCGGGCGGCTTCGAGCAGGTGGCCTTCGGCTTCGCTGAGGCTGGCGCGGGACAGCGCGTTGACGCCCTTCTTCAGGAGGGAGTCGCCCTTGCGCATCGAGCGCATGATCCGGGCCAGATCGGGCGCGTCCCGGATGTCGGAGTCGGTCCTGGTGAAGGCTTCGAGGAACTCGCCGCTGGGGACGACGACAAAGCGCTCGTCGTTCTGGGCGAAGTAGCGCTCGATGGCGCGGGCGAGCCGATCGGTGTCGAACTGGGGTGTGCCCTTCCTGGATTCGTCGGGATCGGGGTAGAAGTCGATGGTGCCGTCGATGTTGCCGGACAAGAAGACGCGGTAGCGGGGGTCCGGGGCGATCGGATCGGGCTGCGCCGCGGCCAGGGCGCAGGCCAGGAGGGCTGCGGCCCAGGTCAGGAGCGCGAGGGTGCGCCGCGTCGAGGGGGCCGGGGTCCGTGGCCCTCGACGTGGCCTGGGGTGGAGGGGGAGTCTAGTCGTCACAGCGGTCGCAGGCTGTCGGCATGCGGGGCAGCTCCATCCCGGGGTCATCGAAGGCGTTGTAGGCTTCGGGGGTCCGCCCGAAGAGCTGGAGGTTCGCGGCCACGGGCGTAAAGGACTTGACGCGGCCGCGCTGGACGTCAAACACGATCTCGACGACCTCGTAGCCGCGCCTGAGGGTGCGGTCGCCGAAGAGGGTCTTGTAGTTCCTGGGGGTGCGGCTGGTGTCGCCCTCGACGAAGAAGAGGACGGTGCCCCGGAAGTTGTTGCCGTCCTCGGTGGTGAAGGGCGAGCCGACCAGGGGCTCCAGGGGCTTGCGCTCCTCGTCATTGTCCGCGCTTTTCTGCCAGTCGAAGGGCACCTCGCCCTGCTCATCGACCTGTCCGATCTGGCGGTCGCGGTAGACCAGCGGGATCCCCATGGTGAAGCGTATCCCGCCGTCGTTGTCGCTGACGAAGGGGATGAGGTCGGGGTTGGGGTTGAGGACGCCGGGGGGGAAGGCGCGGGCGTCCTTGTGGAAGATGACCTGATCGAAGCTCCCGAGGGTGTTGAGCGGCACGTTCCAGTCGGCGACCTCCAGGTTGTCGTCGCCCTTCCAGACGATGGCGACCTTCAGCGCTCCGGCGCGGCCGGCGGCGCCTTCGGCCTCGACCTCGGCCGCGATGCGCTCGTCAAACTGGAAGGAGTACCGGAAGATGTCCTCCTCCTGTGGGCTCAACAGGCAGTCGCGGTTCGGGACATCCTCCTGCTTCTCCAGCAGGATCGACGCGCTGGGCGGCAACAGGCCGGCGGTCGAGTCGCGCTTGAAGCCGCGCTGGCCGTCCAGAAAGACGCCCTCGCCGTCCCGGTCGAGGGTCATGCGGACCTCGCGGTCGTGGTGATCGCGGAAGGCCAGCGTGAAGCGGGTCTGATCCTCCTTCAGGCGCACGCGATCGGTCCAGAAGCAGGCCCGCTCGCGCTTGTCGAAGGGGGACTCGTCCGTGCCGCCGACCTCCAGCAGCGAGTGGTAGCGCACGATGCCGCCGGCCTCGTTGCCAAACTGGAAGAGATCGAGCCGCACCGCCAGATCCTTGTCGTAATTCAAGGTGTTGTCCGGCACGACGACCTCATTGAAGGTCTCGCTGATGATCGTCTCGTCCACGCAGCCGCAGAGGAAGACGATCAGCACCACCCAAAAAATCCTCGCCATCTAGCGCTCTCCGCTCTCGGGCCGCCGCCCGCGCCATCCCCTGATAATGGGATTGGCGGGCCGGGGCGTCAATCTCAAGCCGCTGGCGCCGGGCTGGCCACGGCCGAGGTGGAGTGAAGGCGCACCACCTCTGCGCGCGAGGTGGACAAAGGGTTGTCCACCCCCGGCCAGCGCTGGGCGCGAAGCGGCGCCGCGCTCCCGGCGTCGATCTCGACACGATGGCGATCCGTGGTCGCGACGGGGGATCGTTGGCGCTGGCCGCGATCCTGGCCCGAAGCCTGCTTTGTGCCTCGTTCGCCAGCAGGACTCGACCCCGGACCCACGACGCCGCCATGATAGACCTCCAGAACCTGACCGTCCATCCACGAAGGCGCTCCTTGAGCGCGAGGTTGGCGGCGCTGCTCGGGCTGCTCCTGCTGGCGATCCCGTTGATGGCGTCGGACTGCGTGCAGGATCTTGGTCTGGTGGGCGAGGGCGACCCGACCCAGGGGGAGCTGGAGCTTCGGCTGGCGATGTCGAAGCTTGAGCAGCACGACGTCCGCGGGGCCGCCCACGACTTTGAGCGGGCGGCGGCCAGCGACCCTCTCAAGGGCGAGGCGCTGGCGGGCGAGGCGCTGACGCGCCTGTTGCTGCTGCCGGAGGATCCGGCCGTGGGGTCGCTGGTGAGGCTGCTCGGCGGCAAGCCCTTCGACATGCAGGCGGACTTCTATGGCGACGACGGTGTGCTGGCGCACTACGCGCGGCGCACCGACCAGCTCAAGGTCGAGGAGCGCCTGGAGGCGGCCCTGCCGTGGTCTGCCGAGCAGAGGGCGGACGTGTCGCGCGTCGCGAGCCGCCTGCGGCCGGAGTTGACCGGGAACGAGGTCGCCGACGCGCTCGCCGAGGTCGCCGCGGCGACCCTCGACGTGGCCGAGCTCTTCGCGCGCGCCGCTGACGCCCCTGGCAAGACCCGCTTCGAATTTCCGCACGGGACCTTTCACGGTCGGACCTTCATCGGCGTGCGCGCCTCGGAGCTTCGGCTGCTTGACGGCGCGCTGCGGGCGGCGGCGGCGGGCATGCTCTGGGTCGCGGCCTACGACTGGCCGATGACCGCCGACCAGCTCTCGGCGCGCTTCTCGCTGCGATCGCGGGTCGAGCGCTTCAACGAGGGGGCGCTGCGGCGGGTCCGCGCCCCGGAGCGGCTTGAGTTCGCCCGAGGGCTCATGCGGCAGAGCTTCGAGCGGCTGGCGATGGCCGCTCAAAGCGGCGTCCACGACGAGACGCGCGGGGGCCTGCTGTGGAGCGCGCTCTCGCTGCAGGAGGCGCTGGCGCTGCAGACCTTCCTGCGGGAGCTGGCGATGTCCGTCGATCTGAGCACGCCGCTCTCCGGCGCGCCCATCAGGGCGCACGTCGGCGCGGCCTTCGAAGGGCGGACGCTGGACGAGGGGCAGGCGCTGGCGGAGCTTGGCGGCGGGCTGGATCAGGGCGGCGACGAGCGGCTGGAGACGGGCTACGACGCGATCGCGTCGATCCTGCTGGACGGCGTGCTGGACCCTTACTGCCACCCCGACCCGGAGGTCGAGGATCCCGGGTGCCCGGAGTTCTTGAGCGCGGGCCTGGGATCGTCGGAGCCGTGGGAGCGGATCATGGCGCCGCTGCGGCGCTCGCTGGCGGCGGATTACGGGCTGTGAGCGGGCGATCCTGAGGGGGCTCAGTCGTCGGAGAACTTGCCGGAGGCGATGTCGTCGGCAGACAGGTCCAGGCGCTTGAGGATGTAGGCGACGGACTTGCGGTGCATGCCCGAGACGCGGGCGGCCTTGGAGATGTTGCCGTCGGTCTGCTCCAGGAGGCGGACCCAGTATCGGGTTTCGAAGGTGTCGACGAGGTTCTGCTTGGCCTCCTTGAAGGGCAAGCTGACGTCGAAGGGGACGACGTCGCCGGTCACCTCGGCGGCGGCTTCGACGGGCGGCGGCGGCTGGGCCTGGAAGTTGAGGTAGCGGGTCTCGATGCGATCGCTGTCGGCCAGCAGCGAGGCGCGGCTGACGAAGTTCTTCAGCTCGCGGACATTGCCGGGCCAGCGGTGCTTCTTGAGCTTCTCCATGGTGTTGTAGGCGATGTTGAGCCCCTGACGGCCGGTGGACTCGACGGCCTGGGCCAGGAAGCGCTCGATGAGCAGGGGGATGTCCTCGGCCCGGTCGCGCAGCGGGGGCATCTTCACCTTGATGATTTCGAAGCGGTAATAGAGATCCTGGCGGAAGTTGCCCTCGCGGACCTCGTGGATGAGGTTGCGGTTGGTGGCCGCGACGATGCGGACGCTGACCTTGACGGTCTGGGTGCCGCCGACGGGGCGGATCTCCTGGGTCTCGATGGCGCGCAGGAGCTTGGGCTGGAGGTCGAGCTCCAGCTCGCCGAGCTCGTCCAGGAAGAGGGTGCCGCCATCGGCCTGCTCGAAGGCGCCCTTGCGGGCCGAGGTGGCGCCGGTGAAGGCGCCTCGGGCGTGGCCGAAGAGTTCGGACTCGATCAGCTCGCGGGCCACCGCCGAGCAGTCAAAGACGATGAAGGGCGCGGACTTGCGCTTGGAGTGGTCGTGGATGGCGCGGGCGACGAGCTCCTTGCCGGTGCCCGACTCGCCCTCGATCAGGACGGTGGCGTCGGTGGGAGAGACGCGCTCAAGGAGCGCGAAGATCTCGCGCATCTCCTTGGAGCGACCGATCATGGCGCCGAAGCGGTCCCGCGAGGAGAAGTGGATGTCGACCTCGTCCTCGGTGACGTCAAAGCGCAGCGTGGTGCGGCCGAGCTTGAAGACGCACCCGGGCTCCAGGAAGAAGTCCTTGACGCGCCATGGCCCGAGCCAGCAGCCGTTCTTGGAGTTCTTGTCGATCAGGTGGTAGCCGCTGCCGTCGACGTCGATCTGGGCGTGGATGCGGCTGACGGAGGGGTCGTTGAGGACGAAGTCGGCGTCGGGGGAGACGCCCAGCAGGACGAGGCGGCGCTCAAAGGACTGCGCGAGCCCCTCGTCCGGCCCTTCGATGACCGTCAGGCGGTACTTCTTGAGGGTCAGCGTCTCGCCGCCGCCTTCGACGAACACTGTCCTGGTCTGCTCAGCCACCTCGACCTCCCTTGCTCGATCCCGACGCTACGATTTTCGCACCCCCTGCGCTCGGTGGCAACCCCGCGAGGTCGGCGGAGCGCCTGCGGGCGCAGGGCGCGGGCCTCGGGCGGCCTCGTGAGGTCGGCCAGGGGCTATTGGGGGATCCGGGAGAGGTTGATGGTGAAGCGGTTCTTGCCGCCTGCGACGACGGTGACGGACTGGGCGCCGGCGTAGGGGTAGGCGGTGGCGGTGGCGGTGACCTTGTAGGTGCCAGGGGCCAGATCGATGACCAGGGAGCTGTTCCGGGGGTCGTGGGTGAGCCCGTTGACGGTGAAGGTCGACACGAGGGGCCCGCTCTGATCGGCGGCCCAGGTGCGCAGCATGACGCGCTCGGCGGGCTGGGCGAGCGCCTCAGGCTCTGGCTCCGGGGTCGAGAGCGGGTCGAGGGTCATCTGGACGGCGCTCTGGAGGTTGGTCTGGATGATCTGGGTGCTGGCTCTGAAGCCGGGCTTGTCGAGGCGGACGCGGACGCGGCCGAGCGGGAGGGTGAGCGCGGCGGGGGTCTGCCTGCCCGTGGGGCTCCCGTTGATGGATATCTCGGCGCCGGACGGGGTGGACTCGATGCTGACCCGGACCCGGTCCTCCTCGGCCGGCCTGTCATGCGGCGGCGTCTGACCGGCGTCGGGCTCGAGGTTCTGGGGGGGGCCGACGTCGGACTCGGGGGTCTGGGGCTGGGCGACTTCGAAGTCGTGGGTGTAGCGCGCGGCGATCTCGGGGGGCTGGATGATGATGTTGAAGGACTGGCCGAGGCCATTGGGGACGAGGGTGACGGTGGTGGGTCGCTCCTCGGAGATGTTGACGGCGCCGGGGGTGGTCCCGACGGTGGTGTTGTCGATGACGATCGCGGCGCCGGGCGGCTGGGTGACGAAGGAGACCTGCTTGACGCGCGGGGCGACCGCGGGCCGGATCGGCTCCAGCCTCAGGGTGGGCATGCGGATGTCGTCGCCGCGCGTCAACAGGATGGAGGTGGGCTCTGGGGAGGTGTAGCCGTCGAGGCGGACGGTGATCTCGTGGGAGCCGGGCAGGAGGCCCCGGATGGGATCGCCGCTGAGGCCGACCGGCACGCCGTCGACCAGGACCGTAGCGCCGGCCGGGGTGGTCCTGACGAGGAGCGTGGGCGGCTCGAAGGAGAGCTTGTAGGAGAGCACGAGCACCATCGCCAGCAATCCCAGGCCGACGACCGCAGCCAGGATGCGCCATCGACGGCGAGGGCGAGGGGCGGCCTCGGGCGCCGGGCCGGTGGGGACGGGAGAGGGCGACGGCGCGTCGGGCTCGCCCTTGACCTCGGGCTGGGCCTGGGAGGGCGCGGGGGGCTGCGGCGCCTTGGAGGGCTCGGTCGGGATCGCGGGGGTGTCATCGCCGAAGACGCGAAGGCGCGGGGCGCGGGGCTCGACCCGGGCCAGCGGGGGCCGGTCGATGAGGACGCTGACGGTGCCGGGGGTGGCGCTGGAGCTGGCCGCGCCGAAGGACAGCGCGGCGGAGCCCGTGGCCGTGTCGACGAGGGGATCGACGCCGTCGGCACGATGGACGCCGTCGGCACGATGGACGCCGTCGGCACGATGGACGCCGTCGGCACGATGGACGCCGTCGGCACGATCACCGCCTGGACGCTGTCGGCCACGATCGACGGCGCCGTAGGCACGATCACCGCTGTCGGCGCTGTCGGCGCTGTCGGCCAGGAGCTTGTCGACCTCGGCCGAGAGCGCGTCGTCGAGGCTGACCCGGGCGAAGTCGCCGGAGTGCCGGCTGGCGCCCGGTTCGAAGCCCTCGGGGAAGAGGCCGTCGAGGACCTGGGCGACCTCCCGGCTGGTCATCCCGCCGTGGGCGTAGAGGTGGGTGAAGATGGCCCGCTCAAGCTCGTCGACCTGCCCGTAGCGCGCGTCCCTGTCCTTGGCCAGCGCCTTCATCACGATCGCGTCTATCGCCGCGGGGATCTCAGGGCGCAGGCGAGAGGGCGGCGGCGGAGCGTGCGTCTTGACGCGCTCGAGCGACTCCAGATCCCGCTCCCCCTCGAAGGGGCGCACGCCGGTGAGCAGCTCGTAGAGGACGACGCCGGCGGAGAAGACGTCGCTGCGGACGTCGACGTCGGCGCCGATGGCCTGCTCGGGGGACATGTAGCAGAACTTGCCCTGGAGCCTGCCGGTGGCCGACCGCGACAGCCGCCCCGCGGCCTTGGCGATCCCGAAGTCCACCAGCTTGACCTCGCCCTCGGCGCTGATGAGCACGTTGGAGGGCGAGACGTCGCGGTGGATGATCTTCAGCGGGCGCCCCTCGGCGTCCACCTTGCGGTGCGCGTAGGCCAGCCCCTTGCAGACCTCCCCGATGATGAAGAGCGCGGCGTTGATCGGGGGCAGCTGGCCCAGCTCCGCGCAGCGCTTGAGCAGCGCCCGCAGATCCTGACCCGCGATGTACTCCATCGCGATGAAGAGCTCGCCCCCCTCCTCCCCCATGTCAAAGACCGGCACGATGTTCCCGTGGGTCAGATGGGTGACGATGTTGGCCTCGTCGATGAACTTGTGGACGAACTCCTCTTCCTCGGCCAGGTAGGACAGGATGCGCTTGATGACGATCTTCTTCTCGAAGCCGCCCGCGCCCCGCGTCCGCGCCAGGTAGATCTCGCCCATCCCGCCGCGCGAGAGCAAGCTCAACAGCTCATAGCGCCCAAGGCGCCGCCCCGGCGCGGGGGTGTCCTGATCAGAGGTGCTCAAGCCAAGACCTTCCGTCGTCTCCCCATCGGGCGCCATCGCGCCTGCCCGGGAGCAGGGGCGCGCCCTTCGGAGCGCACAACCAGCCACGTCTATTCCACGTCGACACCGATGTCAACGGGCCTCATCCGCCGCGCACGCCCCCAGAACGCGCCTGGAGGCTCGCTCATGCCCGGCGGGCCAAAGCCGCTAGAGCGGCAGGCAGACGCTGTTCTGAGCGTCGACGGGTGTGCAGCCCCAGCCCGCAGGGCACGCCGCGTTGCTGCCGCAGAGCGTCGTGCACAGGCCCAGGTTGTTGTTCTGATCGTCCGTCAGGCAGATCCCGCTGTAGCACTGGTTGGCCGCCTCGATCCCGACGCCCTGACAGGCCGTGCCCACCGGGACGCAGACGTTGATGAGCTGGGCCTGACCCTGGACGCTGAACTCCTTGGGCCCGCACGCGTAGCCCGGCAGGCAGTCCGAGGCGCGCTGGCATCGCAGCGAGCACTGCCCCTCGACCTGGTTGTTCGGACGCCTGTCGATGCAGATGCCGTCAAAGCACGCGTTCTGGCCCAGCGGGCTGCACGACACCCCCGTGTCGTCGGCGAAGCACAGCCCGATGAGCTCGCTGCCCCCCGGCTGGTTCGTCACGATGTGCTGCGACCCGATGCACAGCGAGGCCGGGCTCTGCGGGCACTCCTGGCGCGAGACGCAGCGCTCGGTGCAATGGCCGAGGCCCGTGTTCGGATCCCCCAGGCACAGCGTCGTGCTGCAGTCCGCCCGCGCGTCGCAGATCTGCCAGTAGTCGCTCGGGCACTGGCCGCGCGCCACGCAGGCCCCGGCGCAGCACTCCTGGCTCGGCGTGCAGACCCCCGGCGTGTCGCGGCAGTCCCCACCCTGGGCGCAGTCCTGCGGGCAGCCCGCCGGGCTCTCCCCCTGATCACAGGCCCCGTCACCGCACGCCGGACCCTCCGGCTCGGGCTCCGGCTCGGGCTCCGGCTCGACGTCGCCGCTGCAGCGGCCGCGATCGCAGCTCTGGCCCGAGGGGCAGTCCCGATCCTCGACGCACTCCGACTCGCAGCGATCGCCCACGCAGAGCTCGTCCGCGCCGCAGTCGCTGTGGCGCACGCACTCCACGTCGCCGCGCGTGGCGCACCGGCCCCCGGCGCAGATCTCCTCGGCGAAGCAGTCCCGGTCGTCGCGGCAGTCGCCCCCGCGGCCGTCGATCGCCACGCAGGTGTGGGTGTTGGCCGAGCAGGCCTCGTCCTCGGGGCAGTCCCGCGTCCGCTCGCAGAACCCCGCGATGGCCACGCACAGGCCCTGCTGACACTCCTCGTTGAAGACGCAGTCCTCGTCCCCTCGGCACGTCACCGAGCCCTCAAGGCACAACCCCTCCTGGCAGAAGAGCCCCGCGGCGCAGTCCCGATCCTCGACGCACTCGCGCCGACAGGCGCCCTCGACGCACTGCGCCAGCTCGTCCACACAGTCGCTGTTGCGTGCGCAGCTCTGCGGCCCCGTCTGGCCGTCGCCGCACCCCGACAGCGCCGCCATCGCGGCCACCCAGGCGGCGACGAGAATGGCGCAGGGCCTTGATATCATTCGGAAAACTCTGCAGGAGCGGTGGCGGCGGCCAGAGGGCTGAAGTCGTAGTTCTCGGGGTTGATCTCGCGCCAGTCCGTCAGCTTGCCCTTGACGCGCTCCCTGTAGCGCTTGGGCATGTAGCCGCGGTGGACGAGCTGCCGGATGAAGCGGTCGCGCAGATCATCGATGTCCTTGGCGTGCTGCACCTCGAACTGGATGATGGGCGTACACCAGTCGCTCACGATGGCCTCGCCGTGCAGCTTCCGCTTGCCGCGCGCGCCACGGATCGTGCTCACGAGCAGGTCGACGAGCGATGGCTCGCCCTGCTTGATGATCTCAACCTGAAAGCTGTCCACCTCGGGGCTGTCCATCCTGCCTCCTGTCCGAGCCAGTATAGGCCCGCCTCAACACGCCTTCAACTGGCTTCGTCCACCATCCGCACCAGCAGCATATCCTGACGCGGCCGCGCCGCCTCGACCTTGACCCGGATCGCCGCGCCCTCGCCCGCCTCGGCCGTCATCCCAAGCGTCACCGTCATCCCCAGCCCGTCGAGCCACACCAGCGCCCGCCGCCGCTGCTCGTCCATGAAGCCCACCACCGTCGCCGGCAACACCTCCCCGACCCGACCCTGCAGGTGCACCAGCGTCCAATAGCGCTTGCTCTCCCGCTCCACGATCGACGCCTCGTTGCTCAAGCCCTCCACCTGCCCCGAGAGCCCGCCCACCTGCGCCGCGTCAAAGGGCAGCCCCTCTCCCCGCAGATCCGCCTGGATCTGGCGGTGCACCAGCAGGTCGCTGTAGCGCCGGATCGGGCTCGTCGCCTGCACGTAGCTCTCCAACCCCAGCCCGAAGTGCCGGCGCGGCACCGGCGAGAGCGCCCCGCGCTTCATCACCCGCCTGAGCGCGAAGGCGCCGGCCAGGTCCTCGGCCTGGCCCCCCGACGCCTCGACCGCCGACATGTCGTCCGGCGCCTCCTGGATCCGGTAGATCACCGGCAGGCCCCGCGCCTGACAATGCTGCCCCGCCGTCTCGCCGGCCAGCACCATCATCTCCTGGACCAGATCCCGCGACGCCGTGTCCTCCTGAAGGCGAACCTCGACCTCCACCCTCCCGTCCTCGCTGGCCTCGCCGACCGACACCCGCGCCTCGGGGATGGAGATGACCACCGCCCCCTGCGACAGCCGCCACGCCTTGCGCGCCCTGGCCAACGCGTCGAGCAGCCGCAGCACCTCGACCTCCACGCCCTCGACGCCCCCCGCCAGCGCCGCGTCCACGCCCTCGTAGGTGAGCCGACGGGCGACCTTGACCCAGGAGCGCGACACCCTGCGCTCGACCGGCGCCATCGCCGCGTCGAAGATCACCCAGAAGGACAGCGCCGGCCGCACGAGCCCCTCCACCAGGCTCATCGCCCGCTCCGACAGCACCCTCGGGAACATCGGGATCGCCCCCTCCGGGATGTAGACGGTGGTCCCGCGCCGCCTCGCCTCCGCCTCCAGCGGGTGCTCCAGCCCGACGATCGCCGCCGGGTCCGCGATGTGCACCCCCACCTCGACGCGACCATCCGACAGCCGCACCGCGCTCAGGCCGTCGTCGATGTCCCGCGTCGACGCGTCGTCGATCGTGACCACGAACAAGCCCGTCTGATCCTCTCGCCCCTCCAGCGCCAACCCCGACAGATCCTCGGCGTCCAGCCACGCGAGCCCCTCGACCAGCTCGGCCGCCATCGCCTCGAAGACCGGATCGATCGCCGGATCAATGTGATAGCGCCGCAGAAAGAGGTTCTCGTGGACCTCGAATCGGCCCACCTTGATGAGCAGCTTCAGCGCCCTGACCGCGCCCTTGCCCCCCAGCCGGACCACCTCCGCGCCGCCCTCGTGCGAGACCGTCTCCAGCAGCGCCCCCGCCTGTCCCGCCCTGTCGTAGAGATCGCCCTCGACCGCGTAGCGCTCGATCAGCTCCAGGCGCTTTCTCATCTCCGGCTCCTGGAGCGCCTCCTCAAGCTCCCGCGCGCGGGCCGCGATCCGCGCCTCGTCCTGCACCGGGTGCTCCAGCGCCAGACGCCGCAGAAGCGACACGAAGCGCACGCTCAACGAGGCCGCCCGCGCCTCGGCCCCCTGCTGCTGCAAGAGCGCCTCGACCTGCTTCTCCCCGCGCGGCTCCCACAGGTCGTCCTTGCGCTTCTTGAAGAAGGCCGGGTTGGCCCGCATCGCCAGCGTCGCCCCCCACACCTGCACCGAGGACGACCCCCCGAAGAGCCAGTTGGCCAGCGTCTGCAACGACACCGCCTCCCCCTCCCCCAGCAGCAGCTCCCAGACCTCACGGACCTCCGCGCCAGCCAGCATCGCCTCCAGCTCGGCCCGCAGCGCCGACAGCGCAGCAGCGCTGCGCCCTGCGCCGCCGCCCACGTCCACGACCCGATCCGAGACGAAGCTCACCGCCCGCGCCGCGATCAGCTGCTCCTCGGCCTGCTCGGTGACGACCTTGAGGGACTTGCCGACCTCAAGGACCGCCGCAAGCCGCATTTGACCCTTGTCGTCGAACTCGACCGCGCTCCCGCGCGCTGGTGATGTCATGGAAACTCGCTATGAAGGGGTCAGCGCGACCTTGAAGTCGGGCTCGGTCTTCTGACGCAGCTCCTCGATCGTGACCCCGGGGGCCACCTCAAGCAACACCAGGCCATCCTCGGTCACGTCGAAGACGCACAGATCCGTAAAAATCCTGTCGACGCAGCCGACCCCGGTCAGCGGCAGCGCGCAGCGGTTGAGGATCTTCGGCTCGCCGTCCTTGTTGGCGTGCGTCATCATCACCAGCTGGCGCAGCAATGTGGTGACACCTGTAAAAAAAATTCGAGGCTAGCCAGACCGCGGGGCGACGCAAAAACCCTTCAATTGCGCACTAGAACTCGCCTACC
>SXGT01105273.1_pt1 | contig 16905 bp, 18 predicted proteins | sample 3176221 | NCBI WGS metagenome assembly SXGT01 (sample SAMN11356862, study PRJNA531348) | freshwater metagenome | isolation source: freshwater sample F1-120 | place: China: Fuxian Lake, Yuxi | collected 2017-12-25 | reverse complement strand
GCCGTTGTCGATCATCGGGCCGATGGTCACCTGCGCCTCCGGCAGCATTTCCTTCAGCGCATGGGCCAGTAGGTGCGCCGTGGAGTGACGAATAATCTCGACACCCTCGACATCCTTCTCGGTCACAATGGCAAGTGCAGCATCGCTTTCGATGCGGTAGGAGGTATCTACGAGCTTTCCATCAACTTTGCCCGCCAGCGCCGCCTTGGCCAGGCCGGCGCCAATCGAAGCCGCCACCTCTGCCACTGTCAGTGGTTGCGGATATTCGCGTTGTGAACCATCGGGAAGGGTAATGACCGGCATGTCTGGCTCCAGAAACAGAACAGGGTGACTGATTGCTCAGGCACCCCGTTTAATCATGATTTTTGCTGTCAGTGCGCAGCATTTTCAGCGCGCTCTTACGACAGGAATCTTATCACAGCCCGCTTTAGCTCATGCACCTAAGCCTTATCCAATGTGATGTAAGCCTCAACAACGTGCGTATTCCGAACGAGAATGTTGATCCTCAACCCACCTTCGGATTGAGCACAGTTTCGACCAACCGCACCCAGTAGCGTATGCCGGTCGAAATGATCTGGTCATTGAAGTCGTAGTGCGGGCTGTGCAGCATGCAGCCGCCTTCGCCCGGCCCGTTGCCCAGCCAGACATAGCACCCGGGCACCACGCGGGACAGATAAGCGAAATCTTCCGCGCCCATGCTCGGTTTGAGATGCGTCAGCACTTGTTGATCGCCTTCGACCACTTGGCACGCCGCTTCCCGGCAAAGGGAGGCGGCTTCTCCGGCATTAATAGTGGGCGGATAGCCACGGGCATATTGCAGGTCAATCTGCACGTGATGCGTCGCTTCCACACCATTGCAGATGCGTCGCACACCTTTCTCCAGCGCATCCTGCACCTCGGGACGCAGGCTGCGCACGGTGCCGCCAAGGATTGCGGTTTCCGGCAGGATGTTGTCGGCGTGACCGGCATGAAAGCGCGTCACACTTACGACAGCCGCATCCTGCGGATCGGTCGAGCGGCTGACCAGCGATTGGAGTGCCTGCACCAGCGCCGAACCAGCAAGGATTGCATCCGTTCCCTGATGGGGCATGGCGGCATGTGCGCCGCGTGCCGTGATGGTGATTTCAAAACGATCCGCGCCGGCCATCACCGGGCCTTCCATCACCGCAATGCTGCCTGCCGGCAACCCGGGCCAGTTGTGCAGTCCGAACACCATCTGCATCGGCAAGCGCTCGAACAGCCCCTCCTCGACCATCACGCGTCCGCCGCCCTCATGTTCTTCGGCAGGCTGGAAGATGAAATAGACGGTGCCATCGAAGTTACCCGAGTCGCGCAACTTGACAAGCACTTCCGCAGCCCCCAGCAGCATGGCCGTGTGCCCGTCATGTCCGCAGGCGTGCATGCGGCCTTCATGGCGCGAACGATGCGGAAAGGTATTCAGCTCCGGCAAAGGCAAGGCATCCATGTCGGCACGCAGGCCAATGGCACGCTTGCTGTTACCCGCTTTAAGGCAAGCCACAACCCCCGTCTTGGCCAGTCCCTCATGGACCTCCAGACCGATCTGTCGCAAATAATTGGCGACCAGTTCTGAGGTACGCGTCTCATTGAACGCCAATTCTGGATGCGCGTGCAGATCACGGCGCACACTTGCAATGCGCGTCGCAACTTCCGGCAAGAGGGTACTCAGATTCACTTTCCACCTCCTCGTTGATCTCTGAATTGATCTCATTCGGCTCACCACACTCTATCACCCCGAGGACTAGAATCGCCAGCATGCGCCGTCCCATCTTGAACATCAGTACCTTGCGTGCCATTGAGTTGGGTGATGCCAACGCCAACCCGCCCCTGATGCAACGCGCGGGTGCAATCGCCACGCAAATTGCGCTTGAGATGCTCGCGGACACGTCACGCGCCATGCTGGTGGTTGCCGGTCCGGGCAACAACGGCGGCGATGGCTTTGTGATGGCACGCCTGCTCAAACAAGCCGGGCGCAATGTGACGGTCACTTTGTGTGGCGACCAAGACAGGCTACCAGCCGATGCGCGCCTGGCCCACGATGCCTGGCAGGCAACGTCAGGCTGCACGCTTAGCTTCTTTCCCGACGGAGACTTTGGACTGATCGTCGACGCCCTGTTTGGCATCGGACTCACCCGCCCGATCGAGGGCATGGCCAGAGACTGGATCGAGCGGATCAACGCAGCCCCCTGCCCGGTACTGTCCCTCGACATTCCCAGCGGGCTGAACGCTGACACCGGGATCGCTGCTGGCCCGGTCGTTCAGGCCGATTGCACCGCCAGCTTTATCGCGCTCAAACCCGGCATGCTCACCGCCGATGGGCCTGATATGTGTGGCAAGCTCATCCACTGCAGTCTGGATGTCGCCATCCCCTGTGCGGATGGCGAGGAAATTTCACCCGCACATTTTTACAGCCACCTGAAACCACGACGCAGGAACAGCCACAAGGGCAGCTTTGGCAATGTCGCCATTATCGGTGGTGCGTCGGGCATGGCCGGTGCTGCGCTACTCAGCGGGCGTGCCGCACTGAAACTCGGGGCCGGTCGGGTTTATGTCGGCATGCTCGATACGTTAGCTGTTGACCCAATTCAACCTGAATTGATGCTGCGGCCCGCCCATGATGTTGCTGCCCTAGCGAAGGTGGTTGCCATCGGCCCAGGGTTAGGTCAATCGCTCCAGGCAGGTGAATTACTGTCCCAAAGCGTGGAATGTGACAAGCCACTGATACTCGATGCCGACGCGCTCAATCTGCTCACGCAGGGAACCGTATTGCTGCGCAAGATTGCCGTCCGGCCAGCGCCGACTTTTATGACGCCACACCCCGCCGAAGCCGCACGACTGCTGGGCATTCCTACCGAGCAAGTTCAGGCCGATCGGCTGTCCAGCGCCAAGGCGCTGGCACAACGATTCCGCGCCCATGTCGTTCTCAAGGGCTGCGGCAGCATTGTCGTTTGCCCTGATGGTCGCTGGTTCATCAACACCACAGGAAACCCCGGCCTCGCCTCCGCCGGAACCGGTGACGTCCTGACCGGCATGTTGGCGGCGTTGCTGGCGCAAGGCTGGGAAGCATCCACCGCCCTGCTCGCAGCCGTACATCTGCATGGCGCCGCCGCCGATTACTGTGCGTCTCAGGATATCGGCCCGATCGGTCTGACCGCTGGTGAACTCATCGAACCGGCTCGCCGCCTGCTCAACGCCTGGATCGATGACTGAACGGCACCGACTCCGCGGCAGCCTCGTCTCCATACGCATCATTTCCCGCAGCAACGCGGCGGTGGCAATTTGCAGGGCGTGTTCCGAATGGGTCGCTTGCCTGCCGGGTGCCGGGTTCAATGAACTGATTGAAGAATTCCTGAATGGCACTAATCATGGCCTACTTGTAATTCTTGAACACGGTTCTCGCATCCTCGTGGGCGCGGTCCTGAGTACAGATCTTCGGATTGTCGTCGTGGCCACTGAAGAATTCATCTTCTTGCGCTCGCATCACCATCTGGATGGCGGCTTCATCTGTCACATCGTACTTCTCGGTGATGAGTGTAGTGACTTCGTCGAGGAAAGCCTCGTAGGTCATGGGCTTGGTCATAGGTTTATTTCCTGTGGGTGTCATGGTGACGCACGCATCAGACGCATGGCGATGCGGATGCCATAAATCATGTTCCCCAGCGCAAAACCCGCCAGCAACAGGACAATTGGCCAAGAGAACGCCTGTGTCTGCAGGAGGTAGGAAATGACGGCTGACAAACCATTCAGCAGTACGAAGACCCAGAACAGTGGGTTGCGCGGCTGGAACAGCCTAACGAAGCGCATCGGATTTCACCTGCGTCATGGCGGCAAGTTCCCACTGCAGCGTGGGCAACCAGGCTTCCTTCGTTACGGGGCCGGCACCGAAGCGAATCCGCACGGGCTTGCCATCCAGCAAAGTATCGGCACCAAACGCGTCGATTCCCCGCAAAAGGCAGTCCTGACGGCCTTCCTGCGCATACCGGGCCAGCAGTTCCGCCTCATCGTTCAATGAGATAACCGCTGCTTCGATCAAACGACCGCCCTCAAGCCAGCTGGCCTTGGCGAAGCCGCCGACCGTCAGCACCCGGATGGTCTCAAAACGGTGGAAACGAAAATCCCCGAGTTGCAGAAAACGTTCGGCATGGGGGTGATAGCGGAGATAACGCGCGATCAGGAGCGGGTCGGCTTCAATGGGGTGCACTTCGCCCATCAGGGAGACACGCGCCATTTCACCTTCCCCCAAGGTCTTGGCGATCATCAAGCTGGCACGGGGACTGGCAAGGAGATTGCGACTGTGCTCGGCCAAGCCGGAGATCAGAATAATCGGCCGGTGGTGCGCATCGGTGACAAAGGGAACCGCGCTGGCGAAGGGAAACCCGTCGAGCGTCATGGAGTGCGTTGCCAGCGCCGCTTCTGCGACGGAGTGCAGCAGATCGATCAGTAACTCAAGACGTGAAAGCATCGGAAGATTGGTGACTAATAGCGTCATGAACGATGACGAACTTGGTGCCGTCGGGCAAGGCTATGAGCGCTCGAACAAAGCAATCGATTCGACGTGCGAAGTATGCGGGAACATGTTGGCAATGCCCGCCCCCACCAATCGGTATCCCTTCTCATGCACCATTACGCCCGCATCGCGCGCCAAGGTTGCAGGATTGCACGACACATAGACGATGCGTACGGGGGCATCCTCACCAAGTGACTTGACGAGTTCGATGGCGCCTTCGCGCGGCGGGTCGATCAGCATCTTGTCAAAACGCCCCCAGCCAGTCAGTTGTTCCGGCGTCACCAGGAACAAATTGGCCACGTGGTACTCGATACGCTCGGCCAAACCATTGAGTGCGGCATTCTCCTTGGCACGCGCAATCAGCGGCGCGCTGCCCTCGACCCCCACGACCCGCGCACCGCAACGCGCCAGCGGCAAGGTGAAATTGCCCAGCCCGCAAAACATGTCCGCCACCTGCTCGCCCGCTTTCACATCCAGCAAGCCGAGCGCCCGACGTACCAATACCCGATTCAGGTCGTGGTTGACCTGCGTGAAGTCGGTCGGCAGAAAGCGTACGCTGACGCCGAAATCCGGTAGGTGATAGGCTGGCCAAGGGGCACCAGGCGGATGGAAGATCGTCGCGGTATCCGGCCCCCCGGTTTGGAGGTAAATATGCACCCCATGTCGATCCGCAAAGGCACGCACTTTCTCCTCATCGGCTGGCGTCAAGGATTCGAGGATACGGAACACCAGGACCGTCTGCGTATCGCCCGCGGAAACCTCGATCTGCGGCAGCCGATCCGAGATAGATAGTGCTCCGACCAAAGCCTTCAAAGGTGGCAGCAAGGCAGAAATCGGCGCTGGCAGGACGGCGCAGGAATCCATCACCGCCACATAACTGCTGCGCTTCTCGTGGAAGCCGACCAGCACCCCCCCCTTCTTCTCGACTTTACGCACCGTCAACCGCGCACGGCGACGATAACCCCAGGCCGGACCAATCATCGGCGGCAGAATGGACTCGGGGTTAAGTCGCGCGATATGCCAAAACGCATCCTCCAGCACACGCTGCTTCGCGGCAACCTGCGCCAAGGGATCAAGGTGCTGCATGCTACAGCCGCCACAAACACCAAAATGCAGGCACTTCGGATCAACCCGTTGGCTCGATGCCTTCAAAATAGCATCGACACGCGCATTCTCGAACGTGGGCTTGCGACGAAAACTGGTATAGGTCACCGCTTCACCCGGCAATGCGCCTTCGATGAAGATGGCCTTGCCGTCGACATGAGCAACGCCACGACCCTCGTGGTCAAGAGATTCGATGAGTGCAGGTTTCATATGGTCAAAATCATGGTGGGGCAGGAATTATAATGGCGCCAATTTGGGTCGAGGAGACACCGTCATGTCTGGAATCATTCGCTGGGGAATCACACTGCTAATCGTCGGGGTGACCCTGAATTACCTGGGCATTTCGCCTTCCAGTTTATGGCAGGGCATGAGGGGCAAACTTGAGAACTTCAAGACGGACTCCCAGAAACTGACCAGTGGAGAGGCGTCCCAACAGATCTCACAGCGATTTAAAGCCGAACTGCAGTCGCCCGCCAACCAGGCTGCCACGGCTCACTTGAGTGAGGACGAAAAAAAGATGGCGCAAGAACTGCAAGCGGAACGCAAACGCGTCATGGAAGCCAAGGGCGCTGCCTTGCAAAACGTCCAGATCATCCCGACAAACTCCGGCAAACTCTCTGAACAACTCGTTAAAAGCGCGCAACAGGCGGGGGGCGACAATTAGCCCTGGCTAACGGCTTGGGTTTGATTAGCCAAGCCTGCGCCAATCGCAACCTGTGGATTGATCAGCCACAGCAATCCAGTCCTGAGTGCATCCCAGCGCATCCGCCAGTGCCGCACACGCCAATGCGGCGGTATTGTTCTCTTCCGACAAGTGTGCGGCCACCACATGTTGCAGGCGATGGCTGGCCACCTCGCATAACAAAGCACCCGTTGCCTGATTATCCAGATGACCGAAATCACCCGCAATGCGCCTCTTGAGTGCCGGCGGGTAGCGACCGCGCGCCAGCATCTCAAGATCATGATTGCATTCGAGTACCAGCGCCTCGCAATTCTTCAGCATATCGACAATGTGGGGCGTTACCCGGCCGACATCGGTCAGGACACCGAGTCGCATCGCCCCATCGCCAAACACGAACTGGGTTGGCTCGCGCGCATCATGGGGCACAGGAAATGGGCTGATCTGCAGATCTCCAATAGCGAAAGCCGTATGGCTGTCGAAACGACGCACTGACGCTTCTGACAACTGCCGCGCCCCTGCCGCCGTGCCATGGCTGGCATGAATTGTCCAACCATAACGTGCCGCACATTGCGCCGCGCCGCCGATATGGTCGGCGTGCTCATGCGTGATCAGCACCGCCGTCACCGACTCAGGCTCAACACCGAGGCGTTCCAGACGACCCAGCATTTCACGCGGTCGAAAACCACAATCGACGAGGACGCGCGTGCGCCCGCATTCAACAATCAGGGCATTGCCCTTGCTGCCGCTGCCCAGTGAAGCAAAGCGCATCACGCGTAAGCCCCTTTAGTCTGGAAAGTCGATGATCCGCACATCGCCAGTTCGCGCACGCGAAACCATCCCGCAATACTGCGCCGCTTGGCATGGGACGTGCGCACTTCGTGTGGAAACGACTCGCTCAGGAAGATGATCATCGTGCCGAATGTCGGAAGTACCGTCGCGATGACGCTCTCCCCGGACGGATCGTATAACACCAGTTCGCCGCCATCGCCGGCCTGCCAGTCTTCATTCAGATACAACACGGTGGATAGAATGCGATTCTTGTGGCCATCCAGAACATCCGAATGCTTCGCATAGCCCGCGCCCGCCTCGTAGATGGCGTAGTGGCATTCGAAATCGAACAGCCCCATGAACAATGCCTCGTTCAGCCCGAAGCGCAGGGCTCCCATCCAGTCGAGATAGGCAAGGTCGGCGCTGTCTGCAGCTTCCAGCCAACTGATCACATCGCCGCGAACCGCGTGGATTTGTTTTCTGGCCAACCCTCGGCCAATCCGAGCGGCCTGAAACCTTTCATGGCCGTCATCCTGGCAACGCGCCAGGAGCCGCAAATCCAGAGTCGTCGGTAAGGGTTGATCCAGAACGACGTAACCGGTACTTGCCAACTGTTCGGCAATCGCTTGAAAGTTCATCAGGGGAGACCCGCAGTGTCCACATGCCGGTCCGCATGCGGGACGCGCGAGCATCAGGACTTGGCGTTTGCCGGTTTACCTGTCGATGAAGGGACTTGAAAGCCGCCCGCCGGTGGCGTGGGCTTCTTGGGCTGCTTGGGCTTTTTCGCTTCCTTGTTGCCGCGTAACTGACCTTTGGCCATGATTGTCTCCATTTCGAAAATTGGGTAACAGATGATAGGCGTAAATCGGTTGGCAGGTAATTATTGAGGTTTTTCCGGAGCTTATTTGAAGGGGCGCCAGCGCACAGACGCGATCCGTTGCCTCCTTCAGCATTGGGATTCAACTCCCGAAAGAAGTCTATGACCAGCCCCAACCTATCCAGCTTCATCAGCACGAATACCGAACCCATCCTGGACGCATGGGAAAAGTATGCATTGGACCTCATGTCCGTCAATCTCAGCACGACGGATGCGCGCGATCATGCGAAGGGTATGTTGTCGGCGATTGTTACCGACATGCGGCAAGCGCAAACCCCAGAGGAGCAATCGGATAAATCACAAGCTCTCGGCCCGCAGGTGGATACGAATACCCAAGCCCAAATGCACGGCTCCGAACGCCAATCAGGCGGATTCAGCATGCCCGAAACCGTGTCGGAATTTCGGGCGCTGCGCGCCACCATTCTGCGCCTATGGAACGATTCCGGCGACACCGCAATAAAAAGCGACCTCGACGGGATGATTCGATTCAACGAGGCCGTCGATAAGATATTGGCCGAGTCGGTCGTGCGCTTCGCCAGCGACAAGGAATCGATTGCCCATCAGTTGGAGATCGACCTGAAACGGGCGACAACACTTTCGGACACCATCATCGAGAGCGCCCCCGGCGGCTTCTTCATGATCAACGAAGAGGCCCAGTTGGTACGCTGGAACGAGCACTTCCGCAAGGAAACCGGCCTGTCCGACGAACAATTGCGCGGCACCTCGGTCCTGACCATCATCCAAGAGCCGGATCGACCGCTGGCCGCCGCCAAGTTCCTGACGGCCTTCGCCACGGGATTTACGAGTATGGAAATTCGTGTGCCGACGGCCGATCGCGGGATCAGGCGTTACCTCAAGACGGCGCGGCGCCTTGAGGTTGATGGCGTGCCCTATGTGGCCAGCTTTGGACTCGATGTCACGGAACGCAAGCTGGCCGAGGATGCGCTCAATAATGAGAAAGAATTTTTCGATGCGATGATCGAGAGTACCCCGGGCGCTTTCTACGTCATCGATGCAGAAGGCAACTATCGCCGCTGGAACAACTACCTTAACCGCCTGACCGGGCTGTCAGATCGGGATCTCCAGAATCGGATCTGGCTGCTCACCATCCAGACAGAAGATCGGCCGCGTGCGGCGGCGATCATGAAAGAAGCCATCGAGAACGGTTACGCGCAGGCCGAGTTGCAGATGCTCACGCATGACGGCGGCGCCCTGCATTTTTTCATCAGTGTGCGCCGCTTCGTGGTGGGCAATGCCACCTATCTGGTCGGGGCTGGCGTGGACACGACGGATCGGCGTGCCACGATGAAAGTGCTTGAGCACCAGGCGCAAACCGATCCGCTGACGCAAGTCGCCAATCGCGGTCACTTCGTCGAAATCGCGAATCAAGAGCTGGCACGCTGCCGCCGCTATGGTCACCCGTTGTCGCTCTGGATGCTCGATATCGATCACTTCAAGGCCGTGAACGACACCTATGGCCATCATGCCGGCGATGTCGCCTTGCAGTCACTGATGGTGACAAGTCGAGAAGCACTGCGGGACTGGGACATTCTGGGGCGCATGGGCGGCGAGGAGTTTGCCGTGCTGCTACCAGAAACGGATACCACGAAGGCGCTGGAGGTGGCCGAACGCTTGAGGATGATGGTCGCCGCCACCAACATACCCATAGAGGATGGCCAAATCGTGCGCATGACCGTTTCAACCGGGATTGCCACGGCGAACGACGGCGATATCACGGTCGATACGCTATTGGAGCGGGCCGACAAAGCCCTCTACGAAGCGAAGCGTAGCGGACGCGACATGGTTTGTGTAGCTGCGGCGTGACATGAAAGACCGCATGGGAGAAAAAGGTCAGTGGCTGGTGGTGACTGTTTCCTGACGCGAAAGTCGGCTCTGGTGAGACGGCACCCTTATACCCCCAACTGGCGCCAGAGCGTCTTGCCTTTGCTTTCCTTGTCGATCTCGGTCAGCACGCGCTCGTGTTCGACCAATTCTTCCGCCGTCGCCGTCAGCAAGCGAATCGGCGGCCGTTCGCCCCTGGCCCAACCGGGGTCGAATGAGGCCATGTCGAGATCCATCATCAGGCTGTCCTGACCGCGCGTCATGGCCAGATAAACGTCGGACAGCAGCTCGGCATCCAGCAGCGCACCGTGCAATTGTCGCCCGGAGTTGTCGACGCCGAACTCGATGCACAGCGCATCAAGGCCGTTGCGCTTGCCGGGGCGCAGGTCGCGCGCCATGCGCAGCGTATCGATGATGTTGCCGCTCACGCTCTTGAGCGGTTCGCGGCCGAGTAGCCCGAGTTCGTTGTCCAGAAAGCCGACGTCGAAGGGGGCGTTATGGATGATCAGTTCAGCGCCGTCGATGAAGGCGAGGAATTGGTCGGCGATGTCGGCAAACTTCGGCTTGTCGGCCAGAAACTCGTCGGTCAGGCCATGCACGGCCTGCGCGCCGGCGGCGATGGCTTTCTCCGGGTTGAGGTATTGATGGAAGTGCCTCCCGGTGAGCTTGCGGCTGACCAGTTCGACGCAGCCGATCTCGATCACGCGCTCGCCCTGGCGCCATTCCAGACCGGTCGTCTCGGTATCCAGCACCACCTGGCGCACGATGCTCATACCTTGCCTCCCTTGTTTTCGATGGCCGCCCTGGCCAGCGCATCCACCCGCTCGTTCTCGACGTGTCCAGCATGGCCGCGCACCCACAGCCATTCGACTTCATGGGCGCCGCGCGCCGCATCCAGCGCCTGCCATAGGTCGGCATTTTTCACCGGCTTGCGATCGGCGGTTTGCCAGCCGCGCCGTTTCCAGTTGTGAATCCACTCGCTGATGCCTTTTTGCACATATTGCGAATCGGTATACACGCGGGCGCTGACGGGGCGTTTCAAGGCACGCAGTGCCTCGATCACCGCCATCTGCTCCAAGCGGTTGATGGTCGTCGCCGGGTCGTAGCCGGACAACTCCAGTTCCTGCGCAATCATGCGCAGCAACGCGCCCCAGCCACCCGGCCCCGGATTGCCGCTGCAGGCACCATCGGTAAATATGTCGACCACCTCACTCATGTTCCATTTCCCTTATTTCCATATCCTTCCGCGCCAGCGGCTTTTGCGGCATCAAGGCCAGCGCCTTCGCCTGCGCCATGCGGTCTTTCCATTTCGGGGTGATCAGCCGCATGCCATGCTGCCGCTTGATCGCGTGCAACACATACACCGCGCCGGCGAACGGCCACCAGCGATCGCCCGCCGGTTCCATAAATTGCCAGCGGGTGAGCCAGTTTTCCTGCGTCATCGGCGGGGCAAAACAGCCAAACTCGCCACCGCGTGTTTCGAAACCAAGCAGAGCAAACCAGTCGCGCAGGCGCGGCACGCTGAGATAATGTCCCCGCCAGGGTGGTGGCCCACCACGGCGCGCCAGTGCGCGACGCATGCCCCAAAGGCTGAACGGATTGAAGCCGACCACCACGACACTGCCTTCGGGCACCAGCACACGCTCGACTTCGCGCAAGATCTGGTGCGGATTGGCATCGAACTCCAGCACGTGCGGCAGCACCACCAGATCGAGACTGTTGGTGGCAAACGGCAGGTGGTGGGCATCACTTCTCAGCATTGCGGCCCCCTTCGCGTCCTGCTGGGCGCAGCAACAAAAACGGAAGGGCATGCGGTTCGCCTGCAGGGTCTCCATCTCGGGAAAACCGATCTGCAGCGCATTGAAACCAAAGATATCGGCCACCACGGTATCGAGTTTGTCCTGTTCCCAGGCACGCACATATCGACCTTGCGGCGTTTCAAGCCATGCGGAAAAACTATCAAGCGCCATTAGAATCGGACCCCATGCAGATCGAACCCATCCTGGCTTTCGAAGACAACTACATCTGGGCCTTGCGACATGAAGGCCAGGTGGCGCTTGTCGATCCTGGTGAGGCCGCTCCTGTCGAGCGCTTCCTCAAACAGACGGGCGACCAGCTCGGCGCGATTCTCGTCACCCACCATCATGGCGATCACATCGGCGGCATCGCCGAACTCGTCGCGCGCTATCCCGTCCCGGTCTATGGCCCGGCCCGCGAGGCGCAGGCAGTCGTGACCCACCCGCTCGCCGAGGGCGATCGCGTCACGGTGCTGGACGTCGATTTCACGGTGTTGGAAGTGCCGGGGCATACGCTGGGTCATGTCGTCTATTATCGCCCGGGGATGTTGTTGTGTGGCGACACGCTGTTCGGTGCCGGGTGCGGCCGCGTCTTTGAAGGCACGCTGGCGCAGATGCACGCTTCGCTCGCGCGTCTCGCCGCCCTGCCCGCTGAAACACAAGTCTATTGTGCCCACGAATACACCGAATCCTGCCTGCGTTTCGCCCGGACGGTCGAACCCGGCAATGCCGCCATCGCCACGCGCATCGACCGCGTCAAGCGTCAACGCGCAGCCGGCCAACCCTCCGTACCTTCCACGCTGACGGAGGAGCTGGAAACCAACCCCTTCCTGCGCTCGCAGGCGCCGGGGGTGATCGCCGCTGCCACCGCGCACCTTGGCCACCCGCCCGCCAACGCAACCGAGACTTTCAGCGCCATCCGCATCTGGCGCGACCAGCTTTAACCATCCCCCAAACGAGGAGTTCACATGAAAACTCATATAAAAAACATCCTGCTCACTGGCCTGCTCGCCACCACCTTCACTGCGGCTCAGGCCAATGAGGGCGTCAAAGTCGGCTTTGTGTCCACTCTCTCCGGCCCCGCGGCTGGCCTGGGCGTCGACATCCGCGACGGCTTCCAGCTCGGCATCAAGCATCTGGGCGGCAAGCTCGGTGGCAAGCCGGCCGAGGTGATCGTCGCCGATGACCAGCAGAAGCCCGAGATCGGCAAGCAGGTCGCCGAACGCTTCCTGAAGAAGGACAAGGTCGACTTCATGACCGGCATCGTCTTCTCCAACATCCTGCTGACCGTCGCCAAGCCAGTGTTCGACAACCAGACTTTCTACATTTCGGCCAACGCCGGCCCCTCACAACTGGCGGGCAAAGATTGCAATCCCTACTTCTTCAACATCGCCTGGCAGAACGACAACGTCGCCGAAGCCATGGGCAAGTGGGCCACCGACCAGGGCTACAAGAACGTCATTGGCGTAGCCCCAAACTATCCGGCCGGCAAGGATGCACTCAACGGCTTCAAGCGCTTCTTCAAGGGCAACATGAGCGACGAGATGTACACCAAGCTTGGCCAGCTTGATTACGCCGCCGAACTGGCGCAACTTCGCGCCGCCAAACCCGACGCGGTATTCTTCTTCCTGCCCGGCGGCATGGGCATCAATTTCATCAAGCAGTTCGTTGCGGCCGGTCTGTCGAAAGACATGCGCCTGATCACCTCCGGCTTCGCTGCCGACGAGGACATCATCCCGGCGGTCGGCGAGCCGATGCTCGGCACCTTCAACTCCTCGCACTGGGCGCATGACCTCGACAATGCCGCCAACAAGAAATTCGTCGCCGACTTCACCCAGGAGTACAAGCGCACGCCCTCGCTTTATGCCTCGCAGGGCTACGACGCCGCCTTGCTGATGGATGCCGCAGTCCGTGATAGCAAGGGCAAACTCGATGACAAAGCCGCAGTGCGCAAGGCGCTTGAAGCCGCCAAGTTCAATTCGGTTCGCGGCAAGTTCAAGTTCAACAGCAACCACTATCCGGTGCAGGATTACTTCCTGCGGGTCGTGCACAAGAATCCCAAGGGCCAGATCACCAACAAGCTGATGGGCACCATCTTCACCGATCACGCCGATGCCTATGTTGGCGAGTGCAAGATGGCGAAGTAATCAAACCAAAAAGTCGGCGTTGGCGGGACGGCATCTGAAATGGACCTCGAAACCTGGGAACTGCTTTCCTACGTGGTCACGGTCGTCGGCCTGCCGTTTGCCATCGTCGTCTTCCTCCTGCAGGAGCGCAAGGAGCGCGAGAACGAGGAAGAGGCCACTTGGCAGCAGTTGTCGGATGGCTACATCGACTTCCTCGAAATTGTGCTGGCCCACCCGGATCTCAAGCTGCGCAGCCAGACCTCGACACCCGACCTCAGCGACGAGCAGCGCGAACGCATGTGGGTGATTTTCGACATGCTGATCTCGCTGTTCGAGCGTGCCTACCTCCTCGCTTACGAGGAAGACATGGACGACAAGCAGCGCCGGCGCTGGCACTCTTGGGAAGACTACATGCGCGAATGGTGCCGGCGCGAGGACTTTCGTGCCCGTCTGCCGGAATTGCTCGGCGGCGAGGATGCCAACTTCACCGCCTACATCCTCAGGTTAGCCGAGGAGGAAGGCAAGCCTGCCGCGTAACGCGCAGAATTGTCACGCGGCAATGCCATAATGCGCCCACCTGATCTGTCCTGACACCGCCCATGAACACAAAGCCCCTCAGTATTTTCATTGTCGATGACGAACCGGCGTCCCGCCTGACGACCTCTTTCCCGTTCAGCGAAACGCACTACCAACTCACCGAATTCGAAAGCGGCACCGCCTTTCTGGCCGCCATCGAGCAGAACCCAGATACGCCCGACATTGTGCTGCTCGACATCGAAATGCCCGGCATGAACGGCATCGAGGTCTGCCGCGCCCTGCGCGAGACCTCTGGCTGGCAAGGGCCGGTGATTTTCATTTCGTGTCATGACGACATGCAAACCCGCATGCATGCTTACGATGCGGGTGGCAACGACTACATCGTCAAGCCCTTCAATGTCGAGGAGTTGCTGCAGAAGGTCAAGGTGGCCGAGAAGATTCTGGCCGAGAAGCGCGGCTTCGAGGATCAGGTCGCGATGGCTTCGCGTACCGCGTTCACCGCCATGACGTCAATGGGCGAACTGGGCATGATCATGCAGTTCCTGCGCACCTCGTTCTCCTGTAACACCTGCGCCCAACTGGCCAAGGAGCTCCTCGAAATCGTCCACCAGTACGGCCTTGAAGGGCTGGTGGATCTGCGCATCGACAGCGAGGAACAGCGGATTTCAACGCACGGCGTATGCACGCCGCTGGAATTGTCGATCCTGCAGCATGGGCGCGGCATGGGACACCAGTTCCAATTTCGTGATCGCCTCGTGATCAACTATCCGTCGATCACGCTGGTCGTTTCGAAACTGCCAATGGACGATGCCGATACGGTAGGTCGCATACGCGACAATCTGGCGATTCTCGCCGAAGGTGCCAGCGCCCGGTTGGTGGCACTCTCGGCCGATGCCGCATTCAAGCGGCAAGATCATGGCATTCAGGCTGCCCTGGGGACACTCACCGACGTGCTCACGTCCACTGAGCAGCAGCAGGCCGCCCACCGCCTCTCGGCCCTCGCCAGCATTGACGAATACATCCTGGCGCTTGAGCATTCCTTCGTCCACCTCGAACTGACCAACAAACAGGAAGAAGCACTGGCCACCATGGCGCGGCAAATGGCAGAAAACCTTGGGGGGAAACTCGGTGATAGCCGCGAGGTCAGCGAGAAGCTACAGGCCGTGGTCAAGCAACTGCAACAACTGACGGCTTAATCAGGGCCAGTATGGCCGCGGTCGCGTCAGCCAGTTTCAACGCCTGCTGGCTTGCCTCGCCCGTTCCCGCCTTCGCGCAATCTTCCGTAATCCTGGCCTGCTCCGCCAGGGTCGCCGCTTCGATGCTGCCGCCGATCCCTTTCAGCGCATGGGCCATGAAACGAATCGCCTCGGTATCCCCGGCCGCTGCCGCGGCGCGCAATTTGGCGGGCGAGTCGGCATGGCTGGCAGCAATCGTCGCCAACAGCTTGTCGATAAAACTCTGGCGATACTGGTAGCGGGCGCGCAGCTTGCCCTGGTCGATCAGCGTGGCACTCGTCGCACCGGCAGCGGGCGCCGCAATCACCACTGTCTCGGGAATAGACGCTGGCAGCGGCGGACGCGTTGTGACGTGTTCGAGAATCGTCGCTACCAACACATCCGGATCGATGGGCTTGGTCAGGTGAGCAACCATTCCAGCGGCCAGGCAGCGTTCGCGCTCTTCGGTCATGGCATGGGCGGTGAGACCGATCACCGGCAACTGCGGAGCCTGCGCGCGAATGCGCAGCGTGGCATCGTAGCCGTCCATAACCGGCATCTGGATGTCCATCAGGACAATATCGAAGCCGCCTCTCCCGTGCGACGCCACCAGGTCGACGGCCTGCTGGCCATCGTGGGCCCAGACCACCGTTGCCCCCTGCGTCGTGATCAGGTCTTCGAGAATCATCCGATTCACCTCGACGTCCTCGGCAGCCAGAATGCACAGGCCGATCAGCAACGGCCCTTCCGCCGTGCTCAACGCGGCAGCAGCCTCCTCCACCGGCTCGCCGGCCGGCAAGGGCAGATGCAGGGTAAACACGCTGCCCTGGCCGACGGCACTGGTCACGGCAATGTCACCGCCCATCAGGATCGCCAAATCGCGGCTGATGGCCAGCCCCAGGCCGGAGCCCCCAAACTTGCGCGTCAATGTGTTGTCGGCTTGCTCAAAGGGCTTGAACAAACGGCCCATCTGCTCTGACGTCATGCCCGGACCGCTGTCGGCCACGCGGAAGAGCAGATGTTCCCCATGACAGTCGATGCTCAGGCGCACCTCGCCAGCCTCGGTAAACTTGATCGCGTTGCCCAGCAGGTTCATCAGGATCTGGCCGAGACGCAAGGCATCGCCGATCACAAAAGTCGGCGCTGGCGGGACGGCGATGTATTCGACCATCAGCCGCAGATCTTTGGCCCGCGCGCGATCCGCCACGATATCGACGGCTTGCTGAACCGTCTCCGCAAGATGGAAGGAGCGCGAATCGATCACCAGCTTGCCGGCCTCGATGCGCGAGAAATCCAGAATGTCATTCACTACGCCAAGCAGATGCTTGCCGGCATCGAGAATCTGGCTACACGTAATCTCGGTCTTGCGCCCGATGTTCTGACGCATGCCGATCCGCGCCAGTCCCATCACCGCACCGATCGGGGTGCGAATTT
>SXGT01700418.1_pt1 | contig 16906 bp, 11 predicted proteins | sample 3176221 | NCBI WGS metagenome assembly SXGT01 (sample SAMN11356862, study PRJNA531348) | freshwater metagenome | isolation source: freshwater sample F1-120 | place: China: Fuxian Lake, Yuxi | collected 2017-12-25 | reverse complement strand
CGTGATCGCGCCCGACCAGATCGGCTTCTGCAAGTCGTCGAAGCCGGCGGGCTATCAATACAGCGTCCACGCGATGGCGGCGCTGACCGCCGCGCTGCTCGACCGCGCCGGCGTGGGGAAGATCATCCTCGTCGGCCATTCGACCGGCGGCATCCTCGCCGCGCGCTTCGCGCTGCTCCATCCGCAACGGGTCGCGCGGCTGGTGCTGGTCAACCCGCTCGGGCTCAACGACACGCTGGCGGAAGGGGTGCCCTACACCGACCTCGGCCAGTTGCGCGCCGAGGAGGCGAAGACCGACGCCGCCTCGATCAAGGCGTACCAGCTGCGCAACTACTACCATGGCGATTGGCGGCCCGCCTACGACCGCTGGGTCGCGATGCTGGCCGGGCAATATGCGAGCGCGGACGGCGACCGGGTGCGCGAGGCGCAGGCGCGGCTGTCCGACATGATCCAGACGCAGCCGGTCGCCGCCGAGCTGCCGCGCCTGTCGATGCCGGTCGCGCTTGTCATCGGCCAGCGCGACCTCACCGCGTTCCGCGCCAACACCGCACCCCCGGCCCTTCGCAGCCGTGTCCGCACCGTCCCTCAGGCGGCGGAGGAGGCCGCGCGCCGCATCCCCGGCGCCCGCCTGATCCGCCTCGACGCGTTCGGCCACTCGCCGCAGGTCGAGGCGCCGGAGGTGTTCCTCGCGGCGCTGCGCTCGGCGATTGAACGTTGAACGAAACCACAAACAAACAGGACGGACGTTCTTGAAATAGGTTTGTCGGCCCGCTATGACCTCCCGCAGCAGGCCGCGCAGACGGTCGGCGGATGGGACCGCGGCTCGCCGGGTGCGGGTCGGATTGGGGGAGGGGAAGATGCGCTTCTTTGCGTTGCTGGGTGGGTGCAGCCTGGTCGCGATCGCGACGCCGGCGGTGGCGCAGGCGACCGCCGCGACGCCCGCGAGCGAGGCGGGCGGGCAGACCGCCGACGGCGGCATCGTCGGCAATCAGGACATCGTCGTCACCGCGTCGAAGCGCGAGCAGACGCTGCAGGACACGCCGATCTCGGTCGCGGTGACGCCTGCCGAGACGATCGAGCGGGCGCAGGTGCGCGACATCCTCGACCTGCAGACGCTGGTGCCCTCGCTCAAGGTCAGCCAGCTGCAGAGCTCCGCCAACACCAATTTCGTCATCCGCGGCTTCGGCAACGGCGCCAACAACGCCGGCATCGAGCCGTCGGTCGGCGTCTTCATCGACGGCGTCTACCGGTCGCGCTCCGCGGCGCAGATCGGCGACCTGCCGAATGTGAAGCGGGTCGAGGTGCTGCGCGGGCCGCAGTCGACGCTGTTCGGCAAGAACGCGTCGGCGGGCATCATCAGCATCGTCACGCAGGAGCCGCAGTTCGATTTCGGCGGCAACCTCGAGGCATCGTACGGCAACTACAACGCGACCGTGCTGCGCGGGTACGTGACGGGGCCGGTGAGCGAGAATATCGCGGTCAGCATCGCGGGCAACTACAACCGGCGCGACGGCTATGCGCGCTACGTCAACCTCGACACCGACGTGAACGACCGCAACCGCTACGGCGTGCGGGGGCAGATCCTGTTCCGCGGGGCGGGGTCGCTGCGCATCCGGCTGATCGCCGATTACGATCGGATCGACGAGACGTGCTGCACCGTCGCCAACGTCGTCGACGGGCCGACCGGGGCGGCGGTGCGCGCGCTCGGCGGGCGGATCAATTCGAACCAGCGCTATTCGTACGATTCCTTCGCCAACTTCCCGTCCGAGAACCGGATCAAGAACTTCGGCGGGTCGGGCCAGATCGACGTCGACGTGATCGAGAACCTCGGCCTAACCAGCATCAGCGCCTATCGCGGCGTGCGCAGCTTCTCCAACGGCGATTCGGACTTCACCAGCGCCGACCTTATCGGGTCGAGCGGCGGGACGGTGGACATCGACACCTACACGCAGGAAGTGCGCCTCGCCTCCAGCTTCGCGGGTCCGGTCAACTTCCTGCTGGGCGGATTCTACTTCAAGGAGGACATCCAGACGGACGGCTTCCTGACCTTCGGCAACGGCTTCCGCGGCTATGCCAATGCGCTGAGCGGGGGCGCGTACAGCCGGATCGAGCCGACGCTGCGCGCGCTGATCCCGACGACGCCCGCGGGCGCGTTCGGCTCGCCGGGGCAGGGCACTTTCACCCGCTACGACTACAACAACGAATCCTTCTCGGTGTTCGGCGAGCTTAACGTCGAGCCGGTCGAGGGACTGACGCTGACGGGCGGCCTCAACTACACCAACGACCGCAAGCAGGTGCGCTCGAACGTCGTCTCGACCGACGTCTTCTCGGGCATCGACCTGGTGCTCGCCGGGGTGCGCGCGGGCGTGCCGGCGAGCGTCGCGGCGACCTCGGCGAACCCGTTCCTGGCGCTGCGGGTGCTGCAGTTCCTGCCGCCGTTCCTGAACTTCCCCAATGCGGTGGAGGACGGGCGGACGCACGACGACGACCTGTCCTACACGCTGCGCGCGGCGTACAAATTCTCGCGGCGGGTCAGCGGCTACGTGACCTACGCGACCGGGTTCAAGGCGTCGTCGTTCAACCTGTCGGGCGACAGCCGGCCCTCGCCGGCGATCTTCATCCCCGGCTCCCCGGCGCAGAGCCCCGCGCCCGCGACCTCGCCGATCCGCGCCGCGGGGCTGGCGGTGAACAACCTGACCGCAGGCAGCCGCTTCGCCGGCCCGGAGGACGCCGAGGTGTACGAGGCGGGGCTGAAGGCGAGCCTCGACGGGTTCAACCTCAACCTCGCGGTGTTCAAACAGAACCTGCGCGGCTTCCAGAGCAACGTGTTCATCGGGACCGGCTTCGTGCTGGGCAATGCCGAGAAGCAGTCGACCTTCGGCGTCGAGGCCGATGCGCTGATCTCGCCGGCGCCGAACTTCAGCGTCACCGCGTCCTACACCTACCTCGATCCCAAGTACGATCGCTTCACCGGCGGCGCGGCGTTCAATCCCGCGACGCTGACCGTGGTGCCCGCCGACCTGACGGGCAAGCGGCCGGTCGGCATCTCGCGGCATTCGATCGCGGTGGGCGCGAACTACACGCTGGAGATCGCGGCCCGGTCGAAGGCGATCTTCCACGTCGACTATGCGCTCGCGAGCGCGTTCGTGGTGGCGCAGGGGCTGCCGTACAAGGCGTCGCCGGAATCGCTCAACGCCTCGATCGGGTACGAATTCGGCAACGGCTTCGAACTGCTGGTCTTCGGCCGCAACATCACCCAGCCGCGGTACAACCAGACGATCTTCCCCTCGGTGGCGCAGCCGGGGAGCCTGTCGGCCTATCCGTCGCCGCCGCGCTTCTACGGCGTCACCGGGCGCTTCCGGTTCTGACCGGGCGGAACGGGGGCGGGGACGTGTTCGAGCGGGACGACAGCGGCGGGACGGGAGCGGCGGCAGCGGTGCCGCCGCGGCTCCTGTCGCTTTCTTCTCAAGCCGCTAAGACGGCGCGCATGACCGATCCCGCCCCCATCCGCCGCCGTCGTACCCAGTCCGAGCGCAGCGCCGAGACGCGCGAGAAGCTGATCCAGGCGGCGATCACCTGCCTGCACCGCACCGGCTACAGCGCGACCACGATCACGACTGTCGCGGAGGAGGCGCAGGTCAGCCGGGGCGCGATGACGCACCAGTTCCCGGCCAAGACCGACCTGATGCTGGCGGTCGTGCGCGCGGTGGTGAAGGAGGACGGCCGGCTCCACGACGCCGCCGCCGCGCGGCTGGGCGCGCAGCAATGGCTGAACGCGCTCCCCGAGACGATGTGGGGCGTCATCAGCCGCCCGGCGGGGATCGCCGTCATGGAGATCATGCTGGCGTCGCGGTCGGACCCCGACCTCGCGGCGCAGCTGCGGCGGCTGCAGACAGCGATCGACGCCGACGCGCAGGTGTGGCTCGACCAGCGCATCCGCTCCGCCGGGATGGAGCCGCGGCCCGACACGCGCGCGATCCACGAGCTCTGCGTCGCGGCGGTCCGCGGCCTCGCGCTCGAGGCGACCTTCATGAACAACGACGAGGGCGTGCACCGCTCGCTGGCGGTGCTGTCGCAGCTGCTGCGCGACCTGTTCCCGACCGACGCGCCGCCAAAGGAACGACCCGAATGACCGACGGCCCTCGCCGCGTGCCCCCCGGCTTCCTCTGGGGCACCGCCATCTCGGCGCATCAGAGCGAGGGCAACAACACGACGTCGGACGCGTGGCTGTGCGAGCGGGTGGTGCCGACGGTCTACCGCGAGCCTTCCGGCGCGGCGTGCGACAGCTTTCATCGCTATGGCGAGGACATCGCGCTCGCCGCGGGGCTAGGCTTCAACTGCCACCGGTTCGGGATCGAATGGGCGCGGATCGAGCCGGAGGAAGGGCGCTTCGACCCCGCCGCGCTCGATCACTACCGCCGCGTGCTGGAGACGTGCCACGCGCACGGGCTGCAGCCGATGGTGACCTTCAACCACTTCACCGTGCCCTTGTGGTTCGCGACGCGCGGCGGGTTCGAGCGGGAGGACGGCGCGGACCTGTTCGCGCGCTTCGCCGCGCGCGCCACCGCGGCGTTCGGCGATCTCATCGCCTATGCCAGCACCTTCAACGAGGCGAACATCCAGCGGCTGGTCGTGCTGCTGCGGCGCGATCCCAAGGCGCGCGCGGCGGTGGCGGCGATGCTCGACGCGTGCCGTGAGGCGACGGGGTCGGACGCCTTCTCCTCGCTGCTGTTCGCGCCGCTGGAGGCGTGCGAGCCGGTGATGCGGCGCGCGCACCGCGAGGCGGTGGCGGCGATGAAGGCGGGGCCGGGGGACTTTCCAGTCGGCCTGACGCTGACGATGCAGGACGTGCAGGGCGTCGGCGAGGGCCATCGCGCCGAGGCGCTGATCGAGGCGCTCTACGGCGGGTGGCTCGAGGAGGCGCGGAGCGCGGACTTCGTCGGCGTGCAGACCTACACGCGCGTCCGCGTCGGCGCGGAGGGCATTCTGCCGCCGCCCGACGGGGCCGAGATGACCGGCGCGCATTACGAATTCTGTCCCGAGGCGCTGGGCGGCACGATCCGCTTCGCGCACGAGCGGATCGGGCGTCCGGTGTTCGTGACCGAGAACGGGATGTGCACCGACGACGACCGCCGACGCATCGCCTATATCGACGGGGCGTTGGCCGAGGTGCGGCGCTGCCTCGACGACGGCATCCCGGTGCACAGCTACATCTGCTGGTCGCTGCTCGACAATTTCGAGTGGACTCGCGGCTACGAGGAGCGCTTCGGGCTGGTCCACGTCGATTACGACACCTTCGCGCGAACGCCCAAGCCCAGCGCCTATCATCTGGGCGCGATCGCGCGGCGCGGGGCGATCTGATGACGCCCGAGGAGCTGGGGCTGGACGCAGCGGCGCTCGAGCGGATCGACGCCTACGTCCAGGCGCAGATCGACGCCGGGCTGATCCCGGGCGCGGTGACGCTGGTGGCGCGGCACGGCCACGTCTGCCACGTCGGGGCGCTGGGGATGAAGGACGTCGCCGCGGGCGAGCCGGCGCAGGCGGACGGCCTCTACCGCATCTTCTCCATGACCAAGCCCGTCACCGCGGCGGCGATGATGATCCTGTGGGACGAGGGCCGCTGGACCCTCGACGATCCGATCGCGCGGCACCTGCCGGCGTTCGCCGACGTCCGGGTCGTCGCGGGGCGGGAGGCGGACGGCACGCCGCGGCTGGAGCCGCCGCAGCGCGCGCCGACGATGCGCGACCTCGTCACCCACAGCGCGGGCCTCGCCTACGGCACCCGGCTGGGCGACCCCAACGATCCGGTCGACGCCGCCTATCGCGCGGCGGGCGTGTGGGAGGCGCCGTCGCTGGGCGAGATGATGGACAGGCTCGCCACCTGCCCGCTCGCCTATCATCCCGGCAGCTCGTGGCGCTATTCGATCGGGATGGATGTGCAGGGGGCGCTGATCGAGCGCTGGACGGGGCAGAGCCTCGCCGCCTTCATGCGCGAGCGGCTGTTCGCGCCGCTCGGCATGGAGGACACCGCCTTCTTCACCCCGCCCGCCAAGGCGGCGCGGCTCGCGACGCTCTACGCCAGGCTGGGCGACGCGCCGATGTTCCCGGTCGCCAATCCGATGTTCGAGGATGCCGCCGAGGAGCCGGCGCGGGCGCTGGGCGGCGCGGGGCTGGTCTCGACCGCATACGATTATGCCCGGTTCGGGCAGATGCTGCTCGATCGCGGCGACGGGCCGGGCGGCCGCCTCCTGTCGGTGGAGGCGGTCCGGGTGATGATGACCAACCATTTGTCCGATGCGCTCGTCCAGCGCGGCTTCGTCGCCGGGCACCAGCGCATCCGGCCCGGGTTCGGGATCGGGGTGAACGGCGTCGTCTTCACCGACCCCGCCGCCGCCGGGGTGCCGGTGGGGCGCGGGACCTATCATTGGGACGGGGCGGCGGGCACCTGGTTCTGGGTCGATCCGGAGAACGACCTCCTATTCGTCGGCATGACGCAATGCCTGTCCTACACCGCCCCACCGCTGCAGGAGACGACGCAGCGGATGATGGCGGAGGCGATCGTGCGCTAGCCCGACAAGGTGTGATCCACGCGACTTGAACCACACCCAGCCGCCTCCCCGGCGAAAGCCGGGGTCCAGTTGGTGAGCGCGGGTGATGAGCGTTACCCGACCTGACCACAGCTTCCCCACCTGGGCCCCGACTTTCGCCGGGGAAGGGCTTCAGCTCGGTTGGATCACACCCTAGCGGCTCCCGGTCGGCACGGTGCGCGCGGGGAGGTCGACGAAGGTCGTGGGGCCGAGGTCCGCGGCGGAATGGCCGATGGCGAAGCCGTAGCGGCCCGCCGGGCGCACCCATTGCCCCGACCGATGCTCCGCCACCACGCGCGGCTCGATCGCGATCGTCACCGCCTTCGCCTCGCCGGGGGCGAGCGCGACCGAGGCGAAGCCCGCCAGCCGCATCGTCGCGCCCGCGGGGGAGGACACGAGGTAGAGCTGCGGCACGTCGCGCCCGGCCCTGGCGCCCGCGTTGCGGACGGTAACGCGCACCGCAGGCGTCTTGCCGCCCGAGGCGCGGGGACGCTCGTGGACGAAGCGGGTGTAGCTGAGGCCGTAGCCGAACGGGAACAGCGGCGTGGCGCCGCGCCGCGCGAACCAGCGATAACCGACATCCGCGCCCTCGATCCGATAGTCGATCGGGTAATGCTGCGCGCGGTCGGGCTTGGCGGGCATCGTCTCGGCATAGGGCAGCGCCGGGCGCGGCAGGTCGGCGAGCGCGGCGGGGAAGGTGACGGGCAGGCGGCCGGACGGGTTTGATTTGCCGAACAGCGTGGCGGCGATCGCCTCGCCGCCGCGCGCGCCGGGATACCATGCCTCCAGCACCGCGCCGGTCCCCTCCAGCCACGGCATCAGCACCGGGCCGCCCGTCTCCAGCACCACCACCGTCCGCGGGTTCGCGGCGGCGACGGCGGCGATCAGCGCGTCCTGCCCGTCGGGGAGCGACAGGTCGGGCACGTCCTCGCCCTCGGTCATCCACTGCGTCGCGACGACGATCGCGACCTCCGCGCGCCGCGCCGCGGCGACCGCGTCGGTGAGGTAGCGGCCGTCGTGGAAGGTGACCGTCGCCTTGGGCGCAGCCGCGCGGATCGCGGCGAGCGGCGGGGAGGGGTGGAATGCCTGGTTGTTGTACTTGGCGAGCGGGCCTTCGCCGCCCATCGGGATCGAGACCGCCGGGCCGCCCTCGCCCTGCACCTGGCTCGACCCGCCGCCCGACAGCACGCCCGCGTCGGCATAGCCGCCGATCACCGCGATCGACCTGACCGTCGGCGACAGCGGCAGCAGCGCGTCGCGGTTGCGCAGCAGCACGATGCCGCGATCCGCGACGTCGCGCGCCAGCCGGGCGTTGGCGGCGAGGTCGATCGGTCCCTTGACCGGCGGATGCGCGTCGAGCCCGATTGCGTAGATCGAGCGCAGGATGCGGCGGTTCATGTCGGCGAGCCGCGCGGCATAGGCCGGGTCGCGCGCCGCCGCCTCGGCGAGAGGCGCGCCCAGGAAGGCGGCGCCGTCGATCTGCTGGCCCGATTGCTGGTCGAGTCCGGCGAGCGCCTGATCGGTCCGCTTCACCGCGCCCCAGTCCGACATGACGAAGCCGGGATAGCCCCAGTCGCGCTTGAGCACCCGGTTGAGCAGCGCGTCGCTGCCGCACGCGGGCGCGCCGTTGACGCGGTTGTAGGCGCACATGACGGCCCCGGGGCGGCCCTGCTCGATCGCGATCTGGAAGGCGAGGAGGTCGCTCATCCGCATGGCGTCGTCGCCGATGACCGAATCGACCACCATGCGGCCGGTCTCCTGCGCGTTGAGCGCGAAGTGCTTCACGGTGGAGAGGACGTGCTGCGACTGGATCCCCGCGATCTGCGCGCCGCCGAGCAGCCCGGAGTGGAGCGGGTCCTCGCCCAGATATTCGAAGGTGCGGCCGTTGCGGGGGTCGCGCACGAGGTTGATCCCGCCCGCCAGCACGGTGTTGAAGCCCTTGGCGCGCGCCTCGCCCGCGATCATCGCGCCGCCGCGGCGCATCAGCTCCGCGTCCCAGGTCGACCCCATCGCCATGCCCGAGGGGAGGGCGGTGGCGCCGTCGCGGCGCAGCCCGGCGACGGAGGAGACGCCGAGCCCGGCGTCGGTCTCCAGCAGCGGCGGGACGCCGAGCCGCTCGATCCCCTCGACATAGCCCGCGCCGAGCACCGCGTCGGGCGGCAGCTTCGTGTCGGGGAAGATCGGCAGCGCCCAAAGGCCGTGGGTGAGGACGGTCCGCTCGGCCGGCTGCATCCGCGCCTCGGTCTCGCGGGCGCGAGCGTCGGGGTCCTGCGACTGTGCCGCGAGCGAGCCCGGCGCGACGAGCGCCGTCGCGGCCAACCACCAGCGCATCGCCGTCATCGCATCCCCTCCCAATCTTATCTTTCGGAACGATCATACCGGAAATATCATGGTCGACGCAACGTCAAACCCCATATACGGAACGATCGTCCTTTTTGTTGTTGCCGGGACGCGCGATGGTGTTAGGTTCGCGCCCGAGACGAGGGAGAGGACGATGGGGCCAGATGTCCCGGCACCGGGCGGACGGCGCCTGGACCGGCTGCCGTTCGCGCGGAAGCTCGGCTATGCGGCCGGGGCGCTGCTCGACGGCATCGGGCAGCAGGCGGTCGCCATCTTCCTGTTCTTCTACGTCACCGCGGTGTGCGGCCTGCCCGCGGCGCTGGCGGGGACGGCGGTGGCGGTCGGGCTGGTGGTCGATGCGGTGGTCGACCCGCTGATCGGATCGGCGTCGGACGCGTGCGGGTCGCGGATCGGGCGCCGCTTGCCCTTCATGCTGGTGGGCCTGCCCGGCACGATGGCCTTCCTGGTGCTGATCTTCAGCCTTCCCGCGGGGCTCTCCACCGGCGCGCTGTTCGCGTGGCTGACGCTGTGCTCGATCGGGCTGCGCGTCTCGATCTCGCTGTTCCTGCTCCCCTTCAACGCGGTCGGCGCGGAGCTGTCCGACGACTATGTCGAGCGCTCCTCGATCGCGGCCTGGCGCTGGGCGTTCGCGATGCTGGGCGCGCTGGTCGCGGTGGTGATGGGGTTCGGGGTGTTCCTCGGCGGGCCGGGAGGACTGGCGCGCCGCGCGGCGTACACGCCGTTCGCCGCCACGCTGGCGGCGGTCGCGGCGGTGGGAGCGGGGTTCGCGATCCGGACGCTCGCGGCGACGCGCGACCGCCAGTTCCCTGCGCCGCCGCCCGGCGCCGACGCGATGCACCGGCGCCTCTGGCGCGAGCTGGGCGAGGTGTTCCGCAACCGCTCGTTCCGGGTGCTGTTCGCCGGCGCGCTCCTGCTCTTCACCTCGCTCGCGATCCACGCGACGCTGGGGCTCCACGCCAACACCTATTTTTGGCGCATGACGCCGGGGCAGATCCAGCTGGTTACGCTGTCGCTGTTCGGAGGGCTGCTGTGCGGGGCACCGCTGGCGGGCCCGTTCCTCAAGCGGATGGAGAAGCGCAACGTGCTGCTGATCGGCATGGTCGGCCTCGCCGTCGCCTTCGGCGCGCCGGCGTCGCTGCGGTTGGCGGGGGCGTTCCCCTTCGCCGGGGAGCGGCTGGCGATGACGCTCGGCGCGACGGTGTTCGTCGGTGGGATGCTGATGGCGGCGGCGGCGATCGCCTTCGCCTCGATGATGGCGGACGCCGCGGACGAGCACGAGCATCTGTTCGGCGCGCGGCGCGAGGGGCTCTATTTCGCGGGCTGGGCCTTCGCCAGCAAGGCGGCGTCGGGGCTGGGGTCGCTGATCGCGGGAGTCGCGCTGCAGCTGGTCGGCTTCCGCAGCGGGACGGGCGGCGAGGCTGCGGCGGTGTCGCCGGACGTGGTCGCGTGGTTGGGCGCGATCTACGGGCCGGGCGCCAGCCTGCTGGCGATCGCGAGCGCGGCGATCTGCCTCCTCTACCGCCTCGACGCGCGCGCCCATGCCCTCATCCTGGCCGACCTCGCCGCGCGAAGGCCCACGCCGGCCGGCGGCGCGCGCGAGCTTCACGCATGACCGGGGCGCCGCTTCCCTCCTGGGCGATCGGCCCGTTCTCGCCGCCGCGACGCATCCTGGAGGATCGCGCGCTGGTGCGCTTCGTCTGTCCGCTCGGCGGCAGCGTCGAATGGGCGGCGAAGGACCTCTTCAACCCCGGCGCGGTGGTGCACGAGGGCCGCGTCTGCCTGCTGGTGCGGGGCGAGGACCGCGTCGGGCGCTACGCCGGCACCTCGCGCCTGGGGCTCGCCACCAGCGACGACGGCCTCTCCTTCACGCTGGAGGAGGAGCCGGTGCTCGCGCCGGGCAACGACCGCTGGCAGGCGTGGGAATGGCCCGGCGGGATCGAGGACCCGCGGCTGGTGCAGGCGCCCGACGGCACCTTCGTGTGCACCTACACCGCGTTCGACGGGAAGGTCGGCTGCCTCTTCGTCGCCACCTCGCCCGACCTCAGGCGCTGGACCAAGCACGGCCCCGCCTTCGCCGGCTCCCCCTACGTCCGCCGTCCGACCAAGGCGGGGTCGATCGTCACCGAGCTGGTCGACGAGCGGCTGGTCGCGGCGCGGGTGGACGGGCGCTACTGGATGTATTGGGGCGAGGGGACAATGTTCCTGGCGCAGTCGGACGACCTCGTCCGCTGGACGCCGGTCGATGCCGAGGCGGCGCCCGACACGTATCTGACCTGGGACCCGGAGACGGTCGGCCCGATGGGGCATTGGTCGCTCGAGCGCGTGCCCGGGCCGATGGGGCTGCGCGCGATCGCGGGGCCGCGGCGGCATCGCTTCGATTCGCTGCTGACCGAGCCCGGCCCGCCGGCGGTGCTGACGCCCGAGGGGATCGTGCTGATCTACAACGGCGCGAACCATCACGTCGCCGGCCACCCGGGCACGCCGCCCTTCGCCTATCAGCCCGGACAGCTGCTCCTCGACCGCCACGACCCGACCGCCGTCATCGGCCGTCTCGCCGAGCCGTTCCTGCGCATCGACCCGGCCGAGGCGGACGGGCAGGTCGGCAACGTGATCTTCGCCGAGGGCCTCGTCCGCTTCCGGGGCCGCTGGCTGCTCTACAGCGGGCTGGCGGACTCGCGGATCGGGGTCTCGGTCGCGGAATAGGGGAGGGGGGCGGGTCTTCGTGCGTCGCGTTCGGAAGGCAGGCGCTCCCGATGTGGTCGGAACCGGTCGTCCGTTCAGGTTCGACGTAGGACGAGGGCGGCCTTCAGCCGATCGGCCGAGCGCATCAAACGCCGTCGGTGGAGGCGACCTTCAGGCCAGGCACGGCATCGACGAAGCCACCACCACCGATCCGCCTGACCAGTTCTCGTCCGGCGGTCAGCCCGAGATCCCACCGCTTCCTGACCGAGTCCGGTGAGAAGTCCATCGCCTTGCCCGCCACCTCGCAGGCCTGGTCGGCGTAGGTCAGGCGGACGAGCGTCACGCGATGATGGGCGTGCGAGCCACCTGCCTCGTACGCTGCCTGCCACCGCTCGACCGACCGGCGAGATTGAATGCCGAACATCAGATCCTGCGCCCGGCCGATCATCTCGCCCAGGGAGCGGGGTCGCGGCGAACTCCTCGGCAGGAGGTCCACCGCGATGCAGAGCAGCGCGGTCTCGCCGGGCGCGGCGAGCACGGGATCGAGCGGAAGATTGGCGGAAAGGCCCCCGTCGACGTACATTCTGCCGTCGATCGGCACAGGCGGGAAAGCCGGCGGAAGAGCAGCACTCGCCCTCAAGTGATCGATCGTCACCGCATGGTGTTGCGTATCGAAGATCGCGTCCTCGCCGCTGTCGAGGTCGACGGCCATCGCGGTGAAGCGCATGGGGCCGTGGTTCAATCGGTCGAGGTCGACGAGCGAGGAAAGGGACACCGCGAGCGGCTGCGCGTCGTAGATGGCGTCGTGGCGCAGACCGGGAACAAGCGCGGACCACGCGGGCGCGAAGAATCCCGACCGGCCGCCAAGCAGGGTTCCCATCGCTTCGCCGGTGCGCCGCCAGCGATCCGAAAGGAGAGCGCTCCAGTCGGGCCAGGTGGGCTGCCGCGCGGCCGGGCGCCAGAGCTCGCGCAGGTTGGCGATCCGCTCGTCAGGCGCGCTGCCGGCGATGACCGCCCCGTTGATCGCGCCGATCGACGTGCCGACGATCCACGCCGGCTCGACGCCGCACTCGTGCAGGGCTTCGTAGACGCCCGCCTGATACGCACCCAGCGCGTTCCCACCGGCGAGGACGAGTGCGACGCGACATCTGTCGAAAGTATCTGACATTGAAGCAAAACGCCTCGGCTCGGCTGAGTTCCGCGGCGTCCGCCGCCGCCTTTACGCTGGGGAAGAGCCGAAGAAGCGCGCGGCGACTTCCGAGCGCGCGATGCCACGCGCCCTCGGCGCCCTTCATCCGAGCCGATCGACGATCTTGGCCGGGTCAAGATAAAGGTATCGCGGGTCGAAGTCCGCGGTCCGCCACAAGGCCGGGCGATCGATGATCGTGATCTGCCCCTTCTCGCTCGCCGCCTGTCCGCTTTCCTTGAGATCACGCAGGACGCGGTTCACGGAGACGTTGGTCAAGCCGGTGCATTCCGCAAGATCCGTCTGCGTCAACGGCAAATAGAAGCCGTGTCTGCTCGCCATCCCGACGATGAACAGCCTCAATTGCAATTCGCTGAGCAACATGGCGACGCGCGCGCGCGCGGAGCGGCGGCCGAGCGACAACTCCCACTCGCGATGGATCGCCGCGTCGAGGTTGGTACTGAACCAGTATTTGCGGGCCAGCCCGGGGAAGCGCTCGGTGATGTCGCGCAAGGCATGATGCGGGACGATGGCGACGCGACATGGCGTCAAACTCATCACGTCGTGATCGAGATACTTCAGCGTGAAGCTATGAAGATCCGCGAAGTCGCCGGGCACATGAAGCTCGGTGATCTGGCGCTGGCCGTTGCGCAGATCCTTGTAGCGACACAGGATCCCGTCAAGCAGGAGGGTGCTGTGATCCTGCACGACATGGGCGGGAACGATCGTCGTATCCGCCGGGCGTTCCTCCACGTGGGAGATCGCCGAGCGTATCGCCGCTTCCTCCTCGGGCGGCAAGGTCGCCCGGGCGCGCAGCTTGTCGAAATGACGATCGAGCATGACGGCGTCCCAGCACTGAAAGCGTGAGGGATGCCAACGCTTTAGCTTCGCTCAAAGTGCCTCACGCGACGATCGCCCGACGCGGCGCGAGGATCGCGTCGAGACGCCGCTGCGCGCCCGGGATTGGTTCGAGGTGCGGGAAGCGGGTCCCCGTGGATACCGCGATCTCCACCGCCCGGATCGCGTCGCCGCGCTTCACCGTCAAGGCGACACGGTCAGCGTGCGCGACGGCGCGTCGCAAGCCTGCGCCGGTGAAGCTTCGCCCGTCGACACCGATGATCGTCGTGCCGATCGTCACACCGGCGTCGAACGCCGCCCCTTCCCACAACACGTCCGTCACGCGCCCCTCGTCCGACACGACCAACCCCAGCGAATGGGTCAGGTCGACGTGTCCGAACTCCGCCTCGTGACGGCGCTGATAGTCGTTCGGCTGATCGCGATAGACGAGCCGGTATCCGGCACGCCGCAGTCCTTCCAGCGGCGCGCGTTCGTGCGGTGCGGAGATCTGCTGGTCGATGACGCATCGCCAATCGTGAGGGGCCACGGCGTCCAGCGCCGCGATCACGTCGTCCAGCAGGTAGGACCGGGTCGACCAGTCCCCGTCGGTGCCGCCGAAGAACGTGCGAGCGAAATCGTCCAGCGAGTGCGCCTCCGCGGTCAGCGCCCGCAACCGCGTGTCGATGTCGAGCCACAGGAGCGCGCCCTCGGCATAATAATCCTCGCTGCGCTGCCAGCTGGTCCATGGCAGGGGACTGCGGGCGGCGATGATCGGATCGCGCGTGGTGTCCATCGTCGGTCGCCAGCGGCTGCCGGGGCGGACGTCGGCGCGCGCCGCCGTGACCGCCAGCGCGCTTAGCGTCTGGTCGCGCGACCAGAGGCCCGACCGCGCACACATGACGAAGGTCCAATATTGCGTCTGCCCCTCATACACCCATAGCAGATCGTTGCGCATCGGCTGCTCGAACGACACGCTGCACGCGCCCGCACCGCGACGATGCTTGCCGTTCCAGCTGTGCAGATACTCGTGCGGCACCGTGTCCCGCCGGACGAGATGCGAGTCCCAGTCGGCGAAATACTCGCCGGTCGTCACGGCCTCGAACGAGCGGTGATGTTCGACGCCCGCGGGTGTCAACGTGTCGCTGAGTGCCAAAAGCATCTCGAAGCGGTCGAACGGGCGCGATCCGAACAGGTGATCGGCCTCGTCCACGACACCACGATGCGCGGCGATGTGCGGATCGGCGGCGGCAAGTTGATGCGGCTGATCGGCGGCCAGCGTGATGCCGACCCGATCGTCGATGGCGATGCGCCGCACGTGCCTGCCCGCAAGCAGCGGAGAGTCGACGAGGACATCGAGCGGGGTCGCGTCGAAGACGAGCGTCGTCTCGTCCCGACGGGCGGGGACGAGGGCGCTTCCCGCCTGCCAACCCGGAGGCAGGGTCAGACGCGGCTCGACCATGATCCTGCGCGCCTCGTAACCGGCGGGGTAGGGAACGACCGAATTCCACGTCAGGAACAGCAGGTCGGGCGTGCAGACGATGCGCCCCTGCGACGGGTCGGTGGGCGACAGGAACTGGAACTCCGCCTCGATCTCGTCCACGCCGGGGGGCACCTCAACCGCAAAGGCATGAACCCGCGTCGGATGACGCCGCCAAGCCAGCGTGCGATCCCCGGCGAAAAAGGAGAGCCCCGCCAATAGCTCGATCGGCGCTACGGGCGAATGAAAGCCCGGCAGCCACTGCGGATACAGGAGGATCAGGTCGCCCGGACCGTCCACGGGGACGCGCATCCGGACGTGGAAGATGCCTCGCGTGACGTCACGCGCATCCACCGCCAGACGAAGCGTGCGGTCAAGGGGCTTGTCGCTCGGTTCGGGGACGTCGAACGCGGCCGGCGTCCATCGGGCGGACATCGCGTTGGTTTCCGGCGACGTCACGACATCGCGGCGATCGTTTCGGCGCAATAGATGCGCGCGAGCATCCCTCCTTGCTCATCCCGCACGTCGACGCGCCCCTTCGGATCGAACCGGTGCGGCCCCTCCATCCGGAAGCTGCTGCACAGCCGACGATTGGCCTTGGCCATGGCGTGCCCCACGTCGCGGGCACGAAGGGCACGATCTTCGATGACTCGGTTGGAACGATCGAGAAAGACGAGCGAGTAATGGCGCATGGCCTGTCTAACCCACTGAATATGTCCGAGTTTCGGCCTTTAAAATGGTTTACGCCTTTTCCTTCGATGGCCACCGTCCGCGGTCGCAGCCGACTTCGCAGGGCGTGGCGCCCTTCATGCAGCGCGTACCGACTTTTTCTCACCTCAGCCGAATTGGGTGCGGGCGACCGGAGGCGGCTGGTCGCGTGGGACGACGATCAGGGCGGGGGGCAAGTCGGCGGTCGGGTGCCGTTCCTCGCGCTCGCGGGATCGCGCATCGACGGTTCGGTCGCCGCGCGGGACAACCTGGCCGGACGGTCGACCTGGCCAACCGCGCCGACGTGCCGTGAGACGCGCTTCACCGTACCCCCATGCGGAGGCGGCGCGACGGCGAAGCGGCAGAAGGTCGGCGGAGCCCGTCACGGCTCATCGACGACAAGGGCCCGGAGGAGTGACTTCGTCACCTTACCGTACCCGGATTTCGGCAGCTCCGCCCGGAAGATCACGCGGCGGGGGATCTTGTACGACGCGATCCGGCTCCTGAGCCACTCGGTCAATCCGGCCTCGTCGATGCTTGCGCCGCCGCGACGAACGCAGACCGCGACGCCCACCTCGCCCCAGACCGGGTCCGGCACGCCGACCACGGCCGCGTCGGCGATGGCATCGTGGAGGAGGATCTTCTCCTCGATCTCGCGCGGGTACACGTTCGACCCTCCTGATATGTACATGTCCGACGCCCGTCCGGTGATGAACAGGTCTCCCGCAGCATCCAGGTGCCCCAGGTCCCCGGTGCTGAACCAGCCGTCGCGAAAGGCCGCGGCATTGGCGGCGGGATTGTCGTGATAGCCGGCGAAGACCGCAGGGCCGCACACGCAGATCTCCCCCGTCTCGAACGGCGCGAGTGCGCGTCCGGCCGCGTCCTGGATCGACACCTGCATCCCCGTTCGCTCGCGTCCGCAGGTGCCGAGCTTTCCGTGCGGCCCGTCCTCGGCCTCATGGTCCTGCGGTCGCAGCACCGTGATCGCGCCCGTCACCTCGCCCAGCCCGAAATATTGCACGAGGACGGGGCCGAGCGCGGCAAGCGCGCGACGCTGGTCGGCGCGAT
>SXGT01270497.1_pt1 | contig 16906 bp, 11 predicted proteins | sample 3176221 | NCBI WGS metagenome assembly SXGT01 (sample SAMN11356862, study PRJNA531348) | freshwater metagenome | isolation source: freshwater sample F1-120 | place: China: Fuxian Lake, Yuxi | collected 2017-12-25 | reverse complement strand
GTAGTCGTCGGCGCCGAGTTCGAGCCCCTGCACCTTGTCGCGGTCCTGCCCCTTGGCCGACAGGATGATCACCGGGATCTCGCGGCCGGTCTCGCGCAGGTGCCGCAACACCTCGAGGCCGGGCATGCCGGGCAACATCAGGTCGAGCAACACGAGCGCCGCCTGGCCTTCCTTGGCGCGGCGCAGGCCTTCGCGGCCGTCGGCCGCCGTCAACACCTTGAAGCCCTCGAGTTCCAGGTTGTGCTGCAGGCCGGTGCGCAGGTCCGGTTCGTCTTCGATGACGAGGATGTGGGTCTCGGTCAGGTTCGTCATGGCGTTCGCCGGGGCGGGCCCGGATCAGAGGGGAGTATCGTGCGGCTTTGATACGGCGCTGTCGCTCGCCACGTTGGCGATTGGCAACGACAGCTTCATTACGGTGCCGCCGCCGTCGCGAGGCATGGCCGTGATCTCGCCGCCATGGGCGCGAGCGAAGTGGCGGACGAGGCTGAGGCCGAGGCCGGCCCCGCGCACTTCGCCCGAGTTGGTGGCGCGGTAGAAGCCTTCGAACACGCGGGCGTGTTCGCCGGCGGGGATGCCACGGCCGCGATCCTTGACCTCGACGATGGCGCTGTCGCCTTGTCGCGACAGCTCCAGATCGACTTCGTGTTCTTCGGGGCCTTCCTGGCCGTACTTGGCGGCGTTCTCCAGCAGGTTGACGATCGCGCTCTCGGCGGCGTTGGCGTCGCACTGCACGTGGATGCCGTGCGGCAGCGAGTCGATCAGCATGACGCCGCGCGACTCGAGATGCGGGGCGTAGGTCGTGGCGACCTGGCGCAGCAGTTCGCCGAGATCGACGGTGGCCGGCGCGTAGGTCAGCGTTCCGGCCTGCTGTCGCGAGAAATCGAGGATGCGCTGGATCAGCGTCGTCAGCCGTTCCGACTCGCGCGCGATGATGCTGCCGAACTCGGCGACCTGGTCGCTGTCGCGGGCGCGGCCCATGCCGAGGGTCTCGCCGTACATGCGTACCAGCGCCAGCGGCGTCTTCAGTTCGTGCGACACGCGCGACACCAGGTCGACCTTGAGGCTGGCGAGCTCTGCCTCGCGTGACACCGAGCGCCACGACCACAGCGCACCGCCGAGTGCGGTCACGAACAGGAACAGGATCAGCAGCGTGCGTTTGCCGCGCGCGGCTTGTGCGTCGGCGAGCAGTTGGGCCGGGTCGGCGGGATACGCCGCCAGCGTCAGGCCGTCGATCTCGGCGGTCGGCGCTTCATAGCCCTTCGGTGCTTCGGTGGGTGGCGGCACCAGCGGCTGATCGTCGGGGTCGAGCACGGCCAGGGCGAAGGTGTTGCCGAGCGCGAACTGCTCGAAGGTGGCGCCGAGGATCACGCGCAGATCGAAGTACAGGCCAACGCTGCTGCAGTTCCATTGCTTCTTCTCGGCCTCGGTGGCCGGGCGCACGCAGACGAGAGCGAGTTCGCCGTGGATCGTCGCCACCTGGCGCATCACCGCGGGCTCCGGTTCGCCGCCCGGCTGGCGCGTGCGGCGGTAGCGCAGGAACGGCTTCATCAACTGTTCGTAGGCGGCGGCGAACGAGCGGATGGTCGCCCGCAGGCTCTCTTCGCGCAGCAGTTCTTCGACCTCCTGGTAGTCGCGCGATTCGGCCGCGAAGGTCGCCCCCAGCCGCTGCGCCAGGCCGGACAGGAAACCATCGGGGTGGCTGTCGTGCCGGTTGGCGGCGATCTCGCGCAGCAGCTGCAGGCGGTCTTCGGGGCCGCCGAGTTCGGCCAGCGCCAGTTCGGTGAGCAGTCCCAGCGGGTTGGGCGTCCACGTGCGGCGCCGTTGCTGGCCTTGGATCAGGCGCTTCACGTTCTCGAACTGGGTGCGCGCGAGCCCGGCGGCGCCGACGCGAAGGTGCACGGTCGCCAGCCGGTAGCGCACGACGATCTCGGTGTCGTCGAGGTCGAACCGACGTTCACTGGAGCGGTCCGCGGCGCGTTCGCCGCGCGGATTGGCGACCTCGAGCTTGCCGACCAGGTGTTCGAGCAGGCGGGTCGCGTCGGCGAACTGTTCGCGTTGCAGCAACAGGTCGACGGCTTGCAGACCTTCCCGGTAGGGATTGTCGGAGCCGAGATCGAGCGCGCGCGACAGGGGCAGATTGACCGTGTAGGACGGCAGCGCCGGTTCGACGACGCCCATCTGGTCGTCGAGCAGCACGATGCCGCGCAGCGCCGCGTGGTCACGTTGGGCGGCCATCACCATGGACGTGCGCACGAGTCCGTTGCGCGTCAGCAGCGCTTCCGATTCGTCCAGGATTGGCGGCAGGTAGCGCGCGAGTTCCTGTTCGATCGCCTTCTTGGCGCTGGCGACGAACGTGCGGCCTTCGCGTTCGAGCGCAGCTTCGGCCAGGGCACCGGTGCGCTGCAGCTCGCTCCAGCCTAGACCTGCCAGGATTGCCAGTGGCACCAGGAAGGTGCAGAGCGCGAGCAGGTGACGGTGGCTGAATCGGGTGCGCGCGGTCTGCATCGGGCTTGCCGGAGGGCACAAGCGTAGCTTCGGCAGGGCGCGCCCGATAGCTGCCGACCGAATGCTCCGTGGCACGGCCGGCAGGCGGAGTCGCGGCGGGCGCGCGCAGGGGCGGCGCCCGCAAGTTGCTTCACTGGATCGTGAAGGCGTAGCCGTCGGTCCCCGTGAACAACGGATCCGGGCAACCGCCCGGCGCCAGGAAGTCGATGCCTTGGATGTAGATCAGGACATTGATCAAGGCGCCGTTGTTCGGCAAGGACAACGTGTGCAGCGGGCCGCCGACCAGCAGGTCGAGGTTATGCACGACCGTGCAGCCGCAGAACGGGAAGCCGACCGCCTGCGTGCCGTAGGCGATGAACGGGAACCCCAGCGCACCCGTGATCGACGTGTGCACATCGCTGCCGATTTCGCCGTTGCCGATCGCGACGATGTCCGCGGCACCGCAGGTGGCCGGGATGCGCGTCAGCGTCGAGGGCTTGGTCAGCAGGCGCACGCCGCGGAACGCGGTGTTGGCCGGGGCGGCGGCAATCGCGTTCACCACCGAGGCGACGCCGGTGTCGACCACCGACACCAGGCTGTTGCCGGCGGCGAGGTTGGCGGCCGTCGCATAGAGCGTCGTGACGCCGTTGAGGCGGATACCGGAGAGGCCGCGGAAGCCCGACGTGCCCTGGATCGTGTAGGCGAGGGTCCAGGTGGCGCCCGACAGCGTCCACTTCTGGATGCCGCCGTTGCTGGCCACCACGCGGTCGTCGGCGACGAACAGCGTGGTCGGGCTCTCGAACCAGAAGTCGTAGCCGGACGGGCCGCTCGTGCTCGACATGCCGGGCAGCAGCGTGCACGAGTTGCCCGAAGTGGTCGGGAAGCCGGTGCCGACGGTCGAGACACCGTGGAACAGCGTCGACGCCGCCGAGCCGTAAAGCTGGTTGCCGTAGATGCGGAGCACGCGGTTGTTGAGCGGCGTCGGCGAAATCACGAGCGACGTGGTCGCCGCGTGCGTCGCGTGGCGAATGCCCTCGCTGCTGCCGGTAATCCAGTAGTTCTGGCCGTCGGTGCTGGCGACGCAGCGGATGTTGCGCGTCGAGTAGGCGTCGGTGAGTGCGGTCGAGGTGTCGACGTTGGCGCTCATGTCGATGCGGGCGACGACGCGCGCCACGGTCGGGTTCGCGGTGGTGGCGACGCTGGCGAGACCGGGCGCTACGCCATAGCCGCCGAGCACGATGTACTGGCCGTCGGCGGAGATGTTGAGGAAGCCCTCGGACGTCGCCGTGCCGCTGTTGGTGCAAGGATTGTTCAGGCCGGCTGCAACCGTGGGCATCGCGATCGACTGCACCAGCGTGCCGCTCGTCGTGTACTCATCGACGAAGGTGGCCGTCGATGCATTGGTGAGGGGTGCTACACCATCGCCGACGCGGGTGATGACGAGGTTGCCCTGGGTGAACGGGACCTGCGCGAACAAGGCGCTGGCGAACAACGTGGCCACTGCGGAGAAGCGCAGCGAGCCGATGGCAAGAGTGTGGTTCATGGGGGAGGACCGAGGTATTGACCACATGCAACACGACCGCGCGTCGATTGTCGATGCAGCCAACGGGACTTGGCGTGTTCTTGGCGCCGCGATCACATACGCCGCTGCGGATGCGTTTTGGTCAGCGGTCGCGACGACGCAGTGTTATCGCGTCGATGCAGCAGGGCAGCTGCGCGTCGGGCGTCGTCTGGAGTTCGAGATCGATCGTGGCGCCTTCGCCAGGAATCGAAACGCGACCCGGTTTCTCGCCGCGGGCGCCGACCACAACTCCATTGGTCGCGGGAACAACGGCAACTTCCCAGGTGCCCGCTGGCAGCGGCAGCCGCAGCGCCGACGTGCCGTGCGTCGTGCGGCGCAGCTGCAGCCGGCCGTCGGCGGCGGGCACGGCGCTGGACTGTGCATCCATCAAGAAGGCGAACAGCGCACCGATGTGGCCGGTGACGCGCGCTTCCGCGGCAGCATCGGCGGTGGCCGGTTGGTGGCGACGCACGATGGGTTCGGGCTGCTGGTAGGCGCCGAACAAGTACGCGGGGATCGTGATCTCGTCGCCGTTCCGCTGCACGCCGCTGCGGCCTTCGCGCGCAATCCACAACGGCACCACGAGCGGCTCGGTGACTTCCGGCAGGATCTCGCGCAGGCCGAGGTCGATGCGCACGCAGCGGTAGCCCTCGAGGAAGCGGGCGTCGTATTCCATTTCGCACGCACTGACGAACACCGGCAACGGCAGCCCTGGCGGGTTGCTGAACAGCAGCAGGTCGGGCGCGCGATCCAGCACGTAGCGACCGTTGCCCTTGCGATGGCCGGGCGGGCGCGGGATCTCGGGACGCATCGTTGCGATCCACGCCGGTTCGGGCGTCGTCGCGATGGTGCGGTCGCACAGGCCGAGCAGGTCGAGGCTCGGCAAGCGGCTGTAGAACGGCACGGCGCCGGCGGCGTCGACGGCGAGCAGTGGGCGCTGTTCGCCGAAGGCGCGCTGCAGCATTTCGCCCGTGACCTTGCCGCGCCATTCCCACACTTCGCCGCGCAGTTCCGTGGTCTGCGCGTCGTTGCGGGCGCGCTCGACGCCGAGGGCGCCGAACAGCGCGACCAGGATGCTCGCGGCCACCACCTGCAACCACGTGCGGGGCGGTGACGGCATGGCGCCCAGCGCCAGCAAGGCGAGCGGCGCCACCGTCGCGTGCAGCAGCCGGCGGCCGGGGAAGTGGTCGCCGCCGATCGCCACCAGGTAGGCAAACCAGGCGACGAGGGGCAGCGCGAGCAGCAGCACCTTCGGTCGTGTCGCGCGGTGCAACCCGCCGAGCAGGAGTCCGACGGCGGCGACGATCGCGATGCCGCAGTGGGCGCGCAGCGCGTTCATCACGTAGTCGAGGCCGGCGGGGAGGGCGCTGGCATCGAACCCGGCCTTCACGTGGGCGGTGTTCGGCACGAAGTCGCCGTGGTAGGCGAGCCGGAAGCCGAGCTGCAGCAGGAACGCGGTGAACGGCAGAGCCGCGAACACGGCGGCGCGTGCGCAGCGTTTGCCGAAGCTGCCTGCGGTTGCAAGCGCGAGTGCGGCAGCGATCGTGGCGACCCACAACGGTGCATCCGGTCGCGTCCAGCAGGCCAGCGCGAACGGCACGCTGGCCAGCAGCAGCGTCGAGCGCGGCCACGCAGCGATCGTCGGCTCGGCATCGATGGCGCGCACCAACGCCGAGAAACCGAACGCCAGCAGGCAGAACAGCAGCGGGCCTTCGAGGCCACCGAAGGTCCACCCGAGCACCACCTGCGTCGATGCCGCGAGCAGCGGCGGCAGCGTGGCGAGCACGGTCGTGCGCGCGTCGTGGGGGCGCAGCGCGCGCGCCAGCGCGAACATGCCGAGCGCCGTCGCCACGCCGCCGAGCAGGCGTGCCGCATCGACCAGATCGATCCCGGTGGCGCCGAGCGCTGCGCAGAGCAGCACCCACAGCAGGTTGCTGTAGCCCTCGACGCGTTCGCCATCGGTCCAGGTGAGTCCGTCGCCGGCGAGCAGCCGGGCGCTGAAACGCAGCGAGATGAACGCATCGTCGCTGAAGAACGGCCACACCAGGCGCGTCTGCCACCACGTGAGCAGCAGCGCTGGCAGCGTGGCGAGCGCCGCGCGCGCATTCGGCGCGGACCGTTCCCCGGGCGGCGTGTGCATCAGTAGAGCAAGAAGCGGCGCACGCGCTGCCACCAGTCCGCGGGAGGGGCTGCCAGCGTGTCGAGAGCCGCCAACGGTCGATCGCCATCGACGAACTCACGCACCGCCGGACTGCCGGCCAGGATGTCGATCGGCAGCAGCTTCGCTTCGTATTCGTACGGCGGCTGCCGCCATGCGAAGTGCTGCGGCCACAGCTCGCGCATCGCCCGCAGCAGCACCAGCGTGGTGCGGTACGAACGGAACGTGCTCGCGTCGGTCGGATGCAGGAACAGGCCGCCGCACGGCTTGCCCTGCCACTTCTGGAAGGTCGGTTCGAACTGTACTGGGCGCATCGCAACGCCGCGCACATCGTGCGCTGCAACCAGCGCCAGCAGTTGCCATGGCTCGACGAAGGGCGCGCCGAACTGTTCGAACGGCGTCGTGGTGCCGCGCCCTTCGCTGAGGTTGGTGCCCTCGAGCAGCACCTGGCCCGGATAGACGAGCGCGCTTTCGAAGCGCGGCAGGTTTGGCGACGGCGGCACCCAGGCGCGGCCGAGGTCTTGCCACGTCATCGCGCGGCGCCAGCCCTGCATCGGCTGCGTGCGCACGTCGGCCGACAGTCCCATCAGGTCGTTGCACAGGCGCGCGAGCTCGCCGAGCGTGAGGCCGTGGCGCATCGGCAGGCTGGCGCGGCCGACGAAACTCTGCCAACCCAGGTCGAGCAGTTGGCCTTCGGCGACTTCGCCACCGAGTGGGTTCGGGCGATCGAGCACCAGCACCGGAATGCCCTTCTGCGCGCACGCTTCGAGGCAGTAGGTCAGCGTCCACACGTAGGTGTAGACGCGGGTGCCGACGTCCTGCAGGTCGACGACGAGCAGGTCGAGGCCGTCGAGCATCGCCTGCGACGGCTTGCGCGTGTCGCTGTAGAGACTGTGCACCGGGATGCCGAGCCGCGGATGCCGCGCGTGCCTGGTCTCGATCATGTTGTCCTGCTCGGTCGACCACAGGCCGTGCTGCGGCCCGAAGATCGCCTTCAACTTGCCGGGATACCGCTTGTCGAGTGCGTCGGCGGCGTGGCGGAAGTTCTTGTCGACCGAGGCCTGGTTGCACAGGAGGCCGAACGTGCGGGCGCTGCGCAGCACCTCGGGCGGCGCCTGGCAGACGATTTCGAGACCGAGGTGGATGGGGTTGCCCATGGCGCGGTGGGTCACGGATACAGCAGGAACGGTTTGCGGCGAAGCCGGAACAGGGCCACGTCCTTGGTGAAGCTGGCAACGATGGTCTCGGCGGCCGTGCCGGCCAGGATCGCATCGCGCGTGGCCGGATGCTTCAGCAGCCAGTCCAGCTTCTTCGTGTCCCACGCCTCGCTGTGCAGCGCGCGCAGGGCGCACGCCACGTGGATGCCGGTGCGCACCGCTTCGAACGCGCGCCAGTCGGTGAGCAGCACGTGTACTCCGCCGCAACGTTCGCCGCGGAACTTGCTCGCGGTCGGCGTGAAGTGCACCGGCACGAAGGTGACGCCGGGCAGTTTGGCGGCGCGCAACGTCGCCGCCAGCCGCACGCCGTCGCACCACGGGGCGCCGAGGATTTCGAACGGTGTGTCGGTGCCGCGGCCGACCGAGAGGTTGGTGCCTTCGAGCAAGCCGATGCCCGGATAGACGATCGCCTGCGACAGCCGCCGCATGTTCGGCGACGGATCGATCCACGGCAGGCCGGTGGCGTCGTAGGTGTCGACGCGTTGCCAGCCTTCGCAAGCGACCACGTGCAGATCGACGGCGAGGCCCTGTTCGCCGACCAGCATCCGCGCGAACTCGCCGGCGGTGAGGCCGTGGCGAAGCGGCACGTTGTAGGCAGCGACGAAGTCGGTGGCGCCAGCGGCGAGCAGCGGGCCTTCCATCGCGATGCCGCCGATGGGGTTGGGCCGGTCGAGCACGACGAAGCGCAGGTTCTTCGCGGCGGCGGCTTCGAGGCAGTTCCGCATCGTCGACACGTACGTGTAGAAGCGGCAACCGATGTCCTGGATGTCGAACACCAGCGTGTCGACGCCTTGCAGCATCGCGTCGGTCGGCACGCGGGTCTCGCCGTAGAGCGAGAACACCGGCAAGCCGGTCGCTTCGTCACGCGTGTCGCCGACCTTCTCGTCGACCTTGCCTTCCCAACCGTGCTCGGGCGAGAACAGGGCGACGAGCGTCACGTCCTTTGCCGCGCGCACGACATCGACGGTGCGGCGGCCGTCGAGGGTGCGGCCGGTGTGGTTGGTGATGAGGCCGACTTTGCGCCCGCGCAGTGCCGCGTGACCGCCTTCGCTGTGGGCGACGACATCGATGCCGGTGCGCACTTGTGCGGTGGCGGGCGCTACGACGAACGCGATCGAAACCAGCGCGGCAGTGAAGTGGCGAAGCGAGGCGAGCCGTGGCATGCGCTGCGGATCCTAGATCGACGGACGATTGCTGTCGCCGTGTGCGGTCCGGCTTTTCACGTTCCGACGCGTTGCGTTCCTGGTTGGCACTACGTGGGCACCGACCGCGTCACCAAGGCGGCGAGGTAGCCGACCACGATCGTGCTGAGCGAACTCACGAGGCCGTGCCACGGCCACGCCAGCTTGTAGGCCTGCACCCCTTCGGTCGCGCTGTCGATGTCGATCGCCGGCAGCACGAACACGATGCCAACGATCGCCAGCAGACCCGCGACGAGGCCGACCAGGGACGCCGTCGGCGACCGCCGCGGCAGCAGCGCCAGCACGAACAAGCCGAGGATCACGCCGGTGGTGATCGCCGCGATCGCCAGCACCTTGCCGACGATGGGGCTGTCGTCGCCGTAGTCGATGATGCCGACCAGAATCTGCAGGCCGCAGAACAGCAGCGTGGCGCCCTTCGCTGCCCGCAGCGCGAACGGGCTGTCTTGCTGGTGCCCTGTCGCCGGCAACAGGAAGTCGTTGACCAAGGCGCTGGCCGACGCCGACAGCGAACTCGACAGGGTCGACATCGCCGCCGAGAACAGCGCGCCTAGCACGAGTCCGACGAGGCCCACCGGCAGATGGTTCACGATGAAGTCGGCGAACACCTGGTCGCCCTTCGTGAATGCTTCCTTCGGCGGGTTCTGCAGGTAGTACGCCGACAGCCCGAGCCCGATCAGCAGGAACAACGCGAACTGGGCCAGCACCAGCGGGCCGCTCCACAGCAGCGCGTTCTGGGCATCGCGTTGCGAGCGCGCCGACAAGAAACGTTGCACGATCATCTGGTCGACGCCGTGGCTGCCGATCGACAGCACCGCGCCGCCGATCAGGCCGGCCCAGAACGTGTAGGTCGAGCCGAAGTCGAGCTGGAAGTCGAACACGCGCAAGCGGTCGGCGGCGGCCGCATCGCTGAGCATTTCGCCCAAGCCGCCGTCGAGGCGCGAACCGATCACGGCCAGCGCGACGATGGCGCCGACCATATAGACGAAGAACTGCATCACGTCGGTCCACACGACCGCCTTGATGCCGCCGATCACGGTGTAGACGACGGTGCCAAGCCCGGTGACGACGACGGACCGCGGCAACGACCAGCCGAACATCAGCTGCAGCACGACCGCGGTCAGGTACAGCCGCAACCCATCGGCCAGCGTGCGCGTGACCAGGAACATGCCGCTCGCGAGCGTTCGCACGTGCGGGCCACTGCGTTGGCGCAGCACGTCATAGGCGGTGAACAGTTCGCCCTTGAAGTAGAGCGGCACCAGGAACATCGCGGCGATGGCGCGCCCGACCAGGTAGCCGAGCGGCAGCTGCAGGAAGCGCAGGTCGCCGGTGCCGAACTGGGCCGAGTAGGCGACGCCGGGCACGCTGAGGAACGTCACCGTGCTGGTTTCGGTGGCGACGATCGACAGCAGCAGCGCCCACCACGGCAGGTCGCGATTGCCGAGCAGGTAGTCGCTGGCCGACTTCTGGCCGCGGCCCATCCACAGCCCAAACGCGATGGTGCCCGCCATGTAGAGGCAGAGCAGCACGAGGTCGAGCGGGGCGATCGACATGGAGACGCGGTATAGCCGCCGGTCCAGGTCGCGCCTACGCCAAGTTGGAGGTGTCCGGCGCGTCTTGGTCGCCCGCGCGCGGGCTGCAGGTCGCCCTGCACTGCCTGCGCAAGTAGGCTCGTCGAAGATCGCGCTGCCCTGGAGGCGCTCCTGCCATGACTCGCATTGACCTGTCGCAACTCACGACCGAAGCCCGCAACCCGCGCACGATGCAGCTCGATGCGTTGTCGACGCTCGAACTGGTCGCGGTGATGAACGACGAAGACCGCCAGGTCGCCGAAGCGGTGCGCCACGAGCTGCCGCGCATCGCCGCCGCGATCGACGCGATCGCCGGGCGCATGCACAAGGGCGGCCGCCTCGTCTACTGCGGTGCCGGCACTTCGGGGCGCCTCGGCGTGCTCGACGCCGTCGAGTGCGCGCCGACGTTCTCGGCGTCGCCCGAACAGGTGCTCGGCCTCATCGCCGGTGGCCACGGCGCCATCCACAAGGCGGTGGAAGGTGCGGAGGACAGCGAAGCGCTCGCGGCGGCGGACCTGCGCGCGCTCGGCATCGGCCCGAAGGACATCGTCGTCGGCATCGCCGCCAGCGGCCGCACGCCGTACGTGCTCGGCGCCCTGCACACCGCCAAGGTCGCGGGCGCGCTCACCGTCGCCGTCGTCTGCAATCGCGGCAGCGCCGTCGCTGCGGCGGCGCAGTTGCCGATCGAAGTCGTCAGTGGTCCCGAAGTGCTGACCGGGAGCACGCGGCTCAAGGCCGGCACCGCCACCAAGATGGTGCTGAACATGCTGAGCACGGGCGCGTTCATCCGGCTCAACAAGGTCTACGGCAACCTGATGGTCGACCTGCAGGCGACCAACGACAAGTTGAAGGCGCGCGCAGTGCGCATCGTCGCCGAGGCCGCCGGTTGCGACGCGGCGACTGCAGCGGCGGTGCTCTTGCGCTGCGATGGCGAGGTGAAGGCGGCGATCGTCGCGCAGCAGAAGCACACCGAACCGCACGTCGCGCGCACGCTGTTGTTCACCCACGATGGCAGCGTGCGGGCTGCCCTGGCTGCGCCGTGACCGGCACCGTGGCCGCCGCGGCGCCGGCCTCGCGCTGGCTTGGTCTCGACACCCTGCGGGGAGCGACCATCGCGGCGATGATCCTGGTCAACAACCCCGGCCGTTGGCAGGAGAAGTACCGGTACGATCCGCTGCGCCACGCCGAGTGGCACGGCTGCACGTTCACCGACCTCGTCTTCCCGACGTTCTTGTTCTGTGCCGGTGTCGCGATCGTGCCGGCGTTCTCGCGCAAACTCGAAGTCGGCGCACCTCGCGGCCCGTTGTTGCGCGCGATCGGCCTGCGGGTGCTGGCACTCGTGCTGCTTGGCATGCTGCTGTCGGCGTTCCCGTTGGTGACGTTCGCCAAGGGCAAGGACCTGTGGGAGCCACTGCAGTCGGTGCGGCCCCTCGGCGTGCTGCAACGCATCGGCATCTGCTACGGCATCGCGGCGTTGTTGTTTCTATTCACGACAGCGCGCACGCAGCTGCGGGTGCTGCTCGGCTGCCTGTTCGGGCATTGGCTGCTGAGTACATGCGTGCCGGTGCCGGGCTTCGGCATGCCGAACCTCGACGATCCGATGGGAACGCTGCAGGGCTGGCTCGACCGCACCTTGTTCGGCGACCACATCTGGGTGAAGGGCCAGTACGACCCCGAAGGGTTGCTCGGCACGCTGCCGGCGCTGGCGACGGCGTTGTTCGGCGTGCAGGTCGGGCGCTTGCTGCGCGCGCATCCGGAGCCGGAAGCGCGCGTCGCGGTGCTGCTGCGATGGGGTGTGTTGTGGCTGCTCGCGGGCGCGGTGTGGAGCTGGTTCCTGCCGCTCAACAAGCCGCTGTGGACCGCGAGCTATGCGGTGTGGACTGCCGGCATCGCGACCTGCGGACTCGGGCTCTGCGTGTGGGCGTTCGAACAGAAGGGTTGGACGAAGTGGGCGCACCCGCTGCAGGTCTACGGCGTGAATGCGCTGCTCGTGTTCGTCGGCAGCGGGCTGCTCGGTCGCGTCGTCGGCTCGCTGTGGAAGGTGCAGGTCGACGGCAAGGAGGTCGCGGTGAAGGAATGGTTCTTCGCCAACTGCCTGCTCGCGCCGATCGGCGATCCGCGCCTGGCGTCGCTCGCGTTCGGGATCGTGTGGATCCTCGGCTGGTACGCGGTGCTCGCGTTCCTGTTCCGGCGCGGGCTCGTCTGGAAGGTGTGACGTCGGCCCGATCTCAGCGCGGCACGAGCCGCAGCGAACGCAGGTTGAGCACGGCTTCGCCCGGCTTGTCGAGCGCCCGCAGTTCGAGTTCGCAGCGGCCCGCCGGCAGGTCGAGTTCGCCGAGTTCGACGTCGCGATAGTCCTGCCAGCCGCCGGTGCCGGCGACCCGGAACGCCAGCTTCGACGCACCGCAGGAGAGCGTGCACGAAGCCCCGGCCGCCGCGTCCTTGCAGGCGATCTCCGCGACCACGCGGCACCGTGTCGCGCGTTCGGTCAACAGCGGCCACGCCGCGAACGCCTTCGGATCGAGCCAGTAGCCGAGGTTGAAGCGCACGTCGCCGATCACGCCGACCCGTTCGATGCGCAACTCCGGCCCGTGCAGCGTGGCATCGTGCGGCTGCAGCACGAACGCACCGTCGGCGCCCGCCGCCACCGCGAACGGCAGCACGACCAGGTCGCCGCTGCGCTCCAGCTTCACGACGCTGCAGGCGCGATCGACCGCTTCCTTCGGCAACGTGAGCGTGAGCCCGTGTTCGCCCGACGCCACCGCGACCGTCGCCTTGCTGCCGAGCAACGACGCGGAGTCGATCGTGGCGCGCATCGGCACGCGCAGCTGGCCGTCCGCGGGCCAGTCGAACACCAGCAGGTACAACGTGTCGCCCTTCTGCGTCGCGCGGCCCCACGACAGTTTCGCGAACGGGCTCGCGGTGGTGCCGTAGATCGCTTCGCCGTGCGTGCCCAGCCACGCGCCGACGCCGCGCAGCGCCTGCTGCGCCGGTTCGGGCACGCGCCCCTTGGCGTCCGGGCCGATGTTGAGCAAGAGGTTGCCGCCTTTGCTGACGATGTCGGCGAGCAACTGCACGACGGTCGTTGTGTCCTTCCAGTTGGCGTCGTGCGCGGAGTAGCCGTAGCTCTCGTTGAGCGTGTGGTTGACCTCCCAATCCATGCCGGGCAGTCCCGTCGGCGGCACGTACTTCTCGGGCGTGCCGTAGTCGCCGTTCTTGTTCTCGAGGCCTTCGTAGAGGCGGTTGTTGACCAGGATGCCCGGCTGCTTCCGGCGCAGCAGGTCGAGCAGGGCCGGCGCGCCCCAGGCATCGCCCTGCCGTTGCTTGTCCGAGTAGTCGAACCAGATCGTCGCCAGCTCGCCGTAGCCGGTCAGCAGCTCGTCGACGTGGGCCTGCATGTAGGCGACGTAGCGCGCATGGTCACGCACGCGGCCATCCTTCGGGTAGCCGGGCAGCGCCATCGCGTAGGCGTCCGGATGCTGCCAATCGAGCAGCGAGTAGTAGAAGCCGGGGCGCAGGCCACGCGCGCGCATCGCGTCGGCGAACTCGCGCGCGACGTCGCGATCGGGCGGCGAGATGTTGGTGCCGCCGGTGATGGGGTTGTCGAGCGAGTACGGGTGCTTGGAACGGAACAGCGTGAAGCCGTCGTGGTGCTTGCTCGTCATCACCGCGTAGCGCATGCCGGCATCGTGCGCGAGTTTGGCCCACGCGTCGGCGAAACCGGGATCGGGCTGGAACATCGGTTTCATCGCCGCTGCGTACTCGGCGCACGGCACCGCGGCCCAGTTCTGGATCCACTCGGCGTAGTGCTGTGGGTAGACCTTGCCGTTCCACTGGCCGCCCGCGGGGGAGTAGAGGCCCCAGTGCACGAACATGCCAAAGCGCGCCTCGCGCCACCATGCCATGCGGGCCTCGCGGTCGGCAGCCCATTGCGCGAGTTGCGGCGTGGTGGGTGCGGGCGTTGGTTGCGGATCCTGGAACGCGGCGGCGGAGAAGGTGACGAGTGCGGCGGCGAGCATCGGCGAACGGTAGCAGAGCTGCGGTGCGTGCCCCAGTCTTGTCGCGGACCATGCAACGCGAACTCGGTCGGTTGCCATCGAGCCATCGGTCGATCGGGCGACTGGCCGGTTCTGTGCGGTGCTCCTACGATTCGAGCCCGATGCCGAACCCGACCGATCGGTTCGCGTTTTCGCGCAGCGCGCGCGATCTGATCGGTTTGGCTGCAGCACATCCTGAGTTGCACCGGGTGGCGCAGGCCACGCGACCCGCGCTGGCCGCGGTTGCTCTCGGGATCGACAAACTCGAAGAGGCGCTCGACCGGGAGCGCCGCGAACTGGTGCGCACCAACGAAGCTCGGCTGCAGCGTTATCTGACGGCCTGTGCCACATGGGAGTCACCCGGTCGCAGGAACCTCGTGCACGCTGATCCGCCCGTGCCGCAACCAGCCCTCGGTGAGCAGCCAGGTGCGGGCGTCGGTCACCGGCCGCACGATGGCGTCAAGGCCATGGACCGTGATGCGTTCGCGGAAGCCAGTGAACCACGGTGCTGACGTGAACGTGTCGATTGCCTGCGGAACGGCGACCTCGCGGCCTTCGGCGGCGTGCTTCTTGCCGTTGCCGAAGACGTAGCGGAGCGCGTTGCGGACCTCGCGCGGCGACTTCAGGATGTGGTCGTGGTAGCGGTCGGCGAACACGCTGCCGCGGCGCGACCACAGCTTGTTGAGGGCCCTGGCGATTCGGATCAGCAAGCCCTGCAGGCCGCGGCTGAGGGCGGCGCGATCCTCGGCTTCGCAGATCAGGTGCAGGTGGTCGTTCAGCACCGCGTAGTGGCACAGGCGGAACGCGCCGGTGAGGTTGCGGGCGCAGCCGGCCGCGAACGCCGCGCGCAGCGCTTCGTGCGTGGTCTTGCCGCGCAGGCGGGGCAGGCCGGACCGCAGTTTGAGCGTGACGTGCACCGGGAAGCGGGACGCGAGCGGCGCCCGCGGACGGTGATCGACGCCGGGCCGGCCGGGGATCTTCGGCTTGCGGCCGGCACCTGGACGGGCCCCGCCGCGGCCGGGGTGAAACGGCAACAGAGGGTCGAGGCGCTTGCCGCTCGCGCCGCGGGCCTTCGAACCGCGGCTCTGCTTCCGGCTTCGCGCCGTCCGACCCTTCTTCGTTCGACCGGCCTGAGCCCGTTGCTTGGAATCCGTCGCCATTGATTGCGCATATATACACTCGTGGAGCTCAGGATGCAAGCAGGACACTGGGGTGCAGACCGGTTAGATCCTTTACAGATCAGACCGACTCAGGGGCTGACACTGACCGGGAACATGGTTGACACCTGTCCTGAGGCTGGGCCAACGCTTCTCGGATGCCATGGAACGAGACGAACGCGATGCGTGATCGGATTCGATTCATCCACGAGTGGGAGAAGGGCGACCTGTGTGCGATCCTCAAGCGGCACGGTTTGTCGAGCGCCAGGCAGAGAGCAAGACCCAGCGCGCCCTCGCTTCAGTCGAGATTGCCCATGCGCCCCGACTGGAAGTCGTCGACGGCCTGGCGGATCTCCGGCCAACTGTTCATCACGAACGGCCCGTGCCCGACCACCGGCTCGTCGATGGGTTCGCCAGTCATCACCAGCACCTGCGCATCGCCGCCGCGCGCGCACAGTTCGAGCGTGCTGCCGTCGCGCTGCAGGATCGCCAGTTCGTTGCTCGCCACCGCGTCCGCGCCGGCAACCACGATCGCACCACGCTGCACCAGCAGCAGCGCCGTGTGTCCCGCCGTCAGCGGCAGCGTCGTCGGCCGTTCGGCGCGCAACGTCACATCCCAAAGCCCAACGGGCGTCACCGTGTGCGCCGGTCCCGTGGCAGAGAGCAACGTGCCGGCAATCACGCGCGCCTGCCCCGCGTTGCCGGGCAACGCCACGACCGGAATCGCCGCCGACTTCAAGTCCTGGTAGCGCGGCTTCTGCATCTTCGCGCGCGCCGGCAAGTTCACCCACAGCTGCACCATCTCGAACGTGCCACCTTCGCGCGTGAAACGTTCGCCGTGCATCTCTTCGTGCACGACACCCGCCGCCGCCGTCATCCATTGCACGTCACCGGGGCCGATCGTTCCGCCATGTCCAGCCGAATCGCGATGCGCGACTTCGCCTTGGTAGGCGATCGTTACCGTTTCGAAGCCGCGGTGCGGATGCGGGCCAACGCCGCGTGCCTTCGTCGAAGGCGCAAAGGTGTGGGGTGCGGCGTAGTCGAGCAGCAAAAACGGGCGGAACGGTTCGGGCTCTTGGTACGACAGGAAGTTGCGGACGGGGAAGCCGTCGCCGACCCAGTGCGGTTGGGCGGGCTTGCGGATCTGGTGGACGCGTTTCATGCGGGGCTTCTGGTAGGCCAGGTTGGCGCCAAAGCAATTCAAGGCGCCGCGGGCAAGGTGCGATGGCCGCCGGGGTCCTTCTTGAGTTGGCGCCACAACGCCGCCTGGTCGCGTTTGCGAACTTCAAGCTGATGCAGTCCCTCGGCGGTGCATGCTTGCAGCGTCGCCTCGTGTCTGCCGATCGCGGCGCGGCCGAGCAAGCGATGCGGCGGCGGCGGCGTGGTCGCCGGCGTCTTCGACAACGCCAAGAACGAGTACGGCAGTGCGCGCAGGTCGATGCCGACGTCGCGCGCCGTGCGCACCCATTCGCCGCTGGTGAACACTTCCGGCGGCGGTTCGGCGAAGAAGTGGCACCAGTCG
>SXGT01467003.1_pt1 | contig 16907 bp, 18 predicted proteins | sample 3176221 | NCBI WGS metagenome assembly SXGT01 (sample SAMN11356862, study PRJNA531348) | freshwater metagenome | isolation source: freshwater sample F1-120 | place: China: Fuxian Lake, Yuxi | collected 2017-12-25 | reverse complement strand
CCGGTAGCCACTCCTGCACCGAGGGCGGCAGCAGGTAGTCAGTGTCTCGATCTATCGGGTGAAAGGCCATCGCAATCTCCCACTGATTTAATATGTATGATTATCGCATATATAGGGGAAAGCCCGACAGGCTGCTAGCGGGCGAAATAACCAGCGTCTTTGGAAAAGCAGGATGCGCACGATTTTCTAATCGAGTCGTACGTGGTAGGCCTCGTCAAGCGAGGTCTTATAGAGCCGCGCCAGTTCCAGGGCATTCCTGGTGAGCGGCATCATTCCATCAGCATAGGCCTGCTCTGCCAACTCCTCGGCTTTCGCTCCGGAATTGATCTTGATCTGCAAGGCGGGGGTTATTCTCAACAGCTCATAAACCGAGGTGCGCCCCTTATAGCCCGTACCATTACACTCATCACACCCCCTGCCACGCATGAAAAGCTCATCGTGGCTGACGCCCATTACTCGCCGCACGAGCGCGTCAACGGGCTCCTCGTCCATGCAAGACAGACAGTTGGTGCGGATCAGTCGTTGTGCCTGTACCCCCAGTATGCACGAGGACAGTAAGTAAGATGGAATGCCGATATCCTGCAGGCGGGTAATTGCACCCACTGCATTGTTGGTATGCAGTGTGGAAAGCACCAGATGCCCCGTCAGCGCACTCTTCACCGCTATTTCGGCGGTTTCCTGATCACGGATTTCGCCGATCAGGATAGCATCCGGGTCGTGACGTAAGATCTGGCGCAATGCCATAGCAAAGGTAAAACCGATATCGGCACGTGACTGCACCTGTTCAATACCGTCGATACGAAATTCGACCGGATCCTCGACTGTGATGATATTGAGATTCTTGCTACGGAGTTCCCGCAAACAGGAATACAACGTTGTTGACTTCCCTGAACCGGTCGGTCCCGTCACCAGAAACATGCCGAAACTTTTGTCGAGCATTTCCTTGATGTGGTCGAGATCCTTCTCGGAAAAACCGAGCTGATCGATAGCCTTCAGACTGGCTTTGGATGCCAGCACACGAATACAGACGCTTTCCCCATTGACCGTCGGCAATATTGAAACCCGCATGTCGGTCTGACCATCTGGCGTCTTGAAGCGGATCTGGCCATCTTGGGGACGACGCTTCTCTGAAATATCCATATTCCCCATGATCTTCAACCGGCCCATGATGGCAGGCTGAATCTTGTTGGGAAAAGCGCTGACGGGCACCATCGATCCGTCGATGCGATACAGCAGATCCAGTTGCGTTTCACCCGGGCGCAAATGAACATCGGATACACGCTTGCGAATCGCCTCGGTCAGAAGATCATTCACCAGTCGCACCAAGGGCTCATCAGACTCCTTCAACTCAGCATCAAGCGGGATGACGAACTTATCATCCTCCTGACGAGAGGCCAATTGGCGTAGGGTCTGGGAAAAATCGACACCGGAATAGATCTTTTCAAGTGCCCATTTGATATCGGCATGCGTCGCCAGGACAGATAAAACCGGTTTTCCACTGGCAAAGCGCAGCAGATTCTGGGCTTCGCTATCGATAGGGTCGGCCAGAGCCACGATGAGATTACCGCGAAAATCCATCAGCGGAACTGCATCAACATTTCGCGCTACCTCGGCTTTCAGGTACTTGTCCACATCGTTAGGGAAATCGAAATTGCGCAAGCGCACGAAAGGAACGCGCAGCTGGTGGGCCAAAGACACAAACAGCTCGTCCTCAGAAACAACACCGGACTCGACCAGCAGTTCGCCGATGCGCCTGTTTCTGTTCTTGCCCTGAGCAACAAGCGCTTCACGCACCTGATCTGTCGTCACCACGCGGTCATGCAGCAGCACCTCTGCGAGGCGGCGCCGCTGTGGAATGATCTTGACGTTATGCGAGAGAAGCAGCAACTCCATATAGCGACCAAGCTCGGCGCGCTCAGAAATAACGGGGCGGGCCCACTCGAAAGCCGCCACTCTTGCATTGTCTACAACCGCATCGCTGACGATTTGCTCAACAGCCTCGGCGGGGATGAAGATACGCAAATAAGCATTGCCTTCGGGAAACTGGTAGAGGTGAAACCCCTTGTCCCGTTTGAAATAGCCTGGACCAAACTCGAGTTGGACCTTGTCACTGAAAGTAATTACCGTACGATCACTGGGATTTAGCCTTTCCGCAGGCAATTTCGACAACAGTTCACGACGAACGTCTGCCGTCATCTCCCCCTTCATCGAAATGTAACGCACTAGGGGGAATGCAATCTTTTCAACACTGGGACGCGCTTCGCGCCGAATGAGGAAGCTTGCGCTTTCCGGATCGATACCCATCAAGGTACCGGAGACGCTGGCCCCAGACTTAAGGGCAACCTCGAAAGGCACCCCTCTAATTTCTAGCAGCGGGGTGCTCAGCAAGTCATGCATCTACGAAGATCCACAAAATCAGTTCAATGATGTTTTCATTGGCCCAGTCTGACCTCAAGCCAGTTTGAAAAGCTTGCGGAATCCGCTTTTCAGCCGCTCAGTAAGCGCTTGACCGTCGTCGGTAGAATTCGCTGCAACCGCGAGCCGTGGTATTGCCGGTACTGAGCTAGCCTGCGCTGCAGCCTGGACTATTCTCATTGGCGCAGCGACAGAATCCGGTGGCACTGTCCTGGGTGATGCCTGTGCGGCACTTTTTTCGACGTCCAGTAACAAGGATTCCGCCGTCCCGGAAGAAACCGCATCGACCTTGAAACGGGAAAGCAACTGTGGGTTTTGCACCAACTGGACATGACGCTTCAATGCGGAACAGACGATCAACTTGATAAAGCTGGGTTTGAACGGTTTCGGTATAAACCGATAGACCTGCCCTTCATTGATCAATTTGACAACATATTCTGCATCCTGAACCGCGCTAAAGACAACACTGATGATTTCTGGATGCTCGCCTTTCATCATGCGGATCAGTCGGGTTGCATCCATCTTCCCCACCTTAAAATCAGAAACGATCACGCCAATCTGGTGTTCATTGAGGTACTTGATTGCCTCCGCCAAGGAATAGGAGTGAAGCGCCAGTTCGGAATTACCAAACACATCGTCGATGGCCTGATGTACTACTGGATCATCGTCCAAGACAAGCACTTTACTTCCCACCGAAGCAGCAATTGCAGCAGGTTCATTCGTCGCGGCAGAGCCCGGCGCAAGCGCCGGACCAGCCGACACCTGTGCTGGCCCACCGCTGGAGGCGGTGAAGTCAAGGTTTTCTATGGGCGTTTCATCGGCCACCACAAGCGTGTCGATATTGGCAATAGATACCGCTTCTGCAATCAGGTCGGGAAGCGCCTTGACATCCCATGGCTTAGTGATGAAGCGAAAAACCTCACTCTCATTGACCGAACGCACCATGGCGTCGAGTTCAGCATAGCCGGTCAGCAGGATGCGTACCGAACGAGGCGAAGATTTGCGTACCTCACGCAGGAACTCCACACCTGTCACCCCAGGCATGCGCTGATCACTGATGACGACATCGAAATCGTTGCGTTGCAACAGACGTATCCCCTCACCAGCGCTGGTTGCAGTGATAACTTCAAACTCCTTCTTGAGCAACCACTGCAAGGCGCGCAGGATATGCGGCTCGTCATCGACGCAGAGCACTCGCCCACTTTTTTTCGTTGCCTCAGTCACGATCACTCCGTTTCATGTTATTTCCCGAGATGACCAGTTAAGCCAGCAAAGAGTCGTCATCCAAATGGATGGGCAAGAAAAAGGTGAAGATTGTACAACCGGGCTGCGACTGAACGGTAATTTGCCCTTTGTGGTTATCCACAATTTCCTTGGCAATCGACAAGCCTAAACCAGTACCCTCGCCCTCCTTCTTCGTCGTGTAGTAGGTATCGAAGATGTGAGGCAGCACGTCGGGAGGGATTCCGTGTCCGTTATCTTCAACATCGACGCGGAAACGTTCGCCATCCAGGGCTGTACGCACACTAATTTTGCCCGCCTCATCGCCAATCGCCTGCGCTGCATTATTGACAAGGTTAAGCACGATCTGGTTGATCTGTGAAGGCACGCATCGACAGAGTCTGCCCTGCATGTCGCCATATTCTTCAACCACTTCAATGCGGTTCTTGATCACGCTGCGCGCGATATATACAACGCTATGCAATGTATCGTTCAGATCCACCTCACCAATTTTCGAACGATCCAGCCGCGTAAATGTACGCATGTGCTTGACGAGTTCCGCCATCTGCTCGACACCATGCAGTACGTCACCCAGCATTTCGCAGGTCATGCGCACATCGTCAGGCGAAGCGTCGATGGACTCGACTTCTTCGCGTGTGGCACGACAGGAAACCTTGCTGCCATCGGCGCTGCGCACCTGTTCGGCCACCTTGGCTGCGAAGCGAACCGGATCTTCCCAGGTTTCAATCTGGCTGATTGCCATTTCGACGTTGCTCTTCGTAAAGGCGAGCGGGGTATTCAACTGATGCGCGACACCCGCCACCATCTGACCAAGGGAAGCCATCTTTTCGGACTGTGACAACTGTTGCTGCGCTCTGGACTTATCCGCCTGCTGCTGCTTGATCAGCAGGTGAGCGTTACGCACGATTAGAAACAACGCCAGGAACAGCACAAGCAGTAGAACGACAAAAGTAATCTGCCCATTGAGGGCACTTTCCAGAATCTTCGTTCGGTTCATTTCTGCCTCAGCAGTCACCTTGCTCTGATTTTCTGCAGCCGTTTTCTTGATGTTGCTGGAGGTCTCCGCCATTTGAGCCATGAAAGGGGTCACATCAGAATAGATCTCGAACACACCCACGATCTTTTCGCCTCCCGGCTGCAGAACAGGCATGTAGCTACCGATCAAGTCACGGTTTTCAACGACTCCCTCGAACGCGCTGAATTTGCCACGGTGCGTGAGTTCCGAGGCTGCCTTTCCACCGACCGCACTCTTCCAACCCGCATTGGCAGCTTTGTCTTCACCGATTTGCGCATGCTCGGAAGAATAAATGGTAATACCGCGCAGATCGAACACTTTGATCTTGAACACGGTACTTTTCTTCATTATGTCGAAAACCTTGTTATTGATTTCCACGAAGCGCGGCAGAGCCATGAGTTTCTTGCCGACCTCAGAAAAACAGGCTTTCTTTTCCGGCGGTGCCACGCTCTTGCCCTTGTCATCTTTGATATCCTCGATGGCGCGACAGTGGTCGACGGGGATCGACTGAGCCGAAGCCACGAACGGGGCAAACTCCCTTTCCCAAAGCGAATTGGCAAACAACCGCGTAATGTTGACGTTGCCGGCCTCATGAATGGCCAGCAGAGCCTTGCGCGCCACCTCATCCTGGGTCTTGGTAAATTGCGACTGAATGTTGTTCACAAAGGCGATTTGTCCGTCCTGAGTCTCATTCAGAAAATCGCGCTGACTGCTCTCGTGGTTGCCGATAAAGATCAGCATCACGATGAACAACCACAGGCTAGTGAAGAGGAAATACTTGAGAAGATTGAATTCGGCAGAACGAACCGCGCTCAAGCCCTTCGCAACGATACTCTGTTGGCTAGCCCCCACCGCTCTTTCTTCAACTGGCAGGGTCGACAAAACCGCTACGGCCCCCGCCCCCTGATCCTTTTTCTTGCCGAACAATCCACCTAGATTCATTCCATCTCCCCTGCGCACAACTATCTTATAGCTTGATATTACTAAATTATATCTTGCTTGCCGTGTTGGTATTCCCTGATTGCTTGCTCTATTTGCGCGTAAGTGTGCTCAAGATCGCCGACCTTAACAGGTACTCCCAGTTGGCGCGCGATCTGGGAAGCTGAGAAAATTCCACGAATCATGAGGCAATCCTCCGGCGGTTCGCGATCCACCACCAAGGCATGCTGCCTTCCGGAATTGCGCAACGTTGCCACAATATCCCCCACACGCGCGTGAACGACATCTACCAGGGACAACACTTCAACGACCTCAACAAGCGTCATCACATGCTGCACGAGAAGCGCTTCTTGTGCGATACCGAGTTTTTGGGCAATGTCTTCAGGGCGAGGTCCCAGTACGTCAGACGCCGTCAGCAAGCCCTTGACCTGTTTGTCCGCATCAATCGCGAACACCATTCTCACACCGCGATCCTTCATCATCTGATGGGCATGACTGAATGAAGAATCCGCCGCAACCGTCGCTGCGGGCACGAAGTTGAGATCAGTCATTGCCTCAAGCGCCGATGCCTCAGGGTAAAGCATATCGGGTTTGAAGTAGTAAGGTTCCTTGAATCCCAAACTTTCCTGAAGCTTGTGTATTGTCAGGGCACGAAATTCCTGAATAGGCGCACTCATCGATCCTCCTCCAAAAACGAGCTTACATTTATGTACCGGCAAAATACCGGCTATAACGCTCAATGATATAGCAATCAAATCCGCTTACTTAAACTTTGCTGCCGAAAATTGGGGCGCATGTTGTCGCATTGTTCTGCGCATGAAACAAAGGTCTTCCCAAGCCTTCGCTTTGTCCGGCAGGTTACGTAGCAGGTAGGCAGGGTGATACGTGATGATCAACGGGATGCCCGCGAAGTCCTGCGTCCTGCCGCGTGCCGCCGAGATTTTCACATCCTGCTGCAACAGGGTCTGTGCCGCAGGACGACCGAGGGTGACGATCAATTTGGGTTTAATGAGTTCGACCTGGCGCGCCAGAAAGGGCCAACAGGCTGCGGTTTCACCGGGTTCCGGCGCACGGTTGTCGGGCGGGCGGCACTTCACGGAGTTGGCGATATACACATTGTTGCCGCGCTTGAGGTCGATCGCCGCCAGCATTGCATCGAGCAACTTTCCCGACTGGCCGACGAAGGGCTCGCCACGTTCGTCCTCCTCCGCCCCCGGCCCCTCGCCGACGAACAGCCAGTCGGCGTTGATATCGCCGACGCCGACCACGGCCTGTTTGCGCGTCTTGCACAACTCGCAGGCGGTGCACCCCGCGACCGCCTGTTTCAATTCTTCCCAGCCCATCGCGGCAATAGCTGCAGTACGGGCATCGACGAGTTGCGCTCCGACCGGCACCGCGGCTTCGCCACGCTTCTTCTTCGGCGCCTGGCGCAGTTTCCAGATCGGGCCGAGGCCCATTTCCTTGAGCATTTGTTCTTTGTTCATAGTGTCTTGGCCATCACGATGGCGTCTTCCCTCCCCTCAAGCGCAGGATAGTACCCGCGCCGGCGGCCGATCTCGACAAAATTGAAATTCCGGTAAAAAGCAACCGCCGCCTGATTCGAAGGACGTACTTCCAGCAGCATGCGCACCATGCCATCCTGGCGGGCCTGCGCACACAGAAAGTCGAGCAGTTCCCGCCCCTGCCCGGAACGTTGCCAATCCGTTGCCACACCGATATCGAGGAGATGATCCTCATCCACAACCCGCATCGTCACGGCGAAAGAAACGATTGCCCCCGCCTCGCGCTTGAGCCAGCAGGCATGGCCCGACGCCAGCGAATCGCGAAAATGGCCGGGGGTCCACGGGAAGGCCTGGATGCGCTGTTCCAGCGCCACGACCTCATTGAGATCGGCCACCGTCATCCGCACAAAACTCACTTGCTGCCGCCCCGTGCCAGTCGTTCGGCGGTCGTCAGCGCCACCTTGTCGCGCACGTAGAGCGGCAGCGCCTGCGCCGCCGGCACGCCCGCGCCGCGCAACAGCACCGGCGCGGCCAGACGGGCCACCGCCGTGGCCGTGGGCATCAGGCTGGCATCTTCCGCGACGAGTCGCGCGCCCATGCGTTGGCGCAGCGCAGCGCCGTAGGCCACAAAGCCATCACCCACGCCGCGCCAGCCCTCGCCCTCGGGCAAAGGCGCCGTCTCGCCAGCGCCGACTTTTGGCGCCATGAACTCTTCCACGGTCTCGCCGCACACGGCATAGGCCGCAACGTACGCCTCGTTCATGCGCGCATCGAGGCAAGCCAACACTCGGCCATCGCCGGCACCCAGCGCCAATGCCGCCAGCGTGCACACCGGCACCACCGGCACATCCAGCCCGAAGGCCAGCCCCTGCGTCACACCACAGGCCAGACGCAGGCCGGTAAACCCCCCGGGGCCGGCACCGAAGGCAAGGCCATCAAGTTGTTTAAGCGACAGGCCGGCTTCGGCAAGCAATTCGTTTGCCCAAGGCAGCAGGCGTTCCGAGCCACCATTGGGCACAAGCGCGGTTCTTTCCGCAAGAACGCCATCGCACCACAAGGCGACGGAAAGGCGATGAGTCGCCGCTTCGAAGGCTAGGATTTTCACGGCGCGGATTCTACCGGCCAGACAGTTGGTCGCTGACGATAGCCATGCGCCGCTGACGCGCCGCCGCGCCGGTCTTGTCACCCGCGGCGGCCAGCCGATCACGGTCAAAACCGAGCCAGGCCAGCAGCGGGCGTCGCCAGCCTTGTTGCGCCGCCGTATCAATGGCCAGGGCGATGCCGTGCGGTGGCAAGCGCCCGGCCCGCAGCAGCGCACCCGCCGCCACCAGCCGCGAAAGCGGGTCTTCAATCGCCTGCAAGGTCGCGAGCGCATCGGTCGTCGTCATCACTGCCTGCTGCGCCGCCGGCAATAGCTGCGCATCGAGTCCCTGCCAGCGGCCGGCGAGGTAGGCGGCATAAGCCTGCGCAGCCGCGTCGGCATCTTGTGACAGGGGCGCAAATGCCGGGCAATCGCCCGTCTCCAGACTGGCGAGGCGCGCGGCGCAGGCAGTAAGTTCAACGCGCGCCAATTGCGTAGCATCGCCAGTGCGGGCCACCTCGCGCCGCGCCGTATCGAGTTCCTGCACTGCCACCCGATCGCGCCCGGCAAACCATGCCGATACATGCGCCGCCAGCGCGACGTGCGCATTGGCCTGCCAGTCCGGTGCCGCCGGCCCACCGGCACAGCTGCTCAAAAGCAACAACACCGCCAGCAGATGCGGGATCATGGCAGCTTCAACTCACGCTCGCGCGCAAACGGCCATTTGCGGTTCACCTCATCGACCAGCACGGAAACGCGCCGCAGGCTGGCTTCCACCTCGTTCCGCAGCACATCGAGATCTCCGGTGGCAACGCGGGCATTGACGGCAATGGCATGCGCTTCGTCCAGGGTGGCATCCACCTTCTTCAGGCTGCTGCGCGCCTCGGTCAGCAGGCCACGCAATTCAGTCACAGCGGCCTGCGCCTCATCCAGCGTGCCGCCCTTGCCCGTCATGCGCGCATCGACCTGACCCAGCAACTGATTGGTATGTGCAATCGATTCGAGCATCTGCCGTGCCCCTGCCGCACCGAGGAGGCCCGGCAGCGCGCCCTGCGGGCCTTTCATGGCACCCGTCATTTGTTGCACATTGAGCAGACTGGCGTTCAGCGGCGCGTCGGCGCCCGTCATCTGCTTGAGGTTGTCGAGCAGTTCGCGCATGGTGCTGACCAGCTGCGGGATACCGGCCGCTGCATCGCCGATCAACACCTCGCGCTTCGCCCCGTCCGGCAGTGGCGGATCGTCAAGCAAGCCGGTATAGGCACGCAGACGCGCACCGCCGACCACGCCGCGTTCGAGGGTAAACACCGACGTGGTACGCAGCCAGCGCGCATCCTTGGTGGTCACATCGAGGTGAATGTGTGCCTTGCCCTCCTCGCCGAGTTCGATGCGTGCCACACGGCCGATGACAAAACCGGAAAAGGTCATATCCATGCCGACCACCACGCCCTCCGAGTTTTCGGCCAGCAGGACAAGCCCTTGCTTTTCCTCAAACACGTCACGCGCCGCCATGACATACAGCACGAAGCCGGCCAGCAACACGACCATAAACAGCAGCAGCAGGTAAGACTTGGCCGTGGCGTGGGGAATGGCGGCGGAGGGCGGATCGATGTCGGGTGTCGTCATGGCATCATCAGAAATGCAAGAGGACGAGCGCCGCCACCTCGATCACCGTCAGCATCAGGAACAGGCGTGCCGTGATGCGCATGTCGCTGCTGAGCGCACTGCGCTGTGGCGCATCCAGTACCAGGGTCGCCGGGGTAATGCCCACGGCCATAGCAAACAGGGCAATTTTCAGCAGCAGGCCCGGTGCGGTAACCGGGTCGAAGATCTGTCCGACGAGATGCGTGAATCCGGTCAGGCCCCAGGGGGTCAGCCCATACACCACCAGATAGGCCACGCAAAGTACCAGCGTGCCACTCACCAGCGTGAGCAGCACCACGGCGAAAAAGTTACCGACCACGCCGGGCAAAACTTGTTGGTCAAAAGTGCTCACGTGGTGCAAATCGATGTTATTGGCCCGCAATGTGGTGAGCCGATTGAGAAAGGCAGCGCCAGAGCGCATGGCGACGAACAGGGCCGCGGCCAGCGGGATGATCTCGACCACCAGCACGCGCACGACGGCTTCCAGCGCCAGGTGGGACAAACCATAACTGGCAGCCGTGACCACAATGATGTGCGTCGTCGCCGCCCCGAACAGAATCGCCAGCAAGGCATAGCCGGGCAAGACCTGCCAAGCCGAAAAGCACACGGCCTGCGCCATCGACCGCCGCACCGCGACCGTATAGGTCGCCGGCATCAGGGCCGCCAGCAACGTCGCCGCCAAAAAACGCAGGAGGCGCCACTCGCGCACCAAGCCACGCTCGAGACTGCGCAAGGGAGGGGGGATGCGGTGGGGCAGTACATGGGACATGTTGCGGGAATCTTAACCCGAATTGACGGATCGCCCCGCAGCCCGGATCACTGGCACTTGGTCAGGCATGGGATATGTCTTAGCAATAACGTAATCTGACAGCCTCCTGTCAGCTTGAGCGCTTCATCTCACCTACATGGTGTTCTCCGCAATGTAGGCAAAAAGTCGCTGCCGGTCAGCGACAGCCAGCCGTTCGCATATGCGCCGCAACATCGCCGACATCGACCGGCTGTCCGCCGAAAGCCGGGCCAAGCACCCAGACATGCCCGTCGGCGGCGGAAACGCCGAGGTAGTTGCCCGTCGCCGCGTAAGTGCGATAGCTGTACGGATCGCTCGCAGCGGTTATCGCCCCGGCCGGGGCAAACAGCGTAGAGAACTGCCCTTCGGCCCAGCCGAACAGGCAGTCGGTGGCGGCGGCGACGAGGGCGTCGTATTTCGGCGAGGAGGTCTGCGTCGCCAGCTCCAGCGCGCCCCAACGGCCGAAGCGAGAAGCGCTGCCAAAATCGCTGAAGTGCATGAACAGCCCACCGCCGCCAGTTTTCCAGGCATCGAGAAAACGCGTGTAGAACGCGCCCATACGGCTGTCGCGGTTGGCCGCGTCGAAAAGACCGTCGAGAGCGGCGTTGCCGGCCGCTGCGCCGACACCAACCAGATGTTGTCCTCCCTCGTAGGCGAGCAGTTCGACGCTTTGGGCGGCCGCCAGGACGGCATGATTCGCGATGCGCGCGCGGACCGTCGCCATGCCGCCGCCGGACTCGGCGTCGTTCAGCTCGCTGCCGCTTTCCAGTTCGGCAAACAGGCGCGTCAAACCGCCGTCCGCTTCGCGCGCCCAGTCGGTCGTCGCGGCAAGGTGTTGTTCCAAGCCGATCCAGTCGCCGAAATAGGGCGCGATGGCGATGCCGCGCATGCCCTGATTCTTGCAGGGCGCGAGGCGCGACATCGGACATTCCAGTGCGGTTTCCGCGATGTAGCTATTCGCCGCTTGTCCGCCAATGACGCAGCGCACCCGCTCCGTCTCGCCGGCGAAGGCGGTGCGCCAGAGCCGGCAGATTTCCGCCGTGCGCTCGCCGAAGCGGTTAAGACGACGGTCGAAATTCGAGCCGGTCTTGTTGCCGAAGCGTGACACGCCCTCCTCCTCGATGGCGGCACCCTAGGAAAACTGGTTGTTCCAGATCTCGTTCGAGTACTCGACATACACCGCCCGACCGGTGGCCAGGCGGGCCTTGACGACGGCGGCGAAGTCAGCAACATAGGCGTCGCTGGCCGCGTGCGGCATGTTGAACCAGGGTTCGGCGGACAGGGCGTTCGCCAGGTCGACCATCACCTCCGCCGGCACGCCACGCTCCGTGGAATACACGTAATCGCCGACTGCCGGCCGGTCCGCCGCCGCACCCTGGCTGCTGTTGTTGGTGCGCATCCAGTCCATGAAGCGCAGCACCGCAAAGGGTTTCAAACGGGCGAGGTAGGCGGGATTGAAACTCGTCGTCCCCGCCAGTGGCTCGGCGCCCGGCGGATAGACGCGGATGTCGCGCAGTGGATTGTCTGCCCGCGTCGCCATCACGCAGATCTGGATGCCCGGCTCCATCGGCGTCACGTCGATCACGTCGCGACCGGGGCCGGAGGCCGTCGTGTCCAGGCGGGCGGCGAGGCTGTAGGCGAGCGTCCCCTCGCCCGCATAGCGCACCGAGTATTTGCCGGCCGGATAGGGCAGACGGCCGGCTTGCGGGCCACCGTTCGCCGCGCCCATCGAGAAAATCAGCGTGCAGGCGCGGTCGTAGGCGGCCGCGCCATCGCCCTTCGGTTTCAGCGAACGCAACCAGCCGTTCGCGTCCTTGTCCAGACGCTGGGCCTCGCCGGTGTCGAAAGTGGTCGCGTTCGCCGTGTACCACTCGCGCCCCTGCTTGAACACGTCGAGGAAGGGAATCGCCGTCGAATAGTCGGTGACGGCATCGAGGTTGGTGCCGAGCCGGAAGCCGGCGCCCGAGGCGGCGGCAGAGAAGAGGACAGCAGCGGCCAGCGTGCAAAGCTTAGTCAATCTTGATGATCGGTCCATGTTGTTTCCTTGGTGACCGTCGACAGCGGTCAATAACACGGTCTTGAAGGATAAATACAGGAAGTTAATTGGTCTTGCCGGCAGTTTTGCCGGCGCCGGAGAGGCGTCAGTCGCCGAATTTGGCCGGCACGCTTCGCAAAATAGCATTCCGATCAGATGTTGTCTTCATGTAATGCCTGGCACAGAACAAAAGATCAGGTCTTCGGCTTCATGTGCAGATGCGTTTTGACCTTGCTGCGTGGTAAGTAGCCGTGGGAGTGATCCAGCCCGCCATCGACCACGACACTGACCAGATTCACCATGCCATGGCGCACGCCGCGTTCAGCAATCAGTGCATCGGCAAAGCCGCGCACGGCTGGCGTCGGGCCGCGCAGGATCACCGTTTCGAGACAGTTTTCATGATCGAGATGCGCGTGCATCGTCGCTACCGTCAGGTCGTGCTGACCATGCTGCAGTTCTGTCAGACGCTCGGCCAGATCGCGCTCGTGGTGATTGAATACGTAGGACAGGTTGGCGACGCAGTAGCCGCCCGCCGCTTCGCCGCCGCGTTCGCGCTCCAACAGCGAGCGCACCAGATCGCGCACCGCTTCCGAACGGTTCTGGTAGCCACGCTTGGCAATTAGCTGGTCGAACTCGGCAGCAAGCTGGTCATCCATCGAAATCGTAAAACGTTCCATTCAGTCCTCCTGTGCATCGTTTTATTCGCAGCACACTTTACCAAGCGAAGCAGTATTACAATTCTAAAAATCGTCACACCACCTTTCGGGAGAGACATCATGCACATGGCCGATGCCCTACTGTCACCAACGGTCGGCGTGGCGCTATGGGGGGTATCCGCCGCCACCCTCACCTGGTGCTCGAAGCACTTGCGCAGCGATGCCCGGGAACATCTGGTGCCCCTGATGGGCGTGCTGGGCGCCTTCGTGTTCGCCGCCCAGATGATCAACTTCGCGATTCCGGGCACCGGGTCGAGCGGACACATCGGCGGCGGTTTGCTGCTCGCGATCCTGCTCGGTGGCCCCGCGGCTTTCGTCGTCATCACCTCGATATTGACCGTCCAGGCGCTATTCTTTGCCGACGGCGGTCTGCTGGCGCTCGGCGCCAACATCTTCAACCTCGGCGTGATTCCCTGCTTCATTGCCTACCCCCTGATCTACCGTCCATTGCTCAAGGCTGCCGGCGACTCGCCCTCGAAAAACCGGGTGACCGTCATTACCGTACTGGCTGCCATTATCGGCCTCCAGCTAGGCGCCCTCGGCGTGGTCATCCAAACCCAGCTTTCCGGCGTCAGCAGCCTGCCCCTGAATACTTTCCTGCTGCTGATACAGTCGATTCACCTGCCCATCGGCGTAGTGGAGGGGCTGGTGACTGCGGCCGTCTTCGCCTTTATCCGCGCGGCGCGCCCCGACCTGGTCGATGCCGGCCGTGTCACCGCCGGTTTTTCCGGTCGCATGATCGCCACCTTCGCACTGCTGGCTCTGGTGATGGGCGGCGGGCTATCCTGGTTCGCCTCGTCCGACCCGGATGGCCTGGAATGGTCGATTGAACACGCTGCACGTAGCCCTAAGCCTACGTAAACCTGCGTGAGCGGCATCGAGGCACTGCTCAGGGAAGTCCATTCGCTCGACGCGAGCGCCGGCCAATCCACCTGGCTGGCACACTTCGACCCGCGCACCATCGTCGTCGCCACCATTGCTTTCATTGTCGTTGTGGTCTCTTTCGACCGTTACGCAGTGGCCGCGCTCCTGCCCCTGGCGCTCTATCCGGTGGTGCTTGCCCGACTCGGCAATATCCCCCTCGGCCGGATCGGTCGCAAGCTGCTGCCGGCGCTGCCGTTCGCGCTGATGGTCGGTCTGTTCAATCCGTTCTTCGACCCGGCACCGCGCCTCGACCTGATGGACCACGCCATCGCCGGCGGCTGGCTCTCGCTGGCATCGATTCTGCTGCGCGCTATCCTCACCATCTCCGCGGCGCTGATCCTGATCGCCGTCCTCGGCATCCATCGCCTCTGCACCGCGCTCGACCGTCTGGGCGTGCCTCGGGTACTGACCACGCAATTGCTATTGATGCACCGCTATATTTTGGTACTGGCGGGAGAACTCGGGCGCATGAATCTGGCGCGCGAATTACGCTCGCCCACGCTCAAGACCATGCCCCTTTCCGTCTATGCTTCCTTGCTGGGGCACCTGTTGCTGCGTACGCTGGCGCGTGCCGAGCGCATCTATCAGGCGATGCGGGCACGGGGCTTCGACGGCCATATCCCAATCCCAGCGCAGAAAATCCAGCCCTGGCAGTGGCGCGACACACTATTTCTGGCCTGTTGCCTGAGCATGTTGGTTCTGATGCGCGGAATCGCCGCATGAGCCACCACCTCGTCGAAGCCCGCGACGTAGTTTTCGCCTACCCCGACGGACAGGCCGCACTGAACGGTGTCAGCTTCACGATTCATCATGGCGAATCGGTTGCCATCGTCGGCGGCAACGGCGCCGGTAAATCAACGCTCCTGCTGCATCTCAACGGCGTGCTGACGCCGATACGCGGCCAGGTATGCATCGGCGACATTCCCATCACGCGCGAGAATCTCGCCGAGGTACGCCACACCGTCGGCACGATCTTTCAGGAGGCGGACGATCAGTTGTTCATGCCCACTGTGTTCGATGACGTCGCTTTCGGTCTAAGCCATCAGGGCTTGGTGGCAGCCGACATCGAAACGCGCGTCATGCAGGCGCTGGCAACCGTCGGCGCCGCGCACTTGCGCGACCGACCGCCCTATCGGCTCTCGGGCGGCGAAAAGCGCGCCGTGGCCATTGCCGGTGTGCTGGTCATGCAGCCCAGCATCCTCGTCATGGACGAACCAAGCAGCGGCCTCGATCCGGCAGCCCGGCGCCGTCTCATCAAGCTGCTGACCGGTTTCGATCACACCAGAATCATCGCGACCCACGATCTCGATCTGGTCCTCGAACTGTGCTCAAGGGTACTGGTCATGCACCGCGGCGTCATCGAGGCGGATGGCACCCCGGATGAAATTTTCGCCAATACCGAACTGCTGGAATACTGCCAACTGGAGCCGCCGCCCCGTTACCTGCTCTCGTGCGAAAACAACGGTTGATGTGCCAGCTTCAATGCACGCTGCCAAACGACGCGCTCAAGGTGCCATGCGGCACGGGCAGCCCGGCAAGGTGGCAACCCTGCACCAGCGGCCCGCGCGGAAAGAGTTGGTAGAGATAGCGGCGTCCGCCCGCTTCGGCGAAGTCGCGCCCGAGGCTCTGCGTCACGCGCCGCGCCGTCCAGTCGGGACCGAGCACGCGGAAATGTTCGCGCAGGTAATAGATCACCTGCCAGTGCTCCTCGTCCAGCGTCAGCCCATCGGCGTCGGCCAGACGGTTCGCCACCAGGGGCGACCAGTGTGCTAACTCCGTCCAGTGGCCCTGCATGTCGCTGCGTTCCAATGCGTCTTTGTTCGTAAATCCGTTGTGGTTGACCATGACCAACTCCTTTTGTCCATTGCAAAGCAATACTTGACTAGAAGACTACACTTTCATTCAAGCCCCAGAAGGGGGCTTTGTCAAGACAAAAGGTGTAACGGGGAAAGCGCCACCCGGCCACCTGGCGGATCAGCCGCGCTGCTCAGTCCTCGCGTCGCCGCGGCCCGCGCGGATAAAGTGACTGGCCGGCCTCGCGGACATCGCGGCGCAACTGATGCCGCTCTTCCGGCGACATCTGCTGCAAGGCTTCACGCCGTTGGCGCCTTTCTTCACGCCACTGATCTCGTTGTTCGGGAGAAAAATCATGCGGCCTCATCTGCCGTTGCCCGTAGGACGATGGGGGCGCAGGCGGCATCTCCTGCGCGCCGGCATACGGCAACGCCGTCAACATCAGCAGCAGGAAAGTGAGGGCGGACTTGTTCATGCCGTCATTGTAGGGCGCCCCCCGAGGCACGGTGGGCGGGCTTTGTAACAAAGCTTTGCGAGCGCCTGCGCATGCAACATCCCGACATATCTGCTTGCCGTTCAGCAGTATCCTTCGCCCCATGAACGACACCCGCAAATACAAAATTCTGATTATCGATGACGACCTGCGCCTGCGCAGCCAACTGGAGCGCTACCTTGCCGATCAGGGCTTCGCCTGCAAGGCGGTGGCTGATGCCGCCGGGATGGATCGCGCCCTTGAGCGCGAACTCTATGATCTGATCGTCCTCGACCTGATGCTGCCCGGCGCAGATGGTCTGTCGATCTGCCGACGCCTACGGG
>SXGT01650082.1_pt1 | contig 16911 bp, 18 predicted proteins | sample 3176221 | NCBI WGS metagenome assembly SXGT01 (sample SAMN11356862, study PRJNA531348) | freshwater metagenome | isolation source: freshwater sample F1-120 | place: China: Fuxian Lake, Yuxi | collected 2017-12-25 | reverse complement strand
GAAAGCGGCTTACGCTTATGCCGTTGAAAAGCATTACCGATTTTACTCCTACGGCGACGCGTCGCTTCTCCTTCCCGAAGGCTCTTCTGGTAGGTGATGGTGGGTGTGCCCTTCTGGAGGCACTCTCCCGACCTAAGTGAGAGCGTCCAAGCGAACGGCCGAAAAGATCAGCCCGTAGCCGACTGAAGTTAAGGCCTGTTCATCAGGAAAGGCATCCGGAACTCAGCGGAAGCGCGTAGAGCTGGGTGCGCGGACAACCTTACTGTGTAGAAAGCGGTTTCGCTTATGCCGTCGAAAATCACCTCCTACGGCGATGCGTGGCTTCTCCTTCCGTAGCCCCGTTACGGTGGGTGGCCGATGGGTGTTTTGCGACGGTTTTCCGCAAGACTTAGTGGATGGGTTGTCCGAGACCTTGCAAGCCAAGGGCGAAGCCGCCTTGAGCGGCCCAAGGGTAGAGGCAAACGCTCCACAGGAGATTCCTTGTGTTCCCTCTATGTTCATGGCAGTTCCTATTGTAAATCTAGACCCCGCGATGTCAGAAAGCGTCAGATGCCCTACCGGATGATTGATCTGTTTTGCGGTGCGGGAGGCATGTCTCTCGGCTTCGCTGATCCGCGCTTTTGCGGTGGGTTTCAGAGCGTACTTGCCGTCGACAACGATGCCGCTGCGATCGCAACGCACGAGTATAATTTCGGTGGCGAAACAGTCTGCGGCAATATCGAACATTGGCTAGTAAAGGCCAACATCCCGGCGGCCGATGTGGTGATCGGTGGCCCGCCCTGCCAGGGTTTCAGCCTCCTCAATAAGAAGCGCACGGGCGATGCCCGACGAGCGCTTTGGGAGCCATTTCTCGATGTTGCCGTACGATCGGGCGCCCGCGTGTTCATCATGGAGAATGTCGCAGAGCTGTTCCGGTCGCCGGAGCTCGCAGACATTCGCGCTCGGGCAGCTCGCGACGGCTTCCGGACCGACGCGGCGATCCTCAACGCGGCTGACTTCGGCGCTCCGCAGACGCGGCGGCGCACGATCGTGATCGGCTGGAAACAGGGGCTTTGGCAGCCTGAGTTTCCGCCGCTGAAGACGCACGCAGAACGAGGGTCGGAGTCTAATCTTCCAAACTGGCAAACCGTTCGGGATGCAATCGGAGACCTGCCCGCACCCGAGAAGCTTGAAATAGAAGGTCCTGCCCCGCTTAATCTCCACATCAAGCGGTCTCCGACCGAAAAGAGCTTAGCGCGCTATCGTGCGGTCCCGCCGGGCGGAAATCGCTTTGATCTGCAGCGAAACGCTCCTGAGATCACTCCCGACTGCTGGGTTCGCAAGACGTCCGGCGGGACGGATTTGTTTGGACGTCTATGGTGGGATCGACCCTCCGTCACCATTCGCACTGAGTTCTACAAGCCGGAAAAGGGGCGCTATCTTCACCCCGATCAGCATCGGCCAATCACCCATCGCGAGGCGGCCCGGCTGATGGGCTTCCCTGACGACTTCCACTTTTGTGGCACCAAGGTGGAAGTCGCTCGCCAGATCGGCAACGCGGTACCGCCTCCCTTAGCCGGAGCGCTCGGGCGTCTAGTCGCAGATATGCTGACGCCAGTGGCGCGACGCGCGTAATATGGAGAAACGCGCCGCGGCGCACGACCCTTCAGAAGCTGTCGCCCGGATCAGGGCGCTTCTCGACAATTTTTTGACAAAGCTCGGCGATTCCGACCTGCGCGACCAAGTCCGGAGTCTCGTGCCAGTGTTTGATACATTGCGCACAATTGGCAGGAGTCTGATCGCCACGGATTTGGCCTCCTCCGCACGCGATCGCATCCTCGTCTACCTCCAGCGTTACTCGCTGCAAGTCATTGAAGGCGACGAACTGCTCGTCGTTGCTGGAATTGGGGAGTGGGCACGTCGTGTGCGCGAACTGCGGGTCCAGTTTGGCTGGTCAATCTGCAGCGGCGTAACTTTTAAAGAAATGGCTGAGGAGGATCCCGACCTTGCGGCAAGTCTTTCTGAGGCGCTTGGCGCGGATCCGCGCAGCCTTAGGCCTGACCAATATGTCCTAGTCAGCCTTCACCAGGATCGGGAGGCGGCGCATCGGTGGTACTTGCTTAATTCGATACGAAAGAAAAATGGGCTTGGGGTAAAAGCCAAACTCCTCGAATACATGCGGGCCAATGTCGGCGCCTCCGTTTCGATAGAGGAGCTCCGTTATCTCGCGGGGGATAGAAGCGAGTGGGCGCGACGCATGCGTGAGCTTCGCACGGAAGATGGCTGGCCGATCTTCACCCGCACGCAGGGACGTTCTGATCTGCCGGTAGGGACATACGTGCTTGATGAGGACAAGCAGGCGCCAGAGCACGACCGCCGAATTCCTGATGACGTGCGTATCGAGGTACTTACCCGCGACGGCTTCGCTTGTCGCGTTTGCGGTTGGAAGCGCACTCAGCACCACCCTGACGATCCGCGCAAGCTGCTCGAACTTCATCACGTCACCCCTCATGCCGAAAAGGGCGAGAACAGCGTCGACAACCTGATCACCCTCTGCAACGTTCATCACGATCAGGTCCATGCTGGCCGACTATCGCTTCCAGTTTAGCCATGCCGGACAAGCTCTCCACCGAGCAGCGCAGTGACAACATGCGGCGCGTTAAAGGCAAGAATACGAAGCCCGAACACCTCGTCCGACAGACGCTTCACGCCTTAGGTTTGCGATTTAGACTGCATCGGCGCGATCTTCCTGGAAGTCCGGATATCGTGCTTCCCAGCAGGCGTCTGGCAATCTTTGTTCACGGCTGCTTTTGGCATCGTCATCAAGGCTGCCGGCGCGCGACAATGCCAAACGTACGTCGCGAATTCTGGCAGGCGAAGTTTACGCGGACGATGGAACGCGATGCAGAAGCCTCCGCGGCGCTCCACGCGCTCGGCTGGCAGATCGAGGTGATTTGGGAATGCGACCTCCGAGACGTTGAAGCTCTGCGGGGGCGATTGCGCGAGTTGACGACATTACCGCCGGACGGAACTGTCCACCCATCGTAGCGATATCGACTGTCGGCTGCTCTACAGCCAGGCTTATAGCATAGGCGGTGCCATTACAGGGCGTTAGGCGGCGAAATCAAGACCTACGCGACTTAAACTGCCGCCCAGCTTCTGCATCAGATTGATCGCATACTCATAGCGCAGCTCGGCCACGAGCTCGGCTTCGAATTGCTCAACCACCAACGCACCGTCCTTGTCGTGAAGCTTTGAAAGGCGGAACGGCTGCCCCGGCTGAATCCGACCGAGATTTTCCGCGTATAGCAGATACCACAAGGGTTGGGCGTCACCCTCAATCCCTTCGAAGATTGAGAAAACCTTTACCTTTCCATCGATCTTCAAAAACAGATAGTTGTTCGTCGAAATATCAAGTCGATCATATTTCTGCGGTTTGATCTCAAGAAGTTTGACCGCAATGAACGGTTTCCGCTTCCCAACCTCGCCACGATGGCCTGCGCTTTTTTGACCGGGGACCATGTCGCAGATCGGCGTCAGGCATACCCAGTAACTTCCATCGAGCTTAAAAACATGGCCCGTCCGCAAATGCCAGCCGCGCGCAGGTTTGCTGCAGGCGACAGCGTTGGCCGCGAACTTGGCTTCAACTTTGTCGAGATCACCTTCCCCCGTGCCGAAGCGCTCCGCTATACGTTTGGCGAACCCCTCTGCGCCTACCTGACGATCTTCAGCAGCTAGTTCGCCAGTGAAGTCTCGCACTCGCTCAGCGATGCCGTCGACCAGTTGCTCTGCATGGCGTGCGATGCTCTCTTCAATCAGTACGTCCCGCGCGTCCTCGTCGGCCTGCAGCAGCGTCAGATACCAGTGGGCTGTAGCAAGCGAATCGCCGACCGCCTTGCTTTCACCGGCAACGCCCTTCGCGTCCATCTCGGCGCGAAACTTCGAGAGGATCAACCGAGACGGCGGCGGCGCCCAGCTATTCAGCGCTGTCACAAGCACGGCGAGCGGCTCCGGCTCCTTCGTTTTGTCAGCGAAGGACATGAACAACTCGTCGGTGCGGATCCAAAAGGGCTCGCTGTCGCGCCACTCCAGGCAGTCGAGCTCGCCAGTATTCATTTTGCCGCGATTAACCTCTTGGAACTCGGCTAACGCCCAAATGAGGACATTACGCCGGTCCTGGGGTTGTATTTTCGCCTCTTCGAGAGCCGCTTTAAAGGCGCCAAAGACTCCTTTGCCCTCGATCGCCGTTCGAAGAGCCCCTGCACCGACCCGGCGCACTTCGGCATATTGCTTCAGCTCGATCGAGCTGCGAATGCGCTGGGCCGCTTCGGGAAACTCCAGCTCGGCGGCCTCAACGGCAGCCAAACCTAAATCCCTACGCTCATCTTCGAAGCATTCCTGCGGAGCCATAAGGCCGAGCAGCATCTCCGCAAAGGCGCGGGTCAGTTCGTAACGAGTATTGACAACAACGAGGTTGAAATGATCGTTAGCTGCTACCGTGCGTGCGATTTGGATCGCTTTATCGCCGCTGTCCGTCTCGTCTAAATGGTAGTCGAGAATTAGCAGGTCTGACTGGTTAAGATGTCTAGCAACCCGGTCAGTGCCATCTTCAACGTCACAGCCGTCGTGAATGTCGACCATCAACGGGATGTTGCGCAGGCCGTTGATTACGGCACGCACTTTATCGGGTGACGTTTCCCAGGCCTTCTTCTTCGCAGGCGCGAGCGGCTCTTCCTTCGCATCATTGGCGGGCTTGTCCTGAATCGCCCGAGCGAGCAGTTCTTCGATAGTGGGGTAGTCGTCATCGACGATTAAAACAGAACGGATCGGATCGATGAGCGCTTTTTTGATGAACGCCTGATAAGTCTCATCAACCGCCATTCACGCCGCCTCTGAATTCGATTTTGAAGTTCGCTCCTGATAGCGCAACCGGCTCAGACAGCGGATCGGTAACATAGGAAATGCGGTGCCCTCCAGCGGCAAGGTTAGCTTTCGACAGATACAGCCCCACACCGCGGCCGCCGCGTATTTTGCGCGTAAAGAATAGGGTGAAGAGGCTCCCGACGTCGTCCGCAGCAACGCCGGGGCCGTTGTCAGAAACTAATACGCTGTCTCCTACTACCGCCAGCTGGATTTGTTTTTCAGCTTGGTCGCCCATCCGCAGCCAGTAGATGCTATTATTTACTAGGTTGATGAATACCGGGTACAGGCGAGGCCTGTATTCAAAGACGCGCATCGCTTTGAACGCGTCCGTGACGCGCAAATCGATATTCTGTCGCGCGAGTGGAAGCTTAAAGAACTCCGCAACATAGTCGCCGATTTCTTCCCCGGTGACCCATTCCTGCACCTTGTTCCCGGTCAGCTTTAGAGGTGAAAGGAAGCGAAGCTGATCAGTCAGCCCCTCGTAGCCAAACTCGATGTCCTTGGCGGCGCGACTCTCCCGCACTTCTTCCGGCAGGCGTCGGAGACCGGACCCGATGATGTTGTCCAGCGCCTCCAACTCGTGTCCGACGATCTCCACGGCAATGCCGAGTTGTGCTAATGCGTTTAATCGATCAAGCTCCGACCGCATCTCGCCGGTTTCTTCGATGCTTGCGAACGCCAGCCGCTGAATGTCGATACTTTCTTGGAGGCTCTGCAGCGCGGCGATATACGGCTCAAATGCCTCCTGATTCTGCCGAGAGACGTCGTGAAGGCGTGCAGCGACTAGCCGTCTAGCCTCCACTAGATCGATCTCGCCACGATCGAAGCGGAGGAGGACCGGTTTCACTTCCTCGGGGAAAACCGGTTGCCGCTCCGCAAGGAGGCTGCGGATGCGATCAAACTCTTTGCGCTGCAGCTCGACGATCTGCTTTTGCCACCCTTCAATCCGGCGCGCTATGCGGCGAGCTGCGCGGTCGATTGAGCTTTCGAGGATTTGACGCGGACGTTCGCTTTCCCACTCCTGTAGCGCGGTGTCTAACTGCGCGCGCTTGGCCTCGTAGACAGCCTGGATCTCGCCGCGATCGCGTTGGAAGGCCTCGAACTTGCGCTCGAGCGTACCTAACGTTGCGGGAGGCGACGGCACGGCAAGGTCGGAAATCCGCTCATCAATCATGTCCAGCGCTGCCAATGCCTCGTTCGCCTCGCGCTCGTTTGAAATCAAGGTCCACTCGCGTAGGGAGCGCATGTCGGCGAGTAGCGCTCGCGCTTGCACCGCTCGCTCATCTAATGCTTCCTTGAACTGAGTCCGCTGCACTCTCTGCAGCTTGACGCGCTCGCGCTCGGCCTTCTCCTTGGCGTTTTCCTCGCGAATGGGCGCCAGTGCCTGAGCACGATGCTCGGCCGCCGAGCCGAAATAGCGACGCGCTGTTTCGATTAGGATGCTCTCTATCAGTGCTTTGAGCGTCTTAGCGGCACGATTGTCGATTAATCCTTCCCGCCCAGCCTTGTCGCGGAGATTGGGATTAGCATCGCGGCCGATCGCTATCCGCCCAAACATACGGCGGTGATTCCAGAACTCCCGGCCAGCATTGCGAGTGCGGCGGCTTTCAATTTCAAAGAAGTCGTTGTCGGGCCGGCCATAAGGTAGGACGCGCAAGCCATCGCGAAAGATTAGAAAACCCGCACTGCGATCGGCCATCTCTTTGAAACGGTCAAACTCTTCGCGTGTATGGCTCGTGTTTGCTACGGAGAACTCCATTGTGGCAAGATAAAGATCAACGGGCCCAACACGGTTGGATGGCTCCTTGGACAACGCAATATCGTTTGATTTGGCGATGATGATATCTTCCGGCAGCCATTTTCCGAACGCTTTGATGCGTCCGCGAAACGTGCCTTCAGCATCCAGCCGCCCTTCAACCTGATGCTCCAGCGGTTCGACCATGCTTCGCCGGATGGCATTCGGTGTTCCGACGATCAGCCGCTCAAACGTCTGCCGCCAAACGCTGGCGGAATAGTTGAACTCCCGGCTTTTGTCCTCGCCCGACGCAGTGGGGGTCGTGAACGGGTCGACAAAGCTCGACAACGTTTGACGAAACCGTGCTCGCGCCTCTCTCCCGGTGCCGCCGTCCCCCTCATCGTCAAACTGCGCCGTAAGATCGAAGCTAATATCAGAAATCAGCAGCGCAGTGCCGTGTGGCTCCTGGTGGCGACGTGCAGGCCAACGATCAAGCTGGGCAATTTCGAACCCGAGATCGTCTAGTCCCCGCAAAACAGACTGTGACGGAGGCGCATTCAACGAGGCCGTGCCTGCCCTAACTTCCTCCGCATGCAAATCGTCGTAGCGGGACCATGCTTCCTGGATGTGCTCGGCGCGACGCTCACGATCTTGGCCGGTGACGTTTCGACGCACCTGTTCAGCCATATCCGGAAGCGCAGCAAAGATCGCCTCCACCGTCGAGAAGTTGCCGACTGGGAGTTCAATGTCCGACAGGTTGAGGAAGGGGTTTCCGAAGAGGCGCCAATCCACCAGTGCCGCTACATAGTTTTCCTTTCGGCGCTTCGATATCAGCAGTAGGATCGGTCCAAGGTTGGCGCTGGAGAGGCGACCGATACCTTTTTGCCCTTGCTTCGGCCTAAGGTAGAGTCCGTTCCGATCTCCGATTGGGACTACGGATCCCTGTGCCTTGGACTCTGTTCCGACCACCAGCCAGCGCTCTACAAATTCCTGCGCAGACATGCCGTGACCGTCGTCCAGAATCGCGGCCGTGGGCCTAGAGCCGTCAAAGAGGTCAAGCCGAACTTCGCGGGCATACGCGTCGAACGCGTTCTTCCACAGCTCGGACACGGCTGTCGGAGCGTCCGCAATCTGCTCCCGACCGAGATGGTCGACCGTGCGGGCCCTGGTCTGGAAGGCAATCGCTTCAAACGGCATGAATGTACCGCCGCGCGTAGATCAACCGATTTCTCTGAGCCGCTCGGCCGTTCATTGCTCACCCCTCGCCTCAAATGTTCGCTTGGCATGTTAGTTGTCAACGAAAGATGGGGCGCCGAGCGACCTCCAATGCCTGCAGCGCACGGCAACCTTAAGGCCAAACATGCTCGTTACCACTTGTACCAAGGCCAGGGCGAATGCACTGCTGGCAGATGCGCGTAAAAAGCATCGCCTCTCATCTCAGGCCATATCGCATGCTTGTAAGTAGACGCACGACGATCAATCACATGTTCGCTGCAGCTGTCGCGCCGCATGACGATTATGATGAGGAGCGCGCGTGCAGGGCAGTCGCTTACCTCGGGAACGATCCTAACGGCGATCTCGTGTGCGCTTACTGCGGAGACCTAGCTGAGACGTGGGACCATGTGTTCGCGACCGTGAAAAACAGTAGGTTTAGCGGGCACGGACACCGATTGGGAAATCTTCTTCCTTGCTGCAAGCCATGCAACTCTCGGAAGGGCAATAAGACGTGGCAGGCTCACCTGCTTGCCTTGCCGATCAACGAAGTAGACCGTGTGGCTAGGTCCGCGCTTATCGAACGCTACCTAGCAGCGTTCGGGCAAGTGGATAAGGCCGATGAACAAGGCGAGGATCACGTTAGGCTCGAAGACATTCGAGCCCAAGTTTTGTCACTTGTCGCCGAAGCTGATGAGATCGCCGCTCGCATCCGTCAGCATGCAAGGGAGCGACGCGCAAAATAGATAATCTTATATGATGATCCCTAGTGTTGACCGTTCTGATAGAAACATACGCTGCGCCTTCAAAAGGACTAGTTCGAAGTTTTTCTTTTCGCCTCGCGTTCTTCGGTCAAGTGTCGCTTTATCGCCCTTAAGAACCCCGGCATATTTCTGTCGGAAGTTATTTTAGTCGTTCCGTTTGATATATCGAAGCCTTTAAACTCGTTTCCAGGACCTATATCGTCTAGCGGGAAGAGGTCTCGCGAGAAGGAGCCATTGCTTGGACCACCACCGACGTTGTCTTCTATGCGGACGTACTCGCGACCGTTTCCGTCAGTCCATAGCGATACGTATAATGCTCCCGTTTCAGCTGTCTTTTCCACCCTTCGATTAGGTTCATCGCTCTTCGTAAATTTCATTTCGAGCTCCATACAAGCATTACAAACTAGTCCAAGAGATCGCCAAGTGCGCAATCAAGCGCGCGTGCTAATCGTTCGATCACAGTCACCGTGGGATTGCGAACCATACGTTCAATACCACTAACATAGGTCCGATCGAGCCCAGCTTCGTCAGCCAGCGCTTCCTGCGACCAGCCGCGCTCCCGGCGCAGGCGCCTGATGTTAGCCGCCAGTTTATGCCGGACGTCCATCCGCCAGCATGACCGGAACTGTGGTCGATCGGACCACGGCCTACGAGTCTCATTTTTCTAGCATTGGCGCTCTGCTGCGATAACTTGTCGCCGCCGAAAGCCTCCCCGCGCCCGCATCAGGGCATCACCACAGGAGAAGTCATGAACCAATATCGTTATGCGGCGTCGGCGCTTCCGGCACTCTTCCTGAGCGCTACACTGACGCTCGCCGCTTGCACTACCCCAGCCGACGTTTCCCGGCCACTCGATGCAGGAAAGGGCAACGACGCCAAGATCAAAGTCGCGGATACACCTGACGGGTTCACCGTCGATGTTCGCTATTCCCGCTACCAGCTGATCCCCGAGAGCAGCGCTGTCCTGGTTGCCTGCCGCTCGATCGCCACAGCACGCGCGTTCGAGGAAGCCAAAAACCGACACCGCGAGATCGAGCCCATCAACGAGCAGAGCATTCGCATCTCGACCGGGCGGAACGGTCTGTTGGGTCTGACTTCCTGCCGCGCCTTCGCCGAAGCTCGCTGGAAATGAAGGGCGAGGCACTCGCTGGCCTAGCGGTCAGCCACATCGCGCTTTTCGGGGTCGGTTACATGGTCGCGGATAAGCGGCCGGTTGATACGGTGGTGAAGCACACAGGCTTCTTTACGATAGAGACAACCAAGCTTCTCGCCACCACGGTCGAGAGCCTGCGAGATGAAAACAGGCTGCTGGTGTTTTCCTACAAGGGGACCGCCCGGGTGGAGGCCGAGCGGGATGGGTTCTGGTTCCTGAATGGCCGTCAGGAACTGAACGTACCGGCGGTCGTGAGCTACTATCTGGATCTGTCGGACCTCTCCTTGGCCGACGTCAATTACAGTGAAGCGGCGAAGCTGGTTGCGGTGCGGCTGCCGGCCGTCACCTTGGGCGACATCGCTTTCCAGCCGGAGAACGCGAGCACGGTTAACGGCGGCGTCCTTACCTTCGGGGAGGGCACCGTCGAAGCCCTGCGCAAGCTGAACTACAAGAAAGCCCGCCGAGCTATGATCGCACAGGCACAACAGCCGGGCCTGCTCAATGAAGCTCGGAAGCGGGCTAAGCTCAACGTCGAAAGCTACTTCGAAATACCGCTCCGCATTGCGGGACGGCCCGACGTGAAGGTGGTAGCCACCTTCCGCTGACACCCGCCGACTGCGGTCGGCACCTGAACATCATCGTCAACCTGACAAGGGCGCCCTGGAGCAATCCACGGGCGCCTTTGTCGTTTCTGGAGAACGTTACATGCTTTCTATCCGATGCTCCGCCGACATGGAGCGGGTGCTGAGCGGACCGTTGGACCCGACACTGCGCCGCGTCCTCGCTCAGCGGCGCGACCAGCTCGTTTCCAACACGGGACTAGACCTGGCAGAGCTTGTTCACATCATCGTCGCGCAGCGAGGGGACACACTCTCCACGGTGGAGGAGCAGGTGGGCTTCTCGCTCGCCACCGAGCCGCCGTTCGAATGGGTGCAGCGGCATGAGCGCTGGCTGGAAGCCGTCATCATCCTTTCCGACGACGGCTTCAGCGTGGCCCTGTTCGTGCGCGACTGCATCACAAGCGACGCGGCACTTCTGCACACTCTGCTCGCCCACACCTGACGCCTGAGCCTGTCAGAACCCACCAACAACCCGCGGCTGCCCCGCGGGGGCACCGCCCCCAGGAGCAAACGCAATGATCCATCTTTATGACCGCGCGACGATCGAGAGCGCTTCCACCCTCGCCATCGACCCCGCCTTGAAGCGACTGCTGCTGGACCGGATCAGCGCCCTGCCGACCGAGATCGGAGACCTGACGGACTGGACCGAGTTCCTCGTCGTGGAGGCCGGCGATACCGAAGACGACATTGTCCGACACATTGGGTTCTCACCTCTTGTCGAGCCGATCGAAGGCAAGCGCTACGGAGAGCCTGGCTTCGTCCCCGGCTGGGACTTCCTCAGCGATTGCGGAGGCTGGTTTGAGATGATGGTCACCTTCGGATCGGCCTTCGCGTATGTTCTGCTGATCCAGGACACTGGCGGTGTATTGCCTACCCTTCGCCGGATGTGTCGGGACTTCAGCGAAACGTCGGCTTGAAGCAGCGACCGACTGTCCCCAAGTTAGGCGAGTCGGGCACCTGATGTGCTCGGCGCAGACTATGGCGTTCGCCCTACCAACTTCCGACCATTCGCTTTGCCCACGCGCCTGGAGCGCTTCGTGATCCGGCTTCGGGTCAAAAGCTCCTTGAAGCCGCAACCGAATGGTAGAGGCAGTGAAGACACCAAAACTCAAAGTGACACGGTCACCGGATGCATCGTCGCGTCCGGTTGATCTTGAACATACAGCGTCGGTTGGCGTTGATGAAGCCGATCTGATCACCGTGGAGGCCTGGAAGCCGAAACGATTGGACAGGTCCAGCTTTCCCGATCAGCCGATCGGCAACGGCAACAATGCTCTAGCACCGACTATCCCGAATGTTCGGCACCTTCTCGAATGCAACGGCATTCTGGCCCGCTACAACATCATCAAGAAGAAGGTGGAGATTGTTATCCCTCACCTTCCGGGCGTTCCCGACAATGTGGACAGCGTCACGATCTCGCAGGTGAAAAGCTTGATGGCGCTGCATGGCATGTACAATGGCGACGCTCGCTCGATCGTCGAAGCGATTGCCAATGAGCATCCGCGCAATCCTGTCGCTGAGTGGATCGACAGCAAACCTTGGGACGGGCGCGACCGGCTCCAAGAGTTTTATGAGACTATCGTCACGACCGATGATTACCCGGCCGAGCTAAAACGGACGATCATGAGAAAATGGGCGTTGAGCGCGGTTGCGGCCGGGCTTCAGGTTCAAGGCTTCTCGACCCGTCTGGTGATGACCCTTTCGGGTCCGCAGAGCATCGGTAAGACACGGTGGGTCATGAGCCTAGTTCCTCCAATTGAACTACGCTCCGCCGTCCTGAAGACTGATCATCATTTCGAAGGCGGTGAGAAGGACCACATCATTTCCGCCATGCGCTTTTGGATCGTCGAACTGGGCGAGGTTGAAGGCACAATGCGCAAAGACGCGGAGCGCCTGAAGGGTATCATCACCCGTGACCGAGACGTGTTTCGCGTTCCCTATGGCCAGTCCGATACCGACTGGCCTCGTCGGACCGTATTTCTGGCGACAGCAAACGGCTCCGACTTCTTGAGCGATCCTAGCGGTTCGACCCGCTGGGGTATCATCGTCGTTCAAACCATCAACTACGAACATAACATCGACATGCAGCAGCTCTGGGCGCAGCTTGCCGTGGATTTCCGCGCTGGAAAGCCATGGTGGCTCAACCAGGAGGAAGAGGCGCAGGTGGAAGCCTGGAATGACCGTCACCAGGCGACCAGCCTTGTTCGCGAAGCGGTTACTTCTACCATCGACTTCGACGGGGACGACAGCGACCGCAAAGAGCGTCTGACCGCCTCGGGAGTGCTTGAACTCGCCGGTTTCGAGAAGCCGACCCAGCAACAGGCTCGTGAGGTTGGCGGCATTCTCCGTGGCCGCTTCGGCAGTCCGAAGAAGATTAGGGGAACGATGTACTGGGAGCTTCCGATCAAGCGTCAACCCAAGCCTGCACCGGCCATCGCTAAGTCGATTACCAAGCCTACGAACAAATTCGACTAGAACCCGCCTTTCGGGGGTGGCTGGGGGTAGAGGGGGGCGGCACTGTCCAAACCTCTCTGCCTGCCGGCACAGCCCGCTGACCGGTGGAACGGGAAGTTTGCCAACCACCCACCACCCGCTACCCCCACACCACCCTGCTACACTGAGCCAACCTCATCGAAAGGCAGCCTAAACGTGCTGGCCGATGCTCCAAGCTCGTCTGGCGACGTGCGCGAACTGCCATCCCTGCTTCCAACCGATTTATGATTCCTACGGCACTAAGTGCCTTCACTACCGTGACCTCGATGCGGACGATCAGATTAAGCGCTGATCCGTCTCGCCGTGCGTGGATCGGTGCCTCGACGGCCCGTCCTGCCGATTCTGCAAAGCCAGGAGCGCCGATCGGCCAACTCCCGGACCCTGACCCCACCCAGCCGTCGGCGGCCCTCTGAGGCCTGAAGCTAACGGCCTCTCACAAAGGAAAATCGAAATGCCCTCTGTAAAGCTCGATACGGGTATAATCCCGCTTCTCTACTGCCCACCCGACAAAGATAAGGAAACTTACTTCGATCAAGCCATCACCGGCTTCTTGGTCGAAGTGCGATCTAACGGCGGCAAGACCTACGCGCTTCGCTTCAAGGACCAGTATGGGGTCCAGCGCCAGTACAAGATCGCCAACGCCGCTGATGTCACGTTCGCGGAGGCTAAGAAAGTTGCTGCACAGGTGAAAGCACGCGTCGCTCTGGGTAAGAACCCGGTCGAAGAGCGAAAGGCACTCCGTAAGGTGCCGACCGTCGCCGAGCTTGCCAAGCGATATCTGGCCTTCATCAAGACGGCCAAAAAGAGCCACGACATCGACGAGCGGTATCTGCGTATTCACCTTCTGCCGCGCTTCGGAAAGCTGCACCTCGATCAGTTGCGGCAGGAGGATATCGTCGAATGGCTGAACGCGAAGGTCCGCGAGGGCTACGCGCAAGCAACCGTCAATCGCTGGCAGGTGATCCTCAGCTACATGATGAGGCTGGCCAAGCAGTGGAAGGTGCCGGGCGCGGAGACCAATCCGCTCGAAGGCGTGCGGCAGAAAGACCCTAACAACAGGAAGGAACGCTATCTCAGCCCGGACGAGACCCGGCGTCTGAAGCAGGCGGTGGAAGACAGCCCCAATGCGATGCTCAAATACATTGTCGCGCTGTTGCTGCTGACCGGTTGCCGCAAACGGGAACTGCTCGACGCTAAATGGGAAGAGATCAACTTCGACCGCAAGGCATGGCGTATCCCAACCAGCAAAACGGGCAAGCCTCGCCACGTTCCGTTATCGGAGGAGGCGATCGCCGTGTTGAAGGCGGTGCCGCGTTTTAAAGAGTGCCCATACATTGTCCCGAACCCGAAGACGCGGAAGCCGTTCATCTCGATCTACAACAGCTGGGACAGCGCCAGACGAGCGGCTAGGGTGCCGGACGTGCGCATCCACGATCTACGTCACTCGGCCGCCTCGAACCTCGTGAACGCGGGGCAGTCGCTGTACGTCGTAGCCAAGGTGCTCGGGCACGCGCAGACCCGTACGACTGAACGCTATGCCCACCTGGATAGCGAGGTGCTGCTTAATGCGGTGAACGCGGCATCGCAGATATCCGGAGCGAACTGGGCTGATCACCAAGCTCAGTGACCCAATGACCTGACCCGCACTCCTGACTCAAGAGTGCGGGTTACTTTCTCATCCATTCGTTACCTGCCGCTTCTGTTAGAGGGCAGCATCACTGGGGCACGTAGCTCGGGTCCGCTTCCATCGCGCGCAGCTGTTCGGGTGTGAAGCCGCGAGAGGTATCGCGAGTGAGCGACTGCCCACCGCCCGGCCCGATCGATAGACCGCCACCCGGTCCAATCGACAGACCGCCGTTGGGGCCGATTGAACGCCCACCACCCGGACCGATAGACTGGCCGCCACCCGGGCCGATGGACAATCCGCCACCCGGCCCAATGGACTGGCATCCTCCCGGTGCAATCGAGTTCGGCACGCAATTTCGCCAGGCTTGGGACTGCGCCGGTGCGCTCAGCGATACCGCGCTGGAGATGGCCAATGCCGCTGCCAAAGAGAATTTCATGTTCTTCCCCCTTTTCCGAGCCAAACCTGCGCCCTTCTAGGTCAGGGTGCAAGCAGTCGTGGTGCTGCAGTTTGTAAGTTGCTTCCCGGTCTGCGCCCACGGCTCAGGAGCTGGCGAGGCGATCAGCGGCGTTGCCCGAGCCGAAGTCGGTGCAGAAGCCGAAGGAGGCGAAGCTTGAGCCGCGCCCTGAGCCGCCACACTTGGCCTTTCAGTTTTCGCTCTTTGCTCTAAGGTGCCGGCTGGCACGGGAGTCGCTGAAAACAGGGGGAAATATGAAGATCATCACCGCACTGGCGAGCATAGGCCTGCTTGCAGCACCGGCAACAGCCGCTGAGTTGCTGGTGCAGGGTGGGAAGCTGCATGGGGCAAATGGGGTCGATGTTGACGGCATCCTCTATGATGTGAGGTTCGTAGAGGGCACGTGCAGTTCGGTTTTCGATGGCTGCGATGAAGCATCAGACTTCACTTTCAACGATGGTCAGAACCAACCAGCCATACACGCTCTTTTCGCGCTGTTAGACCAGGTATTCGTTGATGGTCCGCAAGGGAACTTCGACTCCGATAGTAGTCTTACCTTCGGTTGTGCATCGACATATTGTATTGCCAGCATACCGATCCGTCTTGAGAATGGCTACGTTTTCACTTATGGCGCTCTGAACGAGTCAGGGAATAGGCAGGATTTTGGCAATCCTACTTATTTCGACAGATTCGATAATCACTCGGACCGAGATATCTTAGTCTGGGCCAAGTTCTCGGCTTCATCCGATGCTGTTCCTGAGCCTGCCTCTTGGGCAATGATGATCGCTGGACTCGGGATGATCGGCACAACAGCCCGGCGCCGTATGGTGAGCAAGATTCGCTTCACCTAGACTGCTTCGCAGTAAATAGTGTGGCGACCACTTAGCGAGATAGAACCGTCAGGTGGTCGGAACCTCCCACAGCCCTGATGGCCAAGGTGGGCGATAAGACCCGAGATCGGCAGCGGAGCGTGGTGGCGACGATACGATGTCTGCCAGCGGACGTGGAGCCATCATCCGGCGGGCATTGAGTGGCGGACGGTAGGCCAAATTGCGAGTGCCCGCTGGACCGAGGCGCATCCGCTTAGAAACATCGATTTGCGGACGGGCCCAAAATCTAGGAGCTTGGTGGGTGTGGGTGAAAAGGCGCGTCCATATGGCTTCTATCAGTTTCTAAAATAACGACAATTCCCCTGTCTAATCAGAATCTGTTCATGCTGGTCTCGGCGCTGATGGGGCGTGAGCGGATGCTCGCAGCTTATGAGCATGCCATTGCAGGAGGCTATCGCTTCTACTCTTACGGGGACGCATCGCTTCTGCTGCCGTGACACGCTTCTGCTTCACGCCAGGAGTAGGTGGGCCGCAGCGATGGCCTAAGCTGAGCGTGGCCGCTTGATGAAACAGGTGCAGGTAGCGCTGGCGAGGAGTGCGCCGTCGGGGTGGCGGAGCGTGCCTTCCGAGATGCCGATCGAGCCCGACACGTGGGTGACCCGCGCTTCGGCGATCAGCTCGACGTCGCGCGGCACCGGCCGCATCATCTTCACCGCCAGGTCGACTGTTCCATAGCTGGTGCTGGCCGGCAGCATGGTGTGGACCGCGCAGCCGGTGACCGTATCGAGCACCGTCGCCGCATAGCCGCCATGAACGCCGCCCATCGGGTTCAGGTGGCGCGCATCCGCCGTGGTCCGCATAATTACCCGGCCCTCCTCGACGTCCATGGAGCCGAACCCCATGGTCTCGCCGATCGAGGCGCGCGGGATGGCGCCGGCCGCGGCCGCCCGCAGCAGTTCGAGGCCGGAAAGCTCGGCCGGGTTCATGCCGCCGCCCGCCGCGAAAGGGCCTCGGCCGCCTCGTCGATCAAGGTGGCCATGATCTGCGCGACCGGCTCTTCCGACTTGACCATGCCGACCGACTGCCCCGCCATCAGCGAGCCATGTTCGACATCGCCGTCG
>SXGT01631438.1_pt1 | contig 16911 bp, 12 predicted proteins | sample 3176221 | NCBI WGS metagenome assembly SXGT01 (sample SAMN11356862, study PRJNA531348) | freshwater metagenome | isolation source: freshwater sample F1-120 | place: China: Fuxian Lake, Yuxi | collected 2017-12-25 | reverse complement strand
AGGCGATGTTGAAGGGCACGGAAACGATATCGCCGGTGCGGATGAACTCGACGTCGCGCCCCGCTTCAATTACTTCACCGGTGATCTCGTGACCGAGTACGAGGCCGTGCGGCGCGGTTGTGCGGCCGCGGACCATGTGCTGGTCGCTACCGCAGATGTTGGTTGAAACGATCTTCAAAATGACACCGTGATCGCATTTGCGCGACCCGATGGACAGCGTGGGGAAATCGATGGACTGGACCTCGACGTTGCCAGGCCCCATGTACGCGACTCCGCGATTGCTTGCCATAAATGTAGCTCCTTAAGGTTTAGACGTCCGGTAGTTATGAAATCAGAAAACGGCACCAAGGTCAAGCATTCGCCAAGTATTAATTCTTTAATTGACAGTGTCCGGAATTTCTGATAAAACGGTGACGGAAGACGAACTGCTAATTCTTTAAGAGGTGGCTGGGACTTGGCCCGGAAGAGATCTGCGACACTGACGGAAGCCGAAGCGAGGCTAATGGACATTGTGTGGCACAAGGGCCGCGCCACGGTCGGCGACGTGATGGAAGCGCTGCCGGACGTGCCGCCGCTCGCCTACAGCACGGTCCTCACGACCATGCGGATCCTGGAACAGAAAGGATTTGTCCGCCACGTAAAGGAAGGCCGCGCGTTCCTTTATGAACCTATTGTCGACCGCGGCGAGGCCGGCGGGAGCGCGATCGCGCAGATTCTGACGCGGTTCTTCCGCGACTCACCCGAGTTGCTTGTGATGAATCTTCTCGCCCACGAAAGCGTAGGCAAGAAGGAGTTGAAGCGGCTGAAGAAACTGATCGAGGAAGCAAAATAGGAGCGGACCCGGATGAACCTCGCTTTGCGCATTGTGCTAGCGCTCATGAACGCCGTGCCGGCGGGATTGCTGGCCGCGGGCGCGTGCTGGCTGATACTGCGGTTTCTTCGCGCGACCAACGCCGCCACGCGGTACTCGATCTGGTTCGCCGCGCTGACGGCGGTTTCGGTCATGCCGCTGGCGATTGGACTCCGTCCTGCGTCAGCCCCGCGAGTGCCGGATTTCACCGAGCCCGGCGCTCCATTCCCGCTCCGCCCTTCGATTCTCCGGACGGGAACCCCGGCGGACGCATCATCCACGCTCCCGCCTGACGCGGCGCCGGACGAGCCGCGCCGGGCTCCCGGCAGCCTCACTCTGGACATGGATTCCGGCACGGCGCTGTTTGCGGGATGGGTCGCAGGCGTCGCTTTGATGGGGATCCGCCTCGCTCTCAGTGCGATTCGTGCCCGCAATCTTCGCCGCCGTTCCGCCCCGCTCCCCGAGGCCTTGCGTGCACGCCTTCCGTCCACCGCGCCCGCCCGCCTTGCGATTTCGGCGGATATCGGTTCGCCGGTCACGATCGGTTTTCGACAGCCAACGATCCTGATTCCCGCAGCGCTCGTGGACCGCATCAGCGACCGCGACATGGAGCACATTGTGCTGCACGAAATGGCGCATGTCCTTCGGGCTGACGCATGGACCAATCTCGCGCAGCGGCTGGTTGAAGCCGTAATGTTCTTTCACCCCGCCGTATGGCTGATCGGGCGAAGGCTGGACCTGGAACGCGAGATCGCCTGCGACGACTGGACGGTCTTCCGGACGGAGCGGCACAAGAACTACGCCGAATGCCTGACACGGCTCATTGAGCTCGGCGCGGCGAATGCGCGGCCGGCTCTCGCCAGCAGCATGCTGCACTTCCCACAGCAGATTTCGAGGAGAATTGAGATGATCTTGAACCAGAAACGAAACCGGGTTCCAGCCTCGCATAAGCCGACGGTGCTCGCCGGAGCCGCGCTTGCAATCGGAGCCGTGGCGCTCTGCAGCCTGGCCACGCGCCTGGTTGCGGCAGAAGATTCGAAAGCGGTCCGCGCGTCGAAGTCTGAGAGCGGCCCTCACAAGAGCTTCCGTCTTCGCGTCGGCGACGGCCGCCGTGAAACGGAGCTAAGCTGGTCGAGCGGCTGGGACCGGGTTTCGATTCGCGCCAGAGGCGAAGTCGAGTTTACGGACGACGACCGCGACATACGGAGTCTGGAGCCAGACGGTTACTTCCGCATCGAAGAGAAGAGCTGGTTTCTGGTGCAGCGCAGCATCGAGATCACGGCCGGCCCCTCCGGAAACCTGACCCGAACCTATGAAGTCCATGGCGACCCGAAGGAGTTCGATGGCGCTGCGAGGACCTGGCTGAGCGCGATGCTGGGCGCAGCCGTCCGCGAGACGGGCATCGGCGCGGAGACACGTGTCCGGCGCATTTACAAGCGCGCCGGTACGGCCGGCGTCCTCGACGACATTTCCCGCTTGCGCTCCGACGGCGTCAAGTGCGTCTACTTCCGCTACCTGTTCGATCTGACCTCCCCGGACGCCGTAGACCTCGCGCGAATTCTCAGGCGGGTGGCGCGGGAGGTTCGATCCGACGGCGACAAGGCGCGCCTGCTGCACGAGATCGCCGAAGACGCGCTCGCCTCCGCCGCGGCCCGCATCGCATTCTTCGAAGCGGCCCAGACCATTGGCTCCGACGGCGACCGCAGCCGCCTGCTTCGCGAGGTTCTTACCGAAGGTGTGCGGACTCCCGAAACCCTGGAGCTGATTCTGAAGGCCATCGCGCGTGTCAACTCGGACCCCGACAAGGCGCGGGTGCTCGTGGAATTCACCGGCCTTCATCCCGTCGACGACGCGCTGCGGACGGCGTTTTTCAGGGCGGTTGCCACAATTCAATCCGACGGGGATCGCACGAGAGTGGTTTCCGCCGCGATGAGAGAATCGGCGGCTAACAAAGAAACCATGGCCGAATCCGTGAAGGCGGCCGGACGTATCGGTTCCGACGGAGAGAAGGCGCGGCTGCTCGTCCAGGCGGCTGAGTACTATTCGCCGGACGACGCTTTGCGCGCCGCCTTCTTCCAGGCGGTTTCGACGATCGGCTCGGACGGCGACCGCCACCGCGTTCTGACCGCGCTGCTTCATCGCGGAAGGCTTTCGCGGGAGACCATGCTCGATTTGCTGCGAGCCGCTACTCGCATAGGTTCGGACGGTGAAAAGTCCAGGTTGCTGGTCGAGTTCACCAGAGTCTGTCCCGGAGACGAGCCTCTACTCGCGGCCGTGCTCGATGCCGCCGCCAGCATTGGATCTGACGGCGAGTACCGGCGCGTGGTCTCGGCTCTCACAGAACGGAGCGGCGGCAAGAGCGTAATCGCAAAGAAGGCAAAAGCCGACTGAGCAGTCCCACAGCCGGAAATGCCTGGCCCCCCGGCCCGCGGCGTGAGGACGCGCTTCGAGCAGAACTGGCCCTATCAACCAGCACCAGCGGGAGTTTACTGGTAGCGATAAAGGCATGGCGATAAGAAGCCGTGATCTGCGGAGTCTACGTGCGACAGTCAGTATTACCTGCGTTGGGCAATGCTGAGTCGATCCAGGCCCAGGGTTGTGGCTAAGGCTTGCTATCGAAGGGTCTGTTTGGAGAGGACCGTTGCGACGCTGTTGGGACATTTAGATCTCGGTGGCCCCGATATCGATGCCCGCAGCGTCTGGCCGCATCACTGGCATCGCTGCATTATTCGTCTTACCGCCTTGCTTCCGCTTAGCGCCAGCGCGCCTCCTGGCGAGCAAACGGCGGCCCGAGTCGCGCAACGGGAATTAAAGGACATCTGGCAACAAGCATGCCGGTTTCGTCTGGCTCCAGAGTCACGAGCAACTCCGCGGGCCCCCTACCACAACCTCGCGTAATCTTTCCTGGCTTCGATCAGGATGCGATCCGCGTCCGCATCTTCCAAAGGGCGAAGAAATCTTCGTAGGCCTTTCGGGCCGCTGCCGCCCAGGCCTTGGAGATATGCCACACCGCCGGGAAACGGCGAGGCCGGTGCCAGCCGTTCCACCGCCTTCGCGGCTTCAAAGCGATCGAATCGCCGCCGCGCGAATTTGAGGAAGTTGCACCGCGTTCCAGACGGTTCCGTCCGGACGATGGCGATGGATCGGTTCATTCCGCTTCGATTCCGTGCACTGGCTGAAAATGAGCGCGGAAGAGGTGAAATGGCTGAACGTTTTCCCCAGGACGCGAGTCTCTCAACGCCTGGTAGTCTCCGCGCTGAGTTTCTCCGCACAGGGCGCGTCGCCGCGCAGGGTTGATATCGCGATGAACGATTCCATTGCAGGGCGGCGCGTCGATTAACATGAGCGGAAATCCGGAGCCAATAACTATCACGGATAGACGTATTATCGCGTGCGGAACGCGGTGCTGAACGCCGACACATGCCAGGCACGAGGGACGTCTCGCGGGGACCCGGCTTCGGAATTCAGACTTAACGCAATGGAGGCGTCGAAATTGGCGCCCGCCGGTGACGCGTCGCTTGCTCGTAGGCGTAGGCGAACTTCAACAGTGAACTCTCCGACCACGGCTTGCCAAAGAAGGTAATGCCCGCTGGAAGCGCACCACCGCGGGTGTAGCCCATTGGAACGCTGATCGACGGGAATCCAGTTGCGGGCGAGAAGAACTGGCTGTTGTCGCCATGCGGTGTGTTCAGGTCGCCTATCAGTCGCGGCGGATTGCTCCAGGTCGGATAGACGAAAGCGTCTAGCTTCAGCCTGTCCATGGTCTTCACCACGGCCTGCCGGACCTGCTCGCGATAGACTCCGTTAGCCTCGCACGCGGCGGAGCCGGGTCCGTTCTCCGGATCTTTTTCCGCCATCTCGAGCCGCCTCTGGGCGGGTGGATAGAATTTGCCGGAGGCGATGATCTCCGAGACCGTTTTCACAGGCACGGCGCTGCCGCGTACCGCAAGGAAACGATTGAGATCGTACTTGAACCCCATGCACACCCCTTTGGGGCGCTGAATCGTACTCAGCCCATCGACGGCCGCCACATCGACCACGGTAGCGCCGCCTCGGCGCAGATCTTCGACCGCGGCGCGAAACACCGCGAGGACTTCCGGATCGGCGCTGTCGCGCTCGTATGCCTCCCGCAGGACCCCGATGACGGCGCCCCTCAGTCCGTGGCTATCGAGAGCCCGCAGGTAATTTGCGCCGCTGCGCCCGCGTGCGGCGGCAGTCACCGGATCGTCCGGATCCTCACCTGCGATCGCCTGGAATATGCGCGCTGCGTCTTCTACTGTCCGTGCCATGGGTCCGGCGATGTCCGCATTCAACGACAGCGGGAACACACCGCCCCTACTCGTGAGGCCCATGGTGGAGCGAATGCCCGTAAGCGCCTGGTGCGATGACGGCCCGCGGATCGAGTTGCCTGTATCGCTTCCCAAACCGGCCAGTCCGAAACTCGCCGCTACGGCGGCCGCTGTACCGCCGCTCGACCCGGCCGTGACGCGGTCGAGCGCGTACGGGTTCTTCGTAAAGCCCGGCAGGATCGAGTTCACAGTCTCGTACGGGCTGAATGCCCACTCGTACAAATTGGCTTTCGCGAGGACGAGGGCGCCCGCTTCCTTGATCCGTTTTACCTGAAAAGCGTCCTTTACCGGAACGTAGCCTGAGAACACCAATGCGCCGTTGGTTGTCTGCAATCCGGCTGTCTCAAAGTTGTCCTTGACGATCACCGGTACGCAGTGCAGGGGGCCGGTGAGTCCCGTCCGCGAGAATCGGAGATCCAAGTCGGCGGCGGCCTTCATGACCTCGGGATTCACGCGAATGATCGAATTAATCGCCGGGCCGTTTTTGTCGTAGGCCTCGATTCGCTTCAAGTAGCGGTCCACTAGCGTCCTGCACGTCAGCCGACCGCCCGCCATCGCGTCATGGACCTGCGCTATCGTGGCTTCCACCACTTCGAACGATTGCGCCGAAGCGAGCACGGGTAGCGAGAGTAACAAGGCCCAAGTCCGAATCATCCGCCGATTATAGTAGAGTCGCCGGCTTTGGCCCGGTGTATATTGATCACAGCCTGGGTCCAAATACCGAATGCTCCAGGCGGCTCGCCCCCTTGGGCCACGGCAAGGACGACTTGGACCTATCGAGACCGCCTGAGGCCGTTACGTCTTTTACGGCGCTCCTGCATACGCACCCTCAACTTTCCGGGGCGCCTCGTGGACCCGGAGCGGCTAATCCCCGTCGAATGAAATTCCCCGCGGGGAGATAGATTACGGAAAGGCTTTCTTGATCAGGCAACCCGTCAGGAACTCGAGCGCTCGTTCCGGCCTGAACCAAAAGTAGACTATCGCGCTAGAGAGAAGTTACGGCGAGCACTCCGCCAGCACCTTGCGACAGGGAATCCGCCGCTCCGCACGCAGAACGCCCTCGTGTCCGCTTAGAACCGGCTGAGATTTGCGGGCGCATCCAGACGCCGCCCTTCCGGCTTCGGATTCCGCTTTCCAACTTTTCGACGCCAGCCAAACCGCCCCGTAACGCGGTATAAAGGTCTGGCGATGATCCCTCTCGCCGTGCTCGCTTTCACCGTCCTCACCTCGCTTGCCCTTTCCGCGGCCGACTGGCCGCAGTTCCTCGGACCCAATCGCGACGGTGTCTACACCGGAACCGACATCGCCACGTCGCCCAAACCAGCTCTGCTCTGGAAGAAAGACGTCGGGCAAGGCTTCAGCGCTCCGGTCGTCGCGGAGGGAAAGCTGCTCCTGTTTCACCGCGACGGCAACAAGGAAACCGTCGAGGCGTTCGATCCGGCTAGCGGAAAGCGCATTTGGGCTACCGATTCTCCCGCCGCTTACCGCGACGATTTCGGCTTCGACGAAGGCCCCCGCGCGACCCCCACAGTCGCGGGAGGCCGTGTCTATACACACGGCGCCGACGGCTTCATCCAGGCGCTCGACCTTCTTAATGGCAGGCAACTATGGTCCGTCGACACGCGCCAGAAGTTCGAGTTTCGCAAGGGATTTTTCGGGGCGGTCTGCTCGCCGTTGGTCGAAGGCAACGCAGTCCTCATCAGCGTCGGCGGTTCGAACGGAGCGGGGCTTGTCGCGTTCCACAAAGACACCGGCAAGCAGCTGTGGAGTGCTACGAGCGACGAAGCCGGGTACGGATCGCCCGCGATTGCGACGATTGCCGGGGCGCGGCACGCTTTGTTTTTTAACCGCGCAGGGCTCACCGATGTCGATCCGGCCTCGGGGAAGGTACGTTTTCAGTTTCCATGGCGGGCGCGGTCGCACGCGACGGTGAACGCCGCGACGCCAGTCGTTTCGGGCGATCTGGTGTTCCTCTCCGCGAGCTACGGGACCGGCGCGGTCCTGCTCCAAATTCGACCCTCCGGTCCGAAACAGGTGTGGTCCTCGGACGACGCCATGTCGAACCACTACGCGACAACGGTCCTGCGCGACGGATATCTCTACGGTTTTCACGGACGCCAGGAAGAAGGGCCAAGCCTGCGCTCGATCGAGTTCAAGACGGGAAAAGTGCAATGGAACCTGGACCGCTATGGAGCCGGTACCGTGACGCTCGCGGGAGACCGTCTGATTGTCGTGCGCGAGAACGGGGAACTGGTGGTCGCAGAGGCGAACCCGAAGGAGTTCCGATCTGTGGCGAAAGCACAGCTGCTTCCCGGAACCATCCGCGCGTATCCGGCGATCGCGGACGGCCGCCTTTATGTCCGCGACACGAAGACGCTCGCCGCGTTCGACCTCCGCAAGTAAGCGCTGGTATCCTGGTATTCATGGACTGTGAACGGCTGGCCGGACTCGCGGCCAACCTCGGCATCGGAAAGATCGGCCGGCATATTTTCCTCTGCGCGGACCAGACCAATCCGAAGTGCGCGTCGCTGGAAGATAGCGGCGCAACGTGGGACTACCTGAAGAAGCGCCTCGTGGAACTGGGCCTTGGGGCAGCCGATCCCGGTGTTTACCGGACTAAAGCCAACTGCCTGCGGATTTGCGAGGGCGGACCCATCGCTGTCGTCTATCCGGAAGGCACATGGTACCACTCGGTAACGCCGGAAGTGGTCGAGCGGATCATTCAAGAGCACCTTATTCAAGGCGTTCCGGTGAGCGAGTTCGCGATCGCCGCGAATCCGCTACCGGCCGCCACGCGCTGATGGCGAGGCGCATCATCGTCGCGATCGACGGCCCGGCGGGCGCGGGCAAGAGCACCATTGCACGCCGCGTGGCGCAGCGGCTCGACTTCACATATATCGATACCGGCGCCATGTACCGCGCGGTGGCGCTGTGGGCCATACGCGAAAAACTGGACCCGGCCGGCATGCAGCAGATGGAGGAATTAGCGAAGGCTGCGTCCATCGAGTTCGAGCCAGGCTCCGTTCGCGTGCTGCTGAACGGCGAAGACGTGACGGCTGCGATTCGGACCGACGAGGTGTCGAATGCCGCGTCGATCGTCTCCGCCATACCCGGCGTCCGGCGGGCGCTTGTTGAAACGCAGCGCGGGATCGGCGCCGCGGGACACGTCGTGATGGAGGGGCGCGACATTGGTTCCGTGGTGTTCCCGGACGCGGCTGTCAAAGTATTTCTGGACGCGGACGCGGATGAGCGGGCGCGCCGCCGCCTGGACCAGACAGGCATCACCGACCGGGATGCTATTGCCGCTCAGATTAGCGAGCGCGACCGGCGCGACCGTACTCGCGCGGAATCGCCTTTGGTACAGGCTCCGGACGCGGTTTACCTCGATTCAACCGCGCTCTCGCACGAGGAGGTGGAAGAGGCTATCCTCAAACTCGTTCGCGCCCGCATGTCAAACGGAAAGGAATACCATTGAAAGAATTGTTAGTGATGAAGTTCGGAGGCACGAGCGTCGGCTCGGCCGAACGCATGCGCGCAGCGGCTGGAATCGCGATCGAGCAGGGTCGCCGGCGCCCTGTCCTGATAGTGGTTTCAGCTATGGCGAAAGTCACGGACCTGCTGCTTGACACGCTGCGCCATGCCGAGGGGGGCGACCGCGCGGGAATCGAGGAAAACTTCCGGGCGCTGCGCGCCAGGCACGAGGAAGCATGCCGCGAATTGCTGCCGGCTGAATTTCAGGAAGCAGCAATGTCGGGGATCGGCGAGTTGCTCGCGGAATTCGAGAGGATTGCGGGCGGAATTTTGATGCTCGCCGAGCGGCCACCCCGATCGGTGGATGAAGCGGTCGCTATCGGCGAGCGCCTGTCCGCGTTGTTGATTGCTGCCTTCCTGAACTCCCGGGGTACGCCCGCGCGGGCAGTGAACGCGGCGCACGTGATCGTGACGGACGCGTTGTTCGGCAACGCCTCGCCCATCCTCGAGCATACGCGCGAGAAGGCATGGGCGGTGCTCGCCTCGGCGATCGAAGAGGGCGTCCTGCCCGTCGTGACAGGCTTCAACGGCGCGACGGCGGATGGACGGCCTACGACGCTTGGACGCGGCGGGTCGGACTTCTCCGCATCGATACTTGCGGCTGCGCTTGACGCGGCCGAACTGTGGATCTGGACCGACGTGGACGGCATCATGTCGGCCGACCCGCGCCTGGTTCCGAGTGCCATCGTGCTCGACGAAATTACCTACAACGAAGCCGCGGAGCTCGCCTACAACGGCGCGAAAGTATTGCATCCGCGCACACTGGCGCCGCTCGTGGATAAGAGCATTCCGGTTTGGAGCAAGAATAGTTTCGCGCCTGAAAAGCCGGGCACGAGAATTGTGGCGAAGCTCGCCTCAGGACGCCAGACCAGGGCCGTCACGTCCATGGCGCGCGTCGCGCTCGTGAGCATGGAAGCGGCGGGCGCGACCATAAGCGGAACGCAGGTGATGGCCCGCGCTTTGGACGCGCTCGCACGGGCCAACGTCGAGGTGCTGGCGCTTTCGAGTTCAAGCTACCGGCAGAACTTCTGTTTTCTGGTGCGTGGGGAGGAGTTGCGGGCGGCGATGGAAAGCCTGGAATCAGCGCTCGCGCTCGAACTCGCGCATGAGTATCTGAAGCCATTGGAAGTAGACGAGAATGTCGGGCTGCTCGCGGTTGTAGGTGAAGGAATGCGCGGCACGCCGGGGCTCGCCGGTCGAATCTTCACGGCCATCTCGCAAGCGAGCGTGAATATTATCGCGATTGCGCAGGGATCGAGCGAATTGACGATCGCGATCGTGGTGCGGCGCGACGGTCTCGAAAAGGCGGTCCGCGCCGTGCACGAAGAACTGCACCTCGGCAACGGTGCTAGTGTATCCTGAATCAATGAGGAGATTTTAATGGGTTGCGGCAGTGGCGCGGGCGCTCCGGTATTCACGCAGATCAGCCCAGGTGGGCGGAGGGTTTTCTGCGTCAAGTTTCAGCGCGAGCTTGGGGGTCTTGACGAAGTTCCGTTTGAAGGCCATCCGCTCGGGCAAAAGATCTACGACAACGTGTCGAAAGACGCCTGGAAACTCTGGGTAGAACACATGAAGATGCTCATGAACGAGTACCGCCTGAACCTTGGGACCGCGGAGGCGCAGGAATTCCTGCTGAAGCAGATGGACGATTACTTCTTCGGAGAGGGCGCGGCGCTTCCTCCGGACTACGTCGCCCCGAAAACCAAGGGCTGATCGGCATATGCAATGCCCGGAAAGACTTTTGACGTTTGCATAGTCGGCTCCGGCGCGGCCGGCGGTGTCCTGGCCGCCCATCTGGCCTTCAACGGAGTGGATGTCGCACTGGTCGAAGGCGGGCCCCGCATCGACACGCGTACGGCGTTTAACACGCACGCCATGCCGTTTGAGTTTCCGAACCGTCACATACCGGTGATGCGTCCGGGCGTTGCGGGCTTCGATTCCGAGCGAAGCCGGGGTGTCGGCGGGAAGACCCAGACATGGAACGCGGTCGCATGGCGTCAAAGTCATCGCGATTTCAAAGGCGGCTCGATCGACGGGGCCGGCGTCGATTGGCCCATCGACTACACCGACCTTGCGCCTTATTACGAAGCGATAGAGCGTGAAGTTGGCGTCTGCGGCAATCTCGATGGGCTCGAAGACCTGCCGGACGGCGTCTTTCTGCCGCCAGTCCCGATGAAATGCAGCGATGTCATTGTCCAACGCGGAGCTGCGAAACTCGGCGTGAAAGTCATCCACGTTCGAAAGGCTACACGGAGCACACCTTCAGCGACGCGCCCCGCCTGCCACTTCTGCGGCAACTGCATGGCAGGGTGCGACGTTGTTGCCAAGTACAACTCGGCGGATGTTCATATCGTGCCCGCGATGAAGACGGGCCGCTTGCAGGTTTTTTCCGATTCGATTGCGCGCGAAGTCTCATTGTCGGACGAGAACAGGGTCACCGGGGTCAGGTTTCTGAACCGCACGACGCTTTCCGAAGGGGAGGTCCGGGCGCGCTCAGTGGTGGTGTCGTGCGGATGCGTGCAATCGGTCGCGTTGCTGTTGATGTCGAAATCGTCGCGCTACCCAGGAGGCCTCGCGAATTCAAGCGGCGAGCTTGGACGGAACTTCATTCCTCACTTCACGGGCGGTGTCCAATGCTTTCTGCGGGACCTGATCGGGAGACCCACGGAAAACGACGAGGGCTTTCTTGACCATGCCTACATCCCGTCTTTCATGCATACCCGGAAACGCGACTACGCGCGCAGCTTCGGCGTCCAATTCAATTATCAGAACCGGCGCGGCGTGGGATGGGCACGGTCAATGCCCGGTTTTGGGAAAGCGTTCAAGCAATCCGTGAAAGAGCGCTATCCAGCGTTCCTGACATTTTCGCCCTATGGCGAAATGCTGCCTAAGAAGGACACATTCATCGACCTCGACACGGAAAGGAAGGATGCGTACGGACTCCCGCTGGCGCGGCGCCATGTGGCTTACGGCGAAAACGACATGAAGATTTTCCGGGACATGCAGCGGTGGTCCGTGGAGATTCTGAAATCCGCCAACGCCGAGATCCTGACGGTCTACGATAAACCCGCCACGAACCATGAATTGGGTGGCTGCCGCATGGGTACGGATGCGCGAACGGCTGTGCTTGACGCCAACTGCCGCTCGCACGACGTGCGGAATCTTTACGTTGTGGACGGCAGTGTGTTTCCCTCGGCTTCGGAGAAGAATCCGACTCACACAATCATGGCGCTCGCCGCCCGGACGGCGACTCACATCGCCGAAACGCTGCGCAAAGGAGAGATGTAATTGGACTCCCGGCGAGACACACTAAAGATTATCGGCGCCATCGGCACGACCTGTGCGTTCCCCTTCGGCGCGGACGAATTGTACGGCCAGCACGCGCATGTTCCCACGGATGCGAAAGTAGCGGATTCCGCTCCGTACAAGCCGAAATTCTTGTCGGAGGGCGAATTTGCAGTTATCTCGCGGGTCGCGGATCTGATCATTCCGAAGACGGATACGCCGGGAGCGGTCGAGGCTGGCGTGCCGGCTTATATCGACTCCGTCGCCGCCGCGAACGACCGTCACCACGGCGTCCTCCGCGCGGGATTGCGGTGGCTCGAATCAAAGAAATTTCTGAAGCGGAGTGAAGCCGCTCAGATTGCCCTGCTCACGCCGTTGAGCGAGGCAGTGGACAAGAACCGGGTGAAGACTCCCCCGCAGCGATTCTTCCTTGTGGTCAAGAACATGACCGCGGACGGGTATTACACGTCGCGAATCGGGCTTGTGCGGGAACTGGGGTACAAAGGTAACACCGTGCTCTCGCGGTTCCCGGTTTGCGAGCATCCGGAACATCAGGGATAGCCTCCGTCAGCCGAGGTAATTCATGATACAGGTACGCCGCATCACTGGCCGTTGGGTGGCCGGATTCGGGGCTCTCTGCTTAGCTTCTGGGATTCTGCCGTGGCTGGGCCTCAGGCAGGCCCGCGTTGAGCCGCGAGTTTACCGGATCGGGTGGCAGGTCAGCCCGCCGTTTCAAGCGCCAGGCGCGGACGGCCGGCCAACGGGCCTCTCCATGGATTTGGTCCGTGACGCAGCACTACGGCGCGGAATTCAACTGGCGTGGGTCAGGGCAGAAGGAAACCCGATCGACTCGCTGCGATCCGGGAAACTCGACTTGTGGCCCTACATGACACTTACTCCCGAGCGGACTGGTGTCGTTCACATCACCGCACCCTACATGCAAACGGAGTTTGTGCTCCTGGTGCGCGAATCGAGTCGATACAGGAGGGTCCGGGACCTGACAGCCGGAACTATTAGTGCCCCGGCCTTGCCGATTGAAACGCAGCAGGTGCGCAGCCTGCTGCAGGAGGCAAGGATCGTTTCACGGACGGACCTGGTGGAAATCGTCAATGATGTGTGTGCGGAAGGCTCGGATGCCGCATTTCTGAAAGCCTCCTCGGCAGTCGCGGTTCTTCTTGCCGCGGGAGGATGCCCGGGCCGGCCCCTACGCTGGATCCTGGTACCAGGGAGGTATGCGCGCATTGGAATCGGCGCTTCGTTCGGGGCGCGTGCCGCGGCGGATGCCCTCCGGGAGGAGATCGGGGTCATCGCGGCCGAGGGCGGCCTTCGCGAGAATCTCGGCCACTGGGGCTACATGTCGGGCATGGATATCGAGGGAATGGAAGCGCTGCTGACTGCCCAATGGCGGGAGCGTTGGCTAACCGCGGGCTTCGTTCTCTCCACTTTGTTGCTGGCGCTCACCTTTTGGCAGGCGCTCCGAATCCGGCGGGAAAGGAACCGGACGCGCGAAGCTGAACATGCGTTGCGGAAAGCTGAGCAGAAACTGCGGCTGATGGCCGACAACCTGAAGGAGATGGTGGTGGCCTACGATGCGGACAGAAAACTCATCTACGTAAACTCCGCGGTTGAGTCCCTGACTGGATATTCAGTATCGGAACTCGAAGCTCGCGCCTTTATCAACTGGATCCATCCCGACGACCGGCCCCGCATGATGTCCCTCTGGGAGCAGTTGTTCAAAGGGGCGAGTTTCCAGGACCAGGAGTACAGGCTGATTGCCAAAGACGGCACAATGAAGTGGGCAACGAGTACATGGAGCCCGATTCTCGATGAAACCGGGCGGCAGATCGGAGTACAAGGTTGCGAACGCGAAATTACGAAGCGAAAACTTGCCGAAGACGCGCTGCGCGAGTCCGAAAGCCGGTTCCGGGGCCTCCTCGAAAACGTGGATCTCATGGCCGCGATATACGACCTGCATGGTAACTTCACGTTTTGTAACGACTACTCGCTGTCAAAGCTTGGATGGACGCGAGAAGAACTTATCGGATCGCACGCTACCCGAGTTCTGCCGCAGGAACGTCACGCGCGGATTATCCGGCTGTTCGAATCCGTCGCGCAAACAGGCGAGCCGTCCAGTTGGTCTTCCCAGCCGACAGTCCTGACGAAAGCCGGCAAGCCTCTATACCTCGAGATGAGCAATGTGACGCTGTGCGATTCCCGCGGTGAACCAGTGGCCGTTGCCGCTCTGGGCACGGATGTCACCGAGCAGCACGCACTGCAGGAACACTACTTGCAAGCGCAGAAACTGGACAGTGTCGGCCGCCTGGCTGGCGGCATCGCGCACGACTTTAACAACCTTCTCACTGTGATCAACGGGTACAGCGAAATGGCTTCCAGGAGGCTGCCAGCCGGGGATCCGATCCGGTCTCAGATTCAGGCGGTCCGCGACGCTGGCGAGCGTGCCGCCGATCTCACGTCGCAACTGTTGGCATTCAGCCGGAAGCAGGTCACGCAGCCGCAGGTTCTCAATCTGAACGCGGTGGTCGCCGATTCGGAACGGATGCTAAGGCGGCTGTTGGGTGAGGACATCGAACTGGTTACCAGCCTGAACCCCTCTGGCGGGTGGGTGAACGCGGACCCCGGACAGATACACCAGATTCTGATGAACCTCGCGGTCAATGCGAGGGACGCAATGCCGGGCGGCGGCAGGCTTACCATCCGGACATCGGAAATTGCTTTCGATGCCACTTACCTTCCCGACGATCCGCTTACCATGCGGGGGCCGTGCATCCTTCTGACCATCAGCGACACCGGGACCGGCATTGATCCGGAGACCCTTAAGCACATCTTCGAGCCCTTTTTTACGACGAAAGGAATTGCTAATGGAACTGGACTGGGCCTTTCCATCGTTTACGGCATCGTCGAGCAATGCAGCGGACGAATTTCAGTTGATACCGAACCGGGCCAAGGGACGACCTTCGGAATCTATCTGCCCCGCGTCGACCGGGCGGCCGCTACGGGATACGATGCGTCCGGCGGGGGTGAGTCGCGTGGATCAGAAACCGTACTTCTGGTTGAAGATCAGGCGGAGGTACGGGACCTGACCAAAGTCGCGCTGCAATCCTTCGGCTACGTGGTTGCCGAGGCTCCGGATAGCGCTCAGGCGCTCGCCTGGCTCGCGGAACATCCGGAACCGGTTCACCTGCTGCTGACGGATGTGGTGCTCCCAGGGATGAACGGGCGGCAACTGGCGGCAAAGGTCAGCGAACTGCGGCCCGAAATCAAGGTGCTCTACATGTCGGGTTATACCGACGATGTGATCGTGCGCCGTGGAGTTCTCGAAGCTGGTGTATCGTATCTCGCAAAACCCTTCAAGCTCGAGGCGCTCGCAAACAAAGTTCGGGAAGTACTGGATGCCGTTCGCACCAACGACGCGCTCGATGGCGCCGTCCGCTGACGGGAATTCTGAAACGAACGCGAGCGGATCAGCACTTTCGCTACGGGGAAGTCAGGCGTTATTCCTCGAACTTCACTAACACACAATACTGGACCTCAGAATTCAGACCAGGCAATAAGTTACCATTTCGGCGGAGTCGTTGGGCCAGGAGAGAGGATGACGACGACGCGAAAGCGGTACAGTCCGAAGTTCAAAGCGAAGGTGGCGGTAGAGGCTATCCGCGGAGAGCGTCCGCTGAGCCATTTGGCCTGGCAGTACCAATGTGCACGCGGTGCAAATCGGGCAGTGGCGAAAGACGGCGAGGGAGTAGATGCCGGATCCATTCGGAGATGGGCACAAGCAGAAGCGTGCGGGAGAGGAGGTGGAAAAGGACCCTTAAATAATGAGGAGATCGGGCGGCTGAAGGTGGAGTTGGACTGGCTCAAAACTAAGGAGGTCTGCTGGACTGAGCCAGGGGCGCGAGCAGGTGGAACCGGGCAATGCAGAGATCAGTACGCGGCGGCAGTGCGAACTATTGGGGGTGAATCAGCCCGGTCTGTGCTACGAGCCGGCGGGAGAACCTGAAGCTGATGCGGAGCGGCTGAAGCTGTTGCCTGTGGGATGGCGCACCCGGACGGCGGGATGAAGTGGGTATGGCGTACGTGGAATTCCGATTCTAATGAGACCGATCGGCCTGTATGGCGGGGAGCGCGAACTTTCGGGGCGAAGGCTCGCTGAAGAAGGCCCACCAAAATCGGAAAGCCGGTTCCGGGTACTTCTGGAGAAGGTTCCACTCGTTGCTGCCACGAATAACTTGCGCCGCAGCAGACATTTTTCGACGTCCACTCGCTTTGGCGGCTATGAAGGCTCTAAGGTTCGATCGAGAATCGGCAGGCACGGGCGAACTTTGCGCGGCTGTGAACTCCATTTAGGATCCATCCTAAATGGCTGGATACCCCGCCCGGCCATGGAATAGGCGCCCACCCGCCATCCCATTCTTCGCTCGTCGCAGGCTTCACGACTCAGGAAAGCTTGTAAGACAAGTGTCGGCAGATACAGGTGAGCGGCCACAAGGCGACGTTTCGCGGGCGTGCGCGTCTCGGATGGCTCAGGTTATCGGATACATCGCCCGGGTACTCCTGAAGGGACAGCCACGAGCGTCCCGTCATCACCGCCGCGTTTGGCCAGCGCCAATTTCGGGAGGGGTTGCGGCGCATCGTCAGTGCGCCGGTTGGGACGGGTACAAGAGCAGAGTTCCCCTAGTACTTCCGGATGTCCTGGTCAGTTGCAAAATGTCCCCCGAAGACTCATACTCAGGTTTTCCGCCTAGTGTCTAGTTGCATTAGTTCTGGTACTACTGTATGTTGAGTCATGCGCCGAAAGTCCGCGAAATTTCAGCTCAGCGACGAAGAGATGAAGACCTTAGAGGGATGGACCCGCCAAGGCAAGACGGAGCACCGTTT
>SXGT01508740.1_pt1 | contig 16912 bp, 13 predicted proteins | sample 3176221 | NCBI WGS metagenome assembly SXGT01 (sample SAMN11356862, study PRJNA531348) | freshwater metagenome | isolation source: freshwater sample F1-120 | place: China: Fuxian Lake, Yuxi | collected 2017-12-25 | reverse complement strand
CCGTAGGTCGCCAGTTCGAATCTGGCCGGGGGTACTTCATCATTCCCCGTGTTTTCCTGCGTTTCTTGCGGGGAAACACGGGGTTTCTCATTCACGGACGGATCGGCGTCCGCAACGGTTGAAAACGACTGAAAACGGTTAAATTCATCGTTGGATGTAGCACGCACGGTGAATCGCGACTCAGTAGCGCACGACGGATATCAAGCCGACCTTCGTGCTCTGAAATTCAAGTCCTACAAAAATCTTGTCAGCCCGCGCCGTTCCAATTCCGCGAGCAACAGTCGCAACGAGTTCTCGTCCCGTTTGTCAGCAACCAATGTTGCGTCTGGTGTCTGCACGATGATGAGATCGCGCACGCCGAACGTGGCGACGAGATGTTCGTCCGAAGTTCGCACGATGCAGCCGGTCGAGTTCAGTCCACAGAACCGGCCAGAGATCGTGTTCCCGTCCGCATCGACCGGCAACAAACGGGCGAGGGCCTGCCAACTGCCGACGTCGTCCCACTCGAACGCTGCCGGCACAACGGCCACTGTGTCCGCTCGTTCCAGCACGGTGTAGTCGATCGAGATCGACGGCATCTGCGGAAACTCCGTCGCCAGCGTCTCGGTCCAATTCGCCGTTCCGATCGCCACTTGCAGCCGCATGAGTCGCGTACCGATTTCCGGTTGATGCCGCTCGATCTGCTCGAGAATCGTGGCTGCTCGCCAGACAAACACGCCGCAGTTCCAGAAGTATTCTTTTGCGGCGACATATTGCTGAGCGGTCGCCAAGTCCGGCTTCTCGCGAAAGGCCGCGACTCGAAACGCTCCGGGCTGATCGCTCAGCTCAGCACCGCGCTGAATGTATCCGAATCCGGTCGCCGGATAACTCGGCGTCGCTCCGAACAGTACCAGTGACTGCGGATCATTCGCCACGACAGCCGTGGCTTGCTCGACTGTCTGCTGAAATTGTTCGGCCGTGCGAATCACATGATCCGCCGGCATGACCAACATCACGGCGTCCGGATCAACCGCGAGCAACTGAATCGCAGCGAGTCCGATGCACGGAGCCGTGTTGCGTCCACACGGCTCGACCAGGACATGCTCGGCGGTCAATTCCGGTAATTGTCGAACGGTCTCCGCCGAGTGCGACTCGCCAGTCACAATCCAAGTCCGTTCGATCGGGAGGATCGCTCGGCAACGCTCGATGGTCTCTTGCAACAACGTGCGGTCGCTGCCGAACCGCAGGAACTGCTTGGGCAACGCCCGCCGGCTTTGCGGCCAGAACCGCGTTCCGCTCCCCCCCGCCAGAATCACAGCATGCAACATGACTGCCTCGCTTCATCCGCACAACGCACCAGCGAGTGATTGCGGCGACCGCCCCCTCGCTGGCGCGTCGGGCTAAGTGGACCCGTATCGTGGGATAGGCTTCCAGCCTGTCAGATTGACCGCGAATTGACAGGCTGGAAGCCTATCCCACAGCCTACTTTTCAATGCGGGTCCACATCGTTTTCGGCGATGACGGCTTCGAATTATGCGTTCGGCCACATCGCGGCGAAGATCGCTCCGCTGATCGCCGCATACGCGATCGATTCCAGAATGTGGCCGACGATGCGGCTATGAAACCAAATTGCGTGCTGCACGATCGCCGCCAAGAACGTGATCAACCCGGCGGTGGAGACGAACCGGAAGACCGCCATGAAATTCGCACCCGGCTGAAGAGCCAGCGTCGCGAGATACGCCAAACAGAAGTTGACCACGAGAAAGTACAAAAATGTAAGGCCCAGATTTCTCACCATGTTGACCTTCGGATAGACCGAGAGGACGCCACACGGCCCGGCCTCCCACTTTTTGTTGTAAGCATCGCTTTTCATTTCCTCCGGCGAATCACAGCCGGGAAACATGTAGCTGCCAATCGGAATCTCGCAGTCCCGCACAACCTGCATGAATTGATCCTCCTTGGCGAGCTTCACCCAATCCTTGCGATGAAACGGCAAGACCATCCACGACAAGAAACTGGCAAAGAACAACGCCACCGAGGCGGCGATGATCGGAATCAAAAGGCTCATCAGCATGACAAATGCCTCCGGTCGTTGCCGCGTTTCGCCAGAACGCGGGCCATTCGAGTTTTCCCGCGTTCTGGCGAAGCGCGGTCACAATTCTTCTAGAGCCTCGGCGTCCCCGGCTTGATTGGGGCCGCCCAACCGTTGGCTCCTTTGACCTTCACTTTGCGGCGGTAAACTTTGTCGCCGCAGCAGGTGTAGACCGTGTCGAAGTCCGCTCCACCGAACGTCAGATTCGCGAGCTTGCCGTTCGGTGTCGGAATGATGCAGTTGACTCGGCCGGGCTGATCGCAGACTTGCAGCCCCATGCGAGTCGCTGCCCACAAGCGTCCATCGCGATCCGTTCGCAGTCCATCGACACCGCTGTCCTCATCGACGTCGCGGACATGCAGATGAAAATACTTTTGCTTGTGAGCCAACGAACCGTCCGCCTGAATCTGATAGCTGAAGACCCAATGCGTCCGGCTGTCGGCGACGTACAGCAGCGATTGATCCGGCGAGCAGCAGATGCCGTTGGCAAACTTCAAGCCCGTATCCACGATCTTCTTCTCACCATTGGGCGAGACGTACCAAACCTCGCTGTTGTTCGGCGTCTTGAAAGGAGCGGTCGCGTACACGCTGCCGTCGTGCCGCGCGACGAGATCGTTTCCTTTGAAGCCGTCGGCGAAGACCGTCGATTTGCCGTCCGCATCCCACGCGAGCAGTTGCTCGGTTGCGCCAGCGTTCGCGTACAGCCGGCCGTCGGGTCCGAAGGCTTGTCCGTCTCCACGCTTCGAGTCGGCGAGGAACTCCGTCAGCTTGCCGTCGAGTCCGACCTTGAACGTCTTGCTCGCGCCGACGTCGTTGTAGAAGACCTCCCCCTTTGCGTTGACCGCCGGACCTTCCGTGAACTTGTAGCCTTCACCGACCAGTTGCCAGTCCTCGCCCGGAATCAGAATCTCCTGGATCTGCGGCGAGCCTTTGCCCACGGAAACCGCCTTCGGGTAGTCCTTCCAAATCCAGCGCATCGCGTCGGGAAAGAGCTGTGTCGCATGTTTGCCGCTGTGACCACTTTGATTCCACGGCTGGCCACCTTCGGTCCAGACGTGCTCGACTTCATAGCCCATAAACGTCAGCGAGCGTTCCATCGCCTGATTCGCGATCCACCAATCGCCACCGTAGATGTTGTTGTCGTTGCTTCCATCCACGAGCAGAATGCGAATCGGCTTCGGCTCGAACTTGCGGATCAGCGTCGGATAATTCTGCCCGCCGCGCAGACCGACGTAGGTGCCGATCGCACTGTAGACCCGGCGGAACGCATCGGGGCGTTCCCAAGCGGCCGTAAAAGCGCAAATCGCTCCACTGCTGTTGCCTGCGATCGCCCGATCGTTGCCGTCTTTCGAAAGTTTGATCTCGCGTCCGTCGGCGGTCTTCTTCTTTTCGACCTCCGGGAAGATCTCATCCAAGATGAACCGCGCGTACGCATCACCCAGTCCGTCGTACTCAAAGCTGCGATTGAAGCGGTCGAGAGCCTGATCCGACTGAGCTTTCACTCGTCCGTGCATGACGAACACGCCGATCGTGACCGGCATCTCTTTCTTGGCGATCAGTTCATCGAACACCGCCGGAGCGTTGTACTGAATCCCGTCCTGGCAAACGAAAACACACGCCGGTTTCGCCGGGTCGTATTGCTTGGGGACGTACACCCAATAATCGCGAATCGTGCCGGGAAAGACTTTGCTGTTCTCGAAACTGTATTTCGCAACTTCGCCTTTCGGCGTCTCCTGAGCTTGAAGGGCTGCGGCTCCGATCAACAAAAATGAACAGGCGATCGCGGCGGCAAAGTTTCTCATCAGCGGGTCTTTCGGCAGAGAAAAGAAAACGGATCGGCGAGGGGCAGAGACTATCCCCGTCCCTTTGATTTGCAAGACAGCGGCTTGGCATCATCATGTCACTCGGTCTTGAAAAACGGTATCACGGCTTTCGGCCGTCGGCTCTCGGCGTTCGGCCGGACACAATTCACTCGCTCGAACTTTTTCTATGTCTGACTTCCCGACTGAAACACAGCCTGAGCGACGGAACTGGGTGTGGTTCGGCTTTCAAGTCGTGATGAGCCTGATCTTCACGCTGTGGCTGCGATACCGAGCACGTGGGCACGAGCGCATCACGTATCGCGGCGGGATGCTGCTGATCATCAATCATCAGAGCTTTCTCGATCCGCTGCTCGTCGGCGCGCCGTTGCGACGGCCGGTGAGTTTTCTGGCTCGCGACAATTTGTTTCGAGTCCCGTTCATCGGCTGGGTGCTGCGAAACACCTACGTCCTGCCGATCAATCGCGAGTCCGCCGGCACCGGTGCGCTGCGTGAGATGATCGCTCGGCTGAAAACGGGTTTCTGGGTCGGCATCTTTCCAGAAGGGACGCGCAGTGACGACGGAAAACTCGGCGAGATCAAGCCGGGATTCCTCGCGATGCTTCGCCGAGCCAACGTCCCCGTCTGCCCCGTCGGCATCGCCGGAGCCGACCGGGCACTCGGACGCCATCACAAGCTGCCGCACTTCTCGACCGTGCGCGTCGTCTTCGGCGAACCGATCTCGGCCGAGCAAGTCGCCGAGTGTTTGAAACTCGGCGAGACCGCGCTGCTTGACTTGATCCGTTCTCGCCTGGAAGAGTGCATGATTCAAGCGAGCGACTGGCGAGCGGCAGGGCGTTAGCCCTCCGAGTCAATCCAGATCGAATCACTCGGAGGGCTGACGCCCTGCCGCTCGCCTTTTGTGCATCACGGAATCGGCAGCGGCGTGACCAACAGTGGCTCCGAGATCAACCCCGAATCGCCGACCTCCTCCTGTCTGTCTAAAAAATCTGACAGGAAGATTGACGACAGGAAAATGAACGGCATTCAGAGCGTTCTCGCGTTGGGTTTTGTCGGCAGACTGGGACGCTTTGCCGCCGCATGTCTGACAACAGATGTGACGGCCGTGTTAGCCGACGAGAACCAGACCGATAAGTCGATACGCCGCGACGCGACGTCGAACACGAACAACATCAGCGCCAGCATCACCAACTCCGGCCAGAGCGGGCGCGTTTGCTGCGCGAGTCTTCGGCGAGCGGAGGGTGTCAACCCTCCGAGTCTGCGATCGGACGTGGCGGCACTGGACTCGGGGGACTGATCCGCCTCGGCATCGAGCAGCGCTTCGTTCGGCTTCGGATCGAACCTGCCGCCAGTAGCCGACGCGATCTGTTGCAGGAGTTCGGTGTTCGTCGGACGCAGGCGGAGTTCGTCCGAGTAGCCGACCGTCAGGCCACGCGTTTGTTGATGCAGGACCGGGCCGCCGTTGGCCGCGCGTTGCGACAGATTCAAGTGGTACGCGCCGGTGTGCGGCGTCTCGAACTCGGCGACGTAGCGGCCGGGGGCGGTTTGAGTCAGTGGGAGCTTTCGCTCGCCGAGTCGTGGGTCGATGACGGTGATTTCGGATTCGGCTCCGTTCAAAAAACGTCCGCTCGGATCGACAGCGTCGAGCGTGACCGTCGCTCGGCGAGCGCGTTGGGCGACCTCAACGGTGACACCCTTCGCGTCGTTCTTGCGCATCGCGTGACGAATCGTCTGAGCCCAGAACTTGCTGAAGCCGGGCCAGGTCAGCCACTCGGCGGCCCAGCGGCTTTTCGCGTCGCTCGTGAAGGCGACGGTCGTGCCGAGTCCGTATCGCCACCACGCCAGCACGGGATCGCCTTGTTCGCTGGCGAGGATCAGCTCGCACGTCGGCTTCGGTTTCGTCATCACATAGCCGAGCAGAAAAGGAGCGGAGTCGAAGTCGATGCCGGCCAATGCCTGCGTCGGGCGGATGACTTGCGGGATGAACGGCTCTTCGTTGATCGCGGCTTTGCTGACGGTCAGAGTTTCCTTGGCGAAGATTTGCGGCAACGACGCAGGATCGTTCGCGATGAAGTAGCGGCCCTGTCCGATGCGAGCGATCGTCTCCAGCAGATCACCCGCCGCTTCGGCTCCGACGCCGACCGTCGTGCAAGTGATCCGAGCACTCGCCATGTTCTGTGCCAGTCCCTCGAAATCGCCGGGGTTCGAGATGCCGTCGGTCAACACGATGACGTGCTTCAGCTTCGCGACCGCGCCGACCAGCGTTTGATAGGCTTCTTCCATCGGCGGATACATGCTCGTGCCGCCGCCGACTTGCACGCCGCTGATCTCGTCCACGATGCGGTTCTTGTTGGCCGCCGATTGCAATTGGCTGACCCAGTAATGAGCCTCGTCGAAGCAAATCACGCCGACTTGATCCTTCGGGCCGAGCAATTCCACCGCTGCCTTCGCGGCCTCTTTCGCCATCTCCAGCTTCTGCCCGGCCATCGAACCTGAGCGATCGACGACCAGTACGATCGCGAGGCTTGGCTTCTCCTTTTCCTTCTCGAAGTCGGATCGCACCGGCAGGATTTCTTCCAGCACCGTCTTGAAGTAGCCCCCCAACCCAAACGACTGATCGCCGCCGAGCATCAGGAACCCGCCTCCGAGGTCTTGCACATACGTCCGAGCCAGCTCCATCTGTCGCTGAGTCAGCGCTGTCGCCGACACGTTCGAGAGCGCCAGCAGTTCGTAGTTCTGCAAGTCGGCGAGATCCTCCGGCATCCCCTGCGGTGGGCGGACATCGACCTGAATGTCCTCCTGCTGCAACGCGAACACGAGATGCTCGGTCTGCTTGGGATCGCTGTCGATCAAGAGGACTCGCGGCCGCCCGTTGGTGAAAACCAGCCCGCTGTCGCTGTTATTGTCGAGCAGTGTGTCTTGCTTCGCACCGCTGACCTTCGCCGAATACTCCGCGAGTCGCTCGCGCTGAATCGACTGCGGAAACCGAAACCGATTCTCTCCCTTCTTCAGCGGCTTCGTCTCCGACAGCACTTTGTGAGCACCGCGAAAGACCTCGATCAATCCTTCGTCGTCGTGATTTGAGTCAATCACGACCTCGACGTAGAACGGTTCTCCCTCGCGCACCTGAGCGGGCACCTTCACCGCCGACAACTGCACTTCGGGATCGTCTCGCGTCGGCAGCGGGATCGTCGTGATTGGAATTGGCTGGCGGGCAGGTTGAAAACCTGCCCCACGATTCGCGGTCGCCAACGCGGCCTGCAACGCATCCCCTCGCGTCTGGTTGCCGTCCGTCAGCAACAGAATCCTGGGCACATAATCCGGCGGCATCGCCGCAGCCGCCGCTTCAATCGCCGCCGCGATGTCGGTGCCGTCTCGATCCACGATCGCACTTGCCGCTGTCCCCTCTCCCGTTGGGAGAGGGCTAGGGTGCGGGCTCCGATCAACGGTTGACTCTGCTTTTGATTCGAGTCTGCCTTGTCCGTCGCGCGCTCGGTCGTCTGTCGCCTGCGGTCCCTCATCCGGCCTTCGGCCACCTTCTCCCGAAGGGAGAAGGACACGAACGGAGTTGCTTGAAGCGTTCGGCCGCTCCTTCGACACCGCCCCCGGCCGCACCCCGAACGGCACAAACGCAATTCGATCCTCGGAACCAATGACCTTCGCCGCCAACAACTCATCCAGAAACCGGTCACCCTTCAACTCATCACCGACGCTCAAGCTCTGATCCACCGCCACGATTACAAACTGTCGAGCCGTCGGCTTCAGCAACGTCAACCCCGCCAGAGCCAACACCAGCAGCAACACAATCGCGACACGCACGCTGGTCGAGACAACTCGCTGCCACCGAGCGAAGTCCACCAAGCTCCGACGGAAATACCACAACACCCACAGCACGGCGACCAATGCGGTCAGCCAACCGGGATGAGTGAATTCCAATCCGTAACGCAGGTCAGACATGACACCTCACGAAATCACTCGTCGCTGATACGCCCACCACTCGACAGCCATCAGCAGCCACGCGAGCCCGATCAACCAGAACCACACCGGCCGATTGCCGAGCACGCTCGCCGAGACAACGGACGTCGGAGTCGCCTCTTCGGATTTCGACACTCGCACGTCCGACTCGTTCCGATCCGCGAGGTTGCAGGCCAGCTCAAGCAGCGTTGCTTCTTCGCCGGCCGTGCCCGCAGACACGATTCGCCAGACGCCGCATTGATCGAACGGCCCAAGAGTCAGCCGCTCGGATTGCGTTGGGAGCGTGGAGAGGCGGCCATCGGGAGCGACCAACTCCAGGCGAACGGGGGGCGTTAGCCCCCTGGTGGATTGCGGAGCGGCAGCTGGTCCATCAACCAGGGGGCTGACGCCCCCCGTTTGCCTGGGCATTTCTATTTCCGTGAGCGCTCCCGTCGATAACGCCTCGCGCAGGTCACCTCGATTATCTGTGAACCAATTCAAAGCGTTCGTCATCAGGATTGGAAACGCGGTCCGCAGCGGCAGGTCGCCTTCATCGAGGTTGACCGTCAGCAGCAAAATCTTTTGTCCCGGCCGCTCGATGGTCGCCAGCAGCGGATCGCCGGCCAGCGAACGGGCCAGCACTTTGACTCCCTCGTCGCTGGTGAATTTCAGTTGCCGAGCCTCCGGCATCACGACGTTGTCCAGTCGCACATGGCCGAGCAGCGGCGAATCCTTGTCCTGCTGATTCACGATGGAATTCTGCAGCACGTCGCCAAGCTGCCAGAGATCGCAGCCGCCTCTCGGATCAATCACGAGCACCGAGCCGCCGGGAAGGACTTCGGGGATTTGGTGATGCAGGACGGTGAGGTCAGACGTAGCCACCGTCGCCAGACGGTGGGCCGAATCCACATTACCCACGTTCTGGCGAACGTGGCTACGATCGGACGAACTCCACTCATCAGGGCGAATCTGAATGAGCGAGATCAACGGGTTCGACTCGAAGACCTTTTGAAGAAACAGATTCCCTTCCGTCACGAGCGTCACGGGGATCGGTTCTCGTTTCGGCAAGACGGCCCAGGCTTGATTGTCCGCCGAAAGCACGTCTGCGTGATCGAGCTTGGCCTTCAGTTGGCCTCCATCGGCCGAGGCTTTCTCAAACGACTGGCTCCAACGCTGCCCTGGCTTCAGCTTGAGCGGCACGACATCAACAACGTCCTCGTTGAGGTCGATCTCCAAGCGACACTCGACAGGCTCATCCGAAGCATTCGTGACTTCGGCGAGAATTTCGTAGCCGAGTGGGTCGATCAGACTTCGCCGGACCTGGAACTGCGTGATGCCAATGTTGCCGACGTTCGTGCCGAAGCGGCGGACAACAATCTTCGCCTCCCCGCCACCGAGCTTGTCCCGGTGGTTCATTGGTCTTTGCACGACTTCGTCGCCATTTTCTGTTGAGTAGTGCAGAATCCCGTGAGCCACCGGGGCAGGCCCGGTGGGGTTTGTGTTGGCGACGTCGGTGAGTACCACGACTTCGCGATGATGCTCGTCGTCCCGCTCACCGAGTAGCCGGTGCGCGAGTTCGACCGCCTCGGCGACTCGCGTCGGGTTGTCGGTTGCGACGAGGCTCTCGACGGATTGAGCCAACGTGCGGCCGTGGCTCGAAAATCCGCAGACGACTCGCGGAGGTCCGCCCGCCGAGACAATTGCCAACTCATCGCGAAACCGCATCCCGCCAATCACTCGCAATGCTTCGTCTTTCGCGGCAGACAACCGCGACGGAGCCACATCGGTCGCATTCATGCTCGCCGAGTTGTCCACGACCAACACAATCCGCCGCAGCTCGCGAGTTTCCCACACGAAGAAAGGATCGGCGAGCGCGCCGACCAGCAGCAGCACGAGTACGACCTGAGCCAGCAGCGACACCCAATGCCGCAGCCGCTGCCAAATCGAGCGTGGCTGATTCTCGTTGTAAATCTGCCGCCAAAAGAGCAACGTCGAAACCGGCACTCGGCGCAGCCGGACTTTCAAAATGTAAAAGCCGACCACCGGGATCAGCACGGCGAGCCAGAGCAGCGCGAAAGGGTTGGAAATCGACATTCAGACGGTCACTCCTCGTGCTCACGGTTGAAGCCGATGCGTTTCCGTTTCTTCGATTCGGGTGGCGGAGGGGCCATCAGTTCACGAATCGCCTGGAAGACGACTTTGAATTGCGAGTCGTATTTTTGTTCCAGGTTGTCGAGCCGCTTGCTGAAGTCACGGTGCGTCGAAAGCATCTCGCGCATCCGCACATAGGCTCGCATGATCTCGATGTTGGCGAGCACGGCTCGCGGACTTTTCAGTAGTCCCGACAGCATCGCGATTCCTTGCTCGGTAAACGCGAACGGCCGGAACTTCGGGTTTGCTCCCTGTTTCAAGATCACATTCTGTGATTTTGAATCTTTCGCCCCACCGGGACCGTCCAGCTTCAAGATCACAGTTTGTGATCTTGAAATCGCAGAGGTCTTCGGATCATCGGGTTCCTTCAAACGAACCGACGACGCAACCGATTGGGTTTCGTCCCAGGACAACTGAAACATGAAGTCGTCAGGAAACCGGTCTTGGTTCCGCTTCACGGCTTGGTTCAGCGCGCTCGTCGTCACTCCATACAGCGCGGCCAAGTCGATATCGAGCATGACTCGCTGACCGCGAAGCAACAGGATGGCGGCCTCGATCCGGTTCGGCGCGAGGACTCGTTTTGTCGCCAATCGTTTTCGCTTCGCCATACTCTAGTTCCCGGCTCCAATTGTTGAGTCCGTCACACTATCGAACCGCTCCCGACTCTCGCATCATCGACAGCATCAGTTCGTCGAAGGTCACATCGGTTCGTGTCTGCGTCAGGCCGACGCCGAACTTGCGGCTGTAGCGAAGCAGATCGTTCTGAAACGACTCGAACAGTTCTCGGTAGCGTTTCTGAGCAGTCTCGGTGATCGTCACCTTTTGGCCGAAGCCCGATTCAATGTCCGCGAGTTCGACTTCGCCGAGCAGGCTTGGTTCGGCTTCCAACCGGTCGTGAAGCTGGACCGCATGCAGTTCGTAGCTGCGGTGACGCAAGAGGTCGAAGCCGCGCTCGTAGCCGTGTGGATCGAAGAGATCGCTGACGACAACGGCAAGCCCGCGCCGCTGAGTTCTCTGCGTGAACGCGGTGACGACTCGGCCGAGGTCCGTGTCCGCGCCTTGGACGTCCAACCCTTCGAGAAACTTCAGCAGCGTGAGAATCCGATCTTTGCCACGAGTCAGCGGAAAGTCGGCCACGATGTCGTCTGCGAACGCGATCACGGCGACGCGGTCCAAGTCCGCCAGCGCGATGTACGCCAGCGACGCGACGATCTGCCGAGCCAGATCAATCTTCGGCGGCGAGCCAAACGCCATGCTCCGCGAGCAGTCCAGCAGCAGGTAGACGTGCAAGTCCTCTTCTTCCTGAAACCGTTTCAGCAGCAGTTCACCATGCCGAGCGAAGACGTTCCAGTCGAGGTAGCGAAAGTCATCCCCGTGCGAGTAGTCGCGATGATCGGCGAACTCGATGCCGCCGCCCGTCTGCATCGTCCGTCGCTGAGCCAGCAACGAGCCACGAAACAGCCGTCGCGACACGAGCGACAGGTATTCGAGCTTCTTCAAAAAGTCGGAATCAAACAGCGGCATGAGCGAGATCGTAACGATTGAGACCACGCGAGCGAGGCTCTACGCTGCGTTCGTTCCTTGTAACCCGAAGCGGCGGTGAATTCTTGGAGCCGCGCCCGTCAGGAAGCGGTGTCTTCAAGGACTCTCAACCGCTTCCTGACGGGCGCGGCTCCAAAGACTCACAACCGCGAAGGGTCCGAGAGAGAGTGAGCATTTCAAACGACGTGCATTCGAGAGTGTTCAGAGGCATTCGATGGCAGATTTTCAAACAGTCGCTCATGTGGGCGACATCCCCGAAGGCGAAGGTCGAGCCTTTCACGTCAACGGCAAGATGGTCGCCGTCTTCTTGACCAACGGCGAGTACTCGGCGATCAATGACCTGTGCCCGCATATGGGAGCCTCGTTGGCGAGCGGTTACGTCGAGGAGGGGGGCGTCACTTGTCCGTGGCATGCTTGGCGGTTCTGTGTCAAAACCGGAACCTGGCTCGACAACCCCAACTCAAAAACTCGCACCGAAAACTACGATGTGCGAGTGGCAGGGCACGAAATTCAAGTGCTGGTTCCCGACCCGCTCGCAACGACGGCCGGAGCTGGCGAAAAATGAACGGCGGAAATTGGTATTGAACCGGCTCCCCATTTTTGGGCCTCCATTTTTTGCCAACTTGTTCTCATTCCTTCTCAGAGGTCTTCCTCATGACAACATCAGCAACCCTACAGGTCGATGGACTCGTTGCCACTCCGCAGTCCTTTTCCTTCGACGACCTGCGAGCTTTTACGGAAGCCGAACACGTTCGCGACTTCACCCGTTTCCACCCGAAGCGTCCCGGCGACGGTGTGACGCTGCGAGCGATTCTGGACCGAGTGGCTCCCGCCGCCGAAGCCACCTACCTGACGCTGCACGCCACTCGCGACGACTTCGCGGCGAGCATCCCGCTGGCGGCGATCGTGGACGAAGCGGTCGTCGTCTATCAGCTTGACGGATCGCCGTACCCGGAAGCCAAAGGCGGTCCGTTTCGATTTCTCATCAAAAACCCGGCCGTGTGCCACACGGATGAACTCGACGACTGCGCGAACGTGAAATTTGTAGACCGCATCGAACTCACTGCCGGCCGAGGCCGCGACACTCGGCCCCACGACGAGCAAGAACACGAAGCGTTGCATCGGTAAGAGGAGGAGCGAGGGGCGAGGGGCGAGTAAAAATACAAAGCCGAACGTCAGCTTTCTTTCTCGCCCCTCGCCCCTCACTCCTCGCCCCTTCCCCCATGCCCTCCATCCGCATTTCCAACTTGACGACCAACGTGTTCGAGCCGGAGACAGACCTCCCAAAACGGCTCGCTCGTACGTTGCGCGTTGCCGAAGCGGACGTCGCTCGCTGGCGGATTCTTCGCAAGAGTCTCGATGCGCGATCGCGCCGCGAATTGAAGTTCGTCTACACGTTGCTCGTTGAACTGCCAGACAGCGAACAGACAACTTCATTGCTCGCGGGAAAACCGCCCAACGTTGAATTGTTTGCGCCCTCTGCGTTTGAAAATGTCGCCGCTGGATCAACACCGCTCGATCAACGACCGGTCGTGATCGGCTCCGGGCCTGCTGGATTGTTGGCGGGATATTTTTTGGCGGTCAAAGGCTACCGGCCGCTGATCATCGAACGCGGCCAAGCGGTCAAAGAGCGAGTCCCCGCGATTCGCCTGTTCGATTCCGGTGGTCCGCACGATCCCGAAAACAACTACCTCTTCGGCGAAGGAGGAGCGGGCACGTTCAGCGACGGCAAGCTGACTTGTCGCCTCAGCGGTCCCGATGTTGATTGGGTGCTGGAACGGTTCGTCGAGTGCGGCGGCAAGCCGTCGCTCGTGTACGAGCAGCGGCCGCATCTCGGCAGCAATCGGTTGCCGATGATCGTCCGGAATCTGCGCCGCAAGATCGAAGAGTTCGGCGGCGAGTACCGCTTCGGTTGTCGCCTCGAAGGGCTCGACATCGCCGACGGACACCTGCGCGGATTGCACACGTCGAGCGGCCATATTGCGACGACCCAGGCGATCCTCGGCATCGGTCACAGCGCTCGCGACACCTACCGCATGCTGCTCGATGCCGGCATCCCGATGACGCAGAAAGCGTTTCAACTCGGCCTGCGAATCGAACAGCCACAGGAGCAAGTCAACCGGCACAAGTACGGCCGTCCGGAATATCTCGACGTGCTGGGTGCGGCCGACTACACGCTGACGGCTCGCGGCGAACGGGACGTGTATTCGTTCTGCATGTGTGCCGGCGGCATCGCGATCCCCAGCATCTCCGAACCGAACGGCTTTGCGACGAACGGAATGAGCAACTCGCGACACGACACGCCGTTCGCCAACAGTGGAATCATGGTGACTCTAGAACCGCATGAATTCGGCGGCACGCACCCGCTGGTTGGCGTCGAGCTGCAACGCCGCTTCGAGTCGGCCGCATTCGATCTGGCTGGCCGCAATTACTTCTGTCCGATTCAAACGGCCGACGACTTTCTCGCCGGCCGGTCGCCAGCCGCCGATCAACGATTTGAAAGCTCGTATTCGCGTGGCCTGGCTCCGCTGAGCCTCGACAACGTCCTGCCACAAGCCGTGCTGTCCGCGATTCGATCCGGACTCCCTCTGATGGATCAAAAGTGGCGCGGCGATTTTCTGAAGAACGCCAACCTGATCGGCCCAGAGATGCGCGGCAGTTCGCCCGTGCGGATCGACCGCGACATTCCGACTCGGCAATCGCTCGGCTGCCGTGGCTTGTATCCGGTCGGCGAAGGAGCAGGCTTCGCCGGCGGCATCATCAGTGCGGCGGTCGATGGCCTTCTGAGCGCGAAGCATTTGGTGAGCACTTTCGCACCCCTCTAATCCTACCGTTCTTACTGTGCACGTTTTCTCCGCCACCGGGCTTTCCCCATTGGTATCTACACAACTCTACGAACCTCATGAAAACGTGTCCGCCAGATCTCTGCACTCTTCGCTTCTCTGCGGTAAAAAAAACAGTTTCTGTCACTTTTACCGCAGAGAAGCGAAGAGCGCAGAGGTGATGAAAATGCCGACCATTTCGAGTTGTGTAGATACCAATGGGTTTTCCCCGGTGGTTTAGGAACGGGAGCGCAATAGCTTCCCGAAGTCGATGAGATCGGGGTTGGGATTGCTCGATAGTTCCATTTGGGGAGCAGGGTGTCGAAGATGTGGCGGTTGGAGGCGTTGCTGCCACCGCCATCGCACAACAGCAGCAACTTCGTCGCGGTGGGATAACGCTGGCGACCGAGCTGTTCCCACCACAAGGCGAGACTCTCGCACTCGAATTCGCTGGTGTCGTGGCTGGTCCCAACGCATCCGGGTACGACGCCACATACGTCACTCGCGCCTTGAGAGTCCTCGTCGGATCTTCCAGCGGTCCTGTCTGGTTGTCTGGCGCATTGTGGTAGCGTCGACGAACGACCGTCTCGACGACATTTCCCGCAGTGTCGTCGCTGAACTCCACCTGCTCCAGGACGTCGTCAGCCAATTGTGGTGCGACCGAGGAGGAGGTGTCTCAGTCAGATCCCAAACGGGCCGTCCTGAAACGCCAAGCCGATGGGTCTCCTCACAAATCCTTGGCGCAGAGCTGACTCGTTGAAGTTGAGAGGAATATCCTCACGGCAGTGACTGTGCCGACTGTGCCGACTGTGCCGATTGTGCCGATTGTGCCGATTGTGCAATTGGTAATTGAAATAAGGGATAAAACGCGATTTCTGGAAGCACTTCTCCCGACTCTGCACCAGTTCCACGGTCGATCTTGATCCCATGATTTGATTGTCTAATTCCCTCAAATCGGGCAGGCGATCACATTCCGAAAACTGCCTGGTTTCAGTTGGTCTCAACGAGTCGTTCGAGTGAATACGACTTCAACAATTACAGCGTCCATCGTTTCCGATGAGTTCTTCGGAGGAGAAATACCGTGCGTGAGTACTTCAAAATCTGGGCGTCTGCTGCGGCGATTCTTGCGCTCATGCAGAGTCTCTCGATGGCTCAGGACCAGAAGCTTGGTTGGCATCTTGGTCGTTCTCGTGTCAACGTAAAAATGGCGAACCTGGGCATACTGGGGGCGGCCGAGAAGGAGCCAGCGTTTCGGTACGACACCGTTTCCGATGACATGGAATCGGATCTGTTGCTACTCAACGGAGTCGATGACTCCCTGGCGCCGATACCGGAAGAGTCTTGTCCGAGCGCTGAGAGCTGCTGCGTCAAATGCTACGAATTCTGGGAACATCGCGATGCGTTGTGGGGCGAGTTCCTGTATTTGCGACCGCGCGGAGCGGACGTGATTTTCGCGACTCCGGTGGATGGCCCGATTACCAACCAGCGGCTCGTCGGTGCACAAGCCGTCGCAGACTTTGAGTATGACTCAGGCTTTCGAGTGGGTGGTTCCTGGGCGATCGATCAATGTTCGAGCTTTACGGGCAATTACACTTGGTATCAGGCCGATTCGAACGACGGCGTCATCCTGCCTGGCGGCGGATCCTATCTGCGAACCGACACCGTGCATTCCAGTACTGTGAACGTGGCCGGCGATCCTCTGTCGGCCCGGGCGCATTACGGCTTCGACATGCAAGCCATCGATCTCAACTACAAGGCTTTGCTTTGGGGCGGAGACTGTCACGCGGTCAATTACTTGTTTGGTTTGAAGTACGCACGAGTTGAGCAAGAACTCGGAGTCGCTTATTCGGAACTGACCAACACCAATGTCGACACGAATGTCGATTTCAACGGTGTTGGTCCGCGATTCGGATTCGAAGCCGAACGGTCGCTCGGTGATTGCGGCGTGTTGCTGTACACGAAAGGCACCGTGAATTTCCTCTTCGGCAGCAGCTCGTCCAACTATCTCCAGACCAACGATTTCACCATCGTTCAGGTGCAATCGAGCCTGCGTGAAACCCGCGTGGTCACGGTCCCGGAATTTGAAATGGGTGCTGGCTGGCAGAGTTGCAATGGCTGCTTCCGAATCACCGCCGGGTATTACCTCGCCTCTTGGTTCAACATGATGACCACACCGGAATACCTCAGTACCGTTCGCGAGATTCCGAACTCCTTTGAACGCCAAGTGAAAACGTTGACTTTGGACGGCATGAGCATCCGTGCCGAGTTTCGGTTCTAAGAGGACTCGTAATGGTTCTTGAGTCGCCACGTTCGCCAAGAGCGTGGAGAAACTCGCGGCAAACGCTCGATCTCAGCGAGCGTGGGAAACTGCGAGCCAGCGTTACAAACGATCCAGTCGCGAGAATGTGTCATCCGCCAGAAAGTCCTTCAACCCGTTGACGCGGCAGCGGGACAGCGAAACAAGACCTATCGAAAACGTGACTTACATTTTGCCTATTCAATTATACCCCACGCGGCCTCGAATGAGATGTTTTCGGCGAGCGGCAGGGCGT
>SXGT01431427.1_pt1 | contig 16914 bp, 4 predicted proteins | sample 3176221 | NCBI WGS metagenome assembly SXGT01 (sample SAMN11356862, study PRJNA531348) | freshwater metagenome | isolation source: freshwater sample F1-120 | place: China: Fuxian Lake, Yuxi | collected 2017-12-25 | reverse complement strand
TGAACGACAGCGGGCCGCTGCCGCACGGTTCCGCCTGCAGCGAGGTCAGCCGACCGGGCACGGCCCGGGGGTAGGGCCGGGTCGGACAGGCCTGGATGGACCGGGCGTCGGCGCAGCTCGGCAACCTGCGCAGGACCTCGTCCTCGCTGAGCGGGTAGGTGGTGTTGTGCGGGTCGCCGCAGGCCTGCTCCCACTGCCACCAGGTGTCGCCCACGAACCCGAGCTCGTCGGCGAGCCGATGCACCCGGGAGGCCCAGCCGCGGTTGAACTCGTCGTTGCGGTAGGCGCCGTACTCGCCCAGGAACACCGGCGTCCGGTAGGCGTCGGCGGCGAGTCGGTAGCCCTGCATGGAGAGGTCGAGGAAGCCGGCGATGTCGTCGAACGACTCGGCGTAGGTATGCGGTGCGAACACCAGGTTGTCCTCGCCGTCGGCGAAGTCGAACGGGATGAGCGGGAACCCGCCGAACACCGGCTCGAAGAACACCGGGTGGGTCGGCGCGCCGGGTGCCACGTCCTGTTCCGCCGCACGGATGTTGGTGATCGCGTCCGCATAGGCACTCGACAGGGCGCTCGCCGAGTAGTCGAACGACGATCCGAGTCCCGGCTCGTTCAACAGGTCGAAGCCGGCCACACCGGGGTCGCCCGCGAACTGGCTGGCGATGAAGTACCAGAGGTCACCGAAGGCGTCTCGGATCCCCTCACGGTTGGCGTAGAAGTTGTTCCAGGCCTGGCGGACCGCCGGCGGGTTCTCGCGCTTGCCGTCGGGCGAGCAGGTCTCGGCCCCGTCGGTGAAGGTCGCCCACTCGGGGGCGCCGTCCCAACCGCGGGTGCGCTGCCACCCCGGGGGGCAGACGTGGTCGATCGGCGAGTAGACGAACTTGGACCAGGCGTCCTGGTGCAGGTCGACCAGGGCGTACATCCCGTGGGCGTTCGCCTCGGCGACGGCGTCGCGGACCTGCTGGGCGTAGGCCAGGTCGTACTGGCCGCGAACCGGTTCCCAGGCCGACCAGGTCGTCACCAGTCGGACCACGTTGAAGCCCATGGCCTGGGCGTCGTCCCAGTCGGCGGCATCGAGCGTGGCGACCGTGGGGAGGCGCGGGTCGGTGACGAAGTAGTCGCCGAGCTGGTTGAAGTTGGCGCCCCTGAGGGTGACCTGGCGACCGGCGGAGTCGAAGAGCGCGGCGTTGGTGCCGCGGGTCGCCCGGAGGGGGAGGAGCGACACGTCGGCGCCCGGGTCCACTCCCGGACTCGGCGACGGCGCCGGTGCGCAGGCCGCTGCGACCAGTCCCAACGCCACGATCGCAAGCGCCAGTCCCCGTCGCACCATCACGTCCTCCTGATCCCCGACATCCGTTTCGCCGATCTCAGGGTGGCACAGGCGCGGTCCGGTCACCAGCGCACCGCTCGCCCGCCGGTCGGTAGCGATCGGTGGCATCATCGATGGTCGTGGTCAGGGGGCCGGGTTCGTCGGTGGCGGCGGTGTGTCGGCCGTCCGGCGCGCCCGTCGCCGCGGCCCCGCTCCTGCTCCCGGTCGTCCTGGTCGCCGCCGTCCTGCTCGCCGTGACCTCGTGCACCGACGGTGGCGGTTCGGACATGACCGCTCCGTCGACCACCGTTGCTCCGCCGATGGGCGACGACGGACCGACCGCGCCGGGCGTTGCGACGCCGATCGCCGCGCTCCCGGCCGTGACCGATCGGTGGACGTATCTGCCCGAGCCCGTCACGGTCGAGGTCCCCGCCGCCGATCCGGATGCCGAGCGCGGCGAACTCGATCGGCTGCGTGGTGAGGCGGCGGTGCCGTTCCCTCCGGGTGACGACCGGATGACGCGCGTCGGCGAGGGGACGCCGACCCGGTACGCCGACCTGGCCGTGGACGTGGGTCGTCGCCGCACCCTCAACCCGTTGCGCATGGCCCGGTTCCTGTCGCTGATCGCCGTGGCCGGACACGAGGCCGGCGTCGCTGCGGCCCGGGCACCGGCACCGGAGGCGCCGACGCCCCGGGAGGTCGATCCGGCGCTCGGTGCCCCGCTGCCGGGGGTCGACGCCGTCGGGGTCGAGCTCCCGGCGGGTCAGTTGCCCCCTGAGGTCGTCACTTCGGCGGCGCAGCGGACCGTCGCATGCGCCCTCGCGCCCGACGAGTGCCCGCGGTTCGAACGGCTGGACACGATCGCCCGGCGGCGCCTGGTCGCCAGTGGCGCAGCGTGGCCGTCGACGATCGCCGCATCGGTCGGACTCGGCGAGGCGGTCGGTACCGCCGTGCTCGACCGGGCGAGCGGGGACGGGGCCGCTCCCTGGGTCGCCTCGCCGACCGACCTGTCGCCGGGTGGCGAGTGGGTGCCGACGCCGGGCATGTTCGCCCCGGCCCTGGAGCCGTTCGCCGGTACCTGGCGGCCGTGGAACCTGACCTCCGGTGACCAGTTCCGGCCGGGTCCACCACCGGCGGCCGGCACCCCCGAGCACGACGCCGCGGTGGCGCAGGTCCTGGCCGAGTCCACCAACCTGTCGGACCGCGACCTGCGCGTCGCCGCGTACTGGGACCTGGGTCCCGGCACGTCGACGCCGCCCGGATACTGGATCAGCGACATCACCGCCGACGCACTCCGCCAGGCACCCGTCGCCGACCAGGCCTCGGGGTTGGCGTTGGTCGCGACCGCCATGCTCGACGCCGGCATCGCCACCTGGGACGCCAAGTACGCGTACCGGTCGGTCCGACCCGTGACCGTGATCCGGGCGGGATCGTCGCCCCAGTGGTTGCCGTCGCTGGTGACCCCGCCGTTCCCGGCCTACGTGTCCGGCCACTCGGCGTTCACCGCGGCGGCGGCCGAGACCATGAGCGTGCTCCGCCCCGAGCGCGCGGAGGAGTTCTTCGACGCCGCCGCCGAGGCATCGGACTCGCGGCTGCTCGGCGGCATCCACTACTGGTTCGACCTGACTGAGGGGGCCACGCTCGGCGAGCAGGTCGGTCGGTCGGCGTTGGAGCGGGCGGGTGTGCCGCCGGTCGCGGACGTCAGGCCGGTGCGGGACCGCATCACCTACGGCTCGGCGGACGTCCGGACCGGGGGGCGTCAGTGAGGATCGCTCGGGCGGTGGCTGCGGTGGTCCTGACGGCGGTCGTCGCGGCCTCGTGTGCCTCCGAAGGTGAGCCCGCAGCGACCAGCGCCCCGACCACGTCGATCGACCTGGTGACGGGTGAGGTGCCGCCCCCGGTCGACCCGCCGCCGGTGGAGCTGTCGCCCGAGGAGCTCGGTGGACTCCGGTTCACCGACGTGACGGCGCAGGCGGGTCTGGACCGCGACCGGTCGACGCGCGAACTGCTCGGCGAGGACGGCATGACCGGCCCGGTGAGCGTGGTCGACGTGGACGGCGATGGACGCTCCGACCTGTTCCTGCCGCGCACCGGCGACGTGAACTCGCTCTACCGGAACGACGGTGACGGGACGTTCACCGACGTGGCCGGCGAGGCCGGTCTGCTCGGGCCGAATCCCCAGTTCGGCACGGGGCCCACCGTGTTCTTCGACGTGGACGCCGACGGCGACCAGGACGCCTACCTGGCGGCGGTCGGTGCCGAGTCCGACCGGCTGTACCGCAACGACGGCTCCGGCCGGTTCACCGACGTCACCCTGGAGAGCGGCATGTTCCAGGCGCCGCCGACCCGCCTGCGCAACGGCGACCAGGTGCACGGCCTGGACGTCGGCGACGTCGACGGTGACGGTGACCTGGACCTGGTCGTGGTCCAGTGGGACACCGCGGTGCCCGAGAACGCCGCCAACGCCGGCGCGCAGCGGCAGGCCGCCTCGGGTGACCAGCGTCTGGACCGCTTCGGCGACATCTGCGCCGGCACCGCCGAGATCCGGTCGCGCGGGATTCCACGGGTGCCCGGCGAGGTCCCGAACCGGAGCCGCTTGTGGATCAACGACGGCGACGGGACGTTCACCGACGGCACGGCGGCGTGGGGGGTGGACTTCACGCAGATCCTCGGATTCACCCCGGTGTTCGCCGACGTGAACGCAGACCGCCGGTTGGACCTGGCGATCACCGGCGACGCGTGCACATCGCAGCTCTACCTGAACGTGGACGGCCGCCGGTTCGAGAACGTGACGTCATCGGCCGGCGTGGGCACCGACGAGAACGGCATGGGATCGGTGGTCACCGACGTCACCGGTGACGGGGCGCCCGACTGGTTGATCACGTCGATCTCGTTCCCGACCGAGGCCCGGGTGTGCCCGGTGCTCAGCACCATCAACGGGTGCAGCGGCAACCGGTTGTACGTCAACGACGGCGAGGGCCGGTTCACCGACGAGACCGACCGGTGGGGCCTGCGCGACTCGGGGTGGGGCTGGGGTGCGGCGGTGCAGGACTTCGCCAACGACGGGTCGCCCGACGTCGTCATCACGAACGGCTTCGGCGAGGTCGACGCCCGCCGACCGCAGGGTCGCAGCTTCACCCGTGACTACTTCACCTACTTCCTGGACGACCCGACGCGGTTCTGGATCCGGGTGGACGACCGCTTCGTCGAGGCGTCGGCTGCGGTCGGACTGGACCACCGCGGGATCGGGACCGGGCTCGCGCCGTTCGACCTGGAGGGTGACGGCGACCTGGACCTGGTGATCGTCGACAGCGAGGGTCCGCCGGTGCTCTACCGCAACGACACCCCGTCGAGACGATGGCTGCAGGTCCGGCTGGACGACCCCGGGACCCCGGGGAACCGCACGGGCCTCGGGGCCGTCGTCACCGTGACGCCTCGGCCCGGCGACCGACCGGTGGTGGCGCAGGTGCTGACCGGCGGTTCGTACGAGTCGCAGAAGGAGCCGGTCGTCCACGTCGGTCTGGGCGACGTCGATCGGGTCGACACCGTGGAGGTGCAGTGGCCCGGCGAGGAGGATCCCCAGGTGCTGCGGGACGTGGCCGCCGACCAGGTGCTGACCGTGCGCCGCTGAGCCCGGTCGAGAAGTGTCACCTCGGCCCACCCCGGGGCTCTGGACCACCGAGCGGGCGCGACCGGCGCCTGCCGTGACTGGGAGGACAACGGTGTGCGGAACCCGGAGCCACCCTGCAGTTCGCGGGCGGGACCGACGTGCGAGCCCGTAGCATCCCGTTCGGCATGGCGACGGTGGGGAACGACACACGGACAGATGGCGACCTGGTCGCCGCCGCCCTCGACGGCGACCGTGCCGCATTCGGAGCCATCTACGACCGCTACGCGGGCACCGTCTTCGGTGTGTGCTCGCAGATGCTGTCGAGCCGGGACGACGCCGAGGACGTCACCGCCGACGTGTTCCTGGTCGCCGCCGAGCGACTCGGACAGCTTCGTGACCCTTCCCGGCTGCGCTACTGGCTGCTCTCGATCGCCCGTCGCAACGTCTACCGACGGAGCTCCGCGCGGTCGCGTGTCGCCGTCGTGGCGGAGGTGGACACGGTGAGCGACGCGCTGGTCACCGAGGACCGGTCGGGCGCATCCCTCGAGGACGCCGACCTGGTGGGTGCCGTCCGTGATGCGGCGGCCGGACTCGACGAGGGTGACCGCATCGTGTTGGAACTGACCCTGCAGGGGTGCGAGGGGGCCGACCTGGCCGAGGTCATGGGCGTGGCACCGAACACCGCCAGTCAGGCCGCCTCGCGCATGCGCAGCCGACTGGAGCGGTCGCTCGGCGCGTTGTTCGTCGCCCGTCAGGGTCGGGCCGACTGCGCCGACCTGGACGCGGTGCTGACGGACTGGGACGGCGCATTCTCGGTCCTGTGGCGCAAGCGGGTCGCCCGCCACGTGGACGGGTGCGGAACCTGTGAGGGGCGGGCGCGTCGTGTGCCGGCACTGCTGCTCGAGGGACTGGCCGGCGCAGCTCCGGCGGTGGTCGTGCCGGTCGGGATCCGGCACCGGGTCGTCGACGGCGCCCGAATCGGAGGCACCGCCCATGCCCCGTGGAGCGAGTCGGGCTTCCCGTCGGCCGATGCTCCCGTCCGGTCGTGGCGCCGGGCGGCGCTCGTGCTCGGTGGCCTGGCAGCAGCAGTGCTGGTCGTCCTGTTCACGCTGGCGGTGGCCGGCGGCGACGACCGACCGACGACCACCTCGACGTCGGTTCCGCCCACGACCACCACCTCGACATCGGTTGCTCCGACGACGGCGCTGCCTCCCGGTGCACCTGCAGGTCCAGCGGCCACCGTCGACTCCGTCCCGGGCGCCGACCTTCCGGCGGTGACGCAGATGCCCACGGACGGACCGGCCGACGATCCGTCCCCGTCCGGCTCGGAACCGGGAGGCTCGGAACCGGGAGGCTCGGAACCGGGAGGCGGCGGATCATCACCGCCCGCAGGTGATCCCGGCGGCGGAGCAGGCGGCGGCGGGCCTGGTCCGTCCTCGGGCGGAACCGACCCCGTGCGGCCGGTCCGACCGGCCGCACCAACGACGACCCGCCCGCCGGCAACCACCGGCGGGGGGTCGCTCGTGCCACGCCCACCTCGGGTGCCGATCGGAAGCGTGCCGCTGCTCGATCCGACCGGTGGCGGGGGTGCCCCCATCATTCGCTGAATGTCGTTCGGTCCGGCCGTGGGGGAAAGCGGCGGGATTTGGGGGTTGACGGCGTCCGGTCATCTGTGATCAGTTTCAGGTGCGGTCGAGCGGCAACTCGACCTCAGGGCGAACTCCGGGGGGAGATCCATGAAGCTCGTGCGGGCGTTTTTCGTGCCAGTCGTCGCAAGCGTCGCGTTGCTCGCAGCAGCGTGCGCTCCTCCTCCGAGCGGAGGTGGCGGTGACCCCACGAACCTTCCGCCGTTCGCAGCGGCGACCGCCGACCCGTCGTCGGGTCAGGCCCCGCTCCTCGTGCAGTTCTCGTCCGTGGGGTCCGTCGACCCGGACGGGTTCATCGACCGGTACACCTGGAACTTCGGTGACGGCACTCCGACGTCGAACGTTCCGAACCCCACCCACACCTACGCCTCGGGCGGCACCTTCACCGCCACGCTGACGGTGACCGACGACGGCGGCAAGACCGCCGTGTCGCCGGTCGTCGTCGTCGTGACCCCTCCGGACAACCTCCCCCCGGTTGCCGGCATCAACGCCTCGGGTCTGTCCGGCAAGGTGCCCTTCACGGTCAATGTCGACGCAGGGTCCAGCTCTGACGCCGACGGTTCGATCGTCTCGTACCTCTGGAACTTCGGTGACGGTGCCCAGGCGACGACGGCGTCGGCCAGCCACACCTACCCGGTGGTCGGCACGTACGTGCTGACCCTCACGGTCACCGACAACAACGGTGCCGTCGACACCGACTCCACGATCATCACAGTGGCCGACAACCTGGCGCCGACCGCTGCCGCCGTCGCGTCGCCGTCGTCGGGCAAGGCGCCCCTCGCAGTGTCGCTGGACGGCTCCGGTTCGTCCGACGAGGACGGCACGGTCGTCGACTGGGACTGGGACTTCGGCGACGGCCAGTCCGCGACCGGCGAGGTGGTCATCCACGTCTTCCAGAACCCGGGCACCTACGACGTCGAGCTGACCGTCACCGACGACAACGGCGACACCGACACGACGACGGTCCAGGTCGTGGCCAACGCGCCGCAGGCTCCGGTTGCCGTGGCCAACGCCACCCCGGACGGCACGAAGGCGCCGCTCGGTGTCGTGTTCAGCTCGGTCGGGTCGACCGACGCCGACGGCACGATCATCGGCTACTCCTGGGACTTCGGCGACGGTAGCGCATTGAGCACCGCCGCCAACCCGAGTCACCTCTTCACCACCGCCGGTACCTTCAACGTGACGCTGACCGTGACCGACGACGACCTCCAGACCGCGACCGCGGTCGTCCCGGTGATTGTCGGCCCGCCGAACGTGCCGCCGGTGGCATCCGGCACCGCCACGCCGGCAGTCGGCAAGCCGGTGCTCAACGTCCAGTTCTCGTCGGCGGCGTCCGCCGACTCCGACGGGTCGATCGTCAGCTACTCGTGGAACTTCGGTGACGGTGTGGGCACCAGCACCGACCCGAACCCGACCTACTCGTACAGCACGATCGCTCCCTACAGCGTCCTGCTGACCGTGACCGACGACGACGGTGCCACCAACACCGTCGCCATCCCGGTGTCGGTGATCCCGAACACGCCGCCGACGGCGCAGCCGCAGGCCACGCCTCGTGTGGGCAAGGAGCCGCTGTCGGTCGACCTCAGCGCCGCCACGTCGAGCGACAGCGACGGCCAGATCGTCTCCTACGCCTGGGACTACACCGATGACGGGTCGGTCGACTCGACCGACGCCGAGACCGAGGTCGACTACGTCCTGCCCGGTACCTACACGGCTCGACTGACCGTGACCGACGAGGACGGCGCGACCGACACCGCGACGGTCGACATCACGGTCAACCCGAACCAGGCGCCGACCGCCGTGGTGGGGGCGAACGTTCAGTCGGGGAACGCCCCGCTGACCGTCACCTTCGAGGGCCGCGACTCGCTCGATGCCGAGCTCGAGGGCGTCCTCACCTACCTGTGGGACTTCGGCGACGGTTCGCCCACCAGCACGAGCCCGAACCCGACCCACACCTTCCAGGACATCGGCACCTACACGGTGACCCTCACGGTCACCGACGACAACGGTGCCTCCGACTCGGCGACGATCTCGATCGCTGCGCTCGACCCGGTGGTCCGGGTCCGAACCGACGGCGACGATGTGACCGGCGACGGCACGGTCGCCGCTCCCTACCAGACCATCCCCGGCGCCATCGCCGGAGCCGTCGCCCAGGGCAAGACCCGGGTGCACGTGGCTGGCGGCTCCTACGTCGGCTTCAGCGCCGCCAGCGGCGTCAGCGTGATCGGCGGGTTCGACCAGGACTTCGTCGAGGGCGGTGCCAACGGCGCCACCGAGGCCGTGGTCCAGGCGGACCCGGGTGGCATCGCCGTGACCGTGGCGAGCCTGGCGGCACCCGTCACCCTTGAGGACCTGACGGTCCAGGGCGGTGGCGGCCCGGATGCGACCGGCATCCTCGTGACGGCCTCGAACCTCACCCTCGACGGCGTGGATGTCTCGAGTGGTGACGCCAGCGGAGTCGCCTCGAGCGCCTACGGCGTGCGGGCCCTCAATGGCGCGACGGTCACGGTGATCGACAGCCAGGTCACCGCCGGCGACGGCACGGCAGGGGCCGCCGGTGGATCCGGAGTTGCGGGCGGCAACGGCACGGCCGGCGGCAACGGCAGCTCCGGCAACGGGTCCGGCGGTGCGGCGCTCAACACGGCCACGCCGAACGTCCGGACCGGCGGCAACGGCGGCAATGGTGTCCGCTGCGTGTTCATTCTCTTCTTCTGCGTCAGCGCCCTGCCCGGCAACGCCGGTGGCGCCGGTGGCCTCTTCGACGCCCGTGGTGGTGACGGTGGAGGCGGCGGTGCCGACAACAACTCGGGCGGTGGTGGCGGAGCGACCGGCACGCCTGCCCCGGTGGCGGCGGCCGGCGTCCCCGGCGAGCCGACGGCTGGGGCGACCTTCGCCCCGGCGACCGGCGGGACCGGTGGCAGCTCGCAGGCCGGCGCCGGTGGCGGCGGTGGCGGCAGCGGCGGCAACTCGAACAGCTCCAACAGCGGTGGCGGCGGTGCCGGCGGAACCGGCGGCGCCCAGGGCACCGGCGGGACCGGCGGCCAGGGCGGCGGCGGATCCTTCGCCCTCTACGCCGTGGATGCCTCGGTGGACGTCGTCGACACGACGCTCTCCACCGGGACCGGTGGCACGGGAGGCACGGGAGGCACGGGAGGCCCCGGCGGTGTCGGTGGTAACGGCGGCCGCGGCGGCAACCCGTCCAACAACAACGCAGGTGCGGGTGGCGGCGGTGCCGGTGGCACCGGCGGCAACGGTGGCGGCGGTGGTGCCGGCGGCAACGGTGGCCCGTCCGTGGGTGCCTATCACTCCGGCAGCGGCACGCTCGCCATCGACCCGGCCACCGAGGCCGACCTGTCGAACATCGGTACGGCGGGTGCGACCGGCGCCGGTGGTGCCGGCGGGGCCGGCGGGGCCGGCGGTGCGGCCGGCAACGGTGGAACAAGCGGTGCCGTCGCCCGGAACGGCGGTGTCGGTCAGACCGGCACTGCCGGTGTGGGGGGATCGAACGGCAATGCTGGAACCGCCGGTCTCCGGCGGGTATCCGTGTCCAACGCAGTCGTGAACAACGCTCCGCCGGCGGCGGTGGCAGCCGCCAGCACGACGACCGGGATCGCCCCCGAGACCGTGACCTTCAGCTCGGCCGGCTCGCTCGACGCGGACGGAACCATCACCTACCTGTGGGACTTCGGTGACGGCGGCACCTCGACCGATGCGAACCCGACGCACACCTACACGGTGGACGGAGTGTTCACCCCGACGGTGACGGTGACCGACAACGACGGCGCCACGGCGTCGGCGAGCGTGCCCACCATCACCATTGCGGCGAACCAGCTGCCGGTGCCGGTGGCCAACTACCTGCCCGCCGGTCCCGGGAACGACAACAAGGTCCCCTACAACGTCGACTTCAGCTCGGCGGGAACCGCTGACTCCGACGGGACCGTCGTCAGCTACAGCTGGGACTTCGGTGATGGTTCGGCCGTCAGCACGGATGCGAACCCGTCGCACACGTACACGACGGCAGGCGTCTACACCGCCACGCTGACCGTGACGGACGACAAGGGGGGCACAGCCTCGACAACGGTCACGGTGACTGCCGCCCTGGCGAACGTGCCGCCGTCGGTGGCCATCACCGCCACCCCGGCGTTCGGCAAGTCGCCGAACACGGTCACGTTCTCCTCGACGGTGTCCGACTCCGACGGGACCATCGCCTCGCTCGTCTGGGACTTCGGTGACGGCTCGGCGACGAGCACCGACTCGAACCCGGTCCACACCTACGGCGTCGGTGTCTTCATCGCCACGCTGACCGTGACCGACGACGACGGTGCGTCCGTGACCCGCTCGGTGGAGATCCGATCGCTCCCGAACATCACTCCGCAGGCCGCGGCCTCGGCGAACCGCACGAGTGGTCGGTCGCCGCTGGCGGTGCAGTTCAGCTCGGCGGGGTCGATCGACTTCGACGGCACCATCGCCGGGTACAGCTGGAACTTCGGTGACGGCTCGCCGGTGAGCACCAGCCCGAACCCGTCGCACACCTACGCCGCGGGCAACTGGACCGCCACGCTGACCGTGACGGACAACGAGGGTGCGACCGGCACCGCCACGGTGTCGATCCAGAGCCTGGCCAACCAGGCGCCGACGGCGGTGGCCAACGCCACCCCGACGGGGATCAACAACAAGGCGCCCTACACCGTCGAGTTCAGCTCGGCCGGCTCGGTGGACAACGACTGCGCCGTGGTCAGCGCCTGCCCGGGGATCAGCTTCAGCTGGAACTTCGGTGACGGCTCCCCGGCCAGCACGGACGCCGACCCGACCCACACCTACACGACGGCGGGTGTCTACAGCGCCACGCTGACGGTGACCGACAGCGAGGGAGCGACCGACCTGCAGACGGTGTCGGTGAACGTGGCTGCCCCGAACGTGTTGCCGGTTCCCCAGCTGGGGGCCAGCACCACCGATGGTCGGGCGCCGCTCGCCGTGGACCTCACCTCGGCCGGTTCGGTCGATCCGGACGGCAGCATCGTGAGCTACAGCTGGGACCTCGGTGACGGCAGCCCGGTGGAGACCACGCCGGACGTGTCGCACACCTACGGCCCCGGCACGTGGACGGCGACGCTCACGGTCGTCGACGACGATGGGGCCAGCGTGACGACCTCGACGACCATCGAGTCGACCGTCAACGAGGCGCCTGTCGCCCAGGCTTCGGTCACCCCGGCTACTTCAGTGGCCCCGGCCACGGTCCAGTTCAGTTCGGCCGGCAGCGTCGACCCGGACTGCGCCTACATCGGTCCGTGCCCGGGGCTCAGCTACGCCTGGGACTTCGGCGACGGTTCGGCCCCGAGCTCGGATCCGAACCCGGTCCACACCTATGCCGCCGGGACATACACCGCCACCCTGGTGATCCAGGACAACGAGGGCGCCCTCGCCTCGACGACGGTCCAGGTGATCGCCAACGTGGCGCCGACTGCGGTGGCGGAGGCGGATGTGGTGCTCGGCGACGGTCCGCTCACGGTCAACTTCACCGGGTCGAACTCGACCGATGCGGACGGCACGGTCGTCGGCTACGAGTGGGACTTCGGCGACGGCAGCCCCGTGAGCACCCTGGCCGACCCGGTGCACACCTACGCACCGGGCATCTGGACCGCCACGCTCACGGTCACCGACGATCAGGGGGCCACGTCCACCGCCACGGTCACGATCGACGTGAACGACCCGCCGACGGCGTCGGTCACGTCCAACGTGACCTCGGGCGCCGCTCCGCTGACGGTGAACTTCACCGGGTCCGCGAACGACAACGATGGTTCGTTCAGCCTGAGCTGGGACTTCGGCGACGGTTCGCCGCCGGTCACCGACTCGCTGAACCCGTCGCACATCTACACCAGTGCCGGGACCTACTCGGCCACGCTGACCGTGACCGACGACCGGGGGGCGGTCGTCACGTCGACACCGCGGGTCATCACGGTGGTGGAACCGGGCTGATCCGGCAGCCGATCAGCGTCCAGACACCGACAACGTCGAGCAACTTCGAGTCATACAGGGCGAACGGGTCCCGGCCGGCAGCCGGGACCCGACGGGGGGAATCATGAGCACACGAGCAGGGGGCAGGATGCGCCACTTGAACGGAGCAGGCACCATCGGAACCGGGACGCGACGTTCCCGGACCGTCCTGGCGGCGGTGGTCGCCGCGGCGGCGCTCCTGGCCGCCGCGTGCGCGCCCCCGACGGGTACCACGAACGCGCGACCGATCGCGTTCGCCGGTGCCGACGTCACCACCGGCGTGGCACCCCTGACCGTGCAGTTCAGCTCCGCCGGGTCGCTCGACGCCGACGGGACGATCGACTCCTACCTGTGGGAGTTCGGTGATGGCGCCACGAGTGATGCGGCCAACCCGACGCACACGTACCTGGTCGGCGGCGCGTACGTGGCCCGCCTGACCGTCACCGACGACGCCGGTGCGACCGCCTCCGCCACCGTGGTGCTCAACGTCGGTGCGAGCGACAACCAGGCCCCGGTCGCCGTCGCCGCCGCCACGACGCCAGCCACCGGCAAGGCCCCGCTCAGCGTCTCGTTCAGCTCGGCCGGTTCCTCGGATGCCGACGGCTCGATCGTCGCCTACAGCTGGAACTGGGGCGACGGGACCGCCAACGGCAACACCCCCAACCCCTCGCACGTCTTCGCAACCGCCGGCACCTACGTCGTGGCCCTGACGGTCACGGACAACGTCGGTGCGACCGGGACCACCACCACGACGGTCGTCGTGTCGCCGAACCAGTCCCCGACGGCCTCGGCCACCACTGCGACGCCGATCGCGATCGCTCCCGGGACCATCTCGTTCAGCTCCGCCGACTCGATCGACCCCGACGGGATCATCGTGACGCGGCGTTGGAACTTCGGTGACGGCTCGCCGCTCAGCACCACGGCCAACCCGACCAAGGTCTACAACTCGCCGGGCAACTACACAGTCACGCTGACCGTGATCGACGACAACGGTGCCCAGGACGTGGCGTCGTTGAACATCGCCATCCTGGCGGTCAACCAGGCGCCCGTCGCAGTCGCGAACGGCACGCCGGACAAGGCGAACCTGAAGGCCCCGCTGGCCGTGGCGTTCAGCTCGGCCGGTTCGACCGATCCCGACGGCTCGATCGTGTCCTACGAGTGGGACTTCGGCGACGGCGACACCTCGACCGACCCCAACCCCACGCACGTCTACACCGCCCAGGGCGTCTACGCGGCCACGCTGACGGTGACCGACGACCGGACGTTCCCGGCGCCGCTCACCGACACCGCCACGGTGGTCGTGACCGTGAATGCGGTCAACACGCCGCCGGCGGCTGCCGCTGCGGTGACCCCGGAGAGCGGCAAGGTGCCGCTGCCGGTGCAGTTCGACTCCTCGGGGTCGGGCGACCTCGACGGCACCGTCACCTACGAGTGGGACTTCGGCGACGGCAACACCTCGACCGATGCCAACCCGTCGCACGTGTACACCTCGGCCGGGACCTTCGTCGCCACGCTGACCGTGACCGACGACGACGGCGCCACCGCCACGGCGTCGGTGAGCGTGGAGCGGGTCCTGAACCTGTTCCCGACCGCAGCTGCGGCGGCCACGCCCGATTCGGGCAAGGGCCCGCTGACCGTGGCGCTGTCCTCTGCTGGGACCGTCGACACCGACGGCACCGTGGCCTCCTACAGCTGGGACTTCGGCGACGGCTCGCCGGCCAGCACCGAGGAGAACCCGACGCACGTCTTCGCTCCGTCGGCCGATCCCTACACGGTGACGCTGACCGTGACCGACGACAGCGGCGATGCCGACACGGCCACCGTCCAGGTCGTCTCGGCCCTCAACGTGGTGCCCGTGGCGGTGGCCAACTCCGATGTCTCCGCCGGCAACGCGCCGCTCGTCGTGGCGTTCAGCTCGGCGGGGTCGACCGACCCCGACGGCTCGATCGTCGCCTACGAGTGGGACTTCGGTGACGGCAGCCCTGTCACAGCGGACCCGAACCCGAGCCACACCTACACCACCGAGGGTTCGTACTCGGCGGTCCTGACCGTGACCGACACCGACGGTGCCACCACCAGCGCGCCGTTGACCATCGAGGTCAGCGCCAACCCGGCGCCGGTCGCCGACCTGGTGGTCGCCTCGGTGACGCCCGCGTCGACCAAGATCCCGGTGACGGTCGCCTTCGACGGTTCCGGCTCGAGCGACGACGGCACCGTCGTCTCCTACGACTGGGACTTCGGTGACGGCTCGACCGGCACCGGTGCGACGCCGAGCCACACGTACACCACGGCCGGCTCGTTCGTCGTGACGTTGACGGTGACGGACAACGGTGGGCTCACCAACACCGCCTCCACGACGGTCACCACCCTGCCGAACCCGGCGCCGACGATCGTCGCCTCGGCCACGCCGCAGGTGGGCAAGGGCCCGCTCGCGGTGACGTTCAACTCGGACGGCACGGCGGACGCCGACGGCACCGTGGTCTCCTACGACTGGGACTTCGGTGACGGCACCACCTCCACCGACCCCAACCCGACGAACACCTACGCGGTCGGCAGCTACACCGCCGAGCTCACGGTGACCGACGACGACGGCAACACGGCGTCGACGACCTTCGCGATCGAGTCGCAGGCCAACGTCCTGCCGGTCGCCGTGGCCAACGCCACGCCGGGCAATGCGAACCTGAAGGCACCGCTGCCCGTGGCGTTCAGCTCGGTCGGCTCCGTCGACAACGACGGCGCCATCACCGCCTACGCCTGGGACTTCACCAACGACGGCACGGTCGACTCGACCGACGCCAATCCGTCGTTCACCTACCCGGTCGCCGGCACGTTCACGGCGGCGCTGACCGTGACGGACACCGACGGCGCCACCGACACGGCCACCGTCCAGGTTGTCGTCGGTCCGGAGAACGTCGCCCCGGTGGCGGTCCCGAGCGCGGACCGCACCTCGGGCAAGCGCGATCTGACGGTCAACTTCTCGTCGGCCGGCTCCACGGATTCCGACGGGACCATCGTGAGCTACCTGTGGGACTTCGGTGACGGATCACCCACCTCGACCGACGCCAACCCGACCCACACGTTCACCGTGGGCACGTGGACGACGACCCTGACCGTCACCGATGACGAGGGTCTGACGCACACCGCTCCGATCAGCATCTCGTCGAATGCGCCGCAGGCCCCGGTTGCCGGTGCCACGGCCACGCCGAGCTCGGGGAAGCGACCGCTCGTGGTCCAGTTCAGCTCCGCCACGTCGAGCGATCCCGATGACGCCATCGTGAGCCGGGAGTGGGACTTCACCGACGACGGCACGATCGACTCGACCGACGCCGACCCGACGTTCACCTACGCCGAAGGCTCCTACACGGCCAAGCTGACGGTGACCGACGAGGAGGGGCTCACCAGCTCCACGACGGTGGCCATCGTGTCGAACCCGAACCAGGCCCCGACGGCGGTCCTGAACTCGGACAAGACCTTCGGTGGCCCTCCGCTCCTGGTGCAGTTCTCCGGGTCCGCCTCGACCGATCCCGACGACTCGATCGCCTCGTACACCTGGGACTTCGGTGACGGCGGCACCTCGACGCTGCCGAACCCGGCGTACACCTTCGTCAACGAGGGTGACTTCACGGTCACGCTGACAGTGGCCGACGAGGAGGGTGTCACCGCCACGGCGACCCGGGCCATCACGGTCCTGGGCGAGGTCTCCTTCGTGTCGACCTCGGGCAACGACGCCAACTCGGGCACGCCGACCAACCCCAAGCGCACCATCCAGGGTGCGCTCACGGCGGCGGCCGCCAACGGTCAGACCGAGCTCCGTGTCGCCGGTGGTTCCTACGACGCCTTCACCGTGGTCGCCGGGGTGAACGTGACGGGCGGCTACGACCAGAGCTTCGTCGCCGGTGGCTCCAACGGTGCAACCACGGTCACGGTGACCGGTGCAGCTGACGCTGCGGCGGTGACGGCGACGGGCGTGTCGGTTCCGACGACGCTCCGACGGCTCGCACTGCGCCCGGGTGACGGGAGCACCAGCGCCGGCTCGACCGGCGTCCTGGTGCAGTCGTCCTCGAACGTCACGCTCGACCAGGTCGACGTGGACAGCGGGACCCCGAGCGCAGCGGGCGCCAGCGCCTACGGCGTCCGGGTGCTGACCGGCTCCAACGTGACGATCACCGACAGCACGATCACGTCCAAGGCCGGCGTGGCCGGGACCACCGGTGGTGCCGGTTCGGCCGGGTCGAACGGGACGGCCGGCAACCCGGGCGTGTCCGGCGCCAACTCCGGGGCCACCGGGCCGGGCGCCGGCGTGACCGGCTCCCCGACGACCCGTAACGGCGGTGGCGGCGGCACCGGCGGCGGTGGTT
>SXGT01765204.1_pt1 | contig 16916 bp, 14 predicted proteins | sample 3176221 | NCBI WGS metagenome assembly SXGT01 (sample SAMN11356862, study PRJNA531348) | freshwater metagenome | isolation source: freshwater sample F1-120 | place: China: Fuxian Lake, Yuxi | collected 2017-12-25 | reverse complement strand
TCTTCGGCGATGCGGCCGTCGAACTTCAGGCCCTGGTGGATGTCGGTCTCGTCGATCCACTTCACCGCGTCGCCGGTCTTGAAGAAGCCTTCTTCGTCGAAGGACTCGGCGGTTTCGGCGGGCATGCGCCAGTAGCCCGGCGTGATGTTCGGGCCCTTGTAGCGCACCTCGGTCTTGCCGTCGGTGTCGACCAGCTTGAGCACCAGGCCTGGCGTGGGCAGGCCCAGGTCACCGGCCTTCACGTTCGGGCTGGTGACAAAGATGCCGAAGGGGCCGGACTCGGTCATGCCCAGGCCCGTGCCCATGACGATGCGTTCGCCGATCTCCTGCTCCTGCACCGCGTGCAGGGCGTCCCACACTGGCTGGGCCAGGGCGGCGCCCGCGTAGAAGAACATGCGCACGCGCGAGAGCAGGGTCTTGCGCAGGGCCTCGTCGGTCTTCATGGCGTTGGAAATCGCCTCGAAACCCGTGGGCACGTTGAAGTACACGGTGGGCGCGATTTCGCGCAGGTTGCGCAGCGTCTCGGCCATCAGCGCGGGCGTGGGTTTGCCGTCGTCGATGTAGAGCGTGCCACCGTGGTACAGCACCATGCCGACGTTGTGGTTGCCGCCGAAGGTGTGGTTCCAGGGCAGCCAGTCCACCAGCACCAGCGGGTTCTCGGCCAGCACCGGCATCGACTCCGTCATCTGCTGCTGGTTGGCGCACCACATGCGCTGCGTGTTGATCACGGCCTTGGGCATCTTGGTCGAGCCCGAGGTGAAGAGGAACTTGGTGATGGTGTCCGGCCCGGTGGCGGCCATGGCGGCGTCCACCGCCGGCGTGGCCTCGGTGGCCAGCAGCGAGGCGAACGAGGTGGTGGCGCGGCCGGGCACGCTGCCCTCGGTCGTCACCAGCTCCACGTCGGCCCCCAGCGTGGCGAGCATGGCGCGGCTGTAGCGCTGCGCGTCGGCGGCGAACACCAGGCCGGGCGTGAGCGTCTCCACCACGTGGTGCAGCTTGTCGAAGTCCTGGCTCACCAGCGAGTAGGCTGGCGAGGTCGGGCAGTAGGCGATGCCGGCGTAGACGCAGCCCAGCGCGAGCAGCGCATGCTCCAGGTCGTTCTCGCTCAGGATCAGCACCGGCTTGTCGGCGGACAGGCCGCGGTTCAGCAGGCCCTGGCCGATGCGGCGCGCCGCGTCGAGCGCCTGCGCGAAGCTGATGTGGCGCCAGTCGCCCGTGGTGCCGTCGGGGTTCTTCGCGCGGCGCGCGAACACGGTCTGGTCGGGACGTGTCCGGGCCCAGTGCACCAGCCGGTCGGTGATGCGACCGGGGAAGGCGGGCAGGTCCTGCTGCGCGCTCAGGTAGTGCACGCCGGTGTCACCGTCGCGCAGGATCGCGCGGGTGACGCCGAACGTCAGAGGCCGGTAGCGGGGGGCGGCCGTGGCGGGGTTCTGGCTCATGTCTCTCTCGGGCGGTTCTTCGTTATCGATCAATCTTGTCGGCGCACGTGCCTGCATCCAGAGATGCCGCGGATCCGGCTTCGCCGGTCCCAGGCATCGCCCCCTTGGGGGGTGACGCCGAAGGCGGCGCGGGGGGGTGAAGAGCGACCTCAGTCGCTCTTCACTTTGCTGGCCCTGCCTTCCAGGAAGGCGCGCACGCGTTCCTTGGCCTCGGGGGCGTTCTGCACGATGGCGGCCATCAGCGCTTCGGTGAAGAAGCCTTGGTCGGCCGGTTGTTCGGCGATGCGCGGCAGGGCGTGCATCAGCGCGTAGTTGGTCAGCGGTGCGTTGCTGGCGATGCGCGTGGCCAGCTCCATGGCTTTTTCCAGCGCCGTGCCTTCGGGCACCAGGTACTGCGCCAGGCCGATGCGCTCACCGTCCTCGGCCTTGTAGACGCGGCCGGTGAACATCATGTCGGCCATGCGCGCGGCACCGATCAGGCGCGGGATGCGCACCGAGCCGCCACCGCCCACGAAGATGCCGCGCGAGCCTTCGGGCAGCGCGAAGAAGGACGAGGCGTCGGCCACGCGGATGTGGCAGGCGCTGGCCAGCTCCAGGCCACCGCCGACCACCGCGCCGTGCAGCGCCGCGACCACCGGCACCGGGCCGTGCTGCACGCACTCCAGCGCGGCGTGCCACATGCGCGAGTGGTGCAGGCCCTGGCCGGCGTCGCGTTCCTGCAGTTCGGAGAGGTCCAGGCCTGCGCAGAAGTGGTCGCCCGCGCCGTGGATCACGGCGGCGCGCACGCCTTGCGGCATGCCCTGGACGATGTCGCGCAAGGCGAGGATCAGGCCGTCGTTGAGCGCGTTGCGCTTGGCGGGCCGGTTCAGCGTGATGACCGCGATTTCGGACGATTCGCCTTGCAGGCTCAGGCTGATGTCGGTGGAATGGATGGGCATGAGGCAGGAAGGGCTTGCTTGAAGTGAGGTCGCATTATTGTTATAAACAATAACCAAAACAAGCGCACCGGTCGAAAACGACCCCCGTGTTTTCCCTAATCTCCGGAGACAAGATGGACCACAAGAACCTCCTCGCGATCGACATCCATACCCATGCGGAGGTGAGCTGCCGCAACCCCTTCGACAACTATGGCGAGGAGTACGACCGCGCGGCCGACAAGTACTTCGGCAGCAACCGCCGGCCCACCATCGCCGAGACCATCGCCTACTACCGCGAGAAGAAGATCGGCCTGGTGATGTTCACCGTGGACAGCGAGTCCAAACTCGGCCGGCGCCGCATTCCCAACGAAGAGATTGCGCAGGCCGCGCGCGAGAACAGCGACATGATGATCGCCTTCGCCAGCATCGACCCGCACAAGGGCAAGATGGGCGCGCGCGAGGCCGAGCGGCTGATCGCGGAGGAGGGCGTCAAGGGCTTCAAGTTCCACCCCACGGTGCAGGGCTACCACCCCTACGACAAGATGGCCTGGCCGATCTACGAGGTGATCAACGCGCACAAGCTGCCCGCGATCTTCCACACCGGCCACAGCGGCATCGGCTCGGGCATGCGCTGCGGCGGCGGCTTGCGGCTGGAGTACAGCAACCCCATGCACCTGGACGACGTGGCGATCGACTTCCCCGACATGCAGATCGTCATGGCCCACCCCAGCTTCCCCTGGCAGGACGAGGCGCTCAGCGTGGCCACGCACAAGCCCAATGTGTGGATCGATCTTTCGGGCTGGAGCCCGAAGTACTTCCCGAAGCAGCTGGTGCAGTACGCCAACACGCTGCTGAAGGACCGCGTGCTGTTCGGCAGCGACTACCCGCTGATCACGCCCGAGCGCTGGATGAAGGACTTCGAGGTCGCCGGCTTCAAGCCCGAGGTGATGCCCGGGATTCTGAAAGGCAACGCGGTGCGCCTGCTGGGGCTGGATTGATCGCCCCTGCCGCGCTGCGCGCGACCCCCGTCCGGGGGCGATGCCTGCGGCCCGGCGAAGCCGGTTCCGCGGCATCTCTGGCAGGAACCCGGGCGCTCCGGCGCTCCCGCGTTGAGGACACGACATGCTGACAGCCTTTCATTCGCTGGCCGACATCGAGCGGCTGGAGCAGACCCCGCGCGAACAGACCGCGCCGCACCGCAGCCCGTATGCGCTGATCCGTGCCACGGCCGAGCGTTTCCCCGAGCGCGAGGCGTTCACCTTCCTGCCCGATGCCGGGCTGGAGACGCCGCCCCGGCGCGTGACCTACCGCGCGCTGCTGGCCGACATCCACCGCGCGGCCAACCTGTTCCGCTCGCTGGGCGTGGGGCCGGACGACGCGGTGGCGCTGCTAGCGCCCAACCTGCCCGAGGCCCACGCGGTGCTCTGGGGCGCGCAGCTCGCGGGCCGCGTGTGCCCCATCAACTACCTGCTGCAGCCCGATCACATCGCGGCTCTGTTGAAAGCCTCGAACGCGAAGCTGCTGGTCGCGCTCGGGCCCAACAGCGAACTCGCGGTGTGGCCGGTGGCCCAGCAGGTGGTGCAGCACCACGTGCTGCCCTTGCTACAGATCCGTGTGGGCGAGCAGGCAGCGCCGGGCGTGCCGGTGCTGCAGGACCTGCTGGCCGCGCAGTCCAAAACGCTGGGCTTCGAGCCCGACCTGGACCCCGATCGGGTGGTGGCGCTGTTCCACACCGGCGGCACCACGGGCGCGCCCAAGCTCGCGCAACACACACAGGGCAACGAGGCGCACACGGCCTGGTTCGCCCATGCCTTCTACGACCTGGACGAGCACGCGGTGGAGATCAACGGCTTTCCGCTGTTCCACGTGGCCGGCGCGTTCGTCTATGGCCTGGCTTTGCTCGCGGTGGGCGCGCGGCAGGTGCTGCCCACGCTCAGCGGCATGCGCAACACCGGCTTCGTGCAGCGCTACTGGCGCTTCTGCGAACGCGAGCGCGTGACGCACCTGGCCTGCGTGCCCACGGTGCTCGCGGCCCTGATGGGCGTGCCGGTGGACGCGGACATCACCACCGTGCGCGCGGCCTACACCGGCGGCTCGCCGCTTCCGTCCGAACTTGCGCAGCGCTTCGAAGCCGCCACCGGCATTCCCGTGCGCAACATCCTGGGCATGACCGAGTGCGCGGGGCTGGTGAGCATCGAGCCCTTGCTGGGGCCGCGCACACCCGGCTCGGCCGGCCTGCGCCTGCCCTACACCGAGGTGCACGCCGTGCCCTGGCGCGACGGCGAGGCCTGGCTGGACGAACGCTGCGCGGCGGGCGAGACCGGCGTGCTGGTGCTGCGCGGTCCGCACGTGAGCCCGGGCTACACCGACGCGGCGCGCAACGCCGGGATGTTCGAGCAGGGCTGGATCGTCACCGGCGACCTGGGCCACCTCGACGAGGCCGGCCGCATCCACATCACCGGCCGCGCGAAGGACGTGATCATCCGTGGCTCGCACAACATCGACCCCGACCTGGTGGAAGACGCGTTCCTCGCGCACCCCGCCGTGGCCCTGTGTGCCGTGGTGGCCGAGCCCGATGCCTACGCGGGCGAAGTGCCGGTGGCCTTCGTGACGCTCAAGCCGGGGACGGCGCTGCTTGCCGACGAGTTGCTGGCGCTGGTTGCGCCGCAGGTCTACGAACGGCCGGCGGTGCCCAAACGCGTGGTGCTGCTCGACGCCTTGCCGATGACGGCGATCGGCAAGGTGTTCAAGCCCGAGCTGCGCCTGCGCGCGATCGAGATCAAGCTGGCCGAGAGCCTGCGCGAGTGGGCGCCCGGTGTGCCGGCGCGCGTGCAGGCGCTGGAGCAGGGCGGGCGGCAGTGCGCGATGATCACCGTGAGCGGCCCGCGCGACGACGCGTTGCGCGAGCGCCTGATGCAGGGCCTGGCGGCCATGGCCGTGCAGACCGAGTTGCGTTTCGAGTAGACGCTACCAGCCGCCGCGCGTGAGCCAGCGCTCGACCTGATCGAGCTTGTCCGCGCCCCAGAACGGTTCGCCGTCCACCACCACGGTCGGCGAGCCGAACACGCCGGCTTTCAGCGACGCGTCGACCATCGCGCGCAGCAGCGATGCGGCTTCGTCGCCCGCGGCCGCCTCGGCCACGGCATCGGCCGACAAACCCTCGGGCAGGGCGAGGCCGCGCAGGGCCTCGGGCGTGGAAAGGTCCTGGCCCTCGCCCCAATAGGCCGCGTAGATCGCGTGGGCCAGCGCGGCCGCGTGTTCGGGCTGGTGCTGCTTCACCCAGGCAAAGGCGCGCGCGCAGGGCAGGGGGTTCATCACCGGGTCGTTCGGCTGGCGCTTCATCGCAAGGCCGTGTTCGCGCGCGTGGCGCAGCACATCGCGCGCGGTGTAGGGGCCTTTGAGGGGCGTGTCCATCAAGGGCTTGAGGCCCATCACCTTCATCACCGAGACGCCGAGCAGCATGGCGCGCCAGTCCACCGTGCGGCCGTGGCGCGCGGCCAGGGCTTCGATGCGCAGCGAGGCGAAGTAGCCGTAGGGCGAGATGAAGTCGAAGTGGAACTGGAGGGGCTCGATCGAAATATTGCTAGCAGGTTTCATAACAATATGGAATAGCTGTTTGTACCTAAACGGTCTGGCTCGGTGGGTACGATGGCCGCACAGTGTGCCTGTTGTGTCTGACGCGGCACATGCCATGTCCTGGCCCGCCCTGCAGGGTGCGCCGCACGGACCTTTCTTCCTCCCTCTCTTTTTCTTTCAGGAGTTTCTCCATGACCTTCCTTCGACGCCGCAAAGCCATCGTGGCGATGGCCGCCCTGGGCGCAGCCACCCTGGCGGGCAGCGCCCTGGCGCAGCAGACCGTGACCCTGCGCCTGCACCAGTTCCTGCCGCCGACGGCGCCGATTCCTGCGCTGGCCATCGTGCCGTGGGCGAAGAAGGTCGAGGCGGAGTCGGGTGGCCGCATCAAGGTGCAGCTGTTCCACTCGATGTCCATGGGTGGTTCGCCGCCGCAGCTGTTCGACCAGGTGCGCGATGGCGTGGTGGACATCTCCTGGACGGTGCTGGGTTACACGCCGGGCCGCTTCAACAAGGCCGAAGTGTTCGAGCTGCCGTTCATGAGCGGCAAGGCCGAGCCGGCGTCGCGCGCGTTCCACGAGTTCGTGGAGAAGCACGCGGCCGATGAGTTCAAGGACGTGAAGCTGCTGGCGGCGCACACGCATGGCCCGGGCCTGTTCCACACGAAGGAGCCATTGACGAAGCTGGAAGACCTCAAGGGCAAGAAGGTGCGCGGTGGTTCGCGCGTGATCAGCAACATGTTGTTGAAGCTGGGTGCGACGCCGGTGGGCATGCCGGTGCCGGCGGTGACGGAGGCGATGACCAAGGGTGTGATTCAGGGCACGACGATTCCGTGGGAGGTCGTGCCGTCGCTGAAGATCGCGGAGATCGTGAAGAACCACACCACGTTCTCGGGTCCTCAGGGTTTGTTCACGCAGACGTTTGCGCTGACGATGAACCGCAACAGCTATGACAAGCTGCCGGCGGATCTGAAGAAGGTGATCGACGCGAATTCGGGTGTCGAGACCGCCGCGCTCTTCGGCCGGGCGATGGATGAGGGTGACCGCGTGGGCCTGGCATCGGCGACGAAGCTGGGCAACAAGGTGGTGACGTTGGATGCCACCGAAACCCAGCGCTGGAAGGCGGCTGCTGCAGTGGTTGAAGCAGATTGGGTGAAGGAGGTGCAGGCCAAGAACATCGACGGCGCCAAGCTGGTGTCCGAGGCGCGTGCCCTGATTGCCAAGCACAGCAAGTAATTCAAGTTTCGTTTGAATTGCTCCGGGTCGCTCGTTTTCGGGCGGCCCTCTTTTTCGTGCCTGCGTGGTGGGCAGGGTCGGGTGGTCCGGTCATGCTGGCGCCGGCTGCTCGCGGGCGTCTGCCCGGGGGCGCCACCACCCCTTCGTCAACACCGGACGGGCGCGCGCCCTTGTGTGGCAACCGCGAATGGGCCGGCGCCCTCATGCCCAAACCACCCGCCCCCAGCACCATGTTGGCGCGCAAAGGGTGGTGCGCCTACGTTGTCTTGCAGGACGGTGGCGGCGTCCGAATGCGCAGGCCCCCATTCGCGGTTGCCACAGAGGCTGCGCACCAACAGACGTGTTTACGAAGCGGCGTGAGCGCACCCGGGCAGCCGCCCGCGAGCAGGGCCGGAGCAGTCGGATCCCGCCACCGGCCTGACGCGAGGTCCCCGCAAGAAACTCAGCCCCCCCAAACCTCCCGCGCAGTCTCCACCACCAGGGCGAGTTTGCGACGCTGGTCTTCCACAGCGATGTTGTTCCCGTGCACCGTCGAAGAGAACCCGCACTGAGGCGACAGGCACATCTGCTCCAGCGGCGCGTACTTGGCCGCCTCATCGATGCGCCGCTTCAGATCGTCCTTGCTCTCCAGCTGGCCGAACTTCGTCGTCACCAGCCCCAACACCACGACCTTGCCCTTGCTCAAATAACGCAAAGGCCGGAAATCCCCTGAACGGTCGTCGTCGTATTCCAGGAAGAACGCATCCAGCTTCATCTCCGACAGCAACGCCTCCGCCACCGGCTCGTAGTTGCCCGCCGCCGCGTGCGTGCTCTTGAAATTGCCCCGGCACAAATGCATCGCCAGCGTCATTCCCGCCGGCTTGTGCGCCACCACCTTGTTGATGAAACCCGCATACCGGTGCGGCAACTCATTCGGATCGTCCCCCCGCTGCCGTGCCGCCTCCCGCATCCGCTCATCGCACAGATACGCCATGTTCGTGTCGTCCATCTGCACGTAGGTGCAACCCGCGTCCGCCAGGCTCTGCAACTCCTCGCCATACGCCTTCGCCACATCGTCGTAGAACACCGGGTCCAGCTCCGGGTAGGCCTCCTTGCTGATGCCCGCGCGCCCACCCCTGAAATGCAGCATCGTCGGCGAAGGAATCGTCACCTTCGGCGTCACCGGCGCGGGCAGACCCAAGGCCGCCACCTGCGCCTTCAGGTACTCGAAGTCCGCCAACTGGATGTTCTTCGCGTGCCGCACCTTGTCGATCACGCGGATCACCGGCGGCGCCAGCTCCTCCGTGCCGTCCGGCTTCCTGATCGTCACCGGAATGTCCGTTTTCACACCGCCCAGCTGCTCCAGGAAATCGATGTGGAAATACGTGCGGCGGAACTCGCCGTCCGTGATCGACTGCAGGCCCACATCGGCCTGGAACTTCACGATCTCGGTGATCGCCCGGTCCTCCACCTCGCGCAGCTGCGCCGCGCTGATCTCGCCCTTGGCCTTTTTCTCGCGGGCTTCGAGCAGGTAGGCCGGTCGCAGAAAGCTGCCGACGTGGTCGGCTCGGAACGGGGCACGGGTGCGCAGGCTCATGGTGGAAAACGTCCTTGGGTCGTTGGGGTTCTGGAAATGGGGTGAAGGCGCACTTTGCCAGCCTTCAATGCATACATAAACCTATGGAAAACCCCGATTCGATGGCAAATCGCTTGAAAAATGGCGGTTTCTGTATACATTGCGTATCCCATGACATCGGACACCCCCACCCTGTCCCCGCCCGAGCCCGTGGGCGCCGCCACCGAGAGCGCGCAAGTGCGCGCCCTGCTGCAGCTGCGCGAACTCATCCTCTCGGGTGAGCTGGCCGGCGGCTCGCGCATCGCCGAACTCGCGATCGTGGAGCGCCTGGGCGTCTCTCGCACCCCCATTCGCGCCGCGCTGATGCGCCTGGAGCAGGAAGGCCTGCTCGAAGCCCTGCCCAACGGCGGCTACGTGGTGCAGACCTTTTCCGAGCGCGACATCGCCGACGCGATCGAACTGCGCGGCACGCTCGAAGGCCTGCTGGCCCGGCTGGCGGCCGAGCGCGGCGCGCCCGGCGCGGTGCTGCTCGAAGCCCGGCAATGCCTCCACCGCCTGGACACGGTGCTGGCCGTGCCCGCGCTCGACGACAAGGGCTTCTCCGACTACGTGGCGCTCAACAGCCAGTTCCATGCCCTGGTCTGGGAAATGGCCGACAGCCCCACCATCGCACGCCAGCTGGACAAAGTGCTCACCCTGCCGTTCGCCTCGCCCTCGGGCGTCGTCGTGATGCAGGCCCATTCCCAGCGCGCGCGCGACATGCTGGTGGTGGCGCAGGACCAGCACCGCCAGGTGCTCGATGCCATCGAACAGCGCGAAGGCACGCGCGCCGAGGCCCTCATGCGCGAGCACTCCCGCCTGGCCCAGCGCAACCTGCGCGAGGTGCTGGCCGGCCACGCCACGGTGCACGCGCCGGCCTCCATGCCGGCCATCAAGCTCATCCGCCGCCGCTGAGGCGGCCGACAACCCGAAGGTTTCATAGAAAAACGGCATAGCTGAAAGTCGGTTATCTGGCTGGCGAACATGCCAGCGGCCATGCACAGTGTGGGCAAGACGTTCTTCAAGCCTGCCGGAAGTCGGAGTGCGCCCACACGCTACCGACCCGGCGAACACAAGGAACTGGAGACAAGCATGAGATTCATCCAACGCCGAACCGCCTTGCTGGCCATGGGTGCCCTCGCTGGTGCCCTGATGGCGGGCAACGCCATGGCCCAGCAGGTCACGCTGCGGCTGCACCAGATGCTGCCGCAGCAGGCCACCATCCCGGCGCGCGCGCTCATCCCCTGGGCGCAGAAGGTGGAGGCCGAGTCGGGCGGCAAGATCAAGGTCCAGTTGTTCCATGCCATGGCCCTGGGCGGCGCGCCCCCGCAGCTGTACGACCAGGCCCGCGACGGCGTGGTGGACCTGACCTGGACCGTGCTGGGCTACACCCCGGGCCGCTTCAACAAGTCCGAAGTCTTCGAACTGCCGTTCATGAGCGGATCGGCCGAGGAGTCCTCGCGCGCCTTCCAGGAATACGTCGAGAAGTTCGCCGCCGACGAATTCCGCGAGGTCAAGCTGATCGCGGTGCACACCCACGGCCCCGGCCTGTTCCACACCAAGACGCCGGTGACCGGCCTGGAAAGCCTGCGTGGCATGAAGGTGCGCGGCGGCTCGCGCGTCATCAACAACATGCTCACCAAGCTGGGCGCCACGCCCGTGGGCATGCCGGTGCCGGCCGTGACCGACGCCCTGTCCAAGGGCACCATCGACGGCACCACCATCCCCTGGGAAGTCACGCCCTCGCTCAAGGTCACGGAGCTGGTGAAGAACCACACCACCTTCGCTGGCAAGCAGGGCCTGTACACCCAGACCTTCGCGTTCTCCATGAACCGCGCGAGTTACGAGAAGCTGCCGCCCGACCTCAAGAAGGTGATCGACGCCAACTCCGGCATCGAGACCGCCGCCCTGTTCGGCAAGGCCATGGACGACGGCGACAAGGTCGGCCGCGAGATCGCCGAGAAAGCCAAGAACAACATCGTCGCGCTCGACGCGGCCGAGACGCAGCGCTGGCGCCGCACGGCGGCCACGGTCGAGACCGACTGGGTCAATGAAATGAAAGGCAAGAACATCGACGGAGCGAAGCTCCTGTCGGAAGCGCGTGCGTTGATCGCCAAGTACCAGCGATAATCCCGCACCCCCCACGGGACGGCCCTCCTGGCCGTCCCTCTACTGAGTGACCGATTCGCTTTCGCTGTGCTCAGCGGACGTGAATTGGTCGTTTTTTTGAAGGTGACAAGTTTGAAAGTGCTGTCTTTATTGGCCAGGTTCTGCGCCATTCTGGCCGGGGTCCTGCTCACGGTGATCACCCTGGTCACCTGCATCAGCCTGATCGGCCGCAACACCATCGGCACCACGCTGGTGGGTGACTACGAATTGACCGCTGTCACCGCCGGCGCGGCGATCGCGCTCTTCATGCCGTGGTGCCAGCTCAAGCGCGAGAACATCATCGTCGACTTCTTCACCGCCAAGGTGTCCGAAGCCGGCGTCGCGCGCCTGGACCGCTTCGGCAGCCTGCTGCTGGGCCTGCTCATGTTCGCGCTGGCCTGGCGCACCGCCATCGGCGGCATGAGTGCCTACGCGTCGCAGACCACCACCATGATGCTGGGCTTCCCGGAGTGGATCACCTACGCCTTCATGGTTCCGCCCTTCATCCTGACGGGCCTGATCGCCCTCTATCAGGTGTTTTTCGGTAATTTTTCGGAGCAGGGCGAATGAGTTCTTTGAGTCTCGCGGGGTCGATCTTCGCAGTGATGCTGATCCTGATGGCGATCCGCGTGCCGATCGCCGTCTCCATGTTCGCCGCCGGCACCTTCGGCTACATCTACCAGGTGGGCCTGCCACCCTTCTTCAACAACCTCAACGGCATGGCGTTCGCGCGCTTTGCCAGTTACGACCTCTCGGTCATCCCGCTGTTCATCCTGATGGGCAACTTCGCCACCCAGGGCGGCATCTCCAAGGCGCTGTTCCAGTTTGCCGCCGTGGTCATGGGCCGCTTCAAGGGCGGTCTGGCCATGGCCGCCGTGCTGGCCAGCGCGGGCTTCGGCGCGATCTGCGGTTCGTCGGTCGCCACGGCGGCCACCATCACCTCGGTGGCCCTGCCCGAAATGAAGCGCCACGGCTATTCCGGTCGCCTGGCCACCGGCACGCTGGCCGCCGGCGGCACGCTGGGCGTGCTGATCCCGCCCTCGGTGCCGCTGGTGATCTACGCCATCCTGACCGAGCAGAACATCGCCAAGCTGTTCGCCGCGGCCATGGTCCCCGGCATCATTGCCATGTTGGGCTACATGATCGCCATCGCGGTCTATGTGCGCCTCGTGCCCGGCCATGCGCCTGAGCACGATGAGAACGAGCAGAGGCTCACGCTGCAGGCCCTGATGGGCGTGCTGCCCATCGCGATTGTGTTCCTGGTCGTTTTCGGCGGCATCTACGGCGGCCTGTTCACGCCCACCGAAGGCGCGGGTGTCGGCGCGGCCGCCACCTTCGTCGCGGCCCTGTTCAAGCGCGAACTCACCTGGGCCAAGGTCAAGCTGTGCTTCTACTCCACGGCGGCGGCCAGCGCGATGATCTTCATGATCTTCATCGGCGCCGACCTCATGAACTCGGCCCTGGCCCTCACCCAGGTGCCGGCGCAGCTGGCATCGGTCATCCAGGGCTGGGACGTCTCGCCCCTGATGGTGGTGGGCGGCATCCTGCTGTTCTACGTGGTGCTGGGCGCGGTGATGGACGAACTCTCCATGATCCTGCTGACCATCCCGATCTTCTTCCCCGTGGTCATGGGCCTGGACTTCGGCATGCCGCAGGAATCGGTGGCGATCTGGTTCGGCATCATGGTGCTGATGACCGTGGGCTTTGGCCTGCTGGCGCCGCCCGTGGGCCTGAATGTGTACGTGGTCAACGGCCTGGCCAAGAACGTGCCCATTGGCGAGAGCTACCGCGGCGTGATGCCTTTCCTGGCCAGCGACGTGGTGCGCACCCTGCTGGTGCTCTTCTTCCCGGCCGTCTCTCTCTGGTTGGTTCAATTCGTGGGGTAAATGACATGACGACATTCCTGACTCTCCGTCGCCGCGCCGTGCTCGGTGCCACCCTGGCGACTGCCGCCATGGGTCTGGTGGCCCTGCCCGCCGCGGCACAGTCCACCTTCGCGTCCAAGGGCCTGCGCATCGTGGTGCCGTTCGGCCCCGGCGGCGTGGGCGACCTGACTGCCCGCATCGTGGCCGAGAAGCTGACCAGCCAGCTCGGCCAGCCGGTGGTGATCGACAACCGCCCCGGCGCCGGTGGCGTGGTGGCGGCCGAGTCGGTCGCGCGCTCCGAGCCCGATGGCCACACCATGTTCCTGATGTCCAACGGCACGGCCGTGACGGCCAGCCTGTTCCAGAAGCTGCCGTTCGACACCATCAAGGACTTCACGCCGGTGTCCACGCTGGGCTACTTCGACATCGCCGTCGTGGTGCCCGCGAACTCGCCGCACAAGACCCTGGGCGAACTGGTGAGCTTCGCCAAGGCCAACCCCGGCAAGATCAACATCGGCAGCATCAACATCGGCAGCACCCAGCACCTCGCGGCCGAGCTGTTCAAGAGCACGGCCGGCATTGACGCACAGATCGTGCCCTACAACGGCTCGCCCGCGCTGATCGGTGCCATCCGTGGCCAGCAGGTCGACGTGGCGGTGGAAATCCTGGCGCCGGTGCTCACGCAGATCCAGGGCGGTGCGCTGCGTGCGCTGGCCGTGACGGGTGAGAAGCGCTCCATCGTGCTGCCCGAGGTTCCCACGGCGGTCGAGGCCGGCGTCAAGGACTACATCGCGTCGTCCTGGAACGCGCTGGCCGTGCCGGCCAAGACCCCGCGCGCCGTGGTGGAGCGCCTGCACAAGGAGATCGCCACCGCGGTGGCCGATCCCGGCGTGCGCGAGAAGCTGCGCAACCTGAACATCGACGCCCGTTCCAGCACGCCCGAACAGAACGCGGCTTTGCTGGCGTCCGACATCCGCCGCTGGAGCGGTGTGATCGAGAAAGCGCGCATTCCCAAGCAGTAGCCTCCCCCCGCGCCGCTGCGCGGCTCCCCCCTCTCTCGCCTTCGGCGGGAGGGGGGCGCACGCTAGGACCGGCGGAGCCGGATCCTCGCGAGCCCTGGACAGGGTGCCGCGCTCCGGACACATTTTTCCCCCGCTACCCGCTCAGGCTCTCCCCGTGCTCGATATCCTGGCCATCACCGGGCCGATCTACCTTTGCATCGCGCTGGGCTTTGCGGCGGTGCGCTGGCGCATCTTCAGTGCGGCGGACATGCGGGTGATGGGCAAGTTTGTCATCCAGTTCGCGCTGCCGGCGCTGCTGTTCAATGCGCTGGCTTCGCGGCCGATCGCCGAGCTGTTGCAGCCGGCTTACCTGCTGGCTTTCGGCACGGGGTCGGTGGTGTGGCTGCTGATCAGCCTGTGGGGCGCGCGCCGCCTGCAGAAGCGCTCGCTGACCGAGAGCGCCTACACCACCATGGGCATGACCTGCGGCAACAGCACCTTCATCGGTTACCCGGTGGTGCTGCTGGCGATCGGGCCGCTGGCGGGCGTGGCGCTGGCGATGAACCTGCTGGTGGAGAACCTCATCAAGCTGCCGCTGCTGATGACGCTGGCCGACGTGGGGGCGTCGGACAAGGCGCGCTCGTCCTGGCGGCACGCCTTGCGCGAAACGCTGCACCGCCTGGTGCGCAACCCCATGATCATCGCCATCGTGCTGGGTTTCCTGGTCGCGCTGCTGGGCTGGCCCATCCCTTCGGTGATCGCGCGCACGGTCAACCTGTTCGGCGCGGCCAGCGGCGGCCTGGCGCTGTTCATCATCGGCGGCACGCTGGTGGGCCTGCAGGTGCGCGGCCTGCGCCGCCAGGTGGCGCAGATCACCATCGGCAAGCTGCTGCTGCATCCCGCCGCGGTGTGGGCCGCCGTGATGCTGCTGCCCCTGATCGGCCTGCCGGCGCTCACCGGCGAGCTGCGCGCCGCCGTCGTGCTGTCCGCCGCCATGCCCATGCTGGGCATCTACCCGCTGCTGGCGCAGCGCCACGGCCACGAAGGCTTCACGGCGGCGGCGCTGCTGGCAACCACCGTGGCGTCGTTCTTCACCCTCAGCGCCATCCTCTGGCTGATGCGCCACAGCGCGGGGTGGCTGGGGTAAGAACACCCCCCGCGCCGCCTTCGGCGTCACCCCCTCAAGGGGGCGCACCCTTCGGCCCGGCAAAGCCGGTTCCGTGGGTGCTCTTGAATAGGCACATCGCCGCGCGCTGGCAGCCGCTTAGGCGATCAGTTCCCGGATGAGTTCCAGCGTGGTCTGCTGCGTGAGCGTGGCCGGGCGCTGGGAGCTCACGGCCAGGCACAGGCGGGTGCGCAAGGGCGGGTCGCTCACCGGGCGCACGCGGTAGGCCGAGGGCCGGATCGAGCTGAGCACCGCGTTGCGCGAGAGCAGGGCGGCGCCCACGCCGTCGGCCACCAGGTCGAGGATGGCCGAGACGCCGTCGATTTCCAGCGCGATGTGGGGCCGGCAGCCGATGTTGGCCATTTCGGTCTCCACGTGCATGCGGATCGCGTTGGGCCGGCTCGGGATCACCAGCGGCAATTCAGCCACCTCGCGCAGCGGGACCGCCAGGGGCGGCGGGTCTTCCGGCAGGCCCGGCGGGCGAGGCTGCACCAGCACCAGCTCCTCGTCCTGCAGCGGGTGGATGTCGAGTTCGGGCGAGGGCTGGGCGTTGTAGAGCACGGCGATGTCCAGCCGCCCGGTCACCAGCCATTCCTGCATCGACATGGACAGGCCTTCGCTGATCGACAGGCTGGCCTGCGGCAGCTGCTGGCGGAAGGCGCGCGTGAGCGGCACCGTGAGCACGCGCGCCAGGCTGGGCGGCAGACCGATGGCCACGCGCCCGGCCAGTGCGCCGCGCACCCGGCCCAGCTCTTCGCGCGCGCGCTCCACCTGGTGCAGGATGCCGCGCCCATGCGCCAGCAGGAGCTTGCCGGCCTCGGTGGGCGTGGCGCCCCGGCCGTTGCGCACCAGCAGGTTCTGCCGCAGCTCCACCTCCAGCAGGCGCACCTGGCGCGAGAGCGCGGGCTGCGCCACGTTCAGCGCCATGGCGGCGCGCGTGAAGCTGCCGAGTTCGGCCACGCGCACGAAGTATTCGAGTTGTTTCAGGTCCATGGAAAAGGTCGGGTTGCAGCCCCCATCATAGTTATGTGATTTTGTTCTAGCTGATAGCCACGACTGTGACTTTTCTTGAGGGGTGCAGGGGGTCACAATGCGCCCTTCAACCCGAGTCCCTGCCCATGACCACCGAGACCCCACCGAGCATCCGAGGCATTTCGTCCATGGCCACCCGCCAGGTGCTGGCCGAACTGGGCGCGGCGTTCGAGCAGCGCACGGGCTGTGCCGTGGCGATCGAGGCGGTGGGCGGCGTGGACGCCGCCAAGCGGGTCGCCGCCGGCGAGCGCTTCGATGTGGTGATCCTCGCCTCCGACGCGATCGACAAGCTGATCGCCGCCGGCCACCTGCAGGCCGGCAGCCGCGTGGACCTGGTGCGCTCCAGCGTGGCCGTAGCGGTGCGCGCGGGCGCGCCGGTGCCCGACATCGGCTCCGAAGCCGCGCTCAAGCGCGCCGTGCTGGCCGCGCGCAGCATCAGTTACTCCACCGGCCCCAGCGGCGTGGCCCTGGCCGCGCTGTTCGAGCGCTGGGGCGTGGCCGACGAGGTGCGCGCGCGCACCGTGCAGGCGCCGCCCGGTGTGCCGGTGGGCACGCTGGTGGCGCGCGGCGAGGGCGAGGTCGGCTTCCAGCAGCTCAGCGAGCTGATCCACGTCGACGGCATCACCCTGGTGGGCGGCATGCCGCCCGAGGTCGAGATCACCACCATCGTCTCCGCCGGCCTGCCCGTCGACGGACCGCAGGCCGCCCGCGTGCGCGCCCTGCTCGAATTCATGACATCGCCCGATGCCGAGGCGGCCAAGCGCCGGCAGGGCATGGAACCCGCCTGAATCCACCGACCCCCAAAGAGGAGCCCCTACATGAGTCTCATCATCGATTGCCACGGCCACTACACCACCGCCCCCAAGGCGCTGGAGGCCTGGCGCAACCAGCAGATCGCGGGCATCCAGGACCCGGCGCTCATGCCCAAGGTCGCCGACCTGAAGATC
>SXGT01917354.1_pt1 | contig 16917 bp, 14 predicted proteins | sample 3176221 | NCBI WGS metagenome assembly SXGT01 (sample SAMN11356862, study PRJNA531348) | freshwater metagenome | isolation source: freshwater sample F1-120 | place: China: Fuxian Lake, Yuxi | collected 2017-12-25 | reverse complement strand
CTCTGGTACATTCGTTGGCGGTCACCGAAAAACGTGGGGTTTTCAAAAGCTGGACCGTATTACTGGCTATCTTTGCGTTTTCTTTAAGCTTACTCGGCACATTTTTAGTGCGTTCCGGGGTGTTAACCTCGGTGCATGCCTTTGCCAGTGATCCGAAACGTGGTTTTTTTGTATTGGTATTACTCGCCATTACCATCGGTGGCTCGTTAACTTTGTATGCCTTCAAAGCGCCCAACGTTAAATCGGAATCCAAATTCACCTTGGTGTCACGCGAAAGCTTTTTGCTGATTAATAATGTGATTTTAAGTGTCGCGGCAGTCACCGTGTTACTTGGTACTCTGTATCCTTTACTCGTCGATGCGATGGGAGCAGGTAAAATTTCAGTAGGGCCGCCCTACTTTAATACCTTGTTTCTACCGTTAATGAGTTTATTAGCCTTGGTGTTGGGCTCATCGGTCGCATTGAAATGGCGCAACACGCAGGGAAGCACGATTGTGACTTCATTATGGCTGCCTGCCAGCATCAGTATTGCTTTTGGTATTATTTTTCCGTGGCTCTATCATGGAGAATTGCGTTTACCCACGGCATTAGGCATGACCTTCAGCACTTGGATTGCGCTCGCCAGCATCAAAGATTTGCGCACTAAACTCAGTAACCAAGACAATGTGTGGTTACGCATCCGTAAACTGCCCTTGAGTTACTACGGCATGTTAGTTGCCCATACTGGCTTTGCGATTGCCATTGTCGGGGTGACGCTCGTTTCGGTGTATACCGAAGAACGCGATATTCGTATGGCTCCAGGTGAATTCCAAGAATTTTCCGGCTATCGTTTTGAGTTCAAAGGCGTATCAAAAGTCACAGGACCCAACTACACCGCCGATCAAGCCGAAATTGCGATTTCACGCAACAATCAACCCGTAGTCACTCTATTTCCACAAAAACGTCATTATTCGGTAAAGTCTTCCATGATGACGGAAGCGGCAATTGATCCAGGCTTATTTCGCGATTTATACGTCGCCATGGGCGAGCCCTTAGCGGGCGGAGCTTGGGCGATTCGCTTACACTATAAACCATTTGTACGCTGGCTGTGGCTAGGAGGACTGACGATGGCATTGGGCGGTTTTTTAACCGTGGCTGATCGTCGTTATCGTCGTTCGTCTAGCAAAACAGTCGCGACGGAGCTGCAACATGCGTAGATTTATTTTATTTGTGCCCTTAGTGCTGTTTATTGCCTTAGGCTATTTTTTATGGAAAGGTTTGAGTCTGGATCCCAATGCCATGCCATCAGCCTTAATTGGCCAACCTTTTCCACAGTTTAAACAGCCTTCGTTAGAAAACCCGGAACAAATCCTGACCAATGCTGATTTTCAAGGTAAACCTTTATTAGTTAACGTGTGGGCAACATGGTGTCCTTCTTGCCGCGAAGAGCACCCTGATTTGGTAGCGTTGGCCAAACAAAACAAGCTTGCCATCATCGGCATCAATTATAAAGATGAGCGCCCTGCAGCCCAGCAATGGATTCGCGAGTTAGGTAATCCCTATCTATTCAATATTTTTGATGAACAAGGGATGTTGGGCTTAGATTTAGGCGTATTCGGCGCCCCCGAAAATTATTTAGTGGATGCCCAAGGTATCGTCCGTTATCGGCATGTTGGACCGATCACGGCAGAAGCCTGGACAGAAATGTTGAGGATTGCCAATGTTCAATAATTTAAATCTAGGCTTTAAATTAGCTTTGTTGCTGTGCATAGGACTACTGAGTAGCCCGGTGTTCGCAACTATCGATGTCTATCAATTTAATAGCGATCAGGACCGAATGCGTTTTCAAACCCTGACCACAGAGTTACGTTGCCCAAAATGTCAGAATCAAAACCTAGCCGATTCCAATGCACCTATCGCACAAGACCTGCGCACCAAAATTCATAGCATGCTCACTGAAAAACGCAGCGATCAGGAGATTATTGACTACATGATTGCACGCTATGGGGATTTTGTCTTATATCAACCTCGCATGGATACCAAAACCTATATTTTATGGTTTGGACCTGCCGCCTTATTAATCATTGGCGTCGGAGTGGTCTTCTGGATTAGCCGTAAAAACACTGAACAAGCAACGACGACGCCAATCGAAGTCATTAACTTAGATGCTCAGCAACAACAGCAACTCGCAGAGCTACTCAACGATAAAGGAAATTCAGCCCCATGATTAGTTTTTGGCTAGCCGTTGCCACCCTACTCACGCTCACGACCTGCTGTATTTTTTGGCCATTCATACAGGCAAGTAAATCCAGTGCAGCACCCTTGCCCGGTCAGCGCAAAAAAGCAAAAAGCCAAGCTGACGACCAGACGATCGCAGCATTACAAAAGCAACGCAATATTGAAATCTTTAAAGAGCGTTTGCAAGAACTAGAAACTGAATTACTGCAAGGGACTCTGGAACAAGAGAGTTTTGCTTTACTTAAAGTGGAACTGGAGAAAAACCTGCTGAGCGACGTTAGTCAACAAGCACACGCCCAAGAATATCGAAAAATTGAGCTGGCAATGCCACATTGGTTAATTGGCGGCCTGTTAAGTATGGGTGTCATTATCGGCAGTCTAGCACTGTATCAAGTCTTAGGGCGTAGTCCCGATTATTTACGCATGCTTGCCCTGCAGGAACAAGGCGGCAGCAAACCCGCTGCACCGGATTTTAATAAAGCAATAACTATTCTGACCGAAAAACTCAAAGAAGACCCGACGGATGTCAAAAAATGGTATTTGTTAGCCAATAGCTATGCCGCAACCCAGCAATATGACAAATCTGCCGAAGTTTTTCAACGCATCGAACAATTGCTCCCTAAAGATTCTGCCGAATACAGCGCCGTTAAAGGAGCGTATGCGCAAGCGTTATATCTAGCAAATAACGAACAAATCAACGACCCAGTCAGAGCCGCTATAGCGCAAGCTCTAGCCGTTGATCCCCAAGAAGCCAACGCGTTGGTCCTACAAGGAATTGATGCCTTCCAACGTAATGCTTATGCGGAAGCTATTCAGTTCTGGCAACGTGCGAAGGTGAAAGCCAACTCTAACATGGCTGAACAATTTATTAACCCTTCAATTCAAGCCGCCCAGGAACGTTTGGGAATAACGCCTGCTTTGGAAGCACCGCAAGTTGCTACCGCTGAAAAACCCAGTGCGGCAGGTTCTGCAAAACTGACTGTAGAAGTTGATATTAGTAGTGAATTCAAAGCCAAGGTCAGCCCCGAGCAAGTGGTCTTTGTGTTTGCAAGTCCCCGGGGCGGCAAAATGCCTTTGGCAGCACAACGGATTCAAGTGCAAGCCTTACCCACCACTATCACCCTGGATGATAGCAATGCGGTCATGCCTACCGCTAACTTATCCTCCGCAGAATCAGTTGATGTTACCGCAAGAATTTCTTTGTCTGGGCAAGCAAAAGCCCAATCCGGTGATTTTTTTGCCCGTGCTGAAAACATCAATCCCAAGAGCACTAATACTGCGATTAAATTACTTATTAACGAAGTTATCCCTTAGTGCGAGTGCTGTTGGGTGGTTGTCGATGGATTGATACCACCCTAAGCAACTGTATGTTTATAATAGGAAACATACAGGTACTACAAGTAATAGCAACGGTGCTATCTGTGTGCAACTCTAGAAAACCGCATGCTTTGCTACAGTAGCAATAACTAATTATCTAGTACTGCTTTAGCCTTCTAGGACGCGTTCAATTAGAAATACCGATTTAAATTATTGTTTTTTATTAATAATGACTAGTCTGCATTTAGGCTATACTTCTAGCTATTTACGGCTTAGCTGAATATTTTTTATGCGTACCACGTCTTTTTTTATCGCTTTAGTCATCTGCAGTTTTTCCCTCGCAGCCGGATTGCCTGACGCTCCAGTGCTGAACGTGAGTGTCACCGGGCAACAAGTCACAGCTAGCTGGACTAGCAGTAGCATCCCAAGTCATTACTTATTATATTATGCGCCCTATCCTAACCAGTCTCCCATATACACGCTGAACATGGGGCAGGTTAATCGTTTAAGTGTCTCATTACCGCCAGGCGATGCCTATTTTGTTGCAGTGCAAAGTGTTGCGGGGAATACGGCTGGGCCAATCTCTAATATTGAGCACTTTACTGTTCCGACCCAACTCCACAAATCTTGGTACCAACCCAAAGTTGGCGTGAGCTGGCAGATTCAGCTGACCGAGACCGTCAACCCCAATTATGCGGTTGAACTGTATGATATTGATTTGTTTGATTCCAGTAAGGAATTAATCAATCAATTAAAAACCAGTGGTAAAAAAGTCATCTGTTATTTTTCTGCGGGGACTTATGAAAATTGGCGTGAGGATCAAGCAAATTTCGCTAACAAAGATTTAGGTAATCCTTTAGCAGATTGGCCGGGCGAAAAATGGTTAGATATTCGCTCAGCACAGGTTTTCAAAATCATGGAAGCTAGGTTGGATTTAGCTGTCAGTAAGGGGTGTGATGGGGTTGACCCAGACAATGTCAATGGCTACACCAATGCCAGTGGATTCAAGCTAACGGCAAATGACCAACTGCTATTTAATAAAAATATTGCCCAGGCTGCTCATACTAGAGGTTTAGCGGTAGGCTTGAAAAATGATACTGAACAGGTAGACGCTTTAGTCAGTGATTTTGATTTTAGTGTCAATGAGCAATGCCACGAATATAATGAATGCAGTGCGTTAAATCAGTTTATCACTGCGCAAAAACCCGTGCTCAACATAGAATACGCGACTAAATATCGCAGCAATTCTGGACGGCAGTCATTATGTCAACAAGCACTGCAGGCACACTTTAGTACTTTAATTTTACCTTTGGAACTGAACGACCAATTTCGCAGCAGTTGTTAGTCGCCCACATCCCTATTGTGGAGCTGCAGGCAAATTTACGTGATAGAGTTCACAAAAAATCGCGTATCTTTGTAATTACTTTGACAGTATCAAGGTATTTAACCTTCAAATATTAGATAATAGGCACTTACTTAACCGATTTAAAGTTAGACTGCTATCACAACTTTTGGATTTCACTTTAGGAAAATTCCATGATTACTCATTCATTGCTGCGATTTTCTATAATCCTAATTTTTAGTTTATCCAGTAGCTTGCTGCTTTCTTGTGCTTCGCATACCATCCAACAATCCGCCCCACTCAATCCTCATAGCACTTGGATTTTTTTGCCCCTATTGAACCACTCAGATAGCCCTGAAGCAGGTGAACGCATTGCCGACATTGCAGCGACGCTTTTGCGCTCAGAGCGACATATCAACCTGTTACCGACGCAGATACCGATCACTGACGCGCAATTACCTGAGTTGAATACGCAAAAATTGGTTGACCAAGCAATCCAATGGGGAAAATCACAACAATATCAGTATGGTATTGGCGGGAGTGTACAAGAATGGCATTACAAAAGTGGCTTAGACGGTGAACCTGCGGTAGGCATCACTTTTACAGTCGTAGACTTAACTACTGGTAGTATTGTCTGGTCAGCAACGGGTGCCAAAACAGGCTGGGGAAGAGCAAGCCTGAGTGGAACTGGTCAAGAATTAATCAGTGAATTATTTGCTGGATTGCCTTTAACTGAATAAATAATCATACAATTTCATATGCAAGATGCAGAATGGCGCGACATTCAATTCGACACTAAAACCAGTGTAGCCATCACAGAGACCCTCGCCTTAACTTTATTAGGACTCTTACTCGGCTATTGCTTTATGCCAGAAGCCCCATTTTTTTCTGGCTTAGGTTTTAGTTGGTTAATGCTCGGCCCCTCACTCAGTGGGATACGCTATGGTTTATCCTATGCTCTCAACAGCGTTTTATTATTAGTTGTGATTGTGTATGTGAGTGGGCTATACCAACTTTCTTGGGCGCAAGGCACTCCGGTGGGTTTGGGACTTAATTTACTGTTTACTGCGGTGATTGCAGGTGAATTTCGTAATTACTGGTACCGTCGCATCAAACGTTTATATGCGGCAGCAGCCTACCTCAACGAACGTTTAAGTGAAGTGAGTCATGCATTTAATATGCTGAAACATTCACATGATCGTTTGGAACAAATGGTTGCGTCTAGAATTAGTTTACGCGACAGTATTTTGAGTATTCGACGTCAAATTTTGTTATCGCATACCGATAAAGAAGACCTCAATGGTTTGGGTCTGCTTATTCTGAGAACGCTTGCCGATCTAGGATCTTTACAAGGTGCAAGTTTACATGCGATGAATACCAAAACCAATACCGTCAATGCACAACCCGTCGCCTATATTGGCTATCCTACGGTACTGGATCTGCAAAATAACTTGCTCTTAAAGTCCCTGACCAGCCGTAAAACCGTCAGTTTAAAATTAAATTTAATCACGCAAGAAGAAAAGGAACTGCTCCTTGTCATTCCTTTAATAGATGTCTATGGAAAAATTTTTGGCGTAATTACCGTTAATAAAATGCCATTTAGAGCCTTCAGGGAAGATAACATTCAATTATTGTCAATTCTTGGTGGTTATATTGGCGACTTAATGGGCACCAAGTTACACCCAGATCGATTCTTTAAAGATGAAAATCTGATGTTTTTTTATATTCAGTCTATGCGTTGTATGGAAGATGTACTCAATTACAATCTATCTGCGAGTCTCTTAGGCATAGAAATCTGTAATCCCATGTATTCTGAACGACTGACGAATTTAATTGTGCGTCGGCAACGGGGCTTAGACCAAATTCTGCTGCAAAAAAATCAATCTGGAAATAATGTTGCCCTGCTGATTTTACCGTTAACCGATCTTCGTGGGGTGGATGGTTATTGGCTGCGCTTAAAAAGTATTATTAAAAGCGAAACTGGCATTGCCGATCTTGAGATGCTGGGCTTACGGCATGTAACGCAGGTACTTTCAGCAGAAAAAAAATTATTCGAATGCATGCAATGCATCGCTAATGATTTGAATATGGAAAATATATTTTTAAATATGCCCAATGAGTAGCATCGAAAGTAAACCCTCACCGCAACAATTAATAGCATTAATGATGCTACTGATTGCATTTTGTTTACAAGGGTATATGGTCGTGTTTATTGTAAAAAGCGCTTGGTTTGAAGCTTTTTTATTACATATCTTAAGTAGCTTACTGTTCCCCTGGCCGCAGTGGGTATTGCTAACCCCCAAGCTCGAAAAAACACCGTTAATTCTGATTTTATTTTTTATTTTGTGTTTTAGCATTCCATTTATTGCTGGTTTAGCGATCTTAATTACGGTAACTTTGGGAAGTTACTATACCAAACGTCCAACGATTAATAATTTTAATATCATCGAACCCCCAGTCATCCCTGAAAACATTGTAGAAAATATTGCCTATACGCAATTTATTGGAGGTAATATTCGCGCAATTCTGGAATCCTCCACCGAAGAACATGAACGCATTCGCGCAGTCCTGGCGACCCGTAAGATGAGTGATCAAGAAGCCATTCCCATTCTACAAATTGCGCTACTTGACCCCATTGATGAAGTTCGCTTGCTTGCCTATTCGATGCTTAATACCAAAGAAAAGAAAATCAGCAATCTAATTCAAAAAAACTTGAATTTACTCAAGGACAGCAACTTAACCAAAATTGAACGTGCAAGCAAACATCACTATATTGCCGAATCGTATTGGGAATTGGCTTACTTAGGACTCGAGCAAGGCCAAGCTAAAATCCATGTGTTAGAGGCTGCCAATGAGCATGCTATTTCTGCTTCTGAATTTTTTATTACCGATATCGAACTGTATTTTCTTCGAGGTCGCATCACCCTTGAACTTGGACTATATGAACAAACTGCGGAAAATTTCCGTCTAGCGCAACGCTACGGTATGGCAGAAGAAAAACTCGCCCCATACCAAGCCGAGCTTGCTTTTGCCCAACGTCGTTTTGATGATGTTGCATATTTCATCAAACGCGTTAATCAATTTTCGGAGAAAAATACCTTGACCAATATGGTAAACCAATGGCTTTAAATGCAGAATCGGGTGCAGCTGCAAAATCGCAAGAGTTTGTCGCGGATATTTGCTTAATCTTAGAAGGTACCTACCCTTATGTTCGCGGAGGAGTCTCCAGCTGGGTACATCAAATAATTAGTGGCTTACCCGAATTTACCTTTGCCTTGTTATTTATTGGGGACAAAGCTTCAAACTACGGGAGTTTACATTACAGCTTGCCTAAAAATGTCATCAGTTTAACGCAAATTTTTCTTATTCCCGAAGAAGACTCCCCTGAACCCAGACAAAAAGAGGGTGATCCTAAAGCTTATCTAGCGATTAAGAAATTACATAGTCATTTTAGAGAATTTACCTCACCCGACCTGGATAAAATTCTAGAAGATGTAATGCGGCATTTATATGAGTTACAAAGCATTGATTTATCAAGCTTTCTCTACAGCCGAGCCTCTTGGAATTTTATTACTGAAAACTACGATAAGTTTTCGAGCGAAAATTCTTTCTTGGACTATTTTTGGACCATCCGCGCTATGCATGGTCCCTTATTTTCCTTGATCTCCAGTATTGCGAAAGCGCCAAAAGCACGAGTGTACCATTCTATTTCAACTGGCTATGCCGGGCTGTTTGGCGTAATGTTGTACACGCTGTTCCATCGACCGTTTATGCTGACTGAACATGGCATTTATACGAAAGAACGTAAAATTGATTTAGCGCAGATCGACTGGATCAATGAAGTCACCGACCTCTATAGCTCTAGTTTAAACAAAGATTTTAGTTATTTACGTCAGTTATGGATTCGTTTTTTTGAATCCATGGGGCGCTTAACCTACCAGACAGCCAAACCCATCCTCGCAATTACCGAAGGTAATCGCCAACGCCAAATCATGGACGGCGCCCAACCTGACAATGTCTCGGTGATCGCCAATGGCGTTAATTTAAAAAGATTCATGCACTTACGCGAGCGCCCGCATGATCCTCCCCCCATCATTGGCTTTATTGGGCGTGTGGTGCCCATTAAAGATGTGAAAACCTTTATTCGAGCAATGCGCAGTATTTGTACACATATCCCTGCAGCGCAAGCCTGGATCATTGGAGGAGAGGAAGAAGACCCCAAATATGCGCAAGAATGCCGCGATTTAATTGCAAGCTTAGATTTAAAAGATCAAATTATTTACAAAGGTTTCTGTAATGTCGCGGAGGTGATGGCAGAAATTGGCGTCATCGTACTTTCTTCCATTAGTGAAGGACTGCCCTTAGTAATTTTAGAAGCCTATGCAAGCGGTTTACCCGTCATTGCTACCGATGTCGGTTCCTGTCGCGAGTTAATTGAAGGCGGAAGTGATGCGGATAAAGCCCTAGGTTTATCCGGGGCAGTCGTGCCCATTGCAGCCGCAGAAGCACTAGCAGATGAAGTGGTAAAAATATTAAGTAATTCAGAAAAGTGGGAAGCGACCCGTACGGCAGCGATGCGCCGTGTCGATACTTATTTTAACCAAGATCTGCTGTTTGAAAAATATCGCAGTCTTTATCAAACGGTGTTGAGTTCTTCATGGCAGGCATAGGATTTGAACTACGCAAATTACTGCGTAAAGATAGTTTTTTTGGCATGCTGCAAGCCTATGGTTATGCAGGCATAATTAGCTCAGGACCTTGGATTCTTTCGATTTTAGGAGTCATGGCGGTAGGCTTATTGAGTTTATCCCTCAAAACCCAGGCAGTGGATGTCATCAGTTTTTTGGTGTCGATAACCTATTTAACCGCCTTTTCGTTAATTTCGGGGGGTTGGTTGCAATTAATGTTGACTCGCTTTATCGCTGACCGCTTATTTGCCGAAGAGGCGGACCAAATTTTACCCAATTTGATTGGCGCATTATTAGTCACTACCGCAGGTAGCTTTCTGATCGGTATGCTATTTTGGCCATTGTTTGAAGGCACCTCGCTGACCTATCGCTATTTAATGGTCAGTACTTTAATTGTGTTAAGCGACATCTGGGTCTTAGTGATCATGATGTCCGGTTTACGCTCCTACCATAAAGTTTTATATGCCTTTGCGCTCGGTTATGGCTCGACCATTATTCTGAGTTTAATATTACGCCATTTAGGAACCGAAGGCTTACTCGCAGGTTTTTTATTTGGACAAAGCATCATGATGTTCTGGATGCTAGGTTTAATCGTGCATGAATTTCCAGCTACAACACTCTGTAGTTTCAGTTTTTTAGATAAAAATAAAGTCTTTTACAGCCTGACCGCAATTTCAGTGACATATAATCTGGGTGTCTGGGCCGACAAATTTGTGTTTTGGTTTAATCCGATTACCTCTGTTACCGTCATTGGTCCATTACGCAGTTCGTTAATTTATGACCCCCCGATCTTTTTGGCTTATTTGTCAATTATTCCTGGGATGGCAGTATTTTTGTTACGTATGGAAGCAGACTTTGTCGATAAATGTGAAGCTTTTTATTCTGCAATACGCGAAGGCAAAACCTTATCTAGCATCAGAAATTTGAAATATGAGATGATCGAAACCATCCGCAGCAGTTTTTTTGAGATTTTTAAAATTCAAAGTATCACGATTATCATTTTGCTCGTCAGTGCGCATGATGTCTTACAACTCTTTAATATCTCAACCAACTTTCAAATGCTATTTTCAGTCGATTTAGTTGCGGTAGGTATACAAGTAGTGTTACTGAGTATTTTTAACGTACTGTTTTATTTAGATAAGCGCTTAACAGTATTATTTTTAGCGCTGATGTTTGCAGTAACTAATTTCCTGTTTACTTGGTTAAGTTTATTTTTTGAGCCTGAATTTTATGGCTTTGGCTTTGCCAGCGCCATTTTTGTTACCGTGATCGTAGGCTTTGTATTGCTTAATAAAGTGCTGGCACAATTAGAATATGAAACCTTTATGTTGCAAAAATAAGCTGTGAGCTGCCCCACAGCGTATTGAATTATAAAATGTTCAACAAACCAGTTCTAACCTGTGGCTTTAGCCAAGCGATCATTTACCGCTAGCCACTCCATGGTGCTAGGTGGCTGCTCGATAACGATCACATCCAAATGCAAATTATCTAGACTACGCAAGGCCCCATACAATCCTTGAGCATAACTGTCGGCAGCAGCCGTTAACTGTATGCCCTGCCATTGGGAAAGCTCTGCGTAATGACTGTAATGTAAAACTGCGCAACGTTTACCTTGCGCCTTAAAATTCATCAACGTAGTACTAAGATCTGCGGGTGGACAGAGGAGCGCTGGAGTCGTTGGGGCGTAATGTAACGCCAGCATGCCTGGTGCCCGAATAGCTTGCTGCTCTGCTTGCTCGGTAAAGGGTGGTAACTGCACGGTGGTACCTAATACCGCTTCCAGCGCAGCTACACTAATGTGACCTGGTCTAAGCAATCTCGGTTCAGGCGAACTTAAATCAATTATCGTAGACTCGACACCGACCTGACACGCGCCACCGTCTAAAATCAAATCGACCGCATCTCCCAACTCATCCACCACATGGCTGGCAGCAGTTGGACTAATTCGACAAAAGCGATTAGCGGACGGTGCCGCCACGCCCCCATTAAACGCGCGTAATAAGGCTAAGGCGACAGGATGCTGTGGCATCCGAATCCCAACAGTCTCTTGCCCCCCCGTCACCGCCAGTGACACGTCTACTTGTTTTTGCAACACCATCGCCAAAGGGCCCGGCCAAAAGCGTTCAGCCAGTTTATACGCGGCCGCGGGAATATCCCGCGCCCACACGGACAATTGCGCGAGCTCGGCGATATGCACAATTAACGGATGATCCGCCGGACGACCCTTGGCTTTAAAAATGCGTGCCACCGCTTCTGGATTACTCGCATCTGCGCCCAAACCATAGACGGTTTCTGTTGGAAAAGCCACTAAACGCCCTTGCTGTAACAATTGCGCAGCAAGGGCGATGTTGACAGACTCTGCAGGAACAGCCTGGATGTTCTTAGTGGGCATTAGTCCGCCGGAACAATTTCAATTAACACTTCACCCGGATTAGCAGGTTCACCTTTAACGATATGCACGGCTTTGACGACGCCAGCAATGGGTGCGGTCACTTCCGTTTCCATCTTCATCGCTTCGGTGATTAATACCCCTTGTCCCGCAGTAACCTGTTGTCCCACTTTAACCATGACTTCTAAAACATTACACGGCATACTAACAACCACGTCACCTTCAGCTGAAGGTCGCGGACGTTTACTGGAAATATTGTTTTTCACAGCACCCTGGGTACCGCCATCCAAGACCACCTCATCCAAAGTTTCGACCAAAATTTCTTCGGGTACGCCATCCACCATAAAATAAAAATGGCGCAGCATTTTTTCTTTGGGACCCGCACCTGTGACTTTGACATGGTAAGACTCGCCATTCAATGCAATATTGAATTCCGTAGGTGCCTTTTTGACTTCTGAGGATTCTACTGGAGCGACGATTTCCAATGCCTCAGGCACTAAAGTACCGTGTGCGCGTTGCTCTAAGAATTGTTTCGCAACATCCGGGAACATAGCGTAACTGAGCACATCTTCATCCGAAGTCGCTAAGTGGCCAATCTCTTCACGTAAATTTTCAAACTCCGGCTTTAACAAATCGGCAGGACGGCATTCAATAACCTCTTCCTGCCCGATTGCACGCTTACGCAAAGAGCTATCCACCGCCGCCGGGGCTTTACCGTACCCCCCTTGCAGATAACGTTTCACTTCATTTGAAATAGTTTCGTAACGTTTACCCGTCAATACATTGAGTACGGCTTGCGTACCGACAATTTGCGAAGTTGGCGTGACCAGCGGCGGATAACCTAAGTCTTTACGCACTTCGGGGATCTCGCGATAGACTTCTTCAATGCGATCTAAGGCATTGCGTTCACGCAGTTGATTGGCTAGATTGGAAATCATGCCACCCGGAACTTGGAAGGTATGTACGCGGGTATCTACCCCGGTAAACTCACTTTCAAAGCGATGATATTTTTTACGAATCTCTGCAAAATAGCGATTTACAGTTTCTAATTTAGCTAAGTCTAAGCCCGTATCGTAGTCCGTACCGCGCAGTGCGGTTACCAAGCTTTCTGTGGGCGGATGACTGGTGCCGCCAGACCAAGAAGATAAAGCGGTATCAATATGTTCACAGCCAGCTTCTATGGCCTTTAACTGACACATTTCAGCTAGTCCCGAAGTTGCATGCACATGCAGATGCAACGGCACTGAGACTGCATTTTTTAAAGCACTAATTAATTCGCTGGTAGCATACGGTGTCAGTAAACCTGCCATATCTTTGATGGCTATCGAATCGCAGCCTAACTCCGCCAAACCTTTACCTAAGGTGACAAAGCTTGCAATATCATGCACGGGACTGGTGGTATAACAAATCGTACCTTGGGCGTGCTTACCTGCAGCTTTGGTGGCTTCCACGGCGGTTCTAATATTGCGGATGTCGTTTAAGGCATCAAAAATCCGGAACACATCCATGCCGTTATCCGCAGCTTTTTGGATAAAAGCGCGTATCACATCATCAGAATAGTGCCGATAGCCTAAAAGATTTTGCCCACGAACCAACATTTGCAAACGGGTATTTGGCAAAGCTTGGCGCAATTTACTTAAACGCTGCCATGGGTCTTCTTTCAAAAAACGCAAACAGGCATCAAAAGTCGCGCCTCCCCAGCACTCCAAAGACCAGTAGCCGATATCGTCGAGCATGGCACAGGCGGGTAGCATATCTTCAGTGCGCAAGCGCGTAGCAATCAGGGATTGGTGCGCATCGCGTAAAATAACATCAGTGATAAATATCTTTTGCATCGTAGTATTCCTTAGATTACATGCCAGTATGGGCGGCAATAACAGCAGCGATTACGCTGGCCAAAACTTCAGGGCGTGGCTTATTGGAGTAATTGATTAATTCGGGATATTTTTCGACAAACCCGGTATTAAAACTAGCCGCACGAAAATCAGGGTGGCGCAAAATCTCCAAATAATAAGGAATAGTGGTTTTAATGCCAAACAATCCGGTATCACGCAAGGCACGTTCACCACGTTTAATCACATCTTCCCAAGTCAAAGCGCTCACAATCACTTTAGCTAACATCGAATCATAATACGGAGGAATGACATAGCCAGTATAAATTGCCGCATCAGTACGTACCCCAGGACCACCAGGGGCATAATAACGGGTTATGCGTCCAAAGCTGGGTAAGAAACTGTTTTGCGGATCTTCGGCATTCACTCGAAATTGAATGGCATAGCCACGACGCACAATTTCTTCCTGCTTAAACATTAAGGGTAAACCTGCAGCCACACGGATTTGTTCTTCGACAATATCGACTCCGGTAATGGTTTCGGTAATAGTATGTTCCACCTGCACGCGCGTATTCATTTCCATGAAATAAAAACGGCCTTTATCATCGAGTAAAAACTCAACCGTTCCGGCACTGGTATAATTGACTGCTTTAGCCGCCAGTACCGCTAAACCACCAATATACTGCCGTTGTGCCTCGTCTAATTGCGGTGAGGGTGCGATTTCGATCAGTTTTTGATTACGGCGTTGGATAGAGCAATCACGCTCGTACAAATGGATAGTGTTGCCCAATTGATCCGCCAGTATCTGTACTTCGATATGTTTAGGATTGAGAATGCATTTTTCCAAAAACACATCGGCACTGCCGAAGGCTTTAGTGGCCTCAGAAATGACTCGCTCATAATTTTTAAGCAACTCTTCAGCGGAATCACAACGGCGTATCCCTCGACCACCGCCTCCCGATGTTGCTTTCAGCATCACCGGATAACCGATTTTTTCGGCAAGCGCCAAAGCCGCTTCAACGTTTTCTAAATTATCTTCAGAACCCGGAGTCACCGGAATTCCGGCGGCAATCATCGCTTTGCGAGCCTCGGTTTTATCACCCATACGTTGAATGACCTCTGCATTCGGGCCGATAAACACAATGCCTTTTTCTTTACACGCGCGCGCAAAGCCTGCATTTTCCGATAAAAACCCATAACCCGGATGGATGGCATCACAGCCAGTTTGCGCTGCAAGATCGACCAAGGCGTAAACATTCAGATAGCCAGCTAAAGGCTCGCTGCCTATACAGTAAGACTCATCCGCTTTTTTGACGTGCAAAGCAAAGCGGTCAGCTTCAGAGTAGATCGCCACAGAACGGATACCCATTTCAGCACAAGCCCGGATGATGCGTACCGCGATTTCACCGCGATTAGCAATTAGTATTTTGCGTAACATGGAATTATCCTAAGATCTTAAAAATAAAAGCCAAGGAGGGTCAGCAGCAAGCGTTAACCCAATTTAAAACCGGCAAAAAAACCAGCGGAAGCACTGACTCCTTTACTAGTAATACTTGAAAGCCGATCAACTAAAAAGCTGCCGGAAGTTTTAGCAGCATCGGTTGCTGCCGTGGCAGCATGTTGTAAACCCGTGTCGCTAATCTCAACAATGCCATAATATTCACTGACAAACAAGACCACGATAAATGCGCCAGCAACAATTAAGGCAACGCGTAACATTTTTTTGGCAAAATATCCCACGGCCAAGCCAATGACGAACGGTGCTCCGACGTTGCCTAATAAAAATGTGGAAGAAAAAAAATCTGTAGCAACTGACGGATCAAATGCTTTATCAGTCATAGGACTCCTGAAGTTAAATCGTGATTAAGATGGGAAACCAGTCACAACCACATGACAATGCCCTGATTCTCCCGTCTCAGGAATTTTACAAAATCTTCACCCCCTGTACCACCTACGAAGCGTGATTTACTGCAAATAATTACCTATTCTTCTGCCTTAAGCGTCGCAGCACTTACCCTAAATTAGTTTACGAAACCCAATTGAGTGAGTGTGCTTAGTCTATATTGCCCTGAGCACTATGGTTCTAACTCTACAAAACTGTTATAAAACTGTTTTGCGGTCCGCCCACTTCGAGCCCCTCTTAAATGTGCAAACTCTAACGCCGCATGATGTAATTCAGCTCTATCCCCTGCATAGTCCTTAAAATAGCTATCGACAATTTCCAAATAGGTTGGCATCGGCTGCGGATAAAACGCCAACCACAAACCAAAACGATCAGAAAGTGAAATTTTTTCCTCAATCGCATCGGGATAATGTAATTCATCCCCCACTAATACTGTCTCCAAATTCTCACTCATTTTTTCAGGCAGTAAATGTAGACTATTAGAGGTCGCATACAACAGGATATTTTCAGGGCGGCTTTCTATTGAGCCTTCAAGCACGCTTTTAAGTGATTTGTAATGACTGTCATCACTGCTAAATGACAAATCATCACAATAAACAACAAAGCGTTGCGGTAACTCTCGAATGGAATCGACAATTTCTGGTAAAAATACCAAGTCCTGTTTATCGACTTCTACAATCCGCAAGCCTTGCGGATGAAATTCATTCAAAATAGCCTTCACTAAAGAAGATTTTCCGGTGCCGCGTGCTCCCCAAAGCAGTGCAGTATTCTCTGGCTGCCCCACTAAAAAGCGCTGGGTGTTATGCACCAAACGTTGCTTTTGCGCGTCGATACCGATTAAATCCTGCAAACATATTGTGTCTAATTGGCGTACAGGTCGTAAATAAGCTTGCCGCTGCCGCCAAATTGCTGCTAAGTGGGTATTCCAATCTAACATAACTGCCTCCAAGTAAGTTCAAGAGACCACATAGTAGCGCAACTTCTAATTTTACTGCTTGAAATAATTTGAAGACTACTTGCCTTGCGATACACAGAACCCTAAAGCTTAATCTTTATCACTTTGCTGCAAACTGGTGCCTACTATTAAAGAAATGTTTTGCCCCCGGGATCATCAAAACCTCCGAAGCAACAACTACCCCCAAATACCTAAGCCTTGTTTAGTTTTGCAAGAATTCAGCTGAGAAAAAGTTCTTTAGCAGACAAGGATTACCCACTATCAAAATAGCGCG
>SXGT01789102.1_pt1 | contig 16917 bp, 13 predicted proteins | sample 3176221 | NCBI WGS metagenome assembly SXGT01 (sample SAMN11356862, study PRJNA531348) | freshwater metagenome | isolation source: freshwater sample F1-120 | place: China: Fuxian Lake, Yuxi | collected 2017-12-25 | reverse complement strand
GCCGATCTCAATCACGAAAGACCTCGCATGCTGGCCGGCGGTCCCATCCTCGCCTTCCGCTTGCTCGACGTTAACCAAACCACCCCATCTACTGACCCTCTACTATAGGAGTTCTGAACCTAACTGTCGCCACTGCCCACCACTCCGTTACCGGAAGCGGCAGGAGTCTAGGCTTCATGCCGAAGCCAAATCAACGCGCTAAGCTTCTATTCCGCTCGCAGCTGCGGGGGGTCTTAGGAGCGCAGCGGCAAGCTCACGACATCCCCTGAAGCCGCCGCTCGGTACGCCCCGAAAAGCGCTTCCAGAGCGTGCACGCCGTCCGAAAGCGAGACTTCTCCGTCACGGCCCTTATCGAGCGCATCCAGGAATGCGCTCTGATCGGATACCGTGGCAGGCGCTATGGCCCACTCCACCGCTCCCGACTTTCGCTGATCGCTAGATGCCCAGAACCCGGCGGGATCGGCCGGATTCTCCGGCGGCGTTTTCCAGAAAGCCTGCCGCCCGCCGGTAATTTCCGCCCGCGTCGCGAAACCGTCGATGAATGCCGATCCCCTCGATCCCACCAGCTTTGTGCGATTGTTTCCACCGCCGGGATGGCTGCGCCAACCGGTTCGGCCCGCCGAGATGGTCGCGACAATGCCACCTTCGAGCGCGAGCGAAAGAACGCCGAAGTCTTCATAGTCGCGGCGCCTGTTGTTCTCGAAGAAATAGTTCGCTGTGATTGCGCTAACCGTCCTGAAATTGCGCTTTGTGAGCCAGCGAAACATCGTTAGCGAATAGACTGCAATGTTGAACATTTCGCGTTTGGCGTCGGGCACAAGGAACATCCTGGGCTCGGACGTCTCCTTTCTCGGTTTCAGCGGGAGGTCCTTTGAATAACCTTTGGCGAAATGCAGGTCGTGATGGATGGCCCGCAGTTCACCCAGAGAGCCGGATTCGATCATCCGCCTGGCGCGTTGGGCGGGCGGTAGCAGCACCTGCGTGAACATCTGGCTGCGCAGGTTGTTCTTCCGAACGATAGCCTCCAGTTGCCGCGCCTCTTGAAGCGAGCCGGCCACGGGTTTGTCGATGTAGATATGTTTACCCGCCGCGGCGCAGCGAATCGCTACTCGGCCCTGTCTGTGATGCTCCGTACAGATTGAGACTACGTCCACGCCTGGCCGCGCCAGCGCCGCATCGAGATCGGGGATGTAGGGAACGCGTAGCTGGACGGCCAGTTTCTCATTAAGACTGACGCGGCGCTCGTCCGCGTCTTTCTCGTCAGTCACCGCGATCACGTTGCATCGCTTGTCCTGCTGGAATCCCAGCGCGTAGTTCTCCTGGTGAGACATGGCCCCGGTGACAATCAGTACTCCGTAAGGCATATTACCGCGCCTCCACCGCAGGCATCGGCTTGCCGGACGCCAGCGATCTCTCAATGGCGCCTCGATAACCCGGGGTTGATGGTCCGATTGTCTGGACAAGCAGTCGCGGCTCCGGAAAATCGTCAAAGCGAAGGGCGCCTTGTTGCCCGGCGATGAGCAGATGCACAACCGGCTCGCCGCCATGCGTCAATTCCGCGCTCAGGAGCGAAGTTTGGCCGTCCGCGAACTGCACCTGAAGCGATACCGACCCGTGCTTCACGCCGCCCAACGCATAGATACGGCGCACGTCCGCGCCGACCCACCGTCCGGCGATCGACAGGCCCGCCTCGCAAATCGGAATTAGCAATCCGTGGTCCGCCGTTAGTTCCAGGTGCGCGCGCACGAACACGGTCCGGCCAATTTGACTTCCCGCGAGCGCGGTTTCTATCGTCCTTTCGAGCCATGAAAAATAATGCATGGAATCGATTCTAGCCGAGTTGCGCGGCGGATGCTCGCCCCGTTCGGCGCGCCCTGTTCAGAAATCGCCCGCGCCTGGCGGGAACATCGCGTGGTGTATTCATGAGGGCTGTCGCCCTGTCATGCGGCGACAACACTGTACCGCAGACTCAACTGGGCCATCGGAAGCCGGGCGCAGGGTAGACCGAAACTCCTAAACTCCAGGATCGTCGGGCAATCGGACACGATCGACACGTGTGCTCGCCGTTCTACACCTGGCTTTCTGACGACGAACCTGGCGCTGTTTTCTGGCCTGGTCGCGCCGGCATGTATCTCAGCCATCAGAACGACAAACGCAGTCCCAACTGCACCTGCCGGTTGCCGCCGGCGCCGGTAATCTGGCCGAAATTTGTTGCCGTGACATTCGTCACCGGATCATTGAACTGCGGATGATTGAATGCGCCAAAGAACTCCGCGCGAAATTGCAGATTGATTCGCTCGCGGATCACCTGCGACCGGCTGAGCGACAAATCGAAAATGCTGATGCCGGGTCCGCGTAGACGAGGCTGCGTCCTCGAATCGTTGCCAATCGAGTAAGTGGGCGCGGGCGCAAAAGCGCTGGTGTCGAAGTAGCGCGCCAGTGTGCTCTGGCTTTCCGCCAGCACTGGATCCTTGAGCCGCACGGCAGTCGCGCCCACGCCGGGCAGGCGGGTATTGTTCGGTCCCGTGATCACGAGCGGTAGTCCCTTGCCGAACGTCGTGATGCCGCTTACTTGCCAGCGGCCGATGAGGCGCGCCAGCGGCCCGCGATTGGCCAAAGGCTTGCCCTTGCCGAACGGCAACTCGTAGATGTAATTCAGCACGAGGTACATGGGCCGGTCGAACTCGCCGATGGAGCGGGAGAGCGCAAGGTTGTTCGGGTCGACGAATGTGGAGCGGCCGCCGAAGCGCTCCTGCACGTTGTCGATCTGCTTGCCGCTGGTGAAAGCGGCCTGAAAGCCGAGGCCGTTATCGAACCGGCGGTCGAGACGGAGCGTGAAGGCGTGATAGACGGAGTCCCCGACGGAGTCGCGAAAACGGGAAACGCCAGTGTAGTGACTGAACGGCTGAAGCAGTTGCGAGCGGCGCACCTGAGCCACGCTGAGCGCGCCCGACGTGATGAGGCCGAAATAGGGGTTGGCCACCAGCGCGTCGAGCCCGGCGCCGAGCGAGAGGAAGTCTGTCGAAACGGCCGTACGCGAGCGGTTGATCCAGATGCGCTGGCCGCGGCTCCCCGTGTAGGCGGCCTCCACGAGCATGCTCTTACCGAAAATGCGCTGGAGACTGTAGTTCCACTGCTGGTTGTGAGGCGTCACCCACGGGCGGAACGCCGTGCCGATGGTCGATCCCACGCCATCGAACGGCGCGCGGAAAAAGCCGGCTTCAAACGAGCGCGCCAGCGACGCGCCTGGCGGCGGGGTATTGGGCGCGGCTACCGGCGGGCCCAGGAAGACAGGCGTCTGGGCGAGAAAGCCGCTGCCGAGATCGCCCGCTCCGGCGCCAACACCGCCAGAACCGGGGAAGAAGAAGATGCCGTAGCCGGCACGCATCACCATGCCGTTTCGGAAATTCCAGGCGAGGCCGACCCGCGGCTGGAAGTTATTGCGGTCCGGATCGGTCTGGTAGCGAGGATTGCCGCCGCGGCCCGTGAAGCGCAGCAGGCCCTTTTGCTTGGTAAGCGGATCGGTGAAGTCGGGGTCGAAGTAGCCGAGCTGATCGAAGCGATCGTTCCACGGCGTTTGATACTCCCAGCGCACGCCGAGGTTCACCGTCAGGCTGCGGAAGATCTTCCAATCGTCCTGGAAGTAGCCGCCATAGTATTTCTGCGAAGCGGCCAGCGAAGGGTCCTCTGAGAATGAGCCGCCGGTGGGGAGACCCATCAGGAAGGTGGCGATGCCGTTGCCTGAGGTGGCGGCCGACGCGGCGGGATTGGGGCCTTGCGTGAAAACGCGCGAGAACTGATACTGACCAGCGGGACGTTCGGGCCGGAAGATGTTGAACGTCTGAAAGGTGAAATTGCCGCCCATCTTGAGCGAATGTCCGCCGGCGACCCAGGTGACCTGGCCCTGCGCGTCACGGTTCTCTTCCCCGTCGTTGAAGAAGGAGGCGCGATCCGGGCCCAGGTTGATGGCGTCGGTAACTTCAAAGCGCGGGAAGAGGCGGGTGGTGGAGCGGTCGAGCAGCGACTTCGAGAAGCCGAGCTGGGAGAAGTCATAGCCGGCGCTGCGCGGCTGAGTCCGGATCACGCGGCGCGTGGAGCTCAAGCGGAATTGGCCGATCAGATTCGGCCGGAACGTGATGGTGTCTGAGAGCACGCCGTAGAGCGCGTCGGAGCTGATCTGGCCCTGTTCGCCGTTGACGCCCTCGCCAGGGAAGGCGATGTTGACGCCGGGCGTGAACTGCTTGTTGCCCTGTGAACCGAAGGTGAAGAAGACGCGCTGGCGATCGGTGAGGTTGTGGTCGCCGCGGATAAAAATGCGGCCGGTTTCGTTCTGGCGTGAGTTGTTAAGCACGAAGTTCTGCACGAGCGTCTCGCGGTTAGGAGCGGGCATGAGCGCAAGCGCCTTCAAAGCAATCGGATCGAAGCGCGACGCCGGAATGCGATTGTCCGGGAAGGGCGAGCGGATGAACTGGCCGGCTGCGGCGGGGTTCGGCACCGTGGTCTGAGGATCGTAGACCCGGATGAGTTCATCGCGGTTGGTGACGGTGCGGGAGAAGTCGCCGAGGCGCTGCGCCGCGGTGGGCACGGTGGCGAGAATGTTGTCGGGCGAGCGCTGCGGTACTTGCTCCCGGTTGAAGAAGAAGAAGGTGCGGTTGCGGCCGTCGTAGACGCGGGGGATGCGGACCGGGCCGCCGATAGCGGCGCCATACTCATTGCGGCGGAAGGCGTTTCGGGCCAAGCCGACGCTGTTGCTGGTCCAGGAGTTGGCATTCAGCTTGTCGTTGCGGAGAAACTCATAAAGAGCGCCGTGCCATTCGTTGGTGCCCGAGCGCGTGGCAACGGTGAGCACACCGCCGCCGCTGCGGCCGAATTCGGCCGAGAAGCCGTTGGTGTAGACCTTGAACTCCTGCACAGTCTCGAGCGGCGGCGTATAAGCGATGTCGTTGGTGGTGCTGTTGCGGGTCTCCGCGCCATCGAGCAGGATCTCGCTGGTATTCGAGCGGCCACCGTTGATGATGGGCCCGGCCCCGGCTCCGCCCTTGGGCATCACGCCGGGGGCGAGCATCAGCAGATTGTAAGGATTGCGGCCGAGCAAAGGCAGTTCGACGATCTGTTTTACGCCGATGACATTGCCGAGCGCGGCGCTTTCCTGTTCAAGTTGTACGGCCGTGGCCGTGACGGTTACTTCCTGTTGCACGCTGCCCGTCTTGAGCGTGATATTGATCGTCGCCGTGAGCCCGACCGTGAGTTGGATTCCGGCCACGCGCGAGCGTTCGAAGCCCTCGCGCTCCACCACCAACTCGTACGTGCCGGTCGGAAGATAGGGCAGGCGGTAGGTACCGGTTTCGTTGGTGCGGGTCTCGGCACGGGCCTGGGTGCTGGCGTTGACGATGGCGACCTTGGCCCCAGGAACCGCGCTCGCGGAAGCGTCGATAACGGTTCCGGTGACGGTGGCCTGCTCCACTTGGGCCCTCAATGCGCCGGCAATCAACAACGCAGCAAGCACGAAGCGACTAAGGGCAAGCATGACGAAAATGATATCACTATTGTCAGGTGTGACAATTCGATTCCTCGCCGCGGACCGCTTGCCACCGGCGTGAATTCGCCCACAATCAACACTCCGTCGGCGCTACCCTCAATCGCGGCATGTCCCGTCGCCGGGAGGATTGCGTACCGGCCAGTCAGTCTATACCATCAGGAGGCGGCCAAGTCCGGGGTTACGAGGTATCCGGAACTTGGCCGGCCTGGTCGCGGGGGCGCTACAATGATCCGCCGGACGAAACGGAAACGGCACTGCCGGGACGCAACCACGCGCTCTCTCCATTGCAGGATGAACCAACACAGCCGACCCTCGCGGTCCCTCGCGACCTGTGATAGCCTTCCATTGAGCACACTTACATCTCGCAGTCAGGAGAAATCATGAACGCTCCTACAACCCACAACCGGCGCAACTTCCTCAAGAAATCGTCCGTGGCCGGCGGAGTTTTCCTCTTCGACATCGTCCCTGCCAGGGCACTTGGCCTCCAGGGTCAGGCGCCCCCCAGCGACACCGTAAACTTCGGGCACATCGGTATCGGTGGCCGTGGACGCGGGTTCCTCCGTCTCGAGTCGAATCAGGGTAAGCAGGTTCCCGCGTCCACGAATCTTGGTGGGGAGGGCGCGCGTATGCTTCGACCCGGCCGTTCCATCGCTCTCTGCGATGTCGACGCGGGCAGGCTTGATCAAGCCGCCTCGCTCGTGGGCGGCCAACCGAAACTATACAAAGATTTTCGACGGTTGCTCGAAGACAAGGATGTCGACGCGGTCTACATCGCTTCTCCCGACCACTGGCATGCGCTCCAGACGATCATGTCGTGTCAGGCAGGTAAAGACGTTTACGTTGAGAAGCCGGCCTGCAACACCATCGAAGAGGGCAGGGCGATGGTCACGGCCACGGAGCGTTACGGACGCGTCGTTCAGGTCGGGTCGCAGGGCCGGTCGCAGCCGGCCGCGTGGCAGGCAAACAACTACATCAAGGCGGGGCGCCTCGGAACCGTGCGAAAAGTGCTGTGCTGGCATTATGCCAGTCCGGATGGCGATTGGACTCCCGATTCCGCGCCACCCCCGGGCCTCGATTACGAGATGTGGGTCGGTCCGGCACGCCCGCTTCCCTACAACGTGAAGCACACGCACGGCGCTTTCCGCTGGCTCATCGACTTCGGCGGCGGTCAGATCCGCGACCGGGGAGCGCACGTCATGAGTATCGCCAACTGGATCATGAACGCAGACAACACCGGCCCAGTAAGCGTAAAGGCAACCGGCGAACCTCCCCACGACGGCATGTACAATTCCGCCGTGACGATGGAAGTCACCTACGAATTCAAGAATCCCGATTGGACGCTCGTGTGGGCGCAACCCGGCGTGCCTTCCTCTACTCTCGATGCACGCTACGGCGCGGTGTATTGGGGCGATACCGGCAATATCTCCGTGACTCTGGGGGATGGCGCTGGCACGAGCACAGACCAGAAGGCTCGCGACTTCGCCGCTCAGTGCGACTGCGGCAAGGCGTTCCGCAGCCCGGGCCACAGCGAGAATTTCGAGGACTGCATCCGCACGCGCGAAAAGCCTATCATGCACATTGAAGCCGCTCATCGCGTGGCTTCGTTGTGCGTCATCGGAAACATCGGGTTCCAGTTGCAGCGGCCGCTTGCATGGGACGCCGTCAATGAACGCTTCCGAGACGACGAGGCGAACCGCCTGCTCAGCCGCCCTGGCCGCGCGGCTTGGAATCTGTAAGGAGCCACTTTATGGATATGCAGAAATTTCTTACCGGCATTGAGAGTGCAAATGCGGACGAGCGCTTTGCGGCGTGGCGTGCAGCCGGCGAAGTCTCGCCCTCCGCTATCCCCCAACTGGGGAAATTGGCCGCTTCCGACAAACCAGGCATTGCAAAAGCGGCACTGGAAGCGCTCACGACCATGACGCACTCAGTGGGCAAAGACACGAAATCCGTCAATCGGATTGAGGTGGTCAGGGGACTGCTCGGACTCAGCTCGCCCGCTTATGCGCTTCCCGTCCGCACCCATGCTTTCCGATTGCTCTCGAACATCGCCGTCGAAAACTCGGTGCCGGCGATTGCCAAGGAAATACAGAATGCCGATCTGCGGGAAGAGGTCGTGTACTGTCTGGAGCGGATTCCCGGCGACGCCGCGACGCAGGCCTTGATCAGCGCTTACATTGGCGCGAGCGACGGATTCAAGCCGCGCATTCTCGCGGCGCTGGGCCATCGGCGTGCATTATCCGCCGTGACGCTGTGCAATGAGGCAATGAGATCGGCGAACAAGGAGATTGCGATCGCGGGCGCTAAGGCTATCGCGCGCATAGGCCCCGCGACGGGCGCGGCGCCCGCCTTTCCCTCCGAGGCCGGACTCTCGGAATGGCAGAAAACGGAGCGCGTCGACAGCATGCTCCGTTATGCGGACGAGCAGGCCAAAGCGGGCAACGTGGGTGCGGCGTTGAACCTCTACCGCTCGGCCCTCGACTTGCCGCAGGAACATTTTCAGTGCGCAGCCATCATCGGAATCGGCAAGATCCCGACGCCGGATGCCGCCGCGCTCATTATGTCCAGGCTGAAGAGTCCGATTCGCAACGTGCGAATTACGGCACGGAATACATGGAAGAATATCGCAACGGCATGAACCCGATGACCCGCCGTTCGGCCGTTCTAACGCTTACTGTTCCGGCTTTCTCAACCTCGTCCGCGGCGGCGGATCTCTGGAACGTCTACCAGGGCGCGCGCGGCCCAGGGAAGGGAAGACGGGTCGTCCTCATCTCCGGCGACGAAGAGTACCGTTCCGAAGAGGCGCTTCCGCAACTTGCGCAGATCCTTGCGACGCATCACGGATTTCAGGGCACGGTCCTGTTCGCCATCAATCCCGCCAACGGCGCCATCGACCCTAACGTGCGGGACAATATTCCCGGCCTGGACGCTTTGCGAACGGCAGACTTGATGATCATCGCCACGCGGTATCGTGAACTACCGGACGAGCAGATGCAGTTCATCGACGAATACGTGCACTCCGGGCGACCCATCATCGGTCTGCGCACGGCCACGCACGCTTTTCATTACAGCGACGGATCGAGGAGCAAGTTCAGGCACTATCATGATCAGGACAAGTCCTCGTGGCCGGGCGGTTTCGGAAAGCAGGTGCTCGGCGAAACGTGGATCTCGCACCACGGCCATCACGCCGTTCAAAGTACCCGCGGCATCGCCGCTCCAGGGGCAGCCCAACACCCGGTCATGAGGGGTGTCGCGGATATTTGGGGACCGACCGACGTCTATACCGCAACTCTACCGCTGCCCCAAGGGTGCCGGACGCTGTTGCTCGGCCAGGTGCTCGAAGGTATGAGCCCAACAGACAAGCCGATATCCGGCGACTATGTCACGGACCGTAAGGGTCAGAAGATCGTGAAACGCCCGAACGATCCGATGATGCCGGTAGCGTGGACGCGCACTTTCACGGGGCGTTCAGGAAAGGCGGCGCGGATCTTCACCACAACCATGGGCGCGGCGGTCGATCTGCAAAACGAAGGCCTTCGCCGCCTGCTCGTGAACGCGGTGTATTGGGCGCTCGGGATGGAGAAGCGAATACCTCCTCGGTCCAATGTCGAAGTGGTGGGTGCCTATTCGCCCACGTTTTTTGGTTTTGGAAAGCACCGGCCGGGTCTCAAGCCCGACGCAAGCCGAACCGGGGCGTGAAAAGCCTGTCCCTGGAATTCTCCATTACTGAGACAGTCAAGAACCCCTCATTAGCCTGAATTCCGAAGTTGGGTCCAGGCGAGCGGCCATCATGCCTGCATCAACATGATGCATGGTGGAGATCAGACTTCGCCGAAAGTGAGTCTAAAGATCTGCCTAACCCGTGGTCTTGGCACGAAGTTCGTGTCTCCCGGAATGTGGCGGCCGGACACCCAGAGCTAGAAAATGATCTTCGCCGCGAGTTGCAGAATGCGGGGATCCGTGTTGCCGGTTCTCACCAGGAAGTTCGAAACCGGAGTGAACACGCGGGTCGCGGCGGTGTAATTGTACTGCCCGCGATTAAAATTGTTAAAGTTCGCGCGGTTGGTGAGGTTAAAGGCTTCGAAGATTCCGCGGAACTTCAGGCGCTCCTTCCAAATCGGAATATCGCGGGAAATTCGAAGATCAACGGAGGCAAAGCCAGGCCCATCGATCGTGTTTCGGCCGACAAACGGCGGGCGGTCCATGGCTGTCTGCCCGTTGTTGTTCGGATCGCCGCCGACGGTGGCGTTGAAGTGTCGACCGGACTGGACCGTCGCGATAGTCGAAACCTGAAAGTCGCGAAGCAACCCCTTCAAAACGGGGTTCGAGAGCGACTTCGCGTAGGTGAGGTCCCAGACGCCGGACAACACAAAGCGATGCCGGACATCGGCGTCGCCGATTGCGCGGTCGAGGTTCGGTAGCAGCGAGTTCTGCGTGGCCTTTGAATCGTCGACCCCGACGACGACAAGCGTCTGGTCGGGCGCGCTATCGATTACCTTCGAAAATGTGTAGGAACTCATGACCTGGAAGTCGTTCGAAAAGCGCTTGGTCAACTGAATGAAGCCGCCGTGATAGATGGAATCGGCCCCGCTTTCATTGACGCTGATTCGCCCGAAAGCCGGGTTCGGACGGCCGGCGGGATGCCGGAAAAACGTGACCGCCGTTCCGTCGGAAAAAGAACCCAAAGTGGCTTCCGCCGGGAATAAGTTGACGTCGCGGGTGCGGCTGAGGTGGACACCGCGCACTCCGAGGTAACCGAGCGTCAGGGAGTAGTCCTTGCCGAGTTGCCTCTCGATGTTCAAGTTCCACTGATGGGTCTGGGGCTGAACGTAGTCGGGTGCAAATACGAAAATGTTCGGGGTGATTCCGCTGGTGGGCGCGGCCGGAAGGATGGCGGGATAGGTGGGCACGTTCGCGGTCAGAATGAAAGTTCGAACCTGGATGCCGTTATTCGAGTGCGCCGTGCCAGTCATGATCGCTGGTGTACGCCCATAGAAAGTGCCGAATCCCCCGCGGAACACCATCTTGTCCCCCATCATCTTGTACGCGAAGCCAAAACGGCCGGCGAGGTTGTTCTTGTCCTTGTTCATTTTCCCCGTGTCCAGCCCGGCCGCAAGCAACGCCGCGTTCGGATTGGTGACCTTCGGACTCGCCGAATCCATGTAGTCGTAGCGGACTCCGTAGTTCAGGGTCAGACGCTCGTTGACGCGCCATGCGTCCTGGGCGTAAAAGGCGTATTCGTTGATGTTCGGCTCGGTCAGTGGTCCGGAGGTGCCGGCCCCTGCGAAAGCCTGTGTGAAATTGAACGGGCGGCGCGCCGCGAAATCGGCGTAGCTGTTAAATGAATACGATCCGCTGAAATTGCCGGGAAAGAAATTGGCGATGCGCTCGAAATTAAGGTCCGCCCCCACCTTATAGGAGTGGCTGCCGCGCGCGTAGGACACGGTGTGGACCGTCTGGAAGCGCTTCGAGTTGGTGTAGCGCGGGCTGAAATTGTTGCGTCCGAACTGGAGAACCGTCGTGTTGTTCTGGCGCAGAATTACTTCGGGAGCGGTTGAGTTGGCCTCGCCCGGCTCGTCGTCCTGCAGGAAGACCGCGCGCGCGTCGTAAACAATGGCGCTGCCGATAACCCTGGTGTACGCACCGGTTACGTTGTTCGTGCTGACCTTGCTGTTTCCGGTGTGCTCCGCGGCGCTGTTCGAACCGCCGTTTTCGAAATTCTTGCCCGTGAAGCGGTTCACGTTGTATCGGACTGTCAGGCGCTGATTGCTGTCGATGTTCCAATCCATCTTGCCGAGAAACACATTGTTTTCGAGGTTCGTGGTGTATGAGGTAAGGTATCTCTGGACTTCCTGAAAGGCCTGTTGCGAGAGCGCGTCGTTCGGTGGCCCGATGGTCAGAAATACCGGATTGGGATTCTTGTTGCGCTGGCCGTCGAAATCGAAGAAGAAGAAGAGCTTGTCCTTCCTGACTGGTCCGCCCACGTTGCCGCCGAACTGGTTGAAGTGATACGGAGGCTTCCGGATCGAACGCGAATTATTGATGAATGTGTTGGCGTTCATGGCTCGATCGCGGTAAAACTCGAAGGCCGCGCCGTGAATTTCGTTCGTGCCGGATTTTGTGATCACGTTCACGACGCCCCCGCCTGCGCGGCCGATCTCCGCGCCGTAACCGTTGGTGGTGACCTGAAATTCCTGAACCGAGTCCTGGCTGAAGGCATAGGGATTCCGCACGCCGGCGCGGCCGGAAGCCTGTCCGAAGAAAATATTGTTGCTGTCCGTTCCATCAACCAGCAGGCTGTTCGAAGTGCCGCGCTGACCGCCGAAGGACAGGTCTCCGCCGCGGGGGTCGCGCGCCACGCCGGGGGTGAGAAGTGCGAAGTCGAGGAAGTTGCGTCCATTCACGGGAAGATCGGCGACGGCCCTTTCATTCACAACGCTGCTGGTTTGCGATCGTGTGGCCTCGACGACCGGAACTGCGGCGGTGACGTTTACGGTTTCCTGCGCTGTGCCGATCTGAAGTTGCACGTCGAGAGTGGCGACGGCTCCGACGCTCAACTGGGCGTCTGTCCTTTGCGCAGGCTTGAAGCCCGCGAGTTCGACCGAGAGATCGTAGCGCCCCGCAGGCAGCCGGACCAGGCTGTAGAGTCCCGCCTCGGTGGTAGCGGTGGTGCGAGTGTAGCCGGTCGATTTATTTGCTGCCGTAACTTTGGCGTTCGCGACCGGCGCGCCGCTCGGGTCCGTTACGGTACCGTTGAGCGTGGCTCCGCCGGCTTCAGACTGGGCGAATGCGACTGTAAGAGTGAGGGCGGAAAGGATCAGAAGCGAGATGGATTTCAGCATGCTTCCATTTTACAGCCGTCTGCTGCGGGTTATCGCCGGGGTGGTGCGAAGAGGTGGTGGCAACCCGAAGCGGCTGCGACGGAAAGGACCCGAACGCGGGAGCTGAATTCGTGTGCCGGCGAATCTTCCGGCCCACTTCCGGTGTCCGCCGCCGGAGTGAACTTCACCAACATCGCCAAGGCCAGGGCTACCGATGTCTTCGGTAACCCTGGGGTCCCCGCAGCACGACTCAAAAGCTCCGCAGCACAAACGGAACGGACGTGCATAAGCCAAGTCAGGGTCTCCAAGGCCATCGGTGCACCTCGCGCTGACCGCGGCTTTGCGCACTGGTCCGGCGGATTCCGGCCCCACGATCAGACAGCCTTGCCCCAACTCGCCGAACCCCTGTCTTTCCGCTCCAGCCAATCCACCACCTCGGCCTCATTTCACTGCGGCGGAATTCCGAGTTGATTGCCCCACATTGACATTCGCCTCCGGTACAAATTAGGATAAATACTTAGCCGCTGTGCGAGTTGGGCGTAGTGTGCGCTCCAGCCGCCATCGCCGCAACTCGCAAATATCCGCACCGGAAAAGCTAACACATACGGGAACATGGCCGCTCCGGAGCCTAGTCGAACAATGCATTACGACCGCCTGAAAGTCTTCACTGGAAACGCGAACCCCGCGCTCGCAACCGAAGTTTGCGAGAACATCGGCATTGATATATCCAGCGCCATGGTGAAGGCCTTCTCAGACGGCGAAATCTACGTCCAGATTCAGGAGAATGTCCGCGGCGCGGATGTCTTTATCGTGCAGCCGACCTGCACACCGGTGGAGCGGCACCTCATGGAACTGTTGCTCATGATGGATGCGCTTAAGCGCGCGTCGGCGCAGCGCATAACCGCCGTGCTTCCCTATTACGGTTATGCGCGACAGGATCGAAAGGACCGGCCACGCATGCCGATTTCGGCGAAACTGGTTGCCCGTCTCCTCGAAACCGCCGGCGCGAACCGAATTCTCGCTCTTGACCTGCACGCGGCCCAGATCCAGGGCTTTTTCGATACGCCGGTGGATCACCTTTTCGCACTCACCGTGATGATAGATTACTTCAAGCCGCTCGAAGTCCCGGATCTCACCGTGGTCTCGCCCGATGCGGGCGGCGTCGAGCGCGCACGCGCTTTCGCGAAGCGGTTAAACGCTCCGCTCGCGATCATCGATAAACGCCGCGAAGAGATCAATGTGGCGGAAGTCATGAACGTCATCGGACGGGTGAAGGATCGTAATTGCCTAATTGTGGACGATCTGATCGACACTGCTGGAACGCTGGTGAAGGCGGCGGAGGCGCTGCTTGAAAAGGGCGCGGCGAGCGTTAGCGCCTGCGCCACGCACGCCGTGCTCTCCGGGCCGGCGCTCGATCGCATTGAGCAATCGAGTCTGAAAGAAGTCGTGTTCACGAATTCCATTCCCATGTCGGAACCCGCCCGGGCTTCGAAGCGTGTGCGCGCGCTTTCTGTCGCACCGCTGCTTGCGAGCGCGATTCAGGCGATCCATGGGGAGACATCGGTTAGCGGTTTATTTATTTGAGTTGAATAGAGCAATCGCCGGTCCACGCAACCCACGTTAGCCCGCTGGCCGGGTGAACGGACTTGACGCCCGGCAAGGAGAAGACGAAATGAGAAAAGATATTACGGTGACCGCCGAGCCGCGCGCTTCCAGAGGCAAGAACGAGGCGCGGCGAACGCGCGTGCGCGGTCTGATTCCCGCGGTGCTGTACGGCGCGTTCAAAGACTCCGTGCCCGTGACGGTGAGCCCTAAGGAACTGGGGCGTATCCTCCACAGCAACACGGGTCACAACACGATTTTCAATCTCGACGTGTCCGGCATGGAGAACACGCCCGTCATGATTGTCGACTGGCAGTATGATCCCGTGAAGGACAATCTCCTGCACGCGGACCTGAAGCGGATCGACCTCACAAAGCGCATTCGCGTCGGTGTGCCCGTGGTTACGCAGGGCGAGGCGAAGGGCATCAAGCTTCAGGGTGGTCTGCTCGAGATCATCACGCGTGAAGTCGAGATCGAGTGCCTGCCGGACGATATTCCGGAGCATTTCGTGGTGGACGTGACGGAATTGATGATCGGACAGAGCAAGCGTGCGGCAGACATTGCGCTCTCGGGGTCAACCAAACTGATGAGCGCACCAGATTCGGTGATCGCTCATGTGGTTGCTCTCCGCGCAGAAGCGGCTGCCACTACCGACGCGGCTGAACCCGCCGCGGCAGCCGGAGCCGAACCCGAAGTAATCAAGAAGGGTAAGAAGGAAGAGGAACCGGCCCCGGACGCAAAAGCCAAGAAGAAGTAAGGCGGTATGTATTTGGTGGTGGGGCTTGGTAACCCGGGTGAGGAGTATTGCCGCACGCCGCACAACCTGGGATTCATGGTTGTGGACCGGTTGGCGGAAAGAAATGGAATCCGGGTGGGCCGGAAGGATTCGAAAGCGCTCATGGGGCTGGGGGAGATTGCAGGAAAACCTGTGATGCTGGCAAAGCCCCAGACGTTCATGAACTTGAGCGGCCTGTCGGTGGGGCCGCTGATGGAAAAGCATGGGATCGGGGTTTCGGACCTGGTTGCCGTGTTCGACGAGTTGAATCTGCCCTGGGGGAGTTTGCGGGTCCGGCCGGGCGGCTCGGCAGGTGGGCATAACGGCGTCATTTCGCTGATCGGCTCGCTTGGTACCCAGGAGTTTTGCCGCGTCAGGCTGGGAGTTCATCCCGGAAGGCCGGTGAATGATGGTGCGCAGTACTTGCTGGCGCCCGTAAAGCGCTCGCTTGAGAAGGAAATGGATGAGATGGCCGGCCTTGCCGCCGAAGCGGTCGAATCCATAATTGCTGAAGGCGTCGAAAAGTCCATGACGAAATACAATCGTCGCGCCCAAGGCTCAAAAAACGAGGATGAATGAGGATTTACGAAGAGTTGTTTATCGTGAAACCCGACGCCACCGAAGAGGAGGTCGACGCTCTTATCGAACAGATGAAAGCGGTGATCACCACGGCTGGCGGTACGGTTGACAAAGTCGACAAGTGGGGAAAGCGGAAGCTGGCCTACCGGGTGGACAAGTACAAAGAGGGATATTATGTACTGTTCACGTTCACCACGGAGGGAGCCGCGGTTAAGGAGTTCGAACGGCGTCTGCGCGTGGCGGATTCCGTAATCAAGTTCTTGACAGTTCGCATCGATCTCACACTGAAGCGTCTCGACAAGCGTAAGAAACAGCGCGACAAGCGCGCCGCAAGGAAGGCAACGGCTGCACCGGCGGTCTCACCTGCGCTGCCATCGGTGGCGCAACAGATGTTGGGCGAGCCTGTGCCGGAGAAGGAGAGCTAACATGGCGGAATCCAAAGGAAGACCGGGAAGCGCGGGGCAGCGCCCCACCGGCGGCGATAAGGCCGTCGCCACTCAAAAGAAGCAGTATTTCCGGCGCAAGAAGGTGTGCCGTTTCTGCGTCGAAAAGATGGACGATATCAACTACAAAGACGTCAAGATGCTCAACGCATTCATCGCGGAGCGGGGCAAGATCGTCCCTCGGCGCATCTCCGGCGTGTGCAATCCGCATCAGCGAAGGCTGAGCGATGCAATCAAGAAGGCGCGGAACATCGCGCTGCTGCCGTTTGCGGCGCCGTTCTAGAGGAAAAGAAAATGGAAGTCATTCTCAAAGAAGATATCGCGAACTTAGGGCAGCGCGGCGACATGGTGAAAGTCGCCGCCGGATACGCCCGCAATTTCCTGCTGCCGAAACGGTTCGCCGTGGCGGCAACCGAATCTAACAGGAAGATCATCGAGCAGGAGCGTCAGGCCCACTTGCGCCGCGACGCCAGGCAACAAAACGAAGCCGAAGACCTGTCGAAGTTGCTCGGCGGGATAACGGTGACGATCTCCCAGAAAGCCGGCGAAAACGATCAGCTGTTCGGTTCCGTCACGGCCAAAGACATTGCGGACGCCCTCGAAGCAAAGAGCTTCACCATCGACCGGCGGAAGATCGAACTCGGCGAGCCGATCAAGATGCTGGGCGAGCACAAGGTGAGTGTGAAACTGCACCGCTCTGTGGCAACTGAAATCACGGTTGTCGTCACCAAAGAAGAGTAGTGGTGGCCACGCATGTTCGAACTTGAAGGGCAAACTGCCATAGTTACCGGAGCGGCCACGGGCATCGGCGAGGCCATAGCACGCCGTCTGGCGCGAGCCGGGGCTATCGTAGCCGTGGCTGATCTGGACCTGAAAGGCGCGTCGGAGGTAGCCGGATCAATCGGCGGCGCAGCTTTTGGCGTGAAACTCGACATCACGAGTTCAGGCTCGGCGAATCAGGCGGTGGCGGATGTGATCGCGCGCACGGGGCGGGTCGACATTCTGGTGAACAACGCTGGAATCGCCGGCAAGGCTGCGCCGCTCTGGGATCAGACCGATGATGACTGGCAGAAGGTGATCGCGGTCAATCTTACGGGCGTGTTCAACTGCTGCCGGGCTGTAATCCCTCATATGCGGGAACGGAAGTACGGCCGCATC
>SXGT01868773.1_pt1 | contig 16918 bp, 12 predicted proteins | sample 3176221 | NCBI WGS metagenome assembly SXGT01 (sample SAMN11356862, study PRJNA531348) | freshwater metagenome | isolation source: freshwater sample F1-120 | place: China: Fuxian Lake, Yuxi | collected 2017-12-25 | reverse complement strand
CAACGGTCCAACACATCGATAGAGACTGGTGTGTCCACCGCTTACAACCAGGCCCAAGCAGGGGAAGATGTCTTGGTCGCTCGCCAATCGACACGCATAAATGTGGGCATGCAGATGATTGACGCCAAGCAAGGGGATGTTCAAAGTCAAGCAAAGTGTCTTGGCCGCTGCGAGTCCGATCAACAGAGACCCTGCCAGGCCGGGGGTGGTCGCGACCGCCACGGCCTCCAGCTGGTCCAATGAGACTTGGGCACGCTGCAAGGCCTCATCAATGACGGGTAGTATACGCTCCAAGTGGGCGCGGGCTGCGATTTCGGGAACCACGCCGTGGAATTTCTCGTGCAATGCGTCTTGGGACGCGACGACGGAAGATAAGACACGACGATCGCGTGTGACCAACGCCGCCGCCGTCTCATCACAGGTCGATTCAAGAATCAAGATCGGCATTGGCTGCGTTATCGTCGACAAAAATGGGCAACACGCGAACTCAGAGGTTGGTGTGGGACGTCAGTTGATCGACGATGGTAACTCCGATATTGAGCGACGACGTGGCGGCTGGGGAAGGTGCATTGCAGACATTCACCACCCGCTTAGCGTACCGGATGGCGAAGTCGTCCACCATGTCGCCTTGGGGAGTGATGGCTTGGGCCCGGACTCCAGCCGGCGCGGGGACCAAGTGTTCTCGCCTGATTTCGGGAACCAATCGTTGGAGGGCACGGACGAACGCGCCTTTGCTGACCGACCGCCACATCTCGCCAACGCCGACCGGCCAGTATTTCCAGGCCAATTTTAGAAACCCGCGATACGTGATGGATTCCCACAGCTCCGCAGGATTGATCGTCCATTTGTTGTACCCTTCGCGTGCGAAGGCCAGCACGGCGTTCGGCCCGCACTCCACGCTGCCATCGATCATGCGGGTGAAGTGGACGCCGAGAAATGGGAAACTTGGATTGGGGACGGGGTAGATGAGATTGCGGCAGAGATGATGAGCCTCGGGGGCAACTTCGAAATACTCGCCTCGAAAGGGAACAATTTTGGATTCGGGGTCCTGGCCACTCAGGCGCGTGAGTCGGTCGCAGTAGAGTCCTGAGCAATTGATGACATAGCGGGCCGCCACATCCCCTTGCGTGGTCCCCAGCACGACGTGATCGGCAAAATGGCGGATCTGTGTCACCTTCGCCTGTAAGCGTATGGTGCCCCCCGCTTGCTGGATGCGTTCCCCCAGCCGCTCGCAGACCTTGCGATAGTTCACGATGCCCGCTTCGGGTACGTGGATCGCACGGATACCGGCGGCATGTGGTTCGAGTTCATGAAGTCGTTCGCGATCGACGAGCGTGCATTGTACCCCATTGGCCTGACCTCGTTGAAAAATGCGTTCAAGGGTCGGCAGCTCGCTCTCATCCAGGGCAACGATCACTTTGCCGCAGATTTCGTAGGGAATGCCTTCGTTTTCACAAAAAGCTTCCATACGTTTTTTGCCCGCTCTACAATTGGTGGCCTTCATTGATCCCGGCTGGTAGTAGATGCCGGAGTGCAACACGCCCGAGTTGTGTCCCGTCTGGTGTTCGGCCAAATGCTTTTCTTTTTCAACGAGCGTCACCTGATACTGCGGAAATCGTTGCAGCAATTGGTACGCGGTGGCCAAGCCCACAATTCCCCCACCGACAATCGCCACATCGTTCATTCTCTTACCCATGTAGGTCGGTTCTTTCGTGTTGAAGTCGGCGTGGTCGGACTGTTGGGGACCGTCCCCGAGGCGTTGACCTTCGCGCGAGTTTATGAGGCCACGGCTCGCATTCGATAGCCCATCTGTAAAGCCCGACGCATCTCCGCTTCCGCCAATAGTTCCGGTTGTGCGAACCAAGCGATCGAGCCGGCTTGCTGGGCCGCCAGGCATCGACCGTCGCGAACGACCAACCAGTTCTTGTGCATCGCGGGGACACGGTTTTCATCGGTCACGACACCATGCAGGTTCAGTGGATCGGAAGCCGATATCAATCGCCAAGCGTCCGGCTGTTGAGGCTGGGGGGAACGCAAATGGTCGACCGCCGTGTGCAAGGCAAACTGTTCGCCCCCCACCGAGCGAACGAAGCGGCCTCCGCGCACATCGCCGCGCAATTCAAGTCGCCGAAATACCGGGACCAACTCGTGCCACGCCGGCGCCGCATTTTCACGTGCCAGTAGATCGCGAAACACAATTCCGTAGCGCCGCAGAAGTTGAAAACACCATTGCTGGAGCCGCGTCTCCGCTGCCTGCGGCGCTACGAGGCCGGGGAACAAAGACCAGCGTCCCACGGGCGCCGCGACCGCACCGCGGCGGCTCGCCAATCGCCGTCGGCCACGATGGGGGCTGTGAATGATGGAGCGGACCGCTGAAAAGCCGTCCGACGTTACCAAACCCAAGGCGGCCAGTTCACGCAACCCTTCTTCCACCTGCGCTGAGGGCAAGTCCGCGCCCGCCACCAAGTCCTGAAAAAAGAGCGCGCCGTGCGCCACCAACACGTCATACACTTGATGGGCATTGCCGCGCATGCCTCCACCGGCGAATGCGGTGGCAGCTGGCCTGGTGCCTCGTCGCGTCGGCGACTGGCCACGTGTTCGTGCCGACGGTGGGCTGGGCTCCGATGGCAGTTCCTGATGACGCAGGAGCCAGGGGAGATCGCGCCGCAGGAGTAGCGAGATCGGCATAGCCCGCGTGAGGGCCGTCAAATTCGGCCGCGCCTCATCCGCGCGTCGCGATCCGCGTAGTCGGCCCCACACCACCTCGCCCGTCATGAAGAGTTGATCCAGCCAGGCAGGATCATAGTGTTGCACACGGGCGGCAATCGTCGGCTCCCAAACCGCCGCCGGCATCTCGAATCCCTGCAATTGCGCAATGGCCTCACGAACTCCGTTGACTCCCGACCAAGGGTCCTGGTCAAGATGGTGGTGGCGTGCCAAGAATCGGAGATAGTCGGGGGGCTCGACAGGCTGAATTCGGCGCCGTAATCCGTCCAAGGTCAAGCGATGGATGCGCGCGAGCAATCGGCGCTCGCACCACTGCGTGTCAGCGGTTTGCGCACAAAACTGTCCGCGCAAGACGTGGCCCTGTCCTTCGACGGCTTCCAGCGCGGACGCGACATAGGATTCGGCCAGTCCCAATTCTGTTGCGATTCTTGCTGCCGTGGTAGGGCCCGCATGGATCATGCGACCGCGTACCAATTCGACGACCGCATCGGTGGACTGCCAGACGACATCAAGGTCGGCCGGTAGCTCAACCGGCGGCTCCCAATTCGCTTGGGGAAAGACGGCCCGCACGAGGGGGAGTCGTTCGGCAACGACCCAATACGCCTCGGTTTCGGTCGTATGCCAAAAACGCGTCGCGCGGCCTCGATCGACCAGCTGTTGAAACCAATCCTGCCACTCGGGGACCGCATCGGCGCGGAGCATCGTCAAACTATGCAGCGCATCATGCAATTCGTCGGCATTACGTACCTCGGGCCAAGCTTCTGCTTGGACCTGGGCAATCGCGGCCGGGTCCAATTGTCCCAGTTCGCGAAAATCGCCGGGGGTGAGGGATCGGCGGGTGGTGACGGCCCGGGTGCGCCGTTCTTCCAACGGCGCGTCGTCCAAGAATGCATAGGGATTGGCGTTGAGCAATTCGTGGCTGAAAGGGGATGGCTCGCGTGTGTCCCTCGCAACGAGGGTGATGTGTCCATCTTGGATGCCCTGCAGGACTTCGAGCCAACGCCGAACGTCCATGGCCTCCTGCAAACAGTCATGCATCGTCTGTCGCACCAACGGGTGGTCGGGGACCTGTACGTCGCCGTGGTGATTTTCCAAGCACCCGACGGTCTCTGGAAACGTCGCCGCCAACAGATCTTCCGAGCGAAATCGTTGCAAATACGGGGGAACCTTCTTGCCGTTGCGTTGACGTAGCACGGCCAAGGCCCGCGTCACATTCCAACGCCATCGCACCTGGAACATGGGGACCGCCAGAACCGCTTGCTCAAGCAGGTACTGGCCATTGTGCGGTGCTAGCATCTTGAAAAGATTCTCGATCGGCACGCTGTGTTGGGGTCCCAGTGAGAGCAGAATGCCGTTGTCGGTCGCGGCGGCTTGTAGTTCGAAATCAAAGCTGCGACAAAACCGTTTGCGAAAGGCCAGCCCCCACGCGCGATTGATGCGGGTGCCAAAAAGCGAGTGGATCACCAATTGCATGCCACCCGATTCGTCAAAAAATCGTTCAAATACAATCTGTCCATGCGTTGGAACCAGACCGATGGCGGCCACCTGTGCTGCCACATACCGAACCGACTGATCGGCAGCCATAGCGTTGACACCGCATTCGTGCTGCAACCAGGTGGCCGGGTCGGCGAGCTGCGGAACGGCAATGTCGTGAGACCTTGAGTCCGTCGGACCGTGGATGGCTGGATCACAATCGGCCGATACCGTGCGGCAGCGTTCCGCGATATCGTGACGGAGTTGCGAGATCTCGCGGGAAAGTTCGATGGTTCGTCCAGGGGCTTCGCCGAGCCAAAATGGGATGCTGGGGGGAGCCCCGTGCGCGTCCGTGACGACCACCTCTCCTCCCCGCACGAAGGCGATCCGCCAGGACGTGTTTCCCAAAAGAAAGATGTCCCCGGCGGAACTTTCGATGGCAAAATCTTCGTCAACGGTGCCGACAAAGGTGCGATCTTCTGCCGTGACGACGCGATATTCGGCGTTTTCCGGAATCGCGCCGCCGGAAGTGATCGCCGCGATACGTGCCCCCTTGCGGGCGCGCAGCCGACGATGGATGCGGTCGCGATGCAGGTACGCGCCGCTACGGTTGCCCGGTACCAAGCCGTCGCTCACCATGCTTACGATCTGATCGAATACCTCAGGCGTGAGGTCGCGGTAGGGCCACGCGCGGCGAGCGAGAGCCAGCAGGCCTTCCTCGTCCCACTCCTCGCAGGCGACGGAGGCCACGATCTGTTGCGCCAAGATATCCAAGGGGGCCTCAGGGATTTCAATCGTGTCCAGAGAGTGCCGTCGAATCGCTCGTACCAACGCCATGCACTCCAGTAGCTCGTCGCGCGTCAGCGGGAATAATCGCCCCTTGGGGATCGCCTGAAGGGCGTGTCCGGATCGTCCGATGCGCTGCAGGCAGTTGGCGATGGAGCGGGGCGAACCGATCTGGCACACCAGGTCGAGGTAGCCGATATCGATGCCCATTTCCAAGGAGGCCGTGGCCACGATGGCCTTCAATTCACCAGCTTTCAAACGCTGTTCGGCTGCGTGCCGTATGGCGCGCGACATACTGCCATGATGTCCTGCGACTGCCGTTTCACCCAATCGCTCGCGCAGCCGCTGGGCCACGCGTTCGGCCATGCGGCGTGTGTTCACAAACACCAGCGTGCTGCGGTGGCTGTTGATTAGTTCCACCAGCCGCTCATAGATCTCCTCCCATTGCTCCTGCGAACAAACGGCGGCCAGCTCGCTATCGGGGACCTCGACCCGAACGTCCAACTCGCGAATGTGCCCCACGTCGACAATTTGACATGCCGTTTCTTGGCTCGCGTGAGCGATCGGACCGCCGGTCTCGGCTGCGTCGAGGGGCAGGGGGACCGCAGCCGTCGCTGCGGCGGTCCATGCGGTATCCCAGAGTGACCGTTGTACGGTTCGTGGCTGTTGTTGGATAGGCGGAGGACCTGTCTTGGCATCCCGGCCAAAATCGGGCTCATTGCCGCCACAGCCAATCAAGAAACGAGCCATCTGTTCCATGGGTCGTTGGGTCGCCGACAAGCCGATACGTACCAAACGGCGCTGGCAGAGCCAATTCAATCGCTCCAAAGTCAGGCTTAGATGAGAACCCCGCTTGTCGCGGGCCAAAGCGTGAATTTCGTCGACGATCACGGTTTGGGTAGTCCGCAAAATGGTGCGCCCGCGTTCTGAGGTCAGCAAAAGATAGAGGGACTCGGGTGTGGTTACCAACAAGTGGGGCGGACGGCGCAGCATGGCCTGTCGCTCCGATGCTGGAGTATCCCCCGTGCGCACGGCGACTTGTACGGGGGATGATGCCAGGCCGTGGGCCTGAAACAAGGCCCGCAGTTCGTCCAGTGGCAGCTGCAGATTGCGCTCGATGTCGTTGCTGAGTGCCTTCAGCGGGGAAACATAGACGGTTTGCACGCCGTCCGTGAGTGTCCCGGCAATGGCTCGACGAAATAGCCGGTCGAGGCAAACCATAAAGGCTGCCAGAGTCTTGCCGGAACCGGTCGGCGCGGCAATCAACGTATGCCGTCCCGCAGCGATATGGGGCCAGCCTTGCGTTTGAGCCTCCGTCGGTTTCCCGAACCGTTGCTCAAACCATTGCCAAACCAGCGGGTGAAACAGCTGTTGCGGCATGTCATTCCAATACCGCGATTCGTCCGTGACTACGACTCGCGACCCGCAAATCGCACATCAGGCTAGGCCAAAAGTCGGGTTACACTATCCACCAATCGATCCATGGCAAACGGCTTACGGATGTAGTCATCGACTCCCAACATTTCCGCATACGCCTTGTGTCGGCTCCCCTCATTCGCCGTGATCATGATGATACGGACAGGAACGGGCCGCGTGCGCCGCAGTTTCTCCAATACTAAGAAGCCGCTGCGCTTGGGCATCATCATGTCCAGGATCACCAAGTCCGGGTCCTCACGTTCTGCCAACGCGAGCCCTTGATTGCCGTCACGGGCAATCAGCACCTCGAAACCTTTGGTTTCTAAGGTCAGCCGCAGCGAATCGATGATTTCCGCATCATCGTCGACGATCAAGATGCGTTTTCTTTTGTCGGCTGGACGTGAACCAGTATCGTCCTTGGCACCTACTTGAACCATGAAGCCCCCTTCGTGTTGCCCTTCCCCCCCTCAGCGACGTGTCGCAGCCCGATCCCGTTGTCCCGGACCGACCGCGAGCCTCCAGTTTCCCAGCGCATCGAAGCGGCGGCAAGAGGGTCGCCGACGCGGAGTCTGTTTTGGCTGAAAAATTCAACAAGTCACGAGGTCGGCGTTGCCTACGCGGCCTGTCGGGACGAACCGGCATCTTCAGAGTTCGGCGTGGACCCGTTTTCTAGGCCCCTTGCCTGTCCGGCGGTGCTCGGTTGCCGACGGAGCCGGGGGACGTCGTCTCCGTCGCCTCCCGCTTGCTGGGACGAAAATTGGCAGGTTGCGATGGCCAAGCGCGTGCCGAGGATCTGGCTGGCCACCCAACACCCCAACGCAGCACCGAATATGGTGTCGCTGAAGAAATGGGCCCACACCAAAATGCGCTGTAGGGCCACCATCACGGTTAGCAGCGCAAAGCCATACCGGCCGCGTGGATAGAACCAGGCCAGCGCGGTGGCCAGTGCCGCAGCGCTCGCCGTGTGGCCCGACGGAAACGAATGATAGCGTCGATTGAAGACAAACTGTGGCTGTGGCGAAAGGAGCCACTTTTGGGGCCCATAGAAGGTATCTAACGTGGCATGGCAAACGGTGCGGGCTTCGCGTGGGCGCAATCGAAACGCGGTCGGTTTAATCACGTTGCAGGCAATTCCCGCTGCGACCGCACATACCACCAACCACGCCACACGCGGACGATGGGATCGGTCCACAAGATAGATCACGCAGCCAATCAGGACGACTCCGAGTCCCTGCCCGAAGGCCTCGATGGTTGGAAAGAGAGCCCGGCAGACCAACGGATACGACTGGAAGATCTTGATCCGATAGACCAAGAAGTCCCCAGCGAATGCTAGCAGGCCAAGTCCACACAGGATCAGCGTGGCACGCCATCCCCAGGCCCTTATCGCGTGACCCTCGGTGCGCGACACGACCGATGGACGCGTGGCACTCGCCACGGTCGATGGAACCGAGTCGGGCTCGCTCTCTTGAAAGTTCGCAGCCACGCGCGGATCGTACTCGAATTGACAGTGCTAACCAACAGCATTTCCGGGGGGCCATATCGGTCTTTTCCAGGCCAACGGCCCATCCCTTTGCATAGCCCAGGCAGAATGCCTGGGAAATCGTCGCATTTTGATCATCAGGGCCAAGGGCCCGACCGTTTGTAGATCACCTTACCCAGTCCGATGGAGTGGGCTATGCAAACAGCGGGGCTTTGCCCCTTGGAGCCAATATTGGTGCGTTGTTGACCGTTCATCGCAGAGGACATGCCGTCCGTGGCAGCCAGGAGATATTGCACCCAGGACATTTGGCACCCGGCAAGATTTTGATTTTGTCACCGCAGCATCGCATCAAGCGTTGTGTGCTGCCATGGTACAGGCAAATTGAAATCGGGCCACTTGCCCCTCTTGGCAGGTCAACTTGGCGGTTAGATAAAACGCATCGGCCATCCGCTCATCCAGGGTGACGGCCATGTCCACGGTATCACCAGGCCGAATCATGCGCTTGAATTTCACGTCATTCAATCGCGTGGCTACGGGAACGGCGTTTTTCACGTCGGTCAGGTGCCGCGATAGTAGAATCGCTCCGGCCTGCATGGCCGCCTCGCACAGAATGACCCCCGGCACGATGGGATAGTCCGGATAATGTCCCTGAAAAAACCATTCGTCTGGTTGGAACGTTTTCTGGCAGACAATTTGGTTGTCCTGCTGCGAGAGGATGGAGTCCACCAACAGCATGGGGGGCCGGTGTGGTATCGCGGCGTAGATCTCGTCACGGGACATGTTGCAAAGTGGCTTTCTAGCGGCGGGGCGGGAAGGGAAAAGTCGGAAAGGACAAAAGGGATCGAATCGGGCGAGGCAACACAGGGAGGAACGTTAAGCAGGGGCCGATCCGACGCTCGATGGGGTGCGGGAGCTGGCCATTAACAAGGAATCCACGTCATTGGCCACGATAACACCATAGTTCATGGCCCCCAGCCAGCCGGACATGATGATGCCCACGCTGCCGGCGTGGTACAGCCCACGCACCTGATTGGGCAGTTCTCGGCTGACCTTCAGCCCTTCGAACTTGGTGCCAAAACTGGACCCCAAGTGATGCCGCGTGTAATGCTCGAAGGTGCGAGGCGTCGAGGCCTCGACGTGGTCGAGCTTCTCGCCAATGCCGGGTACGTATTTTTCAAGCGCGATCAATGTCGTACGAATCAGGTCTTGCTTGGCGTCCTCATACTCCGATTCACTCAGACTGGCCCAATCTTCATAGCGGGCGTTGGTGCTGGAGACAATCAGACAGCGGGGACGCCCTTCCGGCCGCGTTCGTGGGTAATAAAACGAGAAGGTGCGACTGGTAATATCACGGCTCAACAAGAGGTCTGTGCGGAAAGCGGGGGCCGTGGAGCTGAACAAGAGGTCCCCGGTTGTTTCCTCAACACGCGCATCCGGCAGGAGGGCCATATACACCTGAGTGCTGGAATTGTTCAGACGGACGGCTTGGGTTTCCTGCACGAATTGCGGGTCGAGGTTTTGGTCCCCCACCAGTTGCAGGACGGTCGACTTCAAATTAGCGTTGGAGACAACCGACCGGGCTCGAATGTGGCGGCCGTTGACCGTCACTCCGTTCACACGCCCGTGTTCCACATGAATGCGTTGCACATCGCAGTGAATCCGGACATCCGCTCCATTACGCAATAGTTCCTCGTGCATTAGGGTGACAAGCCGGTCGGTACCCCCCTCGAACGTGTACACGCCTTTGGCCATGAAATTTGAGAAGACGATTCCGTAGGCAATCGCCGGATCCTCCAGTGTGGAACCATTGGCATACGTGATGGGTTCCATCAGTAGCCGCACCACATCGTCGCGGCCTGGGAAGAAGCGGGCGAACAGTTCTCCAGTGGTGAGGGACTGGTCATCGTAAAAATTCATGCCTCGCACGGTTTCAAAAAAATTACGTACCGTGGCTTGTGGAACCTGAAATTGATCCACTAGTAACCGCACGAAGTCTTCGCGGTCGTAGGTGGTTGTCAGCGAGAACATGGGATTGTCAAACCGCACGCGGCGCAGGGGCACAATGGCCTTGGCGATTTCTGGTGTCCAATACCGCCGGCAACTCTTCACCATGCCATGGGGGAATCCATGCAGCGAGACATCGAAGATGTGTCCCCCGGGACGCCGAAACCAAGTCGCCAAACCGCCGAGTTTATAGTGCTGCTCCAATAGCAGTACGGAGCGACCCTGCCGCGCGAGCACGTTGGCCGCAGTCAGGCCTGCTAAGCCGCTGCCCACGACGATGACATCGTAGGCATCGCGAGCGCCTTTGAGAAAATCCTTCGGCATGGGTGGACACCGGTGCCTGGGGCACGGCTAGGAGGGGACTCGCTCAACCTCGCGCAGCCGCGGCTCCAAATAGCGAACGGTGCTTTCCATGCTCACCAATTGGGGGTAATCCTCTTCGGGGATCTGTACCCGATAGCGTTTGCGCAACTCCATCACGATGTCCAGAAAGTCCATGCTGTCCATTTCCAACTGTTCGCGGAACGGCGACGCGTCCTGGAGATCTCCCAAGTCTTCATCGGGAGCAATGTCTGCCAGAATTTCCAACACGACTTCTCGAATATCAGCAGGTGTCATACCCCCAGATCTCCCCTTCTCGATGGATTCCTCAAAAAGTCCGTTTGTTTTTCAAGTTGCCCGCATTCGTCCGGCGGCGGATCCCATGAGTTAGACACGCCCAATGATCACTACCGAATTGATTCCCAACATGCCGAACGAATTATTCAGGATGTATTGAACGGGGCCCACTTCACGGGGCTCGTTCAAGACCAACCCGGGCAACTCACACTCAGGGTCCAATTCTTCCACATTGATGGTCGCATGTGCAACGCCATCCTGAAAAGATCCCAGATTACCAGCCAATTCCAGGGCCCCGGCAGCACCCATCGCATGACCGATAAGACTTTTGGTATTGTTCATGGCAATCCGAGGGGCTCCGGAAAAAACCCGCCGCAGGGCATCACATTCCTGAATATCGCCAGTCGTCGTGCCGGTGGCGTGGGTGCTCACGACCCCAATCTGGTCGGCATGCAGGCCTGCGCGTCGCAGGGCCAATTCCACGCATTCGGCCTGCCGATCCGGGTTGGGCAGGACAAAGTCGGTGGCGTCCGTGTTGATGGCGTATCCGGCCAATTCACCCAAGATTTCGGCGCCGCGGGCCTTGGCGTCCGACAGACGCTCCATGACATACAGGCAGCCACCCTCGGCCACGACAATTCCGTTGCGGCGTGTATCGAAGGGGCGTGAGGCCCGAGTCGGATCCTCATGCTCGGCCAAGGCGCCTTGGCTCTTGAAACTGGCAAATATCCCAAAGGTGTGGATACTCTCGGAGACCCCGCCGGCAAGCGCGACATCGCAGTCGCCCAGTCGCAGCATCTGAGCCCCTTGGATGATCCCAGCGTTCCCCGCCGCGCAGGCAGCGCCTATCGTATAATGCGGACCCGTAATGCCTAAATTCAGCGCGATCTCACCGGCCGGATTGTTGGCGACGGTGCGCGGATTGTGATGATGCGACCAAAACGACGTGTCATAATCGTAACCGCGCAGCTGAAAAACCTCGTTTTCAGTCTCCACGTTGCCGTGCTCGGTTACACCGACATAGACGCCGATGCGAGACCGATCGATATTCTCCCAATCCAAACCGGCATGCCGAATAGCCTCTTGGGCCACATAAACGCCGATCGATCCGGCCCGCGTCCCCCGCCGAACGTCTTTGCGAGTTTGGTACCGCAGGGCGTCGAATTGGCATACCCCGGCAAGTGTCTTACCAAAGTAGCGAATCTCATAGGGCTGCACGCCACTCTTGCCCGCCAACAAATGCGCGCGAAACTCGTCGAGCGTATTGCCATTGGGTGCGGTCAAACCGACCCCCGTCAAAACAATTCGCTCGGTGTCTGGACGCAAGTGAGCCAAACCTGGCGCAATCATCAAGACTCCTTCTGCAGCGATGGAACACACTGCAGCGATTGAACCTGGGCGCAATCCAGACTCCCCGTATCCCGGGTGTCCAGCAGCCTCCGCCACCCTCCACTACCACGTCCAAGCTATCCTGTTCTCGCTTCGCTGACAAGCGGGCCGTGCCGAATCACTACCACGGCGTGCCACTTCGGGCCCGAATCGCCGCTGGCCCTACCAACGCCACAGGGCGACCAGCGGAAGCCCCGCCATACGGGCAATTTCCCCACTAGGCCGGGGCGATTTCACGGTGCCATCTTGGTTCGTTCGCTGGCCAGTCGCCTCATCCCTTCGGCCAGGGATATCGTCGGCTCGTACCCAAAGTCCGTGCGAGCTGGTGTGAGGTCGAAATAGTGCGAGGTCGACAACTGGGCTGCCAGAAAGCGAGTCATGGGCGGCTCGCCGGATCGTCGCAGCACCCGGTAGATCCCTTCGAGGACGGTCCCGGCAGACCAGGCAATTCGGGCTGAGACATGACGTCGAACAGGAGGCAGGCCGGCCAGGGCCAGCAGCTGGTCGATCCACTCCCAACAATTGACCGGTTCGCCTTGCGAAATAAAGTAGGCTCGGCCCCCCACGCGTGCTCCCGGTTGCAAGGCATCGCACGCCAGCACATGGGCGGATGCTGCATTGTCGACGTAAATCGTGTCGATCTGATTGCGTCCGTCGCCCACCCGCTTAAGCTTCCCGCGACGCGCCCGATCCATTAAACGGGGAATCAAGTGCTGATCGCCAGGGCCCCAGATCAAATGAGGCCGCAGGGCGCAGGTCAACAGGCGCGACGGGTCGTGGTGTGCCAATACCCATTGCTCGGCAAGTGCCTTGCTGTGTGGGTAGTGGCATAACCACCGCCGCGCGTATCCCGCGTCTTGGCCTACATTTACCTGATCCACGCCGTCAAATGTCACGCTGGGACTGCTCGTGTAAACCAAACGTGAAACCCCATGGGCGTGACAGCCGGCCACAACGTGCTGCGTCCCCAATACGTTGGGGGCATAAAAATGGGCCCAGGAACCCCAGATGCCGGCCACACCTCCCACGTGATAAACCACGTTCCTGTCTCGGCAGGCGGCCATGACGGCGTCCCGGTCACGCAGGTCGCCGCGCACCAGCTCCACACCCAGACGGGACAATTGAGGATAGTCGCCGCGGCCGAAGCCGCGCACCTCGTCCCCCCGTTCCAGGAGCTGACGTGCCAGCACCTGCCCTAAGAAGCCTCCGACTCCGGTAACCAAGGCACGCATTCGCCTACTCCTACGCTGTTGATGGACTTTCGTTCGCTGCGACTATGGCCATTTTTTTTGACCATTCGCGGCGCGAGGTCCACCCATGCGCCGCGACAATTGGCCCTCAGCCCAAAGGGCCAATGCTTCGCGGGCAATCTTGGCGTTATGCCGGACATCCACGGGCAACTCAGTTCGTAGAAAAATGTGATTCGCAGCAATGGTGCGGGTTAGCGAGTGGGACTGGGCACGCTGGAATAGTTCGGCCAATAGTTGTTGGCGGTCGGCCCGCGAACGTGGCGCCTGTGGTTTCCACGTTTGGCAGATCATGACGGGCACCTGCGATCCCACCGGACCGACGCCCACCAGCGCGGAGCGAAAAATGCGAGCGTGTTGATTGAGAATGGCTTCACAACAGATCGGATACATCGTGCCGTGTGCGGCGTGGACGCAATGGGTCATGCGGCCGCAAAACCAAAAACGGTTGTGTTCATCCAAATAACCGACATCCCCCATGCGATGCCATACCCGCCCCTGGTCGGCAATCTTAGCGAGCGAGTTGGCCTCGATGCGGGTCACGTACGCATCGGTGACCACGGGTCCGGTGACTATTAATTCGCCGATCTGGCCGTTAGGGAGTTCTTCCACGTTGGCCAGATCGGGGAGTGGGCCGCGATGGGCGCGGATGATCTTCCATTCGATTCCTGGAAATCGCCGCCCCACGCAGGTACCGGCCCCCGTCGCCGACTTGGCAGCCGTTTCCCCCAGGACCTCGCGGGCTTCGATGGTTGCCACCGGTAAGGCTTCGGTAGCACCGTACGGAGTATGCATTTGGCCGCCCTCGGCAATCGCCCCCACCATGTTGCGCAGGACGATTGGCGCTACCGGTGCACCCGAGGATAAAACGCGCTGCAAAGATGGCATGCGCCGCTGGTGTTGCTGGCAGTACTGCCCCACCACATTCCAGACGGCTGGTGATCCAAACGCCTGGGTGATCTGCCAATCTTCGACCGCGCGCAGGATATTGCGAGGATCCACCCGCGCGGGGCGTGTCGCGTCCATGTAAGGGATGACGGTGGTCACCCCCATTGCCGCATTGAACAAGGCGAATAGTGGGAAACACGACAGATCGCAGCCGCCGGGCTCAATGCGATACTGGGACTGAATCTCGTCCACCTGACGGTCGAAATTACCGTGTCGATACAGGACTCCCTTGGGTGGCCCCGTGCTCCCAGATGTAAAAATGATGGCAGCGGGATCATCGGCAGCCGTTGTCGGTAGTGTGATGTGCGGATCGGATTGAAGCCGCAATCGGTCCTGGCTCATGCCGGCAAATCCGGGCCAAGGGTGTCCCACGGTCACGTTCCAGCGGGCCTCGGGAAATCGCTTGCCCAACAGCCAGCGTACGGTCTGGGCCAGGGGAATGGTGATGAATCCGTGTGGTTGCGCGGCTTCGAGGCAGGCCACAAGATGTCGACGCCCCATGCCCGGATCGATCAAGACGATGACCGCGCCGGCTTTGAACAGGGCGAATGTCCAAGTGACAAACTCCAAACCGGGTTTGACCATCAGCACGAGGCGGGCACCTGGGGGCATACCCCAACGCAATAGGCCGCGCGCCAAGCAGCAGCTGGACGCATCCAAATCGCGAAAATTGAGGGTGCGATAGGTTGCGCGACCCCAGCTTGGGCGCCGGGCGGCAACTACGGCCCATTGCTCGGGTCTGGACCGCGCCATCTGAGACAGACGCCAGGCAACGTTCAAGGGCGGAGTGGTGTCAGGCGACGGGGCCGGGTGTTGGAACGGAAAGGCCGGATCGATCATAGGCGCGTCGCGTGCCTGCGTGGGTTAGGGGGGGGCAAAATATCTGCCGGTATGAGCAATCGGCCCGCCGCCATATCTTCCAGCAGTGTCCATACCATCGCGGCCACGTCCACGCTCAAGCACTGCGACAGGGCTCGCCAACCCGGAACGGCGTTGACTTCTAAGGCGTGTAGATGACCGTCTCGGCCGGGCAACAGGTCCACGCCCGCTAACGGGGCCCCAACAACCTGGGCGCATTGCAAGGCCAACCGTCTCAGGTCGTCGGTGACTCGCTCCGGCTGGGCGGTAGCGCCGCGGCTGACGTTCGTACGCCAGTCACCGGGATTCGACCGGCGAATGCCCAATACGTGCTGACCAACGACCAGCAGTCGTAGATCGTATCCCTCGTGCGGTATGAACTGTTGTAAGTAAAGGGTTGCTCCCAGCGAGACCAGCAACTGGAAGACGCGTCGTGCCGTTCCTTCATCGTTCAAGCGGGTAATGCCCTTACCCTCGCCGCCGAAGACCGGTTTGAGCACCACATCGCCCCCCAGCAGTTGAAAGGCCTGGACGGCATCGTCCGCATGTTGGCAAAGCATCGTGCGTGGCGTGCGGATGCCAGCCTTTTGCAAACGACACGACGTGAGATATTTGTCCACAGCCACTTCGATCGCCCGCGGTGGGTTGACCACAGCTACCCCGGCATCGACCAATGCGCCCAGCGCATCCATGCGAAAGACCACCTGCTCGAGCGACCCGGCGGGCATGGTACGCACCAACACGGCGTCCATGTCGTTTAATACGACATCGCGTGATGCGACGCGGATGCCAGTGGACTCTACCGATGCCGATAGCCGACTAAACGGTACGACCACGACCTGTTGCGCGCTGTTGCCGGCACGCGCCAAATCGTGAACGTACCAACTGTCCGGGGCGCCCAGGATCGCCAACTTCATAGGCCACCGAACGATTGGCGAATGACGTCGGGACAGGGCTGACCTGCTGCGAAAGTATGTCCCGACTGCAAATTATGCAGGACCACGCGCGCGGGGCTGAACAGATGCGGATCCATGCGATAAAAATCTCGACCGCAGCGTGCGAATAGTTCACCAAAGGGGGCACCGAAGTCATTGGATGCACAACTGGGAATGCGGTTGATGAGGTCCTCCAGCCGCGCGTCCTCAGAGCGAACCCACAGGTTGACGGTTGCCCCATATAACACGGCATCGTTGGTGCGTCCCAGAGCCGTGAGATCGTCGCGGGCTACGGGGGGTAGGGGAGCAACTCCGAATCCGCTGATCACTTGCCTCAAATCAAAATGCAACTCATGCAGCTTGTGCAACGCGGTCTCCACGGATCGGGCGACCACTTGAACGCCACCGGCCTGACTGGCGGTGCGAGCCACGAGCAACGTCAGTGCGTCGATCGGCACACGGCAGGCGTCTGCGATCTGTTGACAAACGCTGGCGGGGGGCAAGGACCCGGCCTCCAACACGCCGACCGCGACGTCGGGGTTCTCGCGATATCCGATGTCATCAAACAGAGACTCTCGCCCCGCTGCCGCACGCATCGGCCCCGATCCCATGGCGAAAAAGTTCTCGTCGGTGATGCGCCAGCCGGCATATTGGGATGCCATGCAGGCCGCGACCGGGTGGTCGGTGCGCACGATAATCGCCGGCCCTGGCCAGAGCTGGTCGTCTCCTGGAACAATCTCAACCTGCGCCAAGCCCGCTAGGCAGACCTCGGCCAGGAGTCGGCCCGCCTCGAGGCCACCGGCGGCTGAAATCCCCATGTCGAGGCATCGTGTCCCGCCGGATGTCTCGGTCACTTCCATCCGCAATTCGGCCGCTCGTGAAATCAACGACTCACAGCGCTCACGCGCACGGTGATTGAGCGATATCGAAGATGCAGAAGGTCCCGACGTGGTGATCATCATTATTCAGCCGACTTTGTCGGCGCTTGGGCTCAATGGGCCATCGGGCTCTGCTGGACCGGCCAGGCGATTCGTCTT
>SXGT01698500.1_pt1 | contig 16918 bp, 27 predicted proteins | sample 3176221 | NCBI WGS metagenome assembly SXGT01 (sample SAMN11356862, study PRJNA531348) | freshwater metagenome | isolation source: freshwater sample F1-120 | place: China: Fuxian Lake, Yuxi | collected 2017-12-25 | reverse complement strand
TGTTTCTCCTTTCGCTTATTCACTTTGCGACGCTCTTCCTTCTCACGTCTTGTTCTGTGTCGACTCATGCTATACTCCAAACTTGTTCAACACGTCGCGAGTTTTGTCTAAGATCTCATGACGATAGGATGGTTGTTCTTCCACAAACAAGTTGTACAATCCAGACAATACGCTGACTAACTCTCGCTGCTGTTCGTGTAGCGTGTTGATAGTTTTGAATAGAGCTGCTCGTTCCAACAACGCATTCCTGTTGGCATAGGCTTCCATACCGTGTTCTTCAGCGAACATAGCTCACACTCCTCAAAAGTTCGGGCGTTGACGGACACGTTCAAAGGTCTTGCGGATGTCCGTGTCCTGTGAAGAGGTACGCTTGAACGTCGTGCGGCGATGCAAGACCCAGTTCGTACCCAAATAATCTTTAGCTGCCTCAACTCGCAATGCGATATCTTGTTGGCGAGCGTCCTTGGTCATGAGGTTGTTGATGTCAGTCATCTTGTTACTCCTTATTTGCAGGTTATCGGTACTGGGCGGCTACCCAGTACCCCTATAATACACAAAAGAACAGGCTACAGCAAGCCCTAAAACGCCGTAGGGGCCTCTATTTGCGTGGTTTTTGGCCTGCCCCGGCTACAATACTCGTCAGTCACGACACAGTATTTCTGGCATAGGTAGTTCTCCTTCTCTTCCCACGTGTCCGTCTGAATAGCGACGTTTATCTGATGAATAAGATCATCGAACGGTGCATAGTACTCGTCAATACGATCGCGTGTAAAGGTCTGGGTCAACTTGTCTTTCTTGTTAATCCATTCAAACGTCGCTTCGACCTTTTGCACTTCCTCATCACTACAGAAAGCGAATACTGAGTACAGTTGCATCTGGTCAGTAGGAGACACCTTGCCAGTCTTCCAATCGGCCATCTTCATTGTGTCGTTGACCTTACATTGCCAGTCGACATATCCAATAAGGAAGGGTTTTCCGTCTTCAGTGTGAACAGACAAGTCTTGTTTAAGTTGATACTTGACCTCACATTGTCCTTTCAACTCCTTGTACGGCGCAAGGATCTTGGTGTACTTCATGATGTCAGGATGAGAAACGTCATTCATTAGATATCGTTCGATCTTAGTGTGGACGAACGTTCCAATCTGAGCCGCTGCACCCGGCTTGTCTTCAATCAACTTCTTGAACTTAGTGATCTCGTACATCCGAGGACACGTGCGATATTTGGAGAGGGAAGAGTAGGAATGGGTGATCATTCTTTGATCCCTTTCACAGTCGTGTCACCATTGTAACGACCACGGACCTTGTAGCTCTTTTCCGTAGGCACTTCGCTGTGGCGGAAGAACACAATCTGGCCGATACTGTCACCTGGACGAATCGCAATGGATTGATACTGGAGCATGTTCTTGAACTCAAGGGTCAACACACTACCGTTCCAGCCAGCGTCGCACCAGCCGGCATTCATGTGCTCAAGACCGATACGCGCCATGGACGATTTCAGCTTGTATTCTCCACTGATGTTCGACGGGAGATGGAACACTTGGCGAGACTGGGCCAAACAGAACTGCCCCGGTTTGAGGATCAAGGTTTCGTCATTATAGAGTGTGACTGTACGATTTGTCATCTGCTCACGCTTGCGATAGTCAATCACCCGATTCTTGTCCGGTTCTTCTAGAATGAACGTGTTACCGAGAGTTAGATCAATCGAGGCGCTGTTGATGTATCCGGGTAGGACATCAGTTATTACACCTTGGGCGACCAGTTCACAAAGTTCATTGTACGACAGTAGGCTCATGAGTGTCTCCAGTTAATCATGACTTGTTTGTGACCGCCAGTAGGGTAGCGGAATAGCGGGGTGAATCCGTAAGGTTCCAACTGTTCAACAGGAATCGGCGCCCATGAATACTTGTCCAGTTCACGAGGCTGACCGTTCTTCTCTGGCGACCGACTGTATTTCCAATTGTTGGACGTGATTATACAGGACCAACCTTCAATCTTCAACAGTTCCGTCAAGAAGTGTTTGATCTCGTCATCTGTCCAGTGCATCATGACGTCCTTGATAAGGATCAGATTGGATGGATTGTCTTTGATGAAGTGCAACGTGTCGTCAATCGTTGTTACAAGATGGACGTTGGTCGCTCCGTTACGCTTGGCCAGATTAAGTGCTGTTTGTGATATGTCACATCCTGTGTATTTGACGTGTTCCCATGACATGTCCCGATACAACTGCCAGTCGCCACACCCCACATCGAGGACAGACTGAACACCCTTTGTGACGATGAATCCCCGAAGAAAGTCTATGTATGATTTACAATAGTCAGGACTTGACCCTGTGCCCGATCCCTTTCCCCAGCGATTCTTCTGGTAGATTTCTTCAAATACGGATTGTTGATTTCTCATACTGGAATTCCTGCAAGTATTTTAAGAATTAAATCCTTGAGTTCCAACTTTCCCCAAGAGGTTTTCATTTCTATTGCAGCTAGGAGCTTGGCTAATTGATCTTGTGTCATTTCGGCAATGCCTTCTTCCATTGGACTCGTACATCAGTTCGCACACCGCCACCCCATGAGGTCTTGGTCTCTTTTTGTACCACGGTCACCACGTCAGGGTGCAAGGCGTGCAGGGCGTGAGCCGCTGCCGCTTGGCGTTCCAGTGTGCGGTAGGTTGACATCCCGCCCGCTGTATTGGACCCGGCTTGGTTCGTTGTAACCTCGTTATTGATGATGTTCGGATATCCTGCTTTGATAAACTGCAAGATTACATCAAAGTCTTCCATCATGTCAATACGGTCAAACCGCGCACCAACCTCAACAAACTTGTCTTTGCGAATACCCCATGCTCGCATCATCCGAGCACACTGCTCCGTAGGTTCTTCTTTACGGTTGTTGCCTTCCCGTGCGCTGATTCCACAGATCGCAGCGTCCGTGGACAGTTTCCACTCCATCCACTGTAACATACGGCGAACATCGTCTGGAGATGAATCAGATAGATACAACTGGTTGTCAACTCGCTTACCGCGACAGGCAAACGCGAGGTCGTCGTCAAACATTAAGATATGTTCGTCTGAATCTGCTCCGTCCATTATCCACTGTCTTGTGTTGCCGATACCCGTCAGTCCTTCTGGCAGGACGACGAGGGATACGAGAGTGCTCTCGTACTTCTTGTACAGATGTTCTTCTTGAGGTTGAACAACAAGGACCACGGGGAAATTCGCATCAGTTATCGCCTTAAGAGTCGGTTGATGATGCGGACGACTTAGTGTTGGTATGTAGATCATTCTTCCACCTCGATTTCCATGTCCTCGGAGGGAACACGTTTCCAAGATGAACTAGACTTTGTGGCGGCATTTCTCCAAGCGAGTTGCTCCCCTATCAACCACGCTTTTAACTTGATCGTCTTGGTTTTTGGCTTATCCCGGATTTCGTATTCGGATGGGTGTGCGTTCCACATCCAAGTAGTTATAGATGAGTCGTACCAATTGCCGCCATACCGAATCTGCTTCGTCGGGTCGTTCGCCGCAGCCTTCAGTTCGGCATAAGGGTCTTTGGGACGGGCGCGGTATGCGTAGTCGTAATGCCACGCGTACCCGTGCCACATCTCGAAATTACTACCCATGACTCTGACCTCAATCTCGTCCCCCGCTGCTTGTGCAGCAGCGAGGTCTTGCAGGGTTTTCAGTTCTCGCCATTCAGTTGTCATTTTGTCTCCTTCGTATCGAGTACAGGCTCCGCTTTCTCCATCTCTTCGATGGCGGCACGGAGGTTGTTAAATGCTTCATCCACCTGACTATTCCAACTAATGTCGTTGTCTGCAAAATACTTAGTGCAGCTAGTTAGTACCTCAAGCGCCTGCTTCATTGCTTCTATGGGTGTCATTCCTGTTCTCCTTTCACTTTGGCGAGTGCGGCGATGGCGATCATGTTGCCGTCGCTGTTTCCGTACTTATCCCCGTTGCCCAACTTGGCCAATTTTTCGAGCGCTGCCGCCAGTGTGTCGCGCTCACGCTCAAGTTCTTTTATTCCGCCAATCACCCATGGAGCCGCTTCGACGTTCGGGCGGATACGGTCGCTCAGTTTCATTTCACTTTCTCCAAGTTACCCCAATTAGGACCGATCTCCATCTCTGCTATGATAGGTACGCGGAAAGGGAGAACTGTTTCCATCAAGTGTTTCACTTCTCGGATAGCGTCCATGGCAATGTCTGTCTTAGGTTTGCTCCAATCCAGCTCGTCATGAACAGTCAACAATGGAGCACCGAGTACGTCGCACACTCCGGATTTCCAAATGTCCACCATGGCCTTCTTCATCAAGTCAGCGGCTGACCCTTGTAGAAGACTGTTGAGTGCTTTGTGGGTTGATTCGTGGTGGAACCGCCGACGACGCCCCAAGATCGTTTTGATGTACCCTCTTGTCTTAGCCACACGAGAGCTCTCGTCCATAATCTTCTTTGCAGCAGGGAATGTCTCCTCATATACCTCCAACACACGGAAAGCAATCTCGTCGTACATATCAGGACTAAACGTCGGATCCATTTTGGTCTGACGATAGGACACAGACCGCTGGAACTTAGGCCGATCTTTCATTGGTCCAAGCGACTCGGCCAATGCGTCAGCATCTTCACGGGACAGGTTGGCACGGAGCATACTTGCAATCTTAACAAACCCTGCGCCATACAGCATCCCGAAGTTAAAGTTCTTGGTCATCTCACGGCTTAACGTACCGCCGAGCAACGCACCGACCGCCGCATGGAAGTCTGTCGACGAGTCTTCGTTGTACGCCGTTACGAGTCGCTCATCTTGTGCATAGTGGGCGAAAAGTCGATATTCAATTTGAGACCAGTCAAGACTAACCCATTCGTCTCCTTCGTCAGGGATGTACAGAGATCGAATAATCTTCTTACTTGCTCCTCGCTTAGGGACTTGTTGAAGGTTGGGATTACTTGAACTTAGACGACCGCTAACTGTTCCAAAGTCGTCACTCTTTAGTTGGTTGAATTGGCAGTGGATACGCCCTTGTCGGTGCATCCCCATAATGGCGTTGCGAGCAAAGGTATCCCGAAGCTTCATGCCCGATCGGATACCACGGACCAACCCACCAACTGGATGGTCTACGTCAGCCAGTGTGTCCTTGGTAAACGACGGCTTGCCTGTCGGTGTCTTGCTGTACTTGATTCCTAGCTTGTCCCAGACCTGAGCAAGTTGCGCGGCCTTATTGACCCCAACAGGGAATCCGGCAATGTCATCCAGAGACGCTTGCTGGTCCAGTATCTGCTGTGTCAGTTCAGTCTCAACACGCTCCACCCGCTGCATGTCGATCTTGACCCCGCGCATTTTCATGGCCAACAGCATCGGGATGAGTTCCGATTCCAGGATGAACACGTCCATCAACTCTTGCTTCTTGATCTCTTCTAGCTGGACGTCAATAATTCGTAGTGGTAACTCCACGTCCATGATCGCGTATTCCTCAACGATCTCAGCCGGAGCACGCCAGATGTTCTTGGCTTGCTTGTCGTGCTTAACTGGACCGCCGAAGTTGTACGCAAGCCATTGGTCCATTGCTTCTTGACTCTTGCCCTCACCAAAGTACTTCTTACCGATGTTGTCCAGTGAGTAACTGAATGCTTTCTCATCCAGCAATGGTTCAGCAATCTGAACGTCGTAGTGGATACCCGATAGCGCCCCGGACACACCGGCGACTGTCAGGTACTCCAGATCATACAGGATATTGGCCCCAACCTTAATTGGTATAGCCGACAACTGCTCGTCCAGCCATGACAGTACCTTGGTTTGATCATAATTAAAGCCCCGCTCGTGGTTTATGGGTAGGTACACACTACGCCCCGGCCCAACGGACACAGCCACGCCCGCAATAAACCCGCCAAATAAGGCTCCGCTGCCCTTACCTTCTTCAATACGTGGGTCAAACGTCTCCAAGTCAATCGCTATTCGTGGAGCACTTCGCCAATCTGGGAAGTTAAACGTTCCAATGGTCACTTGAGATCCTTATACCGTTCAATTATAAAGTCTTTCCTATGGAGTGTGCCGTTAGCCTTACAAACCGCACACACCCCCATTATAGCCGTTTGAATTGTGTTGTACAACGTTGCATTGGTCTTATCGTTGACTAATGCGAACGGACGTTCGACTACGTATCCTTCGTCCTTATATTTGATGACCATCTTCGCCATTTTGAACTCTCTTCTTGGAGAACCCTGATGGATTCCGTTTTGCTGTACAAGTCGGGCAAGTGTACCGAGTGATCTTAGTCACCACTTTGGTCATCAACTCTTGTGGATAGTAGAATCCACAAGACGTGCAGTAGCGTTTCTTGGTGATCGCGACTGACACGTCTGCCCGATAATTTCGGAGTGTGGATAGTTGGGCCATTAGTCTTGATTGGTGTAGTGATGATTAGGTTCTGATGTGTCGATCATACCAGCCAGTTCTTTGATCTGGTCCTCATTGACGACTGCTAGTTCTGCTCGCAACAGTAGTAGATATCGTGACAGGTCATTGATGTCGTCCAGGATACCGTCATTCCCACCGTACCGCTTGAGCGCCGTATGAAGGTCATAGTTGCAGTTCTTCATCTGATTCTCAATGCGGTCAATCTTCCGTACAATGACGAAATAGGCTCCGTTAAGACCACGTTTGATCCAAGAATCACCATATGCCTCCTCTTTCTGTTGGAGCACGGTGATGTCTTCTGCTTGTACTTCTCTAATCATGTCTTCGTTACGCACTGAATACTCCATTCATTTGTTCAATAAGTTGTTCACCACGCTCTGTTAAGAGCTCCTTGTCTTTTAGATACGCCCTGCCGCGCAAGTACAATGGGCGAGCATGACGGTTGCCCAACAGGAACTGATCACGGGCATAGAGACACAGTTCGAGCATATCGGCCTGTTTGAGGAGTTTCTTTTCCTCGTCTGTGACCCATCCTGGATCCAGCCCCATTTCTTCAATCCAACACTTTTCAAGCTCATCCAACCATGTTCCAAGTTCTGGGTGCGCCCATTTGGTGATCGCCGGGATGTCTCCTGTTTCTATCTCGTGTCGATCATGGAACAGTGCCAAGAAAATCAGCTCTTTGGATAACTCACCGTTCGTCAAATACCAAAGGACATCTAACACGCGACAAGTGTGCTCTGCCACGGACTGAGTTCCAATGGTCGGATGCGTGTGATACCGTTTGATCTCACCTGCTTGGAGAAGAGTGTCGAGGATCATTTCATTCCCTTCAAAAATTCACGGATAACTCTAGCCCTCGATCCTGCATAACCTCTCACTTGGCTAAGCTCGCTCAGGTTTGGATTATCTCCGTATGAACGCTGTTCGACTGTTTCTAGTGATGTTGCTGCGTCACTCAGAGTCTTCTCGCATTCCTCAGAATCAAAACTACCGTGAATACACCACTTACACGACGTTCTTGGTTCTTCACAGTAATAACAAGGAGTCATTTCATCCTCCGACGCAGCCAGTCCGTACAAGCGATCCGCCAGTCTTCAGCATCAATATGAGACGCCCAAGCGATGGCGGTGTCCGTACTCCCAGACTTGTGAGTCTGCCATGCTGCCCACATTGGGAGGACAACGTCTATAAAGAACGGCGTGCGAAATTTAGCATACGTCGCATCAATATCGCCATAATGATCATATTGATGAAACATCAACGACAAGTCATGATCAAACTCCGCTGGCGTCGCCTCGTGGAACATTGGATATGCGCCCATGTGATAGTACGGATTGTTGTCGGACAACAGAGGGATGTCTTTACATTTCTTGTACACGTCCTTCTCAGTGTACACATGAAAGCTGTCACTAATCTGAGTGTACGTTCCCATGAAGCATCCTATATTCCCGGCTATGTACTCCTGTAGCATGGAGAACTGGACAACGTTCGCTCCGTACGCGCCCCACAGAACATCAGTACTGCGACAACAGACGGTCATGTGGAGCTTGTTGTCGCGTATCTTGAGGAACACCATGTCGTTACATGGTACGTCCTTAGTCTTGACTGACAAGTCAACGTTCGTGTCGTAAATCTGAAGCACGGCTTGACGGTCGTTAGGATTCTCACGAAGTTTGTCAATCACAATGGAGATCTGGTCATGGAACCCCGGCTCGCCAAAATGGGCGCGCAACCGATAACCATATGGCGCATGGAACGTCACACCGTCATCACTGTACTGCGCCATCTGCTTGTTGAAGTGCGTCAAGAACTTGACATCATTACGCCCATGAATAATCCACAGAGCTTCGAACAGATGGAAGAACGGATTGGCATCACGGGACTCACTGAACAGTACGCGCTCTTCTGGAAACAAGTAAGTCGTGGCAACCGGCTCGGGATACTCCAACACTGGACCATCGCGACTATCACGACTAACACCGTTCTCTTTCAGATGCAACAGAGCAATCGGCAAGGCTTCATTCACATTGCGAACTTCTATTGTCAACACAGAACGCCTCCTACAAGGGTACAGCCTGATTTGAGACCATTCAGTTGGTCAAACGAGCGTACATACGACTGAATAGAGACTGTCGCTCCATCGCGAGGTACTTGAGGAGAACACCCTTTTCGGGACACTCGAATCTTCTTTTTCCTACGAGGTTTATCCATTATTTGACTCCGTTATAAAGACTGCGTGGTTTACCTTCTCCGTTTTGGACACGGAGATACTTGTCTGTCTCACAGAGACAGTTCTGGATGATGTGCATGTCCACTGGCCAAGGACTGTTCTGGATGAACGGATTTGCATGATACTCGGCCAATAATTCTTGAATCTCTTTCGTACACTGACTGTCAGACGGTGTTGCATTCAACTTGCGACCGAAGATCCGATTAAGACCACGGCGAGATCCTGGACCAACCTGCGCCCATGTGAACCTGTCCGTTGGGTTGGGCATCAAGGGGCCGTACATCAAATCACCCGCAAGCTGGAATCCAATAAACCCACCGACCATCGGGAACGTAGTCAGTGCCTTTACAGCACTCTCCAACGTGTTCTCGTTCCGAATATGTTGGAGCAACGGCGACAGGTGCTTGTGCATCTTGTCAAGTGAGTCGCACACCAAGTCAATCTTGTCGTCTTTGAGACCGTTGTTCGTGATGACATACGCCCCGGTGAAGATCTTGTTACCTTGTTCCTTTCGCTGTTTCAGAAACTTCGCTGCGTCCTCTTTAACCCAGAACTTGATCAGTCCAGCTTGTTCCAAGGCAAGATAGGTGTCAGGCCAGTTGAACATACGGAACACCAGACCAGCGAAGAACAACGACTCGTCACTGTGACCCGCGTCCATGTGCTCTTTGATGACCTTCAACAGTTCACGAGACACACGATCGTCTTGACGGAAGACGTTGGTAAACTTGAACTTTTGTAGGATAGGATCGTCTGTCCAAGGTTTAGGAGCACCGGCTTCCTTCTTACAAAAGACAGAGTACCGTTCTTTCATCCAATAAAACAGTGTTTCGCGAGGGGTCATCTTGCCACCTTTGGTTTCGGCATTTGTTCGTGGATAATCTGCTTGGCAAACCACGGTGTAATCTCGCCTTCGGACAGCAGATACTGGATATCTGTCAGCTCAAATCCAAACGATTCCTTGGCTTTGATCCAACTCTCAGCTTCGACTTGCGAGTCTAACGTCGCACCGGGGACCATTTCGTAATGAATAACAGACTCGTTACTGGGTAACGTCTGTAGATAGTAGGTCTTCACAACTTATCTCCTTATATGGCAACAACGCCAGCACACATAATACACTAAAGAATGCTGCCCGGCAAGCCCTTTTTGCGGTACAACACTTTCCCATCTTGAAGTAGTCCAGTTCGTTCACACAGTTTCAGTCGTACTCCTCGTCTGACAACACGATAGGCTTCTTGATCAGTCAAGAAGAACTTGTTCCGCAGTTCAGGTGTCGTAAACAGTTCAGGCATGTGCTCTATGAGACTGATGTCTGTCTGTTTACGAGTGACCGCCATCCTTCCAGGGGCGACGATCTGCTTGAATTGATGAGCGAGAGCAGAGGTCATTTATCACTTCTCCTTGTTGGGTGGCCCACCACGCACGGGTTAAAGGACATTCCCGTGTACTTGACCCCGAAAGTGCGGGCGGGCCATTGATCAAACTCCGCAAATCAACTGATAGGGATAGAACTTGTTGGTCTGAGGTTGGACGATTGTGAGTCGCTGTTTGGTCCGTGTGGCAGCGACGTAGGACACACGGTGCTCGTCCGCTGACGAAGACTGGTATTCCTCAAACGTTCTTGATGACATATCGCTGAGAACAATGACATTGTCTGCTTCTGATCCTTTGACCCCATGAATCGTATTGACCTGTATATTCTCATGATTGGAGAGTTTGTATCCTGAACGTAGGAGCGTTCGGTAATACGTCTTATGTTCCAATGAGATACCTTGGAGGGCGTCCCACCACGGGGCCAGCTTCTGTAACCCGAAGTGTTCTTTAAGTGTTTCGTAACTGAGTTCATCTCTATCCTTTATGTTTGCTATCTTAACCTTGTTACCGCGAGCAAGATATTCTCCTACCCGCAACTGCTCATACACGTCCTTAGTCAGCTTACCGGAGACCATTTCACCCTTCCGAATAAGCTCCCAACCCTTTATCGCGCTAACGTGGGGTGCATGTACGCTACTGTACCCATTACGACCTTTGTATGCAAGCCCTAATGCCCGCAAACGGGCATATAAAGGGGCCAATAAGTACACATTACGCGCCAAAATAAGGGTCGTTTCTTCAGGGTTAAACTTCATCTCCTCAAAGAACGGTACATAGGAAACTGACCCTTCACGATCCTGTGGTTTGAAGTCCTTCTTGACACGAGGAGTGATATGCTTTACGATCTGATTGCTGAATGTCAGTATCCTTTTTGGCAGTCGATAACTCTGCGACAGGATCATCCGCTGACCTTCAAGTTCCAAAAAGGTCTTTGTATCTGCCCCGGACCATTTGTAGATAGATTGGTCGTCGTCACCCGCAATATACATCTTGTGAACACCGCCGAACGCCCTGCGGATAACAGACCACTGTAGAGAAGATAAGTCTTGAGCCTCGTCCACAATAGCCACGTCAATATCCAACGACGCACCTTGGCGAACGTAGATCTCTAGTAGGTCAGTGAAATCCAGTAGTCCTGAGTGATCCTTGTACTTTCTGTATCCTGTAGCAAATCGTTCCAGTTCCTGAAAGGAGATTCCTGGATTAGAATCTTTCCAGTATTCCTGCAATGACCGTTGTTGTACTCGGGCCATATTCTCGTGAAAAAGGAGTTTATCTCCGGGTTCTGATCCAGCGGGCATTCCTGTTTCGGACTCATCAAAAGCTCCTGTGAACCTGTATCCAATCCACTGACCAAACTCGGCCATCGCGACCTTGTCGACTATCTGCTTGCGATCGATTCCAAGGACACTGAAGCAAAGACTGTGGATAGTACGAAAGTAAGGAAGATCGTTATCGGTAAAGTTAAACTTAGAAATCGCGCGATCTTTTGCCTCTGCGACTGCTTTGCGCGTAAACGACACAAAGGACACTCGGTTTGGGTCTGTTCCCTCATTAAGATGCTTCTCCATAATAGATAAGAGCGTGGTGGTCTTACCACACCCCGGCGGACCAAAGATTATGGTTTGATTATCAGAGAGTTTCATTTCGTCAGTCTACTGAGGGCGTAGATATCATCAAAGAACATCCGCTCTTGTTCAGTAAACTTCGCTGAAAGTCCGCCGGGAAGTCCAATCTCGCGCAAAAAGTCTTCCGCACTCACGTGAATTGTTTCGCCTTCAGGTAACTTCCGCCACATTTCCAGCGGCATATTCAACACCTCTCTTCGTATCTCGTACATTTTCAATACTCCTGATATATTCCACAACTGACGCACATGTGACCGTCGGGCGTCAGATAAAAGTACTGATTGCCGCAGGTACATTCACGAACCAGTTGTCCTTCACTCGGAGCAAATTCGAACTTGAAGTGTCCTGTGTGACGCTTGCAAGAAGGACACTCTAGAATAGTCGTACCTGTAGGAGCAACCGCGACCCAACGATGATCACATGCCATACAGAACGCTTCTCCTGTGCCGTGCTGCTCTTTTGGTTCAGGTTTCTTAAAGGCGATGACGGTCATTTCATAAACATCCTGATCATTTGAACTTTTTGATATACCCAACGTACCACTCTGCTTCGCGGTATTTCTGCCGCTCCTGTTCCGTCGAGTCGCGCCCAAACAAGTGTCGCCACGCCTCATCTTCACTCTTGAACGGCCCCCATCCTTTGCGCTGTGCATCACTTTGTAGCCAGTATTCCCGTTCTACACAAGTGTCTTCATCCATCTCAAAACTCCTGCTTAGGCAGACCAGGATGCTTCAATTCCACACCAGATTTACTCTTGTACGGTACGCCCCAGACCTGTGTAGGGAACCCGTTGAGAGACTCGATAATCTGACGACCACCGTTGTTTTCTATTGCCATCCAAATCTTACGCATGTCTGGTTCTCTCATGTTATTGGTGGACAAGTAGCGAATGTAATCCGACGCCTTGAACCACCAGAAGTTATGATCGTCCACAAAAGGACGACCGATTGCCATCTCGTCTTTTGTTGCGGCTGGCGACTGCACCATCAAGAATTGATACACTAAATCTACTGCACGGTCCTTAACACGAACTTCCTTTGGAGCCTGTTTGATGTCTAGATTCTCCAACAGTTCTCGGATCAACTTCTCCCATTCAACAGCAGGGATCTTACCCGGAATACGGTTAGTGATGGCCAAGCAAGCACGACGGAACGACTCTTGGTTCATCAAGTCGGCAGTTTCCAGTTCTATACTGTGACCGTCGACGTCCATAATCCAAATAGGTGGGTCAGAATCTAGTTTCCTGATGTTGTTAATCTGGACGCCAAGGTCCACCACATTGAGTTTAGAGATTCCAAACCGACGTTTACGGCATAACTCTTTATTACAGTGGGAAACGATGGGATGTTGCGAACAAGGATACGTGTAGGTCTTCTTACCGAGGGACCTCGTGATGGCTTGTAACTCTTTCGAATGGAGCGGGGGATCGAGGTACTCTTGGTTGTATTGGTCAAAGTAGTGGTCCCAAAGGTCTTCGTATTTGACTCGTAAATAGACGCCGATGGTAAAGAGAGTGTTGTTTCGCCCACCTTCTGGTATCCCTTGTTTAGCCATGGACTGTAGGCATGGCGGGCCGTCGTCAAATGGGTCGTTAAGGTGGATTGCCGTAAACTGTTCAGAAGTGATTCGACGGTCATATGCTCTTTCTAGAAACTCCGTTATCGTTTGTGGTTTACCGTTATGGACACCGAATCGTGTTGTTCTCTCGGCATCGAAGTATGGCATATTGAGCCAGTTTCCTGTGTCCATCTTACTGGACAACCGCACCTGCTTTGGGTATATCTCACACCCACCATATCCAAGACTGACCGCTATTTCTGTCAACTTAGAGCGTACAATTGAACATTGTACAGGTTCGTTAAAGAAGATGGTTAGATGCGCCCCACCACTTTTTGATCTAAGAATGTTAAATGGAACGCCTGTCTTGATGACTTTTTGTTCAAGGGCGAACAGGTCCAGTGGATAGGTATCAATGTCAATTGCGCCCCACCAACAGATCGCTTCATCTGTGATAGGAATAACACCGATCCCTTTTTGACCCTTGAGATGATATTCCCAAAGGTCTACCATGTAGGGTTTCTGCAAGGTGATCGCCTTACCTTGCATCTTGCCACGCTCATCGGGATGAGACGTGACATACGTTCCGTATGCTCTATCTAGTCCCTTGTACAGCTCAAAGAATAGTGCTGCTAAGTTCTGAATCATAGGACTCACTCTTTATGTGAAAGAATACCCGCCACTTGGGCGGGTATTTTGTAGCCTACACCAACAAGCCCCCTCCGGCAACAGTATTAAAACTCTTCCTTCGCACTGTCGCTCGACATCTTGGCTGCGCCACTCTTCACAGCGTCACGGAAGTCACACGCCGCACGATACTCGCCCATATCCTCAACGAGACTGTGCAACTGGATGTTCCAGCTAAACCAAGAACCCTTGTCGTTGGACTCAGCAACTGTCGTGATCTTGTACTTACGACTGGCCATTGGTGCAGTGACGAAATTCCCATTGGCGTCCTTGATCTTGATACCCTGCATCTTGGACATCCACTGTTTGGAACGCTTCTGTTGCGTAGAGGCCATGAGGATCAACGCCGGTGACAGACTACCGTCCTTACCACAGATCATGACATAGTGGTAACGAGTGTCGACCAACTGAGTCCCTTGCGGCGTAATGTCACGACCCTTGTCGTCCTTGGTTACAGCGACCTTGGACATGTAGTCTGCGTCATGGGATGCAACGAAGCCGCCACCTTGTTCACGCAACTTCCACTCACTGATACGGTGCTGATAGTGGCACGGGATAACGATCAACCCTTCCTCGCCAGAGTACACTTCCTGAGTAACCGAATTGTACAACATACCCTCTTCAGCGCCCTTGATGTACGCACCGTCGGACTTCTTGCACTGAGGACTACCACTCTGGAGCACTTGCAAGAACGGGATGGCAAATGAGGACGAGTCAGCCTCTTCAAAACCACCATTGGCATCGGCCAAGAATTGTTGTTCAAGGGCCGTGGTCGCTACGGCGGTTGTCTGGTTGGATTCTACTACAGCAGTCTTGGTCATTTAGGTTCCTTTACATTGGAAAAGTTCTTAACAGTTGCGCCGAAAATGTCCATTGGGAATTCGACGCCTTGCTCCAGTTGTTCCCGGATATACGCCTTGAGCGTCATCGGATGAACAGCTTGTTTCACATCTGCTTCCAGCCCTTGGGCCTCAAGAATTTGTTTCAATTTATCAGCCTTATCGTCATCTCCTTTTCCAAACTGTAGTGTGAACTGATTCTTTATAAGTGAACTGGCATTATGCGCCCGAAGCCATGTGAACGCCTGTTCCTTAAACTTCTCTGGAATACTAGCGAACACCGCGCTCTTGATGGACACAGTGTATCCGTTAGCCAGTGTAAATGATTCTACACCCGCTTCGGCCATTGCGTCAGGTAGCAATTCAGACTGAACATGACTCAGTTCTTCCTTTAGCTCTTCCAAGGCGACTTCTGCATCGGCGACCTTGCGTTCCAGTTGTAGCTGACGTGTGGCCAATTCAGCGACTTGGGAAATCTCTTTGTCTGTGATCATTGCTCTCTCCCAGACATGTCGACATCCAGTGCATAGTACCGACGTTGACGCTTTTCCCAACGTAACAGTTTAACTCGTCCATTGTTAGCCCGAGCAGCAGACATCGCCGCAATGGCAATGGCCACCGGGTCGCCTGTTGGTACAAGATAGTCGTCGTCACTAAAGTCCTTCAGCTTATCATTTAGCTTACGGACCATAGGAACAGTGTTCAGCGCCGACTGGGTGTGTTGAAGAAGAATCTCTGGTTTACCAAACTCAAGAACCGGAGACAGGTCAAACAGGGGAACAACATCCCCACTGTCGGTGACCCGCACAGGTTCGTAAACTACGAATACTCTAGACATGAACAATATCTCCGTTATGAAGAACAGCGTTTGCGACATCCTCCTTTGACTTAAGGACCAACAACACCTTTTCGTCTACTGAGTCAGGTACAACCAAGTCAACATACGTCACTTTCTTGGTCTGACCAATCCGGTGTACCCGGTCTTCACTCTGTAAACGCTTCTTTAAGTCAAAGTCGTTCGAAAAGTAAATCACTAAGTTGGTGCTGTCATTGCCGAGGAGGTTTAGTCCTACCCCACCACTGGCAGCAGTACCCACAATGTACCGCACTTTACCTTGCTTGTAAAGTTCTAGTGTAGTTTCCCGGTCGGTCGCTGAGACATCGCCGTAATAAGGTCTAGCATCTCCTCCAAGGGCTTCAGTGATCGCGCGAATCTCATCCACGAAACGCGCCCAGATAATCGCCTGACCCTCATGCTCGTCAAGTACTCTTTTGAGTTCTGCAACTTTTGGATTTTCTTCTGCAACAGGATAGAACGCATGAACTTCTCCAGAGTCTTTAGTAACAAATCCTCCAGTGATTTGCTGGAGTCGCATCAACAGTGTCATCTTGTGGAGTACACTGACCTTTGAATCTTCTAGTTCAACCTTAGACTGGAGAGCTAGTGTGTTGTACGCCCGTTTCTGTTCAGGGGACATTTCAACATATCGCGTTTCATATATCTTGTCCGGCAAATCAAGACAATCTTCTTTGGCTTTTATGTACGAGTGAGGAGCGATGACATTTCGCAGACGATCAAGATTCTTGAACTTCGGTCGACCATTGGCGTCCTTCTGTGGAATCTGCGGAAGGAACCGGACACCCTTGCGAGCGATCGCCTGCATCGTTGGAGATGATGCTGGCTCAAGTTCGGCATACTCGTTTTTATAGGACACAAACGATTGTCCAAAGATATCGCGTGACAGGAACAAGAATTGATGGTACAGGTCGAACACACCGTTTGTAATTGACGTACCTGACAAGATCCTACGATACCGCGCCTTGTCCGCAAGTTTGATCGCTGTCTCTGTTCGCTTTGACTTGTTCTTAATATCATGCGACTCGTCTATAACGAGCATCGAATCTGTCGCATTGAGGTAACGATCGAGGAACACTCGTCCTTTAGTGTGCGACAAGGCGTCGACGTTGATACAAAGAATACGAAGATGCGGACCTGGATCCAGTAACCGCTCACATGCTTGTAGGGCTTTAGGATCGGTAGATCTCCATACTGCACCGACATGGTCAACGGAGTCAGGGAGTGATAGTGGAATGTCTTCACGAAGCCACTTTCTGTGTACACCGTTCGGTGCGACAATCACAAGTGAATTGATTCGACCTTTGCTCCAAAGATACGCGGCTGTGTCGACGATGAT
>SXGT01411591.1_pt1 | contig 16921 bp, 14 predicted proteins | sample 3176221 | NCBI WGS metagenome assembly SXGT01 (sample SAMN11356862, study PRJNA531348) | freshwater metagenome | isolation source: freshwater sample F1-120 | place: China: Fuxian Lake, Yuxi | collected 2017-12-25 | reverse complement strand
CAGTATCGACGACCGTATCGATGATTTTCACTACTACACCACGTTCATCAAATTTGGCATTGGTCGTGCTACATACGATGCTGCGCAGGAAATTCGTTCAGGTGATATCAATCGGGACGAAGGCGTTGCGCTTTCAAAGCGATTTGACGGTGAATTCCCGGAACGTTTTGCGGACGAAATCTTCCGCTATCTGAGCATTCCTGCCAAAGAGTTCCCAGAAGCTTCCCGTATGTTCGAACAACCGAACATGGACTACGAGTACTTCATGCACCTAGCGGACACCTTCCGCTCACCGCACTTGTGGAAGTTTGAGGATGGCGAATGGAAACTGCGTCATCAAGTTTGGCATCCCGGGACTTAAAGGATGGCTGGTATTCGATTAATCCCTCGGCTTGACATCAAGGGACCCAACCTCATCAAGGGAATACACCTTGAAGGCTTACGTGTCGTTGGTGATCCGCAGGAGCACGCTCGTCGTTACTACGAGCAGGGCGCTGATGAGCTGATTTATATGGACATTGTTGCCAGCCTGTATGGACGTAACAGTCTGCGAGATATTGTCAGCCGAACTGCCCAAGATGTCTTCATCCCGCTCACGGTGGGTGGTGGGGTTCGTTCTGTTGACGATGTTCGCGAGCTGTTGCGGGCAGGTGCAGATAAGGTCGCTATCAATACCGCTGCGGTCAAACGTCCGGAATTGATTACTGAGGTCTCCAGAGCGTTCGGCTCGCAATGCATGGTGCTATCTATCGAGGCGAAACGGATCGGCAACTCGCGCTGGGAAGTATTTACCGACAACGGCAGAGAGCGAACTGGGCTGGATGTAGTTGCCTGGGCCAAGCAAGCAGTTTCTCTGGGTGCAGGTGAAATACTGCTTACATCAGTAGACCAGGAAGGCACCCGGAAGGGTTTTGATATCGAATTAGTTAGAGCCGTTGCAGACACTTGTTCAATTCCGGTGATAGCCAGCGGAGGAATGGGGTCCGTTGACGATTTAGCCAACGTCTGCCAACACGGTCATGCAGATGCCGTAGCCATCGCAGATGTCCTCCACTATCACCGCATGGAACTCCCGATGATTCGTGAAGACGCACGTCGGCGAGGGATTGAGGTTCGAGTTGTTTAATTTTTTTGTTTTGGAGATTGTCATGAATAAAAAATTTGTTTGCTACGCAGTTGCTGCTTGTCTGCTCAGTATTGGTTTGGTTGGCTGCGATCAGTCGCCCAATGAGAAGTCGGCGACTACCAATTCGGGATCCAAGGTCGTAGAAGTTTCCCGCTCAATTCCTGAGCAAGCCATTGATGCCGCGATGTCATCGCCTGAAACTGCAGCGCGCCTTGCTAAAGGGTCGCCGGAGGCCGTGGCAATTGCTGCCGCCAAGGAGGCTGAAATAATCGCTAACAAGGCAGCCGCAGCACCCGAGTCTTCACTTGTGAAGGTAGCTGCCTACGCAAACCTCGCGGACATCGCCGCCACAGCTGCTCCTCAGTCTCAAGCAGCGAAGAATGCGGCCACTCAAGCCAATCAAGCGAAGGCGAAGGTTGAAAGTATTGTCAAATCAGGTAAAAAATAGGGGTTCGCGGGAGATGCCAACGCAAGTAACAATTGTCGACTATGGGATTGGAAACATCTCTAGCGTGTCACGTGCAATCCAGCACTTCGGTGCAGAAGCGCGACTTACCGACAACGCCGAAGAGATAATGAATGCGACCCGCTTGGTATTGCCCGGGGTCGGTGCGTTTTCAAATGGGATGCAAGGCCTCCGCGAGCGCGGACTAGTTGAACCGTTGCGCGCTTTTGCTGCAAGTGGGCGCCCATTATTGGGCATTTGCCTTGGAATGCAAATGCTTTTGACCATAAGCGAAGAGTTTGGTGAGCACGAAGGGTTGGGTCTCATCCCGGGGCGAGTGCGTCCCGTCGCAGCCAATAATGGCGGTGGTATGCCGCTTAAAGTGCCACATATTGGCTGGAGTGCGCTCTGCATGCCACCCTTGCGACAAACTTGGGACGGCTCAATTCTGGAAGGGATGAGCGTCAGAAGCAGCGTGTACTTCGTTCACTCTTTCACGGCGGTGCCACTCCATGAAGAGCACCGGCTTGCGGACACTATGTACGGGGATTGCCGCATCTCAGCAGCAATCCAAATGGGTAACGTCACCGGTTGTCAGTTTCATCCAGAAAAGAGCGCCGATGTTGGTTTGCATATCATCAAAAACTTCCTTGGATCAACCCGCGTCGATCGCGATGATCCGGTGTATGGGGCGGCTTGAGTGTTACGTAGCCATCTTAATGAGCAAAAAAGATGAGTGAGGGTATTTCACATCATCACAAACAAAAACTGCTCTTTGTCGTCAATGAGGCAGGTGAGTTTGTGGAGTTAAGAAGGGTCGCCTTAGCTGCAAAGTTGCAAGGCTACGAAATCAATTTTTTGTTTGCGCAACCGGGATATATAAATTTACGCCGCGATCGGTTTTTTTGTCGTTCTAATGGTTTTAAGGACTATTTCCCCGGAAAACAATTCACAACACCTTCTCGTGTAAAAGCCTATCAAAAGAAATCAGAAATGCTGCAGGATGGATACCTGCCACATTCCTTTCTGCAAGATCGTACATCGCTTTCGCTTATTGGGCGAATAGCTGCTCTGGTATTGGGGCTTGCCATACTTTCTCCACTAATGTTTCTTGGTCGCCTTGGCCGCCGACGTACCCAACTTAATGCTGGGGATAACGCAAGAAAATCCGGGCCATTTCCATACATAAAGTCGCTAATTTATGCGAAATCAGTACTTGATAACAATCGACCAGATATTGTCATATTCGGGCAAGAGTTTCCTGGATCCCCGAACGCACTTCTGATCAAAATTTGCAATCAGTACGGCACCCCAACATTGATTATTCCTTTTGCAGTTGGGACAACAAGAGAAATGGTAGAAAGCCTAGCCGACAAATCTGATTATGAAGTGAAGAGCAGTCTTCTTAATAGAATGGCTGCATCCTTGTTTCCTCACTGGGTCAATTACTACGCGGGGAAGCGTTTGCTGAGGCTTCCAGGCAAGACAGTCATGCTTTTGGAGGCACTCGGTTTGGCGCCAGAACATCCGTGGCTGCCAAATAATAGCCGTGTGACGCGTATTGCAGTAGAAAGCCCGGAGATGGAGCGCTATTACCGCAGAATGCGCTTCCCAGAAAGTCAGTTACGATTAACCGGATCTGCTTGCGATGATGAGCTGGCGGGAACCAGGCAGTCCGCTCAAGTGCTAAAGCAGAAACAGTGTCGTCGACTCCGCATTGACCCAGAGAAGCCGCTGCTTGTGTGTGCTTGGCCGACAAATCAGTTTGGCTCACGTTTCATCCCATTAGAATTCAACAATTATGAACAACTGTGCAAAGCGTGGGCCAAGGCACTCAGTCTCGTTACTCGCCTAACCGACTTTAATGTAGTTATTCGCCCGCACCCTGTTACGGACCCCGAATTTCTTGTTAGCATTTTGCGACCATATCGATTGCATAACAGAATTACCGACATTGATACGCTGGAACTTGTTCCCGTCTGCGACTTGTTCGTTGCGTGCGTATCGTCCACTCTGCGTTGGGCGATTGCCTGTGGAATTCCTGCAGTTAACTACGACTGCTACGATTATGGATACACCGATTTTGACCCTGCAAAAGGTGTAAGCACCGTTAATAAATATACTGATTTTGAGCTTGTGCTACAACGTTTGACAGAAGATACCAGGGCATATGCAGAGGCGCGTCGCCTGCAAGCGGAAAGCTCTGCCGAGTGGGGTATTCACGATGGTCAATCCATGGAACGGATATTGAAGCTGATTGGCGAGTTAGCCGACCATTCCACCACCTCCATAGGGATCCCAGAGAGCCCTATCAAGCACCAATGAAATTAACAGACAACACGCCGGCGCGCCTTAGGGAAACAGTCGTTCATGGAGGAAATCAAATTGATATTCCGGCACTAATTCGGAGTCTTTGGGAATATCGAATGCTTCTCTGGGTGTTTTGCAAGCGCGATCTGAAAGGACGATACACACAGACGGTACTGGGTTTGGGATGGGTACTGCTTACGCCATTGATCACTGTTGGAGTGTTTGTGATTGTATTCGGTGTAATGGTTAAAGTCCCGACCGATGGCCTGCCCACGATCATGTTCTATCTTGTCGCAGTCATCCCGTGGTACGCCTTCATGAACGTTCTGAATCCATCAGTTCAGATGATTGAAGGTAATTCTGGGCTAATCACCAAAGTCTATTTCCCGCGAATGCTACTCGGTGGTTCTTATGCTGTGGGTGCAGCTGTTGATTTTTTGATTGCCTACACGTTTCTAATAACTCCCTTCGCCATTGCGTATGGAGTATGGACTATTCAGCTCCTGGTGGTCATGCCTATTCTGTTGTTATGTACCCTCATGATTGGTCTTGGCGTTGGCTTGATGCTGGCACCCGTAAACGCCAAATACCGTGACGTCAAACATTTTGTACCTCTGGCACTGCAGTTGTTTTATTACTCCACGCCTGCAATCTACCCGGTCTCAGCTGTTCCTTCATGGGCGAAGCCATGGTATGCGGTGAATCCGTTGTCCTTGGTGATCACCGGTTACCGGGACGCAATGCAAGGTCATTGGCCGTCCATGATCACACTAAGCACGCTATGTGGCATGGCAATCGTCTGTTTTGGAGTTGGCATGGTGGTTTTTCAACGCCTTGATCGACAAGTGGTAGATACGCTATGACTTGGGCAATCAAGATTGAAGACCTGTCGAAACTCTATCGTATTGGCCGAACGAATGTCACGGCAGCAGAGTTAGTGAATGCACGTTTACGTAGAATCGTGAAGACAGTATTGCTCCTGCGAAAGCCATCTGTCGCTCCGCCAATGCCCCTGGCGCATGACGCGCATGTCATTCTTGATGCGAGTCAGACTGAACAAGCCCCAGAAAGCCATTTTTGGGCACTCAAGGATATCAACCTTGAAATCAAGCAAGGTGATCGCGTTGGCATTATTGGGCCAAACGGATGTGGTAAGAGTACGCTTCTAAAAATACTGTCGAGAATTACCGCACCAACCAATGGCCAGTTTCGCTTTCGGGGCAGATTGATCAGCCTCCTTGAAATTGGCACAGGTTTTCATGGTGATCTGACGGGTCGGGAAAACATTTATCTCAATGGCACAATCATGGGAATGAAGCCCATTGAGATTAAACAGCGCCTCGACGAAATTATCGACTTCTCAGAACTTGGCGAAATGATCGATACGCCTGTAAAGCGTTATTCCTCGGGTATGTATGTGCGCCTAGCATTCTCAGTAGCAGCGCATCTGGAATCGGAACTTCTCATTGTTGATGAAGTGCTGGCAGTTGGTGATGCAGCCTTTCAACGTAAGTGCACCGCAAAAATGTTGGAAGTGGCAGGCCAAGGTAGGACGCTGATCTTTGTCAGTCACGACATGGATGCTATCAACCGGATATGCAATCGGGCTGTCCACATGGCGCACGGTAAAATTATCGGTGATAGTGAAATCGGCGGGTTTAGCGGGCAGGCTCATTCTTTGATTGGAGCTACGTCTGTTTCAGATATCACGCGTTCTTATATCCGAGCTGGAATCGATTTAACTCCACAACAAGTATGGGGCTTGGCTGAGGATGCTCCTACCTTTGATGGGAATATCCGTCTTGAGGCGGTTCGGTTGCTGGATGCGAAAGGTTCTGTAAAAAGCAACTTTGACGTCAAGGAGGAAGTCACCATTGAGTTGGAGTTTGTAATTCTCGAAGAGAAAGATCCGATAAACGTTCACCTGCACCTTAAGGATTTGTCAGGACACAATATTCTGGTTTCTATGGACAATCTGAAAGCTTTGGGGGGGGCTCATCGGCAAGCTGGTCGTTACGTTGAACGTTGCACCATTTCTGCGCCGTTATTGAATGTAGGCGACTATCGTATTGATGTCGAGTTCTGGCCAGGACGATTAGTAGATAACCGACTGGTCAAAACAAGTGTCGTCAGTTTCAGCGTGTTCGATGACAATCGCCCTGAGGGGGTTCGTGGCAACTGGCCAAACGAATGGCCGAATAGTCTTACTCGACCGCTCTTACCGTGGCAGGTCGAATTCACACCTTCCCGCCTTAATGTTTGACTTACCTACAATAAATCTTTCAGAGATTGAGCGCTTAGGACGTCATCTGAAAAAGGGAGAGAACTCAGCCTTAATTCTTGTGTCTTTTCCTCACCAGCTTCTACATGCCATCAGCGCTCTCCGATATGATCGTTCGTTGCGGGGCATTCCAGAAGACGAACCAGCCACCATAATTGTTTGGTCGCATCAGGCTGCCCATCATAACTACGGGTCTCCAATAAGAGCGGTATTTCGTCAAGCCCTAGAAAGCTACCCGTGGATCAAGCTTTGGATCCCAACCAAATTTCAACGACTGTATTGCTTATCGCCTTACCAACTTCTGACCGAACGTGCTTCCTGGATACTGAGGCAGCTCAAGTCGGAGACGTATTCCTCCTTCCTCTATTCGCATGATGTAAGCGCTGATCACACTGCGCAGGCAGTCATGCAAGCCATGCCACTGGCACGGTGGATTTGTTATGGAGATCCGCCGGGTTTTCTTTATCCGGCTTGTAGTGCGCTACTCCAAAATAAAAATACGATTAAGCAGCGAATTTGGAAGAGCCGCTTGCGTGGTTTGCGAAATTGGCTTAGTGCTAATCAATCGATTATTGCGGTAGATTTTCGATCCCAGACGGACGGCGCGGACGCATCAGACGTTCATCTTTTACCACGCCACATTATTATGGAAACGCTTGAGCGGTTGAGGTCAGGCTTTCACGATATAGCACCTGCAGAATCATCGCTGTTGAATGAGTGGGCCGCTATTGAATTGCCCCATTTATTACTTCTCAGCAATTTCACTGATAGCTGCATGACCACTCGCCAGAATGAATTGGCACTCTATGTTGATATTTGTAAAAGTCACGTCCCGCTGGGCGGGATGTTATACATCAAACCACATATCGGAACCCGCCAAGAATTTATTTCACAGCTAATTGAAAAACTTGCGGACTATAGACCAATCGTATTCCCAGCCGCAATACAACAACTGCCCGTGGAGTTGTTTTCTGAGTTATTCGCTCGAAGCCATGTGCTTTCCGTGTCCTCGTCATCGGCATTGATTTCCCGTTTATTTAGCAACGAGGTAACACACGTACTAACTGTGGATCGTATTCAGCGATTTTTCAAATCAGACTATGTCCCGTATATGGTCAATGCCAATCGCGCAATTGTCAGAAAAGTCCACAATCACTCGAGCAAGTTTAGGTTGCTTATGTCTGCACATGATACTGGATCGGCTGGACATATTGCGGCATTGGCGACCTGCGCATCTGCTCGGGGCATACTCTGTCAGATAGTGGCCGATGGACCCGCACAAGCTTATCTGTCCGCGCGGGATACGCCGCATATCACCTCAACAGCATGGCTGAACGCTTTGGGTAGCAGCAACGCGACGCAGCGCCATGCGGGTACCGCTGCAGAGGCGGTAAGATATTTCGACCCCAGCATCGTAGTTTGCGGTAGGTCTTCCGTTCATGAACGTGGAGTTGACGAAATCGTTATTTCCGCAGCGCGCGCCTTGCAAATCCCCTGTCTTGTTGTGCAAGACTTCTGGGGAGATGTCTGGCCGGAGTCTTCGCGGCCTGATCATTATTTGGTTATCGATGATCAGGCCGCTCTGCTGACTCGGCAGAAAACGTCTGCGACTGCGCATGTCATTGGTTCACTCAAACATGCCAATTACAGAGAGATCGACTTCTTAAATTTGCGGCAAAAGGGGCGGCAAACGCTCGGATTGGGGCCGGATGCTCTGATTATTGGTTATTTTGGTCAGGATATTCTCCATCTGCAGGGCTACCATCAGGTACTGCGCGACATTGGACATGTCGTGGGGCAGCTAGATCAGGTTTCTCTGTTCTACAAACCCCACCCGCGTGAATCAGAAGAATCCATCTCCCGTACGCTGTCCCTACTACGCGAAGGGGGTGTCCACCCGATCATTGTCGAAAACCTGGAGATCGAAATTCTCATCGCCACGGCAGACGTAGTGCTGTCGTGCTTTTCCACCATAGGACTAGATGCCGCCTACATGATGTGCGCATCCGCCGCCCCCGAAGTCAGCATTATCTGTGCCGACTACCCAGAAGATGTATCTGCCTTCTGGCGGCCTGCGACCGGACTTTCTGCATTTCCGTTGGTCATCGACGGTATTGCACTTCCCGCCAGTGACAGGAATACGTTGGAGGCTGCGATTCAAACTGCGCTGACTGCTGCAGAACGTGGGAGGCAAGCCAATGCGTGCCGCGTGATCTTCGGAAACCCTGATGACCCGATTGAAAAGGCATACAAATTGATCGAAAGAATCGTGAGAACCGATAATTTTAGTGTGGGGGCTTAGCTTTGGCGGAACGAAAACGACTCCTCTGCATAGTCTACGAACCGGGAAACTTTCAGGTCTGGCTCAAGCTTGTTGCTCGTGGACGCGAATCCGGCGAGTTCGATGTAATTTTGTGGTCTCCTTACTGTCTGCCGGATTCGACGCGTTACCAGGCCGAGGCGCTAGCAGCGGGTACCGTGTACGTGGAAGAAGCGTCACCCGCCGGCGGCCTAGCAGATATATTCACGAGGCTGTCGGGCTGGGTTTCGTCGAAACCGATACGACTACCACTTGACTTGCAGGCGAAGGTCGCGGGGCAAGAGTTTCCGCCAGGGCCTGGTAATTTGAGAATCGAGGCTGACTCTCCGGTTGCGGAATTGACGGCCGGCGAGCGTTACGCCATGTGGTGCGAGGTTGATCGCATACGGCGACGCATTGGCATTTGCGAGGATTGGCTGGTTCGGCTGGGTATAGACGCTGTTGTGCTTGCCGAAGACAATGTGGAACGGGATAGCTACGGTTGGATTGCAGGCGCAAAGCGGCGGGGAATCAAAACCGTAGTGTCGAGCTACGGCGCTATCTCTGACAAGGAGGCTGTCAACGCATACAGAAGTAGTGCTTCGCATGCCGTAAGCGCTGCCCAGGCTACGTTAATTCGTCAGCACTTTCCTCAATGGCTGGCAGAAGGAGATGGTTTCGCCATAGCGCGATTGCCTTTTGCCGAAGCCATCGCCCGAGAATTGACTGATACGGCGCCGTTTAACCCCTGGTTGGTCAACACTGGGCATGCCGATGTGATTGCGGTCGAAAGCGCCGCAATGGAACAGGCGTATCTCAAGTTTGGTTTTCAGGATGCAAAACTGAAACCGATTGGCCATCCTTTGCAGGACACCTTGGCGGTCGTAGCCCGAGAGCGGCTAGAGCGCCGCACCGCGCTGTTTGCTCAACATAACCTGTCAGCTAATCGGCCCCTCGCAGTTGTTGCCATGCCCCCCGACCAGCTTGCCAGTCGCTCGGGCGTTTATCGGCAGTACGCAGACGTAATTTCCGCGTTCGCGCGCTTGCCTGGCGAGGTTGCGAAAGTGAATGTGGTCGTGAGCCCCCACCCCAATATATCAGCAGAGGGGCGCGCATTGATTCGGGCGACCGGTGCGGTGCTAGTCGAGACGACCGTGGCAGACTTGTTGCCTCTGGCTGATTTGTACATTTCTTCTGTCTCTTCGACGATCAAATGGGCGCTCGGTTGCGGCATACCCGTCATTGATTTCGACTGTTATGGCTATGGCTACTCCGATTACTTGGACTTGCCGCAGGTCATGAGTGCATCGGACGAAACTGCATTCCGCAGTGCGCTATTACGCTTCGGAAACCATGAGGAGCGTGCGCAACTTGCCACACTTGCCAAATGCGGCGCGGTACATTGGGGGGCGTTCGATGGCATGGCCATTGATCGCTTGGTAGAGCTTCTTTTGGAGACAGGAACAAATGTCACCTAAGACCTTCGAGATACCCGACTTTCAGCAACGACCAGAGACCTATATGGGCGAAAACAGAGCCGAGCCAGAGAAAGATATTTTCTGTTTTCTTAAAAAGATGATGCAGGCAGATGGATTATCACCGAAGCGCTTTCTCGATGTGGGTTGCGCAACCGGAGACTTGCTGGCTTTTCTTAGTCGCAACTATCCGGATGCGGAACTTGTCGGCATTGATATTGACATCAAACTGATCGACGCAGCCAAGCTGCACCCGCAACTATCGAAAGCGCAATTATTGGTTGGAGATGGATTGAAAACGGTAGTCGGCAAGTTCGATGTGGTCACGTCATTTGGCACCTTAGGCATTTTCGATAGCTTCGAACCGCTGCTCGAGAATCTAGTCGCAAATACTGCGCCAGGTGGTCGCGTGTATGTACAGGCGTTGCTAAATCCAGACGATATCGATGTGCGCATTGCGTATCGGGACAATTCGAATGGACTTGACTGGATGCGCGGCTTCAACATTTTCTCTCGCACGCAGGTTGATCGTTGGGCCACCATGCGCGGACTGAAAGCGGATTTTGCCGACTTTCGCATGACTTCCTTCTTACCCAAGCGAGAGTCGCTTCCCCATCGTGCCCACTCCCTCGATCTAGCTGATGGCACGCGCCGGACGACCAATGGACTTTGCCTGCTTTTGCCGGAGACTTTGATGGAAATCCATGTACCCGCCTGATCAGCATGCATCCCAAACGGATCGCAGCACTCCGTGCGTCCTAGTCGGTCCCTATTTGATTGGAGGGTGCCATCCGCCAGTATTCTGGCCAGATATCGATGTCTATTTCCAGGGAGACTTGAATCAGGCATTTCATCTGATCGACAAGATAGCCGAAGCTGGTGGGCAATTCTTGAAAGGTGCGGTGCTGCACAGGGGGAGTCTGTGCCTGAAGGATGCCAGGTCAATTAGCTATTACAACAAGAACACAGAAAAGTTGGTCTCAGAACCAATTGAAAATGTGATTGACCGCCATGTAGTACCGCTAGAGATGCTCCACAGGGTTATGAGCCATGCCCGCGGAACAGGTCTGAGCCTTGTTTTGAGCGTCTACGATAACGAGGGTCTGGCATTCGCAAAGGATGTCGGTGCGTTGGCAATAAAGATTCCTTCGTCGAACATTACCCACAGGTCGCTGATCGAGGTGGTTGCTGAAAGTGCGCTGCCAATGGTGATTGACACTGGTCGAAGTATGTTCTGTGAAATTGAGCGCGCTGTCAGCTGGGCACAAGAAAAAGGTGCAGGTGCGAGGCTCATCATCCAGCATTCACCGCCAGGCCCGCCAGCACACGCAGCCCGATTTCATCTCAGGATGATGCCCCACATGTCCCAGGTCTTCTCCTGTCCAGTGGGACTCTCTGATCATCACAGTGGCCTTGCGATGCTATCCCTTGCCGTAGCGCTTGGTGCCTCCGTAGTTGAGAAGGGCCTGGTGATTGATGATGCCAAAGCGGACATTGATGTTGCCCACGCCCTGCCGGTAAGCCGTTTGCGTGAGGCTTTGGCCATACTTGATGAAAGTTGGTACGCGTTGGGCGAAAGTATCCGTCCTGATGCCGATGTTTCTACGAACCCGGTTGATCGCATGTGCATCATCGCGCATCGGAATATAGCGGAAGGCGACGTAATTACACGCGATGCCATTGATTTTGCGTTCCCTCCGGTCGGGATAGGGGCGGAAGATATTGACCGCCTGTTGGGTGCGACGGCGAAGGTATCGATTCTTCGCGGCGAGCCAATCAAGTGGCTCGATGTCAGGTCAACGGAAAGGGGCGAATTGTCAGATCAGTCAGGAAGTTGCTAATGTCGAAGAATATTTGCACCCGCTCAACTTTGCCTCAATTGATGACCCGCCGCTTCATCATTGCCCTGGTGTTCGTGCTGGCTTGCGGACTGGGAACCTTGATGGGATGGCTATTCTTTGCACCAACTCAGTCTGTTGACCACACTTCCGGCGTTGCGAATATTAGTCAGGAAGATCAATGGAAAATCGATACTTGGTCGTTGATGAAGTTTTATTTCGAACGACACGAGGCTTTTGTTCGCTTCTTTGATACGGGTGAGGTGGGCCCGCTGACTGAAATATATTCAGCGGAGGCTCACAAATTTACCTCCGTAACAGAGGTCAGTCTAGCCAAAATCTGCCCCGCCCAAGTGGATTATTACGCCAACAGCGCCCACATCTTCTGGGCCTCACGAAATCAGTACCTGCGTTCACGATCCTCGGATGGTGGCGAATTTCTTACAATTCTCGCGGGATCCTACGCCGGAGCCAAGGCAGCCCTTCATCGTGGCAAGGCATTCGATGCCGTCATTGACTCCAGAGTCGTCGTGGGCGGAAAGCCCATCAGACTTGATGTGTCTGCCGGCTTGATGTCAAAGCACATGGAACGAAAGGGGGCGGAAAGCCTTACTGATACAAGTAACGGCCATTTCATTGCTTATGGCTATAACACGGGTGATGCAGATGGAGACGGTACGGATGACTTCATCTTGGGCGATGAAATTTACCTTTCGGGCCGGTTGCACAATAAAGAGAATTCCAGTGGATTGGACTTGGGACGCAACAGTGTATTTCTTAAGTCTGGGCGGAACACGGTAATTGCCACATTAACGACTCTCTCAGTCCAACTTTCCTCATTTGATAAGGCGAGCAACGAGCTGGGGGTAATCGAAAAAATCAGCATTGCAAATATCAAAAATCAGATCGACAAGACGGGCCCGTTCTCGTTGTTCCCTCTTCCCGACATAAACCATGATGGACAAGATGATTTTGCAGTCAAACTGAATGATGCCCTTGTGCTATTTCTCAGCCCTTATTCTTCTACTGACAAGCCGCAAACGATTACGCTCACAGGGGTAGAAAAGGGCTTCTTTCTGATTGGCGGTTTTGCTGATTACGACGGAGATGGTGTGATGGATTTTTGGGTAACTCAACCTCAGAGGCTGGGTCCGGGCCAAGACAATAGGTTTGGATGGGCATCGCTTATTTTGTCAAAAGAAATTCAGCGTACGAACACAAACCCGATTTCCATACCCGCCATTGCAAAATTTACTTTGATAGGTTCCGCACAGTTCACTGATTACGATGGAATTGGCACGTCAGTTTCATTGCGATCCGGTGACACAAACAGCGACGGACTACCCGATTTTTCCATATCAGGTCACCGTCATCTAAACGAAGCAGGTGCTATGTTCCTCGTTAGCGGGAAGGACATCATGCGGTCACGCACAATGAACGTTACTGATGAGCGGATTGCGAAGATACGGGGGGGGGCGATGACACAATTAGCCGCACCCTATTTCCATATGGACGCTTTCGACTGGGACAGAGATGGCTATGCAGACATCGTCGTAAATGCAGATAACGATGGCTGTTCTGGCGCCTCTGCTGGCGCAATCCATGTGGCAAGTGGCAAAGGGATATGGGATAGGTTCGGTCCGATAAAAAGAAGAACAAATGGCAAGCCCACTGTACGATAGTCAAGGAAAAAGGCAAAAGGTAGCCAGCCTCTTTAGAGAACCTATCGCACCGTCACTCTCACCAACGACGTTGCAATGGGAGCCTGCCAGTAACGATTTGCTTTCTGTATTGGTGGATGTATTCGGAACGCAAGGTGTTTTCCTCGTAGCTTCAGGTACGAGCGCAGCTGAAATATCTTATTGCCGAAGGACGGATGCCGGCAGAAATGTTGATATGTTTATCAAGATCGTTCCAAAACGCTTTGCAAGCAGTTTGCAGCGTTCGGGCGGCATTTCAGATTACGTTCACGACTGTGGGTTATGGACGCCCGCCTGCAGGCCGGGATTTCCGAAAGCGTGTATTGATGGCCGAATGATTTTTGCATACCCCTTTGTTGATGGGAGCTACCTAAATAAATCCATGGGCGACTTGCCGATGCTAGGGAGTGCATTGGCCAGATTACATACGGCCTTGGTGAGTTTTCCGGAGGCACATAAAATCGCCTGCTCACAGCGCGGGATGCGCACCAGAATGCGGCGCAAAGCTAGAGAGTTGTTGGTTAATACGTGCTGGGCATCTGGCGAATTGTCCCCGGTACGCGCTCATATCCTGCAGTGGCTTGAGATCGACGCCCTTCTTAATAAGAGCGAGTGCCAAGTCATCCATAATGACTTGAATGCGGGGAATGTGCTTCAAGACACTAAAGGCAATATTTGGTTTCTTGATTTTGAGGAAGCAATATGGTCATACCTACCCCCCTATTTTGATATTGCCAAGGTGATAGAGCGCTTCATTCTGGTGAATGAAGATTGGGATATTCAAACGAAAATTACTGCATCTCAACGACTTCTGGACACTTACCGCGCTGTCCGTGGTGACAATTATGGAATGGGATGCAGTATTCCGGTCGCGCTAGGTTGGTTACTGGGATTTTCTTGGCTGCGAATGTCAGACCTCTTGTTTGATCGTCAGGCTATTCAACATCCTGAAGTTCGTAAATTTCTTCGCCTGGCCGAGCTTCTGGATGAAAACGAATTATGGCTGGCTGCGTTGTGAACAACTCCGTGACTATTGCGCGTGCCCCTGACGTTACAGATATCAACATCGTCTGCACGGTGATTATCGTTACATGGAATTGTTGGGACCACCTCTTTCGTTGCATTGACGGCCTGGAGCAACAGACTTGCCGTGGCTTTCGAATCGTCGTGATTGACAATGGCGATGCGACCAATGAGCAGATTGAGCGTTTGCAAGGAATTAATCGCCTGACTTACCAAAAAAGTGCCACTAATCTAGGTTTTGGTGCAGGCAATAATCGGGGCTTGGAGTTAGCTCAAGATGCTGATTGGGTCATCCTGCTTAACCCTGATACGCTCCCCGCCCCCGATTGGTTAGAGAAAATGATGGCGGCGGCGGTTCTTAATGCTGACTTCGAGGTGTTTGGTTCTAGGTTGCTGCAAGCAGACAACCCAGCAGTGCTTGACGGAGAAGGCGATTGCTACCACATCAGTGGGTTCGCCTGGCGTAGCGGCATGGGACTGCCGGCAAGAAGCAAGCACATTGAACCATGGGAGGTCTTTTCACCCTGCGCGGGGGCTGCGTTGTACAAAGTGGATGCATTAAAGCAGGTCGGCGGTTTTGACGAGGATTTCTTCTGCTACATGGAAGATATCGACCTTGGCTTTCGCCTTCGCCTCGCTGGCTATCGCTGCCTGACTGTGCCTGACGCGGAGGTGTTGCATGTGGGCTCGGCAACTACAGGAAAGCGTAGTCCATTCTATGTTTACTATGGGCAGCGCAACCTTGTGTGGGCTTACGTCAAAAATATGCCAGGGATACTGTTCTGGCTTTTTTTGCCACTGCACGTGGCAATAAACATAGCTGGTGTTCTGCGCTATTCCCTAACTGGCCGGTTTAAGGTTGTTTTGCGTGCCAAGCACGACGCTATCAAGGCGCTTCCCGAGATGTGGCATAAACGCCGGGAAATCCAGAAGGCCCGGAGAGTTAGCCTTACGGAAATTTTAAAGGCGCTCGATAAGCGGCCCGTGCCGGGTCTTGGCCGGGCAATGAGTTCATTATGGAAATGAATGAAAAAATATCCGTTGTTATTGTCAATTTCAATGCTGGGCCAGGTTTGGTCGAATCGACAAGGGCTGCAATTGCCGATGCTCATGAAGTAATCGTTGTTGATAACGCTTCGTCGGACGGAAGTCTTGAACTGTTGGAGTCAGTGTTTGGTGGTGATCCGAAGATGCGGATTGTTCGGAGTCGCTTCAATGAGGGTTTTGCTAAAGCGTGTAATCGTGGAGTCGCTATAGCGTCTGGTAAATTTGTTTTCTTCCTGAACCCAGATTGTGAGCTGGGACAGGGAGCAATGGCATGCTTGCTGGAAGCGATTCAGGCAGATGTCGAAGTAGGTATGGTTGGTGGTTTGCTACTCAACCCCGATGGAAGCGAACAGGCTGGAGGCCGGCGCGCCATACCAACGCCATGGCGGTCGTTTGTCAGGGCATTTGGGCTGGCGCGGTTTTCCGAGCGATGGCCCAAGTTGTTTTTTGACTTTCATCTGCATAAAGAACCTTTGCCGAAGTTACCCATCGAGGTGGAGGCGATTTCCGGTGCATGCATGCTGGTTAGACGCGAGGCAATGCAAGAGATAGGCTTGTTGGATGAAGAATATTTCATGCACTGTGAAGATCTGGACTGGTGCATACGTTTTCGTCGCGGCGAGTGGAAAATCCTCTTTGTGCCCGCTGCCCGAATGCTTCACTACAAGGGGGTGTGTAGTCGAACCCGGCCGATTTTTGTGGAGTGGCACAAACATAAGGGAATGATGCGGTTTTACCGGAAGCTTTTCCGTCATCAGTACCCAGGTGTTCTCATGTGGTTGGTGTCCGTTGGGGTCTGGCTTCGATTTCTTTTGGTTGCCAGCTATCACACAGCTCGCCGTATGGGTAAAGCGTTGGGGCTGGTACGTGACTAATGCCAATGCTGGCCTGCTCGGTGCGACCAGCCTTGTCGGCAAATGTTTGATTCCGCTGTTGATCAACGGTGGCGTTCGGGTTTGTGCGTTTTCCAGGCAGTCAATTAAACCCGTTGGCGATGGTATTGCTTGGCGCAATCTGTCAGATTCACGCTCCGCGAATACAGATCAACTGGATCACTGGATTTGTGTTGCGCCCATTTGGGTGCTGCCAGAGTATTTCCCCCTCATTGAAGCCTCCGGGGCGCGCCGTGTTGTGGCGCTGTCTTCCACCAGTCGTTTCACAAAAGTCGGCTCTGGCGATACGGCGGAAACTGCTGTGGCGGCGCACCTGATCGAAGCTGAAGACCATTTTGTGGCGTGGGCGAAAAGCCGTGGCATCGAGTGGGTGATTCTGCGGCCTACGCTGATCTACGGCCTGGGCCAAGATAAAAATATTAGCGAGATTGCACGATTCATTTGCCGCTTTGGTTTTTTTCCTGTCCTCGGTCGAGCCCAAGGT
>SXGT01833486.1_pt1 | contig 16922 bp, 16 predicted proteins | sample 3176221 | NCBI WGS metagenome assembly SXGT01 (sample SAMN11356862, study PRJNA531348) | freshwater metagenome | isolation source: freshwater sample F1-120 | place: China: Fuxian Lake, Yuxi | collected 2017-12-25 | reverse complement strand
TTAGAGCCTGTTTCGAAAAGGGTTGAGTGGTTGAGGCTGGCGTGATTCCAAGGGGTTGTCGAAACCTTTCTGGATGGAGCCATGTGGACCTCAACCACCCGACGGCAGTATAGCCGTGGTGAGTTGCGTTACGAGAGTGATTTGTCGGACAAGGAGTGGCGGCTGATTGCAGGCTGGATGCCGGCGCAGAACGGTCATGGCCGCCCTTTGGCCTGGAGCTGGCGCGAGATCATGAATGCGATTTTCTACACGCTGCGCAGCGGTTGTCCGTGGCGGTTCCTGCCGGAGGGCCTTCCGCCGTGGCAGACGGTTTACCGCTGGTTCGCGGACTTCCGTGACAGCGGCCTGTTCGAACGCATCAATCATGCCTTGGTGATGGCGGAGCGGGAACGGGTGGGGCGCGAGGCCTCGCCTTCGGCGGCAATTATCGACAGCCAAAGCGTCAAAACCACGGAAAGCGGCGGGATCAGGGGCTATGATGCGGGAAAGAAGATCAAGGGCCGAAAGCGCCACGCCCTTGTCGATACGGACGGGCGCGGTCTTATTCTCAGGCCGCACTGCGCCAGCATCCAGGACCGCGATGGAGCGGGTCCGGTTCTCAAAGCCTCGCGCAGACCGTTTCCGTTCATCGAACGGGTCTTTGCCGATGCGGGCTACGCCGGGGAGCGGGTTGCAAACGCCACATGCATCGCGGTGGAGATCGTCAGGGCCAAACCGGGTCAAATCGGCTTCGCCGTTCAGCCGAGGCGCTGGGTTGTCGAGCGCTTTTTCGCCTGGATCAACCGCAACCGGCGTTTGGCAAAAGATTTCGAAACGACCATTGCTTCAGCGCAAGCCTTCCTCTACGCCGCCTCGGTCATGATCCTTGTCCGCCGCCTGGCCCGCTCAATATGACTTTCGAAACGGACTCTGAAGAAGGCACGGGGCTTCTCCGGTGTCATGCTGGCAGCATCGCAGTTGCAAGCCATTGTCGGCAATGATCACGCTTAAAATGTGGCGGAGCGCGGCGCGGAGACCGGTTGGCGGGATGGTGGAAATCTGGCAAACACTCCGGCAAGGAGAAGTTGAATGGGTACCCTGATCGCAGGCAATGCAGTCTTTGCCGCAACACATCTTTTTTCGCTGCTGCTGCCTGGCCAGCGCGACGCGGTGAAGGCCCGCATGGGGGAGGGCCCTTACAAGGGGCTCTATTCGCTGGTTTCGCTTGCCGGACTTGCCCTGATGATCTGGGGCTTTTGGAGCGCGAGTTCGGATCCGGAAAGCCCTGTCCTCTACGTGCCCGCGGCATCGCTCCGCCATGCCACCATGCTGCTGGTATTGCTCGGTTTTATTCTCCTCGGCGCCTTCCACGGCAAAGGCTATCTGAAACGGTGGCTGCGCAATCCGTTTTCCATCGGCATTGTGCTGTGGTCGGTTGGCCATCTCCTGGCGAACGGGAAAGTGCATGATCTACTGCTGTTCGGAACCTTCCTGTTTGTGGCGGGGCTCGGTATCGTTGTTTCGACGGGGCGCGGCAAGCGCCCGGCCCATGAGCCGCAAATCCGTTCCGACGTCATCGCGGTGGTCGTGGGAGTGGCGCTCTATGCCGTCTTCCTGTTGGTAATCCATCCTTACGTCTTCAACCTGCCGATCATCCCATGATCATTCTCGCCAGCGGCATCCTGTTGTTTTCACTGCTGCATGGCATTGCCGCCATGCCGCGCTGCAAGAGCCATGTCAAAGCGCGGATGGGCGAGCGGTGGTTTGGCCCGGTCTATGGCCTGGCCTCGCTGCTGGCCATCGCGGTGATTGTCCTGGGCTGGCGGAGCGCGGACTTTGTGCCCGTCTATGAGCCCGCTCACTGGGGATGGTTTGTCAATTACGGCCTCACTTTCCTGGGCTTCCTGTGCCTCGGAATTTTCCTGTTCCGCGGCCACTTGCGCCAGCGCCTGCGCTTTCCCATGGGGCTCGCGGCGGGCTTCTGGGCGGTGGGGCATCTTTTTGCCAATGGCGACCTGGCGAGCCTGATCCTGTTCGGCGGCTTCCTGCTGTTCAGCGTGGCCTACGTGGCGGTGGCGATGGCCCATGGCGTCCGTCCCACTCCCGAGGTCAGGACAGGCCACGACGGTCTGGCACTGTTTGCCGGTGCTGCCCTCTACGCGGCCATGACGCAGTTCCACCCGGTCCTCATCGGGGTTCCGATTTTCGCACTTTCGAAAGCAGGTTAAATCATGTCAGTCCAGAACACCTCGAAGCGTTTGACGGCCCCGGAAATCACCGGGCGCAAGGGCGGCCAACCCATCGTGGCGCTCACCTCCTATCATGCCCATACGGCGGCCATTGCCGACAAGTATGTGGATTTCATCCTGGTGGGCGACTCGCTCGGCATGGTGATGCACGGGTTTGAATCGACGCTTCCGGTGCCGCTCGACCTGATGATCCTGCATGGGCGGGCGGTGATGCGCGGGGCCAAGCGGGCCCTCGTGGTGGTCGACATGCCCTTCGGCTCCTATGAGGAAAGCCATGCCCAGGCCTTCCGCAACGCGGCCCGGGTGATCAAGGAAACCGAATGCGGGGCGATCAAGATCGAAGGCGGCAAGCGCATGGCCGACACCATCCATTTCCTGACGCAGAGCGGCATTCCGGTGATGGCGCATATCGGACTGACGCCACAGTTCATCAATGTGTTCGGCGGCTTCAAGACCCAGGGGCGCACCCGGGACAAATGGGCCGCCATTGAAGACGACGCAAAGGCGGTGGCCGAGGCCGGCGCCTTCGCGGTGGTGCTGGAAGCCATCGTGGAACCGCTAGCGGCAAAGATCACCAAGACCCTGGCCATTCCAACCATCGGCATCGGCGCTTCGGCCTCCTGCGACGGGCAAATCCTGGTGATGGAAGACATGCTGGGCCTGTCGCCGAAGGTGCCGAAATTCGTCAAGGAATTCGGCGAGGTCGGCAAGGCCATCGAGAAAGCGATCAGCGCCTATGCCGATGAGGTCCGGGCGCGCAGCTTCCCGCTGCCCGAGAACACTTATGAGGTGAAGGAGTAGAGTCTTTCGAGGTTTTGACTGACCTGGCCGGCGGTGCGTGCGCTTGGTGAAGAGCCGCTCAATAAGGTTGCGCGAGCGATAGAGGCAAGGACTGAAGCAGATGGAGTCCTTGCGATTGCGCTTGGGCGGGATGCTGGCCTACATACCTTGCTCGTTAACGAGTGCCCTGATCCATCCGCCAAGTTGTCAGCGAGTTGGGATTAACCGCTGTCGATGAGCACCCGGCGGACAACCTGCAAGTGAGCTTGTGACGGAGAGCAGGTCATTGGCCATGCTGGCTGCAAAGCTCCACTTGATCTGAATCAATGCGCGCCAACCGACCTCCCCATAACAACGAAGTCCAAAGAGATGAATAAGCAGATGCTATGGCTTAGGACATTCTTCATCGCCGCGCTTGTACTTGGCCTCGGAACAACAGTTGCTTCGGCTGAATCCGTCAATAAGACCAAAGCAACCTCCTATCAAATTTATTATGCGGCCGCGTCCTCACCCGATGAGGCCTTTCAGCTATGCGCAAAAAAGCTGGGCGCAAAGAACTGTCTGGCACCGCATGGAGGATGCAACCTTCATGATTGGCAATGGGGTGCCATTGCGGCTGGTGCTCGGCCAAATTTCGCAGTTCAATCGGCCTCAACAGTTCATCATAAATCTGCCAGTGCGGCCAAGGCTACGGCGCTTGAGCGCTGCAATCGAGTAGCCCGGAAGAGTGGCTACTCCTGCAGTATTGTACATGTTTGGGCCAAGGGCTGCGGCTACATTAGTGTCGGTTGCGCCGGGGTTGGTTGCCCGCGACCAAACTCTGAATAGTAATGGTTCATCTCCGCATTCTTCTCAGCCAAGCGCCCACATATGGCTAAACGTGAAACGTCACTTCGACAAAAATGCTGAAAGAACAGAATCATAAACCGCAAAACTGGAAAGTCGAATGTGGACTTGTGTTGACACCAGTTTCACGAAAGTCACGTTGATGAATTTCCAGGATCGACTGCCGTGAGGATCAATCCAATGCTCCTATCAAAAAGATATCGATTGTTTCCGATTGTCACTTTTCTTCTGGCAATGGCGATCTGGAGTCCGCTCCAAAGCAAAGAAATTGTTGAAGGCAAGGCGCTCTGGGGAATTGAACAGATGTTTGATTCGCGCCCGGGAGTAAAGCTCTACGAGATAGAAACGGGTGGCGCGGTATACAGCGCTGGTCTCAAGGCGGGCGATATCATTGCCGGCTACCGCTTTTCACCTGGCTACTCGTCCCGATACCACCAGATCATGAATACCAAAGACCTCAATGATCTCATCGACACGTCGCCACCCTACATCCCAATCTACCTTACCATCAACCGCCGCGGTTAGACTTATCAAATCAATATCTTGCCAAGAGGATTCACCCGACTTCAACTCAAGGCAGCCGATCACACCGATGAACCCGATCGGTCCTTCCCCATCCCGTATCTGACCCCTCCCTTTACGGAGTTCCCTGGATCGATCGCAATTGCGCCGGACGACATCAATGTGCTGACAAACGTCATCATCGACAAGCGCTCAGGCACTTTTGCTTTGAATGGCTATTATGATCCCAAATACCCAACGGGCCCAATTCGCTACGCTGATCTGCTGAAAACGGCAGTCGCCTATCCAGAGCCGTGGTTAAGCTTGCCTTCGGTGCAATCGGCAGCATACCTTGGTCGAAGTGTTGGACATAAGGATGATATCGCTATAGCTGTCCTTACAATGCCGGCGGCAGAACGGGAAAGGAGGGTTCTCATCAGGCGCATGGCGGAGGCCTATGGTATCACACCGGCAGATTTCGTGACTCTCTACAATTTCGGTCATTTCGGTTCAAACGGCACATTTGCGCCAAATGGCGTCAACCGCATCCTGCAAAAGGCGTTCGTTCATCTTGGGTGGAGCGATGTTGCATCGGCCTATGCTTCACTGGCGGGAAGCAACTCAGCCGACCTCAAAAAAGCGCTGAATCTGCTCGGCAAGTCCGATCTCGCGGATGCGGTCGCAAAGGGTGTGACCGACGAACCGCTGGCCGGCGCTAGGTTGCGCGCGGCTGTCTGCGTTGCAATTCTTGAACGGGTAAGTTCGCTCGACAGGACATCTCTGAAGACAAACTATGCAATACGTTTCGGAACGGGGGAATCGATCGGGAAATTGCTTGCCCAGCACGAAGACCTTCTGGCGCGGACAAAGAACGGACAGTTGCCTGTCGAGGAGGCGCTGGATACGCTGTACAGATATCTGGCCATCTCCATGACCGACCAGTATGGACGTCCCCTCGAACTGGTCAGCCTGATGGGCATAACGTTTGGAGAAGAGGCGTCGAGACTTCTCGCAAATACGATTGGCGAAGTCATGGTCGACTTAGTTAGCGGAGGACTCGACCTCAATTCAGAACTCGCAAGAGTGATGTTCGAGGCGGACACCGCTATGAAGCTTATTGTGCTATCACCCGAACTTTTTGCCAATATCCCAGGGTTCAAGAGCCCATGGCAGCATGAGGGCGAAAACATGGGTAGTAGGAATATAGGCACGAAAGCCGTAACTCGGGCCTGGCTTTCTCCCGTAAAGGTCGAAATGGGTGTTTCGCCCAGCGAAAACGTCATTTCGTTCGGAACGTCTGTCGTGCGCATGGATACAGCGCTGGAGAAGGAGCCGGAACGTGCAGACGCAAAGGCCCCGCTCATCAAAACCTTTGAGGGCATCCGTGATCACTTTAACAGAAATTTCGACCAGTATGCGGAGATTTCTCCAATTTTTCACAGCCTTCGGGAGGCGGCCAAGATCGTGGCGTTGGCGAACTGGCTTCGCGCCAGGAATATCAAGCTAAGACTTCAAGATGTGCAGCAACAACGCTGGAATCCGCCCAGATCTCTGATCGGTTATCACTATCTCGGAAATGCCATTGTCGACTCTCCCTCCGGTCCTATCGACTATTATTGGTCAGCGGGAGTTTCTGGCGGCGTGACATTCGAGAAACGAGCATCGCGCTGGACTGAATATACCCCATCCAAAGTGAGCGAGACCCGTCTCTCCAATGAAGTGGAACTGAGCCGCCAGATCGGTCAGCAAGCCGCCATTGCCGCCGGAGAAGGCGATCTCGAGAAGGCGCGCGACCTCGCGCAACTCAGTGCCGATGCTCTGACTGGTGGAGTCTCCCGTGGGGATATGGCAAAGCACGGCATAAGAGTTTCCAGAAAGGCAGCAACTCCCGTTTCACCCGCTGCCCTCGACGTCCAAAAGGAACTTCTGAAGGAAACGATGATTCAGATTAACGCCTTGGAGAAGAATCCAACCGATAGGCAAGCGGGTGCCAACATTTCAACGCTCAGCAAGGCTTATGCGACGATCAATGCACGTCCGAAATTGTCAGGGGAATATCTGGCAAAGTTGAAGAAGGGAGAATTTTTCCCGAGAGCAGCGCAGGGCGCAGGCGATCAACAGATTCAGGCGCCAAAAAAAACCGGCACCTATGATTGTTCCGTTTGCTACGATGGACTCTTGCGAAACATAGGATCAAAGCTCAATAACAGACATTTGCTTTCGAGATTTGTCGACGGTGCACTTGGCTACTACCAGAATTGCAAGCAGAAGGCCAATGGAGCCTGCGGAGCAGGCGATCAGTTCTCCGAGCAGTTGCGCGTCTGTGATGGCCGCCGCGAAACTGAGAATGACTACGCAGTATGCATCCGTCAGCTCATGTGCTTCGCCGGCTACTCAGCGATCGATTGTAGCGAATAGTCTAATGACATGGAGCGCTGTCATGAGTCTCGAGTTTCATTGCATGCATGGGAACTCGGGGGTGCGGAGCCTGAGACTCGGCCTGGTTGCTTCGGTTTTGGCGGTGTTGGTCATCTTGGCCCCGTTGGGCGCCGGGGCAGCACGGTCCGCGGGGATTTGTCCTAAATCGGTGACTGGCTGCACTTATGCAGAGCGTCCCTTTGCTCTATGCGAGGGATATCACGGCTGGCTGGCGTCCATTGCTGGTATGAAGGGAAAGACATTCTGCGTCGTGAATGAGCAAGAGCTCGACTCTGACACAAAGCTTCATTTTAAAAAGAATTGCACTCGTTTCACGGCATGCAGGGCCCTGTCACCTAGCGAGGTATTGAAGCCCGGAGCGAAAACACAGCAGAAAGGCAAGGATAAGTCTCCTCCGTTACCCCAGCGTGTCGCCGGGCCATTCCTGAAGAAACCCACGTGCCCAAGTGGGTCAATTGCCTATCAGGGCGTTCGGCAATATTCGTCTGGCCCCAATGCAGGCAAGGAGGTACCTATCTGGTACTGTTTCAAAAACACGAAGAAGTCATAGATCAGCCGAAATACCAACATCAAGACAATCACAAAAGCCGTTATTCCCGACACAGCCTTGTGAATGGGCGTCGAACTGTGACCCCAAGGTGTTTAACGGTTAAGTCGAAGTATGTGGGTTTCATCGGCCCGCCTCTCAGATCAATCTAAGGCAAAACATCTTTTGGGAGAGAGGACGTGCTTGAGCATTGATACATTTCAAACTGTCTGGGCAGTTCGGCTTGTCCTACTACCGCTGTTGGCCCTTCTGTGACATCACAACGGTTGCCGAAAATGGCCGCTATCGCCTCGCAAGCAGACATGCGTGCATGGTCTAACCGTGCCCTTATATGAGTTCACGCCCTATTCCTCCACCCAGCCGACGACGGCCAGCCTTTGGCCCGCGGTAACTTCCGAGACAAGGTGCAGCCTCGCGGCGGGATTGAGCACGAGGCTTGCCGGGCTTCGCGACGGCAGCGCCAGGAGATCGAGATGCTGTTTGCCCATTTGAAGCGCATCCTGTGCCTTGATCGCCTTCGATTGCGAGGGCCAAGAGCTGCCCGTGACGAGCTCCGCCTCGCAGCAACCGCCCAGAACCTCAGGAAACTGGCGAAACTGATCCCGCAAGCGCCACCCATACCGGCATGACACACCACTCGAACCAGGCCAGCGCGCTCCGGGCCAAGTGAGGCCTCAGGCCACCGCGATAGACCACCGACTTTTTCAACACAATCGGCCCATAGCGGAAATGCCGATTTCTGCCGGCCATTGCCGCTAATCCTATAGGAACGGACACATTGAGAATCCGACGATCATCCATTCCCCGTGTTGTGGAATATGTTCGGATGTTCGCCGGAGAATATTTGGCTCTTTGGTTGAGTTACGTCCGCGGCCGCGCTTCCTATGCCGCAATAATCCGCGAACCTATTTGCAGTGCTTACTTTGCGCCAAGTCGAGCGCAATATTGAGTATTCAGTCACTTGAGCCGCTTTCAAGAAACCGAGCAACGACGACTTTCCCTGCACTTCCATTGCTTGGGATGAAGGTCTATCGTAAGATTATTTGGATAGTTGCCTGATGAAACAAGACCTGAAAAAGGAAACACGTCGGATCTGGTCCAGCCTCGCAGGCGAGATCAAACATCTCTTTGGCGAGATGTGGAAGACCCCGGAGCTTTCTGCGATGGAGTACAGGTCCTCGGCACTACTGTGTGACTTTATTGAGAGGAACGGCTTTTCTGTAGATAAAGGTGTGGGCGGCGTTCCCACATCATTCATCGCCCGCATCAGCAATGGCGTTGGTCCCAAGGTCGGCTTCCTCATCGAGTATGATGCTCTGCCTGGACTCTACAACGACGCAGTCCCCTTCCGGCAGGGAAATCGCCGCCTTCCGGGTCACGGGTGCGGCCATAACCACATCGGTCCGGCCAACACTGGCGCCGGTATTGCAGCCGCAAAGGCACTGGTCGAACTCAATCTTGGGGGCGAAATCGTCCTCATCGGGTGTCCAGCTGAAGAAATCCTGTGGGGGAAACTCGCACTCCAGGCGGCGGGCATTTTCGACGGTCTGGATGTCATTTTGACGTCTCATGGCGACTATCAGAATGGCGCCTTGGCAAGACCATGCCATGCGATGGCAATGGGGGAATTCAAGTTTGAAGGGGAAAGCGCACACGGCGGTATTAGTACCGCACCCAATGCCTTGGAGGCTGCGGAGGCTGCGTACGCGAAGTTTGACCAGGTCACATCAAGTATCTCTGGATTGCAGCTAAAACACGTATTTCGCCACGCAGGCATTTCTCCAGGTGTCACGCCCGAAGAAGTACGTCTTTGGACGTCACTTCGTCACCCCGATTTCGAAGGGGTCCGACAAGGCTACCAGCTCATGCAGGAAACCTTTTCATGGGTGGCGGCTGAGCGGGGCGTTGCAATACAACCGGAACAGATTGCGATCTGCCGCGGCTATCTCGGTAATGACACTGTCGGACGCGTGCTGGACGGCAGTCTCAAGGAAGTAGGTCCACCGCGTTGGACAGTGGCAGACATTGATTGGATGCGACAATTGTCGGCGGCCTGTTCGCCGGGCAAACCATTCAAGCTTCATAGTGAGATCGGCTATTTTGACAGCGGAATTGACTATTATGGCCAAGATGATGGTGACATCAGCTGGCAGGTTCCGCTTGGCCGTGTGAACTGGGCGTATCCAGAGAATGTACCGATTCACCATTGGGCGTGGACAGCACTTTCAGGGCATAGTGCGAGCAGTCCTGGACCTTTGATGGCATCTGAGGCACTGGCATTGGCCGCAACGACGCTCATTCAATCACCACAGATTGTGCTCGCGGCCCAAGCCGAACTGGCCCAAAAGATCAAAGGGCAATCGATACGCAAGCCCTCACCGACGATTTCCGATGTATTGGTGAGAAATCCGCAATCCTTTTGGGATGCCACTTGGGAACGATAGGGAGCTTGCGACACTGAGGTCAAAGTCCGGCGATCATCCAATTCTCATGTGGTGGACCATTTCCAGCGTTTATTCCCCCGCGAATAATTTGTCTTTTTCATAAAACTGAAAAAGTATCCGCTATCAGACGAACAACGGGCATCGCGAGGAATGTCTGACGTCTCCAATTGGCCCTTCTGAGAGATGGCAGCGGTGGCCGATTGTGGCCGCTATGGCCTCGCAAGCAGACACACGTGCATGATCCAACCATGCCCGTTTATGAGTTCACGGCCCTAATCTTCCACCCAGCCGCGCAGCAGGTTGGCTTTCACTTTCAGCAGGCGGTCCAGAATGGCGCGGTCGGCATTGGCGAGGCGGAGACTTGAGATGGCGTTTTCCAGATCGAAGAGGATTTCGCGGTGTTCGTGGCTGCGGATGTAGCTGCGCACCCAGCCAACGACGGCCAGCCTTTCGCCCGAGGTGACTTCCGAGACATGGTGCAGCGTCGTGGTCGGATAGAGCACGAGGCTTCCGGCCGGCAGCTTGATTTCGGTGTCGCCGTCGTTGCCCTCGATCACCAGGGCGCCGCCTTCATAGGTTTCGGGATTTTTCAGAAACAGGGTGAAGGACAAATCGGTCCTGATGCCGCCCATGAGGGCGTTGTCCACATGGCTGCCGTAGGCCATGCCGGGCCGATAGCGCGACAGCATGACCTTCACGAGCTGCTTGGGGTTGGCGGCGGCGCGGAAGAGGGGGTGGGCCAGAATGGCGGCGGAGGTTTTTTCGATGAACCCCGCGAGGGCCGGACCCGCGGCCTGCTCGTTTTTCTTGACGGCCTTGGCCTGCCAGCCGGCGGTAGCGTTGCCGTCGGTGAAGACAATGCCGCCGTTTTCGATCTCATGGTGGATGGCCGCAATTGGAGCGGCGTCCAGGACATCGGCAATGTTCAAAAGCATCTACGCAGACCCATCTGAATAGTTGAGTAATTTAATCGGCTATTATCATGGCTTGGCGGCCCGCGCAATGTCCGGGTTAATACCGTAGTGTCTCAGTTTGAATTTCTGCTTTGGGCCAAGAGTCGACATCGCGTGTGCCGTTCACTCATGCCGCCACACCTCTTGCAATCAAACACGATGAGAAATACCTACCTAGCAACGCGCGCAAACGCGAAGAAGACCTACAATCTCTCCTCTATCAAGCGCGCGATCTCCGTAAAGCCTCGCGATTTCGCATGAGCCAGTGGCGTGATCCCATCTCTGTCAGCAATCTTCGGATCGGCCCCAGCATCAAGCAGAAGACCGACTATACTCTGGTAAACCGGTCCCCCATCACCCAGGATTACAGCCTCCAGGAGCGCAGTCCAAGTCAGATTGTTCACATGATCAATATTGATCGCGGTGCCTAACAGAATGCGAACGGTCTCCAGATGCCCATGATGCGCCGCAGGAATCAACGCTGTGCCTCCATAACGGTTGGTGTCTTCGAGGTTTGCCTTTCCTGTCGCCAGTATCAGCCTAAGGATTTCATTTCGGCCCTCCGCACCAGCATAGAGGAATGGCGTATCGTCGATGCTGTCCTTGGCATTGACGTCCGCATTTGCGTTGATCAGGATACGAGCGACTTCGACGTGGTTAGAGCGCGTGGCGATCAGAAGCGGGGTACTTTCCGATGAGTCGCGTGTTTCCAGCGATGCCCCGTCGCTCAGAAGTTCTCGCACCCTTACTGCGTCGCCTTCTTGAACCGCCGCTAGCAACGCCATCTCTGAATTTCCCTTTGCACCACCGTAGGCGTCACCACCCACAACAGTTAGCATGAGAATTAAGAATGCAGGTAAGATCCTCCGCATAGTTTCTGCCTTTTGCACTGATTGTTGAAATGCCCTCAATCCCGCATTCTGAGTATGAATTCTGGCCAGCGTGTTGCCATGCCAGTCTTTCGTCCAGCAGATAAACGGGAACTTGCTTCTGTGTCACAGTTCGAAATTTATACAATGCAACCAGCAGGAAAAACACGTCAATGTAACAGGGCCTCGACTTCTGCTCCGGGTCAAAAGCAGAATTTCAAATTGAAACAATACCGCTGATACCTACGAAATGCCACATAGTCTCCCTAGGATCTGGCCGATTCGCAGGGGCGTGGAATGCAGTTTTCGCGGCGGGGGTTTGTCGGGGGGCTCGGTCTGGCCGCTGTGTGCCCGCGCCTGGTTCTGGCGGAAGAGAGTGCCGGCGGTTTCCAGATCCTGCGGGCGCAAAGACGCGAGGCGGAACTCCTTGAAAGCCCGGAGATCAAGACACCGGTGTGGAGTTTTTCAGCCGACACGCAAACAACGGTGCTGCGGGCCAGGCAGGGCGCTGAACTCAAGGTCCGCATCGTCAACGAGCTTGAGCGGGACATCTGGTTCCACTGGTTCGGCGTCCGCGGCCCTTCCGAGATGATGACGCTGAATGTCCAGCCCGGCGAGGCGAATGCCGCCGATTGCGCCTTCACGCCGCCCGATGCGGGGACCTTCTGGTTCGGGCCGCTCACCGATGCCTCGCGGCAGCGGGAGATGGGGCTCCATGGACTGCTGATCGTGGAAGAAAAGCAGCTTGTCGCCGGCCTCACGGACATTCCCCTCATCATCGATGACTGGCGGATCGGCAGCGATGGAAAAATCGAAGAGAGCTTTGGCGATCTCAAGGCTGCCGTTGGCGAGGGACGGCCTGGCAACTGGTTCACGGCAAATGGCGCCTACCGGCCGCGCCTCAAACTGCCTGGCGGCGGGCCCTGCCGCTTGCGCGCCCTCAATGGGGCCAACAGCCGGTCCATGGCGCTGCAGTTCAAGGGGGCCGAGCCTCTGGTTGTGGCGCTTGACGGCCAGCCCATTGCACCGCGCCAGGGCGCCATGCCTGAGCTCACGCTGCAACCGGGCCAGCGCGTCGATCTGGTGCTGGATGGCGGGGTTGAGACCGTGGCGGTTGCCCTGGACATCGCGGGCGACATTGTGGAGGTCTGCTATTTGGAGCGCGAGGGCGGGCCGGGCAGCGATACCCTGCCCGACAATTTCGCGCTGCCGCTCAACCCCATCCCGACAAGCCTGGACATGGAAAAAGCCAGGACCATTCCAGTGGTCATTGCCGGGGGCGCCAGGGGCGGATTGAAGTCGGCCACATATAATAATGAGATCATGGACCTGCGGGCCCTGCTCGAGCGCGGCATGGCCTGGGCCATCAACGGGGTTGCGGGGCCAGGCGGCGAGCCCATCGGAAGCTTCGCGAAAGGCGAGAGTGTCATTCTCGCCATCGACAATGCGACGGAGTTTGACCAGCCGCTGCATATCCATGGCCATGTGTGGCAGGTGATTGAACAGGACGGCGTGCCCCGGGAGGGCCAGCCGTGGCGCGACACGGCGCTGGTTCCCCGCAGGCAGCGCCAGAAGCTGGCTTTTGTGGCCGATAACCCCGGATTGTGGGCGCTGCAAAGCCTGGTGGCGGAGCGGGTGGATTCAGGCCTGATTGCCTCATTTGCCATAGTCTAGCCACGGATTGCCACGGCTTAATCGATAATTAACCATATTGTCCACCTAATAGGAACCATCTGAGAGGGTGGATGTCATGTCTGACGGACTTTTGGGACTGATTGCGGGATTTGTAGCATGCGGCACAGTCATGGGACTTTTCATGATCTGGCAGACACGCAAGGCCATCCGCGATACCTACGGTCCCCTGCTCTGAATTTGCCTTGATTTAGCCCCTCCACTGGCTTACCCCCACGGCAGAATTTATGGAGCTGGTGGCTGTGAGCGATGAATCCCTTTTCCGCGAGGTGGACGAAGAAGTCCGCCAGGAACAATACAAAAAGCTTTGGGACAAGTTCGGCAAGTATTTCGTTGCGCTGTGCGTGATCATCGTTGTCTCGGTGGCGGGCGTCAAGGGCTACCAATATTATCAGGTCAAGCAGTCGGAAGCGGCGGCGGTGGTCTATTTCGATGCCGTCAAGCGCGCCGCCGACGGAAAATACGAAGACGCCCTGAAGGCGCTGGCGGCGATCAAGCATCCGGGATTCAAGCAGCTCGGGCAATTGCAGCAGGCCAGCGTGCTGGCCGAGCAGGGCAAAGCCAAGGAGGCGGTGGCAGCTTTTGACGCGGTAGCCGCCGATGCCGCGGTGGATGCGAGCTTGCGCGACCTCGCGCGCATCCGCGCAGGCTACCTGCTTGCCGACAGCCTCAAGCCGGACGAGCTGATTTCCCGGCTGGGCAGCTTCGACAGGGAGGGCCAGGTCTGGCGCCAAGCGGCGCGGGAGATTTTCGGGCTGGCGGCCTACCGCACTGGCGACTATTCGATGGCCGACCGTTACATGAACGCCAATTTCGCCGATCCCGAAACGCCACAGGACATGCGCCAGCGGGCGCAAGTGATGATCCAGCTCCTAACGCCCTTGTTGCAGAAGTAACGTGCCATGAAAAAACTCACGACCTTCCTGCTGGTGGCGGCCCTCGCGGCGCCCTTGATGGGGTGTGGCGCGGTGAAGAAGTTCACCGGCCAGCGCGACGACAGCATATTGCCCGGCACCCGCGAGGAGATCCTGCCGCCGGACGCGCAGACGGCGCGCGATCCGGTGGTGACGGGCGAGAGCAAGGAGAGCGCCTGCAATCCTGACGACCTGAATTGCGTCGACACGGCGGCAGGTCAAGACCCGGCCCCCATCGACCAAGACTCCAGCACGGCGCAATGAGCTTTACCGTCGCTATCCTGGGACGCCCCAATGTGGGGAAGTCGACGCTCTTCAACCGCCTGGTGGGCCGCAAGATCGCCCTTGTCGATGACCAGCCGGGAGTGACGCGCGACCGCCGCGAAGGCATGGCCCGCATCGGCGACCTGAGCTTCCGCGTCTTCGACACGGCGGGGCTTGATGACGCCAAGAAGGAAACGCTCGAGGCGCGGATGAGCGCCCAGGCGGAAATGGCGGTGCAGGAGGCCGATCTGGTGCTGTTCGTGATCGATGCGCGGACAGGGGTTACGCCCATTGACCGGATGTTCGCCGAGAAGATCCGCAAGTTCGGCAAGCCGGTCCGCCTGGTTGCCAACAAGGCCGAGGCCCGGATGGCCGAGGCGGGCGTGCTGGAATCCTACTCGCTTGGCTTTGGCGAGCCGATTGCCATTTCCGCCGAGCACGACGAAGGGATCGAAGGCATTTACGATGCCATCGCGCCGCTGGTGCCGGAAGCAGAAGACGTTGCTGAAGGCGAGACGGTGGAAGATGACCTCACCCGGCCCTTGCGCCTGGCCATCATCGGCCAGCCCAACGCGGGGAAATCCACCCTGGTGAATACCATGCTGGGCGAGGAGCGGATGCTGACCGGGCCGGAAGCGGGGATCACGCGCGATGCCATTGCCACCGACTGGTCGTGGGGCGGCCGCGATGTAAAATTGTGGGATACGGCGGGGATCCGGCGGAAGTCCAGGGTGACCGGCAAGATCGAGAAGCTTGCGGTGTCCGATGCGCTGCGGGCCATCCGCTTTGCCGATTGCGTGGTCGTGCTGATCGATGCCTCGATGGAGATCGAGCGCCAGGACCTGGCGCTGTCCGACCTGGTGGCAACGGAGGGGCGGGCGGTTGTATTGGCTCTCAGTAAATGGGACCTGGTCGCGGACAAGCAGAAAGTCCTGGCCGAGGTTCACAGCAAGCTTGAAGATGTGCTGCCGGAAATCCGCGGCGTTCCGGTGGTCACCCTTTCGGCCAAGCAGGAGCGCGGCGTCGACAAGCTGATGAAGGCGGTGTTCGAGGCGGTTGACCGCTGGAGTGCACGCATCACCACATCGCAGCTCAACCGCTGGCTTGAGGCGGCGATTTCAAAAAATCCGCCGCCCGCACCTTCAGGGCGGCGCATCAAAATCCGCTATGCGACGCAGGCAAGTACACGGCCGCCGACCTTCGCGGTCTTCGGCAACCAGATGTCAAAAATGCCGGAAAGCTACACACGCTACTTGATGAACACGCTGCGCAAGGACTTCGACCTCGCCGGGGTTCCGATCCGCTTCAGCCTGCGCGGCGGGAAAAACCCCTTCGACAAGGACAAGCAGGGCTAGCGGCTTCAGAGCTGGACCGCGACTTTTCCGATGCGGTCATAGGCTGCCTCGACCAGATCGCCAAGCTTCGTCTCGAAGACCTCGGTGATGACGCCGGTGGTGACCACGTCGCCGGCGCGCAGGAACAGGCCCTTCGCCATGAGACTGTTGGCAAGCCAGGCGAGGGCCAGTTCCGGTCCGCCCAGGGCATTGGCGGCAATGCCGGAATAACGCTCCACGCCGTTGATGGAAACACGGTTGGTAATTCTGGTGTAGTCGGCGCGGGGGAGCGGCTGCACGCCCTCGCCCAGCACCAGGGCATGGCTCAGGCCGCCATCGGCGACATACCATTCGACCGCATCGCTGAAGCCCCTGGGCAGGCGCGGATTGACGATTTCAATCGACGGATGAACGGTTGCCACGGCGGCGAGGACTTCGTCCACCGACCAGTCCCGCTCACGCAGGGGAAGGTCGCGGGCCAGGGTGAAGGCCACTTCCGGTTCGGTGGTGCGGCTGTTGCCGGGAAGGGTTGGCACATGGGCGCCCGAGGGAAACAGCCGTTCGCGGTAGAGCGGCCCCGGAAAGGGGCCGTCAGTCTTCAGGGCCTTTTGGGCGCGCTCGCTGGTGCAGCCGATCTTCCAGCCGGCGAGCTTCCAGCCGATGGAGGTGCGCACCGCCGACTGGATGGCAAAGGCCTCGGCCATGCCGGCGGGTGCGGGGCCTGGATAGCCGGCAAGTTTTTCGCCGGATATCCGTGCGGCGCGCAGGGCATCGACAATGGCTTGCTGGCTCATGGCGAGACCTTTTCCAGCCCTTGCGGGGTGCGGCGATAGACGGCACCGTTATCGGCGAAGGAAGGCAGGCAGAGGGGAACGAGCTGGGCTGCCACCGCTTCCGGGGTTGGCAGGGTTTCGGGATCCTCGCCGGGCATGGCCTGGGCCCGCATCTTCGTGCGGGTCGGCCCCGGGCTGAAGCAATTGGCGCGCACATTCGTGGTGTTGTTCTCGGCCGCATAGGTGCGCACCATGGCCTCAAGGGCCGCCTTCGAGATGGAGTAAGGGCCCCAGTAGGGCATCGGGTGCTGTGCGGCACCCGAGGTCACGAACACGGC
>SXGT01661237.1_pt1 | contig 16930 bp, 12 predicted proteins | sample 3176221 | NCBI WGS metagenome assembly SXGT01 (sample SAMN11356862, study PRJNA531348) | freshwater metagenome | isolation source: freshwater sample F1-120 | place: China: Fuxian Lake, Yuxi | collected 2017-12-25 | reverse complement strand
TGAGGAAGCGCTCGAACAGCAGGTCGTATTGCAGCGGGTCGACATCGGTGATGCCCATCGCGAAGCCGGCCAGGGATCCGGCCGCCGAACCGCGGCCGGGTCCCACGGGAATGCCCCGCGACTTGGCGTGACGGATGAAGTCCCAGACAATGAGGAAGTATCCGGAGAACTTCATCTTCTGAATCATCTGGATCTCGTTGTCCAGCCGCTCGACGTACTTTTCCAGCGGATAGCGCAGCATGCCCCGCGCGGCCTGCGATTCCAGCCGCCCCCGGCGCCGCTCGAAGCCCTGATGGGCCACGTAGGCGAAGTAGCTGTCGATGGTCTGCCCTTCCGGCACCTCGAATTTCGGGAAGGGCTCCTTGACCTTCTCGAGTTTCACCTGGCAGCGTTGCGCGATGTCCCAGGTGCGTGTCAGCGCGTGTTCCACATCTCCGAACAGCGCCATCATCTCTTCCCGCGACTTCAGATAAAACGCGGGCTGGGTGAAGCGCATCCGGTTGGGATCCGACATGGTCTTGCCGGTCTGGATGCAGAGCAGGATCTCGTGGCTGCGGGCGTCGTCGTGGCGCAGGTAGTGCGAGTCGTTGGTGGCGACCAAGGGAATGCCGGTGTCGCCGGACAGCCGGTGGACCCCCGGTAGCAGCACGCGGTCCTGGTCGAGCCCGTGATCCTGGATTTCGAGGAAGAAGTTGCCCTTCCCGAACATGTCCTGGTATTCGTAGGCGAGCCGCTTGGCCTCTTCGTAACGGTTGGCGACGATCGCTTCATTGACGTCGCCGCGCAGGCACGCCGACATCGCGATCAGGCCCTTGGAATGGGCCGCCAGCATGTCCTTGTCGATTCGCGGCTTGTAGTAGAAGCCATCCAAAAAGCCCGAACTCACCAGCCGGTTCAGGTTGCGATACCCCTCTTGCGATTCGCACAAAAGCACCAGATGGTTGTATCGATTCGACTCGTTCTTGATGGTGTGGCTTTGCTGGGTGACGTACACTTCGCAGCCGATCACCGGATGGACGCCGCTGTCCTTCGCCTTGTTATAGAACTCCACCGCGCCGAAGAGATTGCCGTGGTCGGTCATGGCGATGGCGGGCATCTCCGCCTCCGACGCGATCTTCATCATTTCGCCGATCTCGCATGCCCCATCGAGCATCGAGTAATCGGTGTGGCAATGGAGGTGGACGAAGGGCTCGGGCATCCGCTGCCATTGTAGCCGAGGGGCCGGCTACCGAAAGTCAGGCCGCGCTCGCCTCCCGCTCGGTCAGAGGCTCATGCGCGGAAGCCGTCGCGCGGACCGGGATCTGGAACCAGAAGGTTGAGCCGCCCTCCGGCCGGTCCAGGAAGCCGATCTCGCCGTCCATGCGCTCCACGATCCGATGCGCGGTGGCCAAGCCGAGTCCAGCGCCTCCGAACCGGCGCGTGCTGGAGCCATCCCCTTGAGTGAACGGCCGGAAGAGGCGTTCACGCGCCTCTGGAAGCACGCCTAGTCCGGTGTCGGATACCTCGAAGCGGATCCAGCCTTCCCGCGGCGTCGTGGCGCCGATCACGACCTCGCCCGCCTCGGTGAACTTCACGGCATTCTCGACGAGGATATTCAAGACCTGCATCAGCCGGGCCGGATCCGACTCCAGGGTCTTCGGTACAGAGTCCACGATCCGGGTACGGATGGCGATGCTCTTCAGAGCCGCTGGCCCGCGAGCGGCGGCGGCGGCCTGTCCCACCAGCGCCGCCGGGGCGAAGCCGAACCTGTCGAACTCCATCTTCCCGCACTCGATCCGGGAGAAATCGAGAACGGCGTCGATCATCTTGCGGAGGCGCGCGGCGGAAACCTCCACTACCGCGGCGCAGTGCCGCTGCTCGGCGTTGAGCGGATCCTCCCGGAGCAGTTCGGTGTAGCCGACGATCGCATTCAACGGTGTCCGCAGTTCATGGCTGACGGCCGCCAGGAACTCCGACTTCGTGAGATTCGCCGCCTCGGCTCGCCGGCATGCATCGGTGAGCTCGTCCTGCTTGCCCAACAGATCGCTCCGCGCGGCCTCCAATTGTCCCGCCATCCGGTCAATGCTGGCGGCCAAATCGCTTAATTCGTCGTTGCGCTCCAGGCCGGTCCGGTGATCCAATTCGCCTGCGGCGATCAACTGTGTCGCACGCACCAGATCCGCCACCGGAGATGCCAGACCACGCGCCATTCGCAACGCGAATCCGGCTCCGAGGCACAGACACAGCGTCGCAACCACCAGGGTAGCCGTCGCCTGCTTTCCCGCCTCCTCATGGAAAAACCCGATCGTGCGGTCGGCCTGCAGGAAGCCGGCCACTTCACCGTTCGAGCCGCGAATCGGGTCCGCCCCGGATATCCAGACGCCTTCCTCGTCCTCGTACACGCCAGTCGTCTGAGCCGACCCGGACAACGCGGCGATCCCATGCGCCCGTGCCGTCATCCGGCTCCCGGTGAAAAACCGGCCATTGGAGTCGCGGTCGGTCATCACCACGAACTCCAACTCCTCCGCGCGGCCGGGAACTGCCCGGAGGATGTATAGGGGGCTGCCGCTGCTGCGAAGTCCGTTCGCGGCCTTTACGCGCTCGAGTTGTCCCCGGATGTGCTCGAACTCTTCCTCGCCGGCCAGCGAGCCGTCCGGTCTCCTATAGATCAGCGGCAACAGATCGCCATCGATCAGCGGCGCCGCCGAGTTCACGACACCCAGCAGGTTCTCCGCGAGCCGTGTCTCGAGCGCAATCCGCGAGATCCGGTCGGTCAGCAGAGCCGCCAGTCCCATCGAGCACCCTAGCAACAGCAACGTGAACGCGAGCAGACGGGAGCGAAGGCTCACTCTCCACGGGAGCGCCGACATCCGAAATGACGACAGGTTCAATGATCCTACCTGAGAATGGATCGGCGGTCCGCCACCGCGACTCCAGCAGCGCGGCGGCTATCACCAAGCAATATTCCACAATTCGAACGAAATCCGGATGGTCATAGAGGGATATTCCCCAGTTGGGCAGACTCATGCCCCGCACGTAGCTAAGGCTGACCGCCGCCATCGCGACCAGAGGCGTCACCCAAACGCTGGCAACGCCGAAGGGTAGGAGCCAGAGCAGGTACCACGGATTCACCACGGGAGAGAGCAGAAAGACCACGCCAAAGACGGCCAGTGCGTGATCGTGGCGGAAGCCGCTCTTGCGCACTCTTCGACAGATCTCCGCCAAGCACGCGACCACCGCCGCCGCGCAGACCAAGCGAACCATCCTTGGCCCGGTCACAGCCGAGATTAGCCCGAAGACGGACGAATTGAACTCCCACTCCATCGCGAAAGCCGCCAATCCCGCGGCGCCGCCGGGCGAACCTCGCAGCCAGAACGGTCCCCAGACCGCCAAAACAGCGACGATCGCCGCGAACCACCCCCGCCATCCGCTCCGGATCAGGACCAGCGGAAGCAGCACTGCGGCCGTCGCCTTGACACCTGCCGCCGCTACCACCGCGGAGACCGCCCAAACCGGCCGGCTCCTCCGCAAAAAGAACGCCGCCACCGCGAACGCCACGCCCAATGCGTCCGGATGCGCGCTGAACGCGGTTTCCTGAATCGACAGCGGACACCAGACGAAGAGCAGCACTCCCGAAGCCGGTGCGAGCGCCGATAAGAGCGCGGCCGCCGCCGCATCGGCGGCAATGAGAATCAGCTTCCATGGCCACAACTCGCCCGGCGCCGCCAGATAGGACAGCAGGAATCCGTACTGCGCCACCGGGCCGTAAATCGCCGGAACATCGGGATGATTCACCCGGTCGAGGATCGTCTGGAACCGCTCGCCGATGGCTGGATCGGCGAACGACTGAGACGGGCTGGTCCGATAGGGATCTCCCGTCAGCGCGAACTGCCGCCCCTCCCAGAGAATCCTGTAATGATCGTCCTCGAGGACTGGCTCGCCAAACAAACCGGCGGTCCGGAAGAGCATTCCCCAGATGGCCACCCTGGCGAACAACGCTTTCCGCGGAACCAGCCGCGCGAATCGCCACGCGGCGATGGAGCAGCCCCAGGTCACCGCCAGTACGACATACAAAACGGGGAGAGCCACCAGCCCCGGCCGCCGGGACTCGATGGCCAGCCAGACCCAGCAACCGAGCGACGCCAACCCGCAGAGATCGACGCGACTTGTGGCGGACATCGGCTACAGGTGGAACGACACCGACACGCCGGCCACGAGCTTCGATACCGTGTTCCGGCCGGAAATCGCGTGCGCGGCGAAGACCTGGTAGTATCGCTTTCCTTTGCTCAATCCCGCGCCGAACTCCGTGGACCGAACCACTTCCTTCAGCTTGGGGAACGTGAACCCGGGGTCGCCGATATTCATCCCGTTCAACCCGTTGGTGTGGCGATACCCCGCGCTCAGGTTGACCTTCTTGATCCGCTTGTACACCCCAGCCGAGCCGAATCCGTCGTCCGGAACGCCCTTCGATCGCTTCCGGAATCCGGCATCCCCATACACGCCGGCGCCGGTCTCGCCCAGAGCCTTGCCCCACAGCAGCGACACTTCGCCGCCCGGCGCGCCGTCACCCGCCGAGAATGGGTTGTTGGCCCGGTACGTGCCCTTGACGATCGCCGCCGCCCGCACCGTAATGGTGGGAGCGAATCGGGAACTGGCCCGGCTCTCGTCGAGAAAACGCCAGCGGATGCCTGCCGATGTATCGATCAGCCCGGAGTCCTTGTTGCGTCCACCGAACGCGGTGGAGTCCGTTCCCGTGAAACCTGACGTCGCGTCCACCGCGATCGACGAGGTGACGCCGTACTCGACCGTACCTAGAAACGCGCGTTGCGTGACGCGGCTGGGCAAGGGTACGCGCTCCGATCCCACCCAGATCTTGTCGAATCCCTGCCAGACGAAAGTGGTGGTCACCACCGCCTTCTTTTCCCCGGGAAGCCAGGGCGATTGAGCGAGCACCAGCGCCGGAATCGCTTGCACGGCCGCGAGGACCAGAGCACGGATCGTCATTTGATTTTGTACCGGATCGAAAGAAAATGCTCGAGCGCGGCGAGCTGCTCCGGCGTGAGACGGCCGGCGAGCGACGCCAAGTCCACCGAATTCCTGCGCGCGGCCGGAAGACGCTGCTGCAGTTGCCGCAGCCGCTGCTCCTGACGCGGAATCGCCGCCGCCGGCTTCAGCGCGATACTGCCATTGAAGATGGCCTTGCCGAGCTCGTACCGCCGCGAACTCTCGACGATCGAGGCAGGCGGTTGCGCGGGCCGGACCGCATACGCCCCGGATGCGTGGGCCGCGACCACCATCGCCATGCCCAACAACACTCGAATCGTGCACCTCACGACCATCCATCGGCGGCCCGAACGGAAACCTTAGTATCCCGCCGCCTCAGAAGGGGTCTAGACCAAGATGTCCTTGATCACCTGTCCCTGGATCTCGGTGAGCCGTTCCCTGCGTCCCTGATGCAGGAACGTGAGCTGATCCTGGTGCAGACCCATCTGGTTGAGCAGCGTCGCGTGCAGATCCCGGAAGTGAACCGGCTTTTCCACCGCTTTCAAACCGATGGCGTCGGTGGCGCCGTAGGCCATTCCGCCCCGGAACCCGCCTCCCGCGACCCACATCGAAAAGCCGGTGTTGTGGTGATCGCGCCCGGTGCCGCGCTCCGACTCCGGCGACCTGCCGAACTCGCCACCCCACAGCACGATCGTCGAATCGAGCATTCCGCGCCGCTTGAGATCCTGCACCAGCGCGGCCGCCGGCCGGTCGGTGAGCCCCGACATCCGCCAATGGTTTTTCTCGATCTCCGAATGCGCGTCCCATTCCGTCTCGCCGCCGCCGCCGCCCGCCACCACGCACACGAAGCGGACGCCCTTTTCCACCAGCCGCCGCGCCAACAGGCAGCGGCGCCCGTAATCGTCGGTCTGCGCGCCTCCCACGCCGTACATGTCGAGCGTTTGTTGGGGCTCGTTCGACAGGTCGAAAATTTCGGGCGCCTCCATCTGCATTCGAAACGCGGTGTCGTAAGCCGACATGCGCGCCGCGAATTCCTGGTCTTCCCCGGCGATGTTCGCCTCATTCACCGCGCGCAGCAGATCCATGGTCTTGCGCCTGCGGTCTAGGCCGAGACCCGCCGGCATCTCCATGTTCAGAACCGGCCGCTTGCCCGGGCGGAACAGCGCGGGCTGGTAGACCGCCGGCAGGAATCCATGGGTGTACATCGGCTGTCCCGCCTCGGGCGCGCCGTGTGGATCCGGCATCACGACATAGGCGGGCAGGTTGGCGGCTTCCGATCCCAACCCGTAGGCGATCCAGCTTCCCATCGCTGGAAAGCCCGGAATCACGCGGCCCGACATCATCTGATACTGCGCCGCCGAATGCACCACCATGTCGCCGTGCATCGACCGGATCACGCAGATGTCGTCGGCGATCTGTTGCTGGTTCGGCAGCAGGTCCGACACTTCGAGCCCGGATTTGCCGCATTTGACGAACGACCGCTTGGTTCCCAGAATGCGGGACTGTGCGTTCACCGTCTGGTACTTCACTTCGCCGAACTCTTCCGGCCGCTTCTGCCCGTGCAGTTTGTTGAGCAGCGGCTTGGGGTCGAACGTCTCGAGATGCGACGGTCCGCCGGCCTGAAAAAGGAAGATGAACGACTTCGCCTTCGGCTCGTGATGGGGCGCCCGCGGCGCCAGCGGGTTGTACGCCACGGCCGCCGCGGCGCGATCCTGGGCCGCCATCGACCCGAAGGCCAGCGATCCCATCCCGCAGAAGCACTCGGTGAGAAACTCCCGGCGGTTCCGGTTGTAGCGTATGTGTCCCATGTCAGTTCACGTAGAGAAACGGATTCATATTGAAGAGCATCACCGCGAACTCGCGGACGATCTCCGGGTTCTCTGGAGCCTCGTTCAGATAGCGCAGCGCGGCGGCGGACTCGGCGGGTAAGGGCGCGCGCCCCGCCGCCAGACGCCACGCCCAGTCGACGCGCTCGCGGGAGGTCTTCTTCTCGTGGAGCAGCCTTTGGGCGAACGCATCCGCCAGATCGTTCGACAACTTGCCGTTCAGCAGTTCCAGCGCCTGGGGCGCATGCGTCGATTGATCGCGCCCCGCGCAGGAAAGCAGCGTGTCCGGCGAATCGAACACCTGCATGAACGGCAGGATCAGGTTGCGCTTGTAGATCATGTAGATCGCGCGGCGGTCGTGCTCGGACTTGTCGCGGGTGGGCGACCAATACTGGGGCCTCTTCAGATCCTTGATCAGCTCCGGATCGATGACGGTCATCACGCTGCGCCCGCCCATCTTCGGATTCAACCGCCCGGAAATCGCGAGCATCGAATCGCGGATCTCTTCCGCCGCCAGCCGCCGCCGGTTGAACTTCCACAGCAGCCGGTTGGCGGGATCCTTCGCCATCGCCGCCTTCTCGACAGGCGATTTGCTCGCTTGCCGGTACGCGCTCGAAAGCAGAATGTCGCGATGCAGGGGCTTCATCTTCCATCCGCCTTCGACGTACCGGTTGGCGAGCCAATCCAACAGCTCGGGATGGGACGGGCGGGTTCCCATGCGGCCGAAGTCGTTCGGCGTGGAGACGATCCCCGCGCCGAAGTGATACTGCCAGATCCGGTTCACCATCACGCGCGCGGTCAGCGGATGATCGGGCGTGGTGATCCACTCGGCGAGCTTCGATCGCGGCGTTCCGGTTTCGAGCGGCATCTCCGGCTGGCCATCGGGCAACAGCACGCCCAGCGGACGCATGCCGACGGCGGCGCCCTTGTTCCGATAGTCGCCGCGCCCCAACAGATGGATGGCGGTCATCTCCTTGGGCTCGTTCTTCACGGCGTACATCGCGGTCAACGGCAGGGGCATCTTCTCGTCGAGCGCCTCGAGCTTCTCGACGATCTTCCCCTTCTCCTCTTCGCTGGCGCGGCGCATGGAACGGCGCAAGGTCATCATCTCCGTCTCGATCGGCTGGACCTTGGCCTTCCACTCCTTCCGCTCCTCCTCGCTGGCGGTGACGATGTCGTGCGCCTGGGTCTGCGCGAAGAAGCCCTGCATCCGGTAGTAGTCGGACTGGCGGATCGGGTCGAACTTGTGATCGTGGCAACGGGCGCAGCCGAGAGTCACGCCCAGGAAAGCCGCGCCGACTACGTTGGTCATCTCGGTGAGCACTTCGGTGCGCGAACTGGCCACTTCCTGATTTCCGGCGTTCTTGCGAAGCGGCCCCAGGCGGTTGAATCCGCTCGCCACCGCGTAGACCTCGTTCGTCGCGTCGATCTCGTCGCCGGAGATTTGCTCCACCAGGAACCGGTCGTACGGTTTGTCCGAGTTGAAGCTATGAATGACGTAATCCCGGTAGCGGTAGGCGTCGGGCCGGTGCGTATCGTATTCGTATCCGTCGGATTCGGCGAAACGCACCACGTCGAGCCAGTGCCGCGCCCATTGCTCGCCGTATTGCGAAGAGCCGAGCAGGCGCTCCACCAGATTCTCGTAGGCCTTCGGCGACCTGTCCGCCACGAATGCCGCGACCGCCTCCGGCGTGGGCGGCAGCCCATGGAGATCGTAGGTCAACCGCCGGATCAAGGTGACCCGGTCCGCCTGTGGCGCGGGCTGAAGCCCCGCCTTGCGCAGCGATTCGAGCACGAAGTTGTCGACAGGCGTTCGCACCCAAGCCTTGGCCGCGGCGTCGTTCAGCGCGGGAGGCAGCACGGCTTTTCGCGGCTGAAACGCCCAATGACGGCGTTCCGCGGGTCTGTACGTGCCTAGCGGCGCAACATCCACCGAAGCGGCTCCGGCGAGTCCCGCGATCAAGCACAATCCCGGCCAACGAGTACTCATGGGTCTCCCGTCGCGAGTGTATCACACGGTGGAAGCCCGCTATCTGGCGGCTGGTTCCACCCGCGCGATCCGTTCCCCGCTCAAAACTCCATTCGACACAACGTGAACGATCGCGTAGGTTCCGGCGATCTCCGGGGACACGAATTCGATCCTGTCCGGCGCCACCGACCGCAGTTGGGCAGGCGTCCCATTGACGAGCACCAACGTTCCGCCCAGCGACCAGGGCAGCGGTCCGGCGGCGGCGCTTTCCGCGGCCGTGGCCAGGCCCGAGCCCGTCACCGATGCCGGACCGCGAGGCCGAAGAGCCGGGTCCACCAGTTCGAAAGCCGGCCGTCTGGGAGCCGATCCCTGGGTGGAAACGCTTGCCGCGGGTGTGAACGGACCCAGCCGCCCCAGGTAGTCGTAGGCGGCCACTTGAACCGTGTAGCGAGTACCCGGCGTCAATCCGCGCAATGTCAGGCTCGATTGATGCCGGGTCACGGCCTCCTGCATCACGGGTTCGTTCGGCGCCTCGCCGTGCCGAATCAGGTAGCCGGCGGCGTATCCGCCGGATGGTTGCCAACGGACGACCGCCTCGGTTCCGGTTGCGGTCACGGCCAGTCCCGGCACGGGTCCCAACGTTGGCGCCGGGACGCGATCCGCCAGCAGCACGATGCCGTCGGCCGGTGGGATCTCGATCGCGCCGGTCACCGCTTCCCCGGTATTCCACTCCGGCGCCTGCACGCCCCGAATCCGCCGCAATCCGGTGCGGTTCCTCGGACCGCGAATGTCCGCCAGCGAGACGGAGATTGGCTCTGGCGTCGGATTCACCAACGCGACGCCGTTCTCGAAATCGCGCCGCCAAACACCCGGGCCGCCTTCGATCAGCTTCACGTTGTCGATGCTAAGCGCCCCGGGATCGAGCAGCGAGGCCACGCCGGTGAGCGGCACGCCCTCACGCGCCTTGACCACCGCGCGCAACGATCCGATTTGGCCCGGTCCCGCCAGGTCCGGCAGAAACTGCGAGTCGAAGCGGCCGATGGTAAGCGGCTGACCGGGGCGGAAGAAGCCTACCGAAGCCAGTCCCGCGAAGCGGACCGGCTTGTAGTCGAGCACTTTGTAGTCGAGCAGGAACTGGTACACGCGATTCGGCGTGAACTGGAAGTTCTGGTTGGTGGCCACCAGCAGCGAGTTCTCCGAGAGATCGTTCACGCGGATGGTGAGCGACCGCGAACCGGAGACGACCTCGGCCGGATCGGACGTCACCCGCGCGCCTGGCGCGATGATCAGGTTGTCGTTCGCCGGGATGCTTTCGAAATCGAGTTCCGCCACGATGCGGCCGGCGGTCGGGATCTCCTCGGCATCGCCCAGCGGTTGCCCGAGATAGCCGCGGGCCGCGAGGGTCTTGGACGGTCCACCCGCGGCATCCACGGCGTACTCGTCGAACCAGACGGTGGGTGACGTGTTATCGATGAAGTCGTACTCGAAGAACCCATCGCCGAGCAGCGTGCTCGTCAGGCCGAGCCGCATCCGGCGCAGGTCGCGCTTTTCGATTTCCGGCCTTCGATCGGGGACGCCGTTCTCGGTGAGTTCGTCCACCGGGACGCCCAATCCCTGGCCGGTGTACTCGAGAGCGATCACCGATGGCGCGCGAACCGATCGCATCGCCGTTTGGTAGGCGCGGTGGATCGTGTACCATCCGGACGCCTCGTCGGTGATCCAATCGCCCGCCGGGGTGTGATCGTATGGCGACAGCGTCTCGCGCAGCCAGCCGTTCAGGAACTCGAGCATCGGCCGGTTCACGGAAATGTGTCCGGCGTTGCCGAACAGGATGCGGCCCGGTCCCAGGCGGTCGCGCGCGCGGAAGAACAGCTCTTCGAAGCCGGCCTTCCAGTATGCGTCGATTTCGGCGCGTGTGTCGGGGCGGCCATCGCGGTTGATGTCGAACTCGGGGAACTTGCCGGTGCCATCGGCCAGAAGTGGATTCAGGAACCACTCCGGCTGGTCGAACTGGATGCCGTCGAACAGCCCGGACGGGAGAATCGACCAGGACAGATAGTTCACCAGGTGGGTGTTGTAGTTGACTCCGTTCACTTTCGGACAGAACGGCGAATGGTCCATTTGGACATTCTGCGGAAACGGCGGCGAGACGATCTGCGTACCGCTCAGGTCTCTCAGGAACCACTCCGGCGCAAGCGTCCGGTTGTAGAGCGCGATCGTACGCGCCGTGCCCCAGATCGGAACCTGGTCCAGGTACTGCGTCATGAACGTCTGCTGATAGGGCAGGATGCGTAGCTTCGGGTTGATTTTGCGCAGCCGGTAGGCGTATTCGAGCGCCTCCGACGTGTGGTCGCTGATCGGCCCGATCAGCACGTCGGTGAGGGCCGCCTCGAGTTCCATGCGCTCGCGGGGGAACTGCTTCAGGTACCCGAGCGTGTGCGGGCTGGTCAGCATGTAATTCGACAGGCGCGGAAAGCCCGACTCGAGAAGCGGGACCCGCGCCGGATGGATGTCGACGTCCAGCCGGTGGATGCGGATCTCGTCGACGATCAGCACAGCCTCCAGCGATTCGATCCCCACTGTGACGTCTCCCGCCAGGGGCATCCGCATCGCCCGGACGTCGGTTCCCACGGGTACGGGCATGCCGCGCTGGCCCGCGCCGGTCAACGATTCCTTGGTCCCTTCGATCGGACCCGCCACGGGCCGGAAGGCCACGATCGTGAACCCGTGCGAATTGTCCTGGCGCAGGATCCGGTAGTCGTACTCCACCATGTAGGTGCGCCCGGGTTCCAGCCGGAGCGTCTCTGGCGGGAACATCACGAACTCGGCGTCGCCGATCAACTTTACCGAGACGCCGCCGGCCAGAACTTCCGAGGGGTCGCGTGTCAGCGACGCTCCTCCGGACAACCGCCAGTCGTTCGAGGGCTGCTCGAAGCCGGTGCGGTACACCAGCGTCAGCCGGGGCTCGAAGTGATTCCAGCGGTTGGCCTCGCCGAAAACCGGCAGCGAATATGGCGGCGCCGCCGTCTGCGGGAGAAGCACCGGGGCGGCGGCCAGCACGGCCACCGCGGTTACACGCAGTAGTTTCACGACGGCCGGGGAGAGCTACTCGACTTCGCGGGGAGCGTTGTAGCCCGCCTTGGCGACGATCTGGTATTTGATCGGTTTGTTCTTTTCATCCACGATCCGAAGCGGCTGTCCCGTGGCGGGATTGACCAGTTCCACCTTGAGCTTGCGGAACTTGCCGTCCTTCTCCGAGTTGGTCGGCAGGTACGCCAGCGAGTACTGGTTGCGCAGCGACTCGGAGATGGCGCCGAAGATGCCGGGGAACTCGCCGTAGAAGCGCGGGAAGAAGGCTTGGCCGCCCGTTTCCTTGGTGAACGTCCGGAGTTGATTGTCGGCCTGCAGGAAGTCGAGCCGGGCGATCGAGCCCAGCGCTCCCCTGGCGTCGTAATATTCGCGCATGGCCTGCATGAGGCCGATCGCGTAGATGGGCACTCCAGCGGTTTGCAACGCGCGCCGCGTTTTGTCGAACGTCAGCTTGCTGAAGGTGTCCATGCCGGACGAGATCAGCACGATCGCCTTACGCCCTTCGATCTCCTGCATGCGTTCGGCGGTGTCCACCACCGCGTCGAACAGGTTCGCCTCCGAGTACGCGGCGATCCGCAAACGCTGCATCGCCTCTTGCGCCGCGCGTTTGTCGGTGGAGAAATCCGACAGGATTTCCGGCCGTAGATCGTAAGCGACCACGGCGACGAAATCGTCCTTCTTCAACGTCTCGAGGAATCCGTACGACGCAGTGAGGGTTTGATACCAAGTCTCGCTCCAGTAGTTCTGGAACAGGTTGCTGAACTCGATCACCATGCAGACCGTCATCGGCGCCTCGCCCATCGCGAAGTTGTTCAACTGCTGCGGTACGCCGTCCTCGAGCACCCGGAAATTGCCCTTGGGGATGTTCGGTATGAACCGGCCCCTGTTGTCCAGAACGGAGACGTCCACCGTGACCGTGGTCGCGTCGCTGCGGAAGGTGGGGATGCCATCGGGCAGCGCGCCTTCCTTGCCCTTCTTGCTGAACTTCGAGGGCAGCTTGTCCCCTGAGGCGGCAGCGGCTGGCGCGGCGTCCGGATCGGCGCCGGCTTCCTTGGCGGGCTGGCCGCGCTTACGGGGTCTGGCCACGGTCTCCGACGAGCGGGAATTAGGTCCCTGCTGCGCCCAAGCGAGCCAGGCGGCGGTCGCGAACATGGATACGGCGATGAGACGGTTCGAAATCCTCATGGGAGCCCCTTGCCTGAACTATACCATTCGGTCAGACGCGCCGCCGGCCGTTCCAGTTGCCTAGTTGACGAAACGGTCGCCGTCCGATCCCTTTTGTTTCCGCAAATACACCTGGAACCTGCGCTTGGCGCGTTCGCGTCTCCAGTCGCTCCACGATTTCGAGATCGACGCCAACGGATCGGCTCCCGACACCTTTCGCTCGAACGACTTCGACTTCAGATACAGATATCCCCACAGCATGCCGCCGAGATGCGCCATGTGGCTGACTCCGCCGCCGGTGTCGCCGAACGTCATCATGAACGAGATGGCGCCCACGATCGCCACGAAGTACTTCGCCTTCACCGGAAACAATCCGAAGAAGAGGATGTTGGCGTCCGGGAAGAGAACTCCGAACGCGAGCAGCAACCCGTAGATCGCGCCGGAAGCACCGATGGTGCGGCTGTGCATGTCGCCGAACAGCGCGTTGAGCACCACCACCACGATGCCCGCTCCGATGCCGCACAGGAAGTAGTAGCGCAGAAAGCGCCGCGTGCCCCAGGTGTTCTCGAGGTCCTTGCCGAACATCCACAGCGCCAGCATGTTCAGCAGGATGTGGTCGAAATCGACCGGCGAGTGGATGAACAGGTACGTCACCAACTGCCAGATCGCGAACAACTGCGTCACCGCCGCCGGCATCAGCCCCAGCCAGGTGAACCATCCCGCGTGACCGGTCCGGTAGGCGAAAAAATAAGCGATGAAAAGGGCGATATTGCTAATCAACAGCCACTTCACCGCGGAAGGGAAGAACGTCCCTCCGCCCGCGAAATCGATCCGCCGCCCACCGCCCGAACCGTAGTAATCACGGTATGCCATCTGGCTTCAGCATATCATCATGATGGGGACTGCCCCGGATTTACCCGAATGCTCACCATTCAAGACGCCCTGCGCCAAGGCAGCGGCCTGCTGCAACGGGAAGGGGTCGCCGCGGCGCGCCTCACCGCCGAACTGCTGCTTTGCCACGCCTTGGGCAGGGAACGCTCCTATCTATTCGCCCACGGCGGCGACGAACTCACCGAGATGGCGTGGATCCACTACGGGCGGTACCTCCATCGCCGCATGAAGGGCGAGCCGTCCCAATACATCACGCGCAAGCAGGAGTTCTACGGACGGCCGTTTCGCGTGGGTCCGGACGTGCTGATCCCGCGGCCGGAGACCGAACACCTGATCGAAGCCGCGCTCGAAAGGGCCCGTGGCGCCCGGCGAGCGGTGGATATCGGCTGCGGCTCGGGCGCGATCGGGGTGACGTGGACGCTCGAAACCGGCTGCGCCACCTGGGCGTCCGACATCTCGCCCGCCGCCGTCGCCGTGGCCCAAGGCAATGCCGAAAGACTGGCGGCCGGCGTTCGATTCGCCGTCTGCGATCTGGCCGCCGCGTTCGCCCCCCGCTCGTTCGATCTGGTGCTGTCGAATCCGCCCTACGTGCCCGATCGCGAGGGTCCTCTGCTTCAACGCGAGATCCGCGAGCACGAGCCGGCCGTCGCGTTGTTCGGTGGACCCACCGGAGTGGAGATCTACGAGCGGCTCATCGCCGACGCGGCGCGCATCCTCGTTCCGGGCGGGATTCTGGCCATGGAAATCGGCTATCAGGGCGAAACGAGGGTTCGGGCGATGTTGGGCGAAGGCTGGGTCGAACCGGACACGCGCCGCGATCTGGCCGGTTGGCCCCGCGTCGTCTCCGCGCGGTTGGCGCCATAATGTAGCCATGCCGCGCGCCGCCGCCCTACTCGTCTTCGCCTGCCTTACCGCGTTCGCCGAGGACAAGGTCCGGCTGGGATTGTTCACCGCGATGCCCGTCAAGTGGGATCTCGAGGCCAACTGGCGCGCATTCGAACAGACGTTCCTCCGCCACGCGGCGGAGAAGCCGGACGTGGTGGTGACGCCGGAATGTTTCCTCGACGGGTACGCCGCTTCCGCCAAGGACTGGACGCCGGAGAAATTCGCCGCCATCGCGCAGGACGAAGCGACCAGCCCGTATATCGCCAAGGTCCGCGAACTCGCCGAAAAACACAAGATCGCGATTTTGTTCGGATACACCGAGAAGCGCGACGGCAAGTATTACAACGCTTCGCTGCTGATCGACAAGAGCGGCCGCCCGGCAGGCCGCTACTACAAGACTCACCTGCAGGCGCACGATCTGCGCTTTTCGCCGGGCGCGGACCTCCCCGTCTTCGACACGCCGTGGGGCAAGACGGGCGTCCTGATCTGCGCCGACCGGCGGTGGCCGGAGACCGCTCGCGTCCTGAAGCTCCGCGGCGCACGTCTGACGCTGGTTCCCTCCTACGGCATGTGGCACATCGACAACGAATGGTGGATGCGGACCCGCTCCTACGAAAACGAAAACTTCCTGGCCTTCGCGCATCCGAACGTTGCGTTCATCGCCGATCCCAAGGGGCAGATCGTCGCCAAGCTCCAGTCGAACATGCCCGGGATGCTGGTGGCCGACATCGACCTGAGCGAAGCCACCACGCGCAAACACATCGAGGACCGGCGTCCCGAACTCTACAAGGACATCGCGCTGCCTCAGTAGCCGGCTGCCTTGCCCTCGCGCCGCGGATCCACCGCTCCCTGAATCCACCGTTCCTCGAACAGGATGGCCATCATGTCGTTGTTGGAGCCCCGGATCTCCACCGTGTGGCCGCGGCCGCGCAACAGGTCGATGGTATCGGGGGAGAACCCCGGCTCCATATACAGCACGTCGGGCAGCCACTGATGATGGATGCGCGGCGCGGTGACCGCCTGCTGTGCGTTCATCCCGAAGTCGGCCACGTTCACCAGCGTTTGAAGCACGGAGTTCGGGATCGTGGGTCCGCCCGGCGTTCCCAACACCAGATGCGGACGGCCCCCCTTCAGCACGATGGTGGGCGTCATCGACGAAGGCGGCCGCTTTCCCGGCTGGATCGCGTTCGCTGCTTCCTGCACCAGGCCGTAGCGATTCGGCTGGCCGGGCCGCGTGGCGAAATTGTCCATGTTGTTGTTCAACAGGAATCCTAACCCAGGCACGACCACTCCGGAACCGAACTGCCCGTTCAGCGTGATGGTCACCGCCGCGACATTGCCTTCGCCGTCGGCCACCGCAAAGTGGGTGGTGCACGGCTTTTCCAGGGACCGCATCCGGCCGGGTTCGTTTCGCGCCCTGTCGGCGAAAGCGCGCCGCATGACCTTCGCCATCTCGTGGATCGCGGCTGCCGAACCCCAGCCGTGCTTTTCGAACCCAGTGGTCTCGAGCGCGGAAAGCATCTGGAGCAGACTGATTCCCCCCGCGCTCGATCCGGAGGCGGTTGCCACTTCCAGGCCTCGATACTTGGCCTTGTGCGGTTCCAGCAAGTCCACCGAGTACTGCGCCAAGTCGCTCGCGGTGATCAGCCCACCGTTGCGCTCCATCTCGGCCGCCAGTTGGCGCGCGGTTTCGCCGGAATAGAACTCCGCCGCACCGCGTTCGGCCAGCCGCCGGATGGTGTGCGCCAGATCGGGCTGCACGTAGAGCTCGCCGGGAGAGGGAAACACGCCGCCGGACTGGCCCCGTTGGTAGCTCACCACGTGTCCGGCGGAGGCGAGTTTGTAGGCCGGCTGGAGCAGAGTTTCCCACCGCCGGCGTCCGTACCAGGCATGCAGGTTCTCGAAGCCGGCGACGTGGCCGGGCACCGCCGCCGCCAGCCAACCCCGGGTTGACGCAGCCTCCGGCTTGTCGAGGAAGAAATCCCGGTACGCCCTTCGCGGCGCCTGTTCGCGAAAATCGAAGAACGCCATCGACCCGTCCGCCTTGCGCACCAAGGCTTGACCGCCGCCGCCCAATCCGCACATCGCCGAGTGGGTCACGGCCAGCGCGAAGCCCATCGCC
>SXGT01828356.1_pt1 | contig 16932 bp, 14 predicted proteins | sample 3176221 | NCBI WGS metagenome assembly SXGT01 (sample SAMN11356862, study PRJNA531348) | freshwater metagenome | isolation source: freshwater sample F1-120 | place: China: Fuxian Lake, Yuxi | collected 2017-12-25 | reverse complement strand
GGGGGACTTCCTGGGAGAGTAGGTCGCCGCCGGAATTTTTCGAGATGATGCCCGCCGGCCACATTGCGTGGCCAGGCGGGCATCGTCGCGTTCGGACCGGTTTCGGGTCGACCCGATTAGGGTCGCCGGATCCGGTCATCTTGATGCCTTTATGCCGCCCAACGATCGCCGCTCATCGTCGTCATCGTCACCCCGCCGGGGTGCCGGCGGCGCGCGCTCGGGCGGGGCGGGCAAGCCCCAGGGATCGGGTCGGGCCGGCAAGGCCCAGGGATCGGGTCGGGCCGGCACGCCCCAGGGATCAGGTCGGGCGCCGCGCGACGATCGAGACGAGCGCGGCTCGAAGGCCGCGGGTGGAAGCGCTCCTCGGGGCGGTCGTGCCGGTGGCGGCCGCGACCGGAGCCGCGGGCAAGGCCGTGACCGGGACGAGCGAAAAGGAAGCGCGCGCGTCGCTGGCGAGCGGGGGCCCGGAGCTCGGGGATCGGGCGAACGGGCGACTGGCGAACGCGGGTCGGGCCGGGGGCGGGATTCCAATCGCCCGAGTGAGGACCGCACGACGGGACGAGGGCGCCCAGCCGCCAAGCCGAAGGGTCGGCGCGACACCGATCTCCCCGAGATCAAGCGCTGGGTCGACTATCCCGCGCCGAAATACGCGAGCACCGAAGCGGTCGACGCCCCGCCAGCGGAGCGGAACCGACTGCGCAAACCGACCCGTTCGGCCGCGGACGCGAAGTCGAAGTCGAGTGCTCCGAAAGAGCGTTCGCCGCGCGAACACCCGGCGAAGCGTCGACGGGTTCGACAGACCGAGGCGATCGATGAGCTGAGCCGCCTGGCCGGGGCGAAACGGTCCAAGATCGTCGAGCAGTTGCACAAGGCGGCCGAACTGTTCCGCCTGGGGCGCGAACGCGAGGCCTTGCGTCTCTTGCGCCCGCTGGCCGAGGCATACCCCGACGCTGCCGGCGTGCAGGAGCTGGTTGGCCTGTGCCACTACCGAATTGGCCAGTTCCCGGCCGCACGCAAGGCGCTCGAACGTTTTGTCGAGATCACCAACAGCACCGAACAACATCCGGTGCTGATGGACTGCCTTCGAGCCGCTGGACGGCACCAAGATGTCGAACGCCTCTGGACCGAACTCGCGGAAGCATCTCCGGGTGCTGCGCTTGTCGCTGAAGGACGCATCGTGATGGCCGGATCGCGTGCCGATCGCGGCAACCTCGCGGGCGCCATCGAGTTGCTCGAACGGCGCGGCGAAGCGCCGAAACGAGTGCTCGATCACCACCTACGGCTCTGGTACGCGCTCGGCGACCTGCACGATCGGGCGGGGAACGCGCCTGCGGCACGCCGGTGGTTCACGCTGGTGCTCGAGCGCGATCGCCACTTCGTCGATGTCGTCGAGCGACTCGCAGGTTTGGGCCGCTGACCGCGCCTGGCCTCGGCGCATCACGGTTGTCCGAGCTGCTCGCTAACTTCCGGAGCGTCGTTCCTCCATTTCATTGCAACTCCTCCCGAGAACTGTTCTGCGGCGCGCCGAGCTGGCGAGTGCGTCGCTGTTTCGTAGGGAAGGAAGCCGCAATGAACATCGTCATGCTGGAAGGCTCGCTCTCGAGCGCTGCCGAGGTGCGCAGGCTGGCCTCGGGTGCGACGCTCGTCCAACTCCAAGTCACGACGCGCGACGAGTCCAGCACTCGGTCGGTGCCCGTATCAGCAATCGATCCGAAGCCGTGGGTCGCTCGCCTCGGTGCCGGGGACGCGATCGTCGTCGTCGGGTCGATCGAGCGGCGGTTCTTTCGCTCCGGTGGAGCGACGGCGAGTCGCACCGAAGTCGTGGCGCACGCCATTCGCAAGGCCTCCGATCGGCGCGGCGCGCAACGGCTGCTTGCCACGGTTCGGGCGCGCCTCGACCCCTGACGCCGCCCGCGAGTCGTCGACGAATGACAGCCGATGATCCGCGGCGACTGCACCGACGGGTGCAGATGAATCTGATGCACCGTCAGATCGGCGGTACGATCGGCGCGCTCCGCGTGAGCGACAGCACACCCACGGCACACTCGGGCTACGGACTGGTGCCGCAGAGAAAGGTCAACGGTGACCATCGACACCTCGCCAGAACGACCCCTCGAAGGGGTCGAGACCCTCGACCGCGTGGTCATCCGGTTTGCCGGTGACTCCGGTGACGGGATGCAGCTCGTGGGCGACCGCTTCACCGAGCTCTCGGCGGCGTTCGGCAACGACCTTGCAACGCTGCCGAATTACCCCGCCGAAATTCGAGCCCCTGCCGGTACCCAGGCAGGGGTTTCGTCGTTCCAGGTGCACATCTCGGATCACGACATCGTCACCCCGGGAGACGCACCGAACGTGTTGATCGCGATGAACCCCGCGGCGTTGGCTGCGAACCTCATCGATATGGCGCCGGGTACGACGCTGATCGTGAACGGCGACAGCTTCGCCCAACGCGATCTCGACAAGGCCGGACTCGCGACGAACCCGCTCGAAGACGGCAGCCTGGCGGCGTACAACGTGTTCGTCGTCCCGATGACGTCGATCACCGTCGAAGCAACCAAGGACCTCGGGGTCAAGTCTCGCGACGCCGAACGATCCAAGAACTTCTTCGCGCTCGGCCTGCTGTGCTGGATGTACACCCGGCCGGTTGCCCCGGTCATCGAATGGATCGAGACCCGGTTCAAGTCCAAAGAGACGGTGCTCGCGGCGAACCGAGCAGCATTCAAGGCCGGGCGGAACTTCGGCGAGACGGCCGAGCTGTTCGATCATCCCTACGAGGTCCGGCCCGCCGTGCAAGAGCCGGGTCACTACCGCAACATCGTCGGCAACCTCGCGACCGCCTACGGGCTCATCGCTGCCGCGCAGAAGGCGAGCTTGCCGCTCGTGTTCGCGGGCTACCCGATCACGCCGGCGAGCGACATCCTCCACGAACTGTCGAAGCACAAGAACTTCGGCGTCAAAACGCTTCAAGCCGAAGACGAGATCGCAGCCGCCTCGATGGCGATCGGTGCAGCGTTCACCGGTGCACTCGGGGTCACCGCGTCGAGTGGTCCGGGTATCGACCTGAAAAGCGAGGCGATCAGTCTCGCGGTCAGCCTCGAACTGCCGATGGTGATCATCGACGTTCAGCGCGGCGGACCGAGCACGGGTCTGCCCACCAAGACCGAGCAGGCCGACCTGATGCTGGCGATGTACGGCCGCCATGGCGAGTGTCCACTGCCCATCGTCGCGGCGAAGAGCCCGAGCCACTGCTTCGAGGCGGCGTTCGAGGCGACTCGGATTGCTGTGAAGTACCGGACGCCCGTGATGTTGCTCACCGACGGCTACCTCGCGAATGGTGCCGAGCCGTGGAGGATGCCCGACGTCGACTCGCTGCCCGACATCTCGGTGCCGTTCACGACCGAACCGAATGCCGGCGACACCTTCTTGCCCTACCTTCGCGATCCCGAGACGTTGGCGCGTCCGTGGGCGATCCCCGGAACACCTGGTCTGATGCACCGGGTCGGCGGAATCGAAAAGGAAGGCATCGGTCTCGATGGCGAAGGCGGCAGCGGCAACATCAGCTACGCGCCTTTGAACCATGACCGGATGGTCCGCCTGCGCGCCGAGAAGGTGGCTCGCATTGCTCGCGACATCCCGGGCGTCGAACACGACACCGAAGACGGCGCCGACGTCTTGGTATTGGGTTGGGGTTCCACGTGGGGTCAGGTCCAAGCCGGTGTCCGCCGGATCCGTGCTCGTGGCCTCAAGGTCGCGTCGGCTCACCTGATGCACCTCAGTCCGTTCCCGAGCGATCTCGGCGACGTGTTGAGTCGCTACCGCAAGGTGCTCGTGCCCGAGATGAACCTCGGTCAGTTGAGTCGCCTGATTCGCGCCGAGTATCTCGTCGACGCGGTGAGCTTCACGAAGATGCAAGGCGTGCCGTTCCGCGCGGCCGAGATGGAAGCCAAGATCCTCGAACTGTTGGGAGACCAGGCGTGAGCGAGCAGGCGGTGGCCCTTACCCGCAAGGACTTCGAGTCCGACCAAGAGGTCCGCTGGTGCCCCGGATGCGGTGACTACAGCATCCTCGCGGCGATGCAATTCGTGTTGCCCGAACTCGACGTGAAACCCGAGAACATGGTGTTCGTATCGGGGATCGGTTGCGCGGCGCGTTTGCCCTATTACATGAACACCTACGGCGTGCACGGTATCCACGGGCGAGCTCCGGCGATCGCGACCGGTGTTGCGCTGACGCGCCCCGACCTGCATGTCTGGGTCATCGGCGGCGACGGCGACATGCTCTCGATCGGCGGGAACCACCTGATTCACGCGCTGCGCCGAAATGTGAACCGCAAGATTGTGATGTTCAACAACCAGCTCTACGGACTCACGAAGGGCCAGTACTCGCCGACTTCGGAGTTGGGCAAGGTCACGAAGAGCACGCCGTTCGGCTCGCTCGACTATCCGTTCAACCCCTTGTCGGTCGCGCTCGGAGCCGAGGCGAGTTTCGTCGCTCGGACCCACGACATGGATCGCAAGCACATGATGGAGACGTTCCGACGGATGCATCACCACAGTGGCGCGGCCTTCGTCGAGGTCTTCCAGAACTGCAACGTGTTCAACGACGGCGCGTTCGCCGGGCTCCTCAAGAAGGACGTTCGACCGAACATGTTGATCGACCTCGTGCACGGCCAGCCGATCCGATTCGGCGACGACAGTCAATACGGCGTGGTCGTCAACGAGTTCGGCGAACCGCGGGTCGTGACCGTCGCTGAGGTTGGCGAAGATGCGCTGCTGGTCCACGACGAGCACCGACCCGACCCGACGCTCGCGTTCGCGTTGAGCCGTCTGTCGAACAGTCCGATGACACCGACGCCCGTGGGCGTCTTCCGCGACGTCGACCGGCCGATCTACGAAGTCGAAGTGCAACGCCAGTTGGCGGCCGCCTCCCAGAAGTCAGGTCCGGGCGATCTGGCCAAGCTCCTCGCCAGCGGCCCGACCTGGACGATCAGCTAGTCGACGCGCCGACGTTCGGCGCCGCCGTCGTCGTCATCTCAGTCGAGGGTTCGCATGACCATGCCGGTGCGCGGCTTGGGGTAGAAGAATGTCGTCTTCTGCGGCATCCGAACGCCGGCCTGCGCCGCGGCCCTGGTTGCCGCGACGCCGACGGGCTTGAGCAACAGCCCGAAGGTGGCCTCGCCTTTCGCCGCGAGCGCGGCAACGTCGCCGAGCGAGTGGCGATAACGCCAGGCGGCGCCCTCGAGGCGCGGCACGATCACTGCCTCGACCAGTGCCGCATCGGTGGCCCGCACCGCCTCCGGCTCCGAGGCGACGAGCGCGGGTTCACAGACCTCGCGGCGCGCCACGAGCAGGTGTAACGAATTTGCAAGCGCCAATCCGATGCCGCCCTCGGCGTGCATGCGCGTCTCCAGTGCGTGCACGCCCTCGGACGAGTTCTCGCCTGCGTCGCTGATGACGAACGCGTCAGCCAAGTGCTCGAGAACGTCGACACCGTCGGCGACGGTGACGAGTCGATGGATCGCCTGGATGCACAACTCGTGTTCGGTCAACTCGACGACGAGACACATGATCGAAGTCGCGCCGGGATCGTCGGCGCCGGCGGCGTTGCGCTCGTCGCGGTAGTTGATCGCGGTCTCGAAGCGGTGGTGCCCGTCCGCGAGCACGAGTGGTTGCCCCCCGATGGCCGAGCGGATGGCGTCGATGCGGGCGACGTCGTCGATTGCGAACAGGCGATGGCGCACGCCTTCATCGTCGGTGCATTCGCAGAGCGGGTGCGACTGATCGATGAGGTCGGTGAGCCCGTCGGCAGGGGAGAGGCCCCAAATCGGGTCGAGGTTTGCTCGGGTCGCTCGAAGGAGGTCGAGACGATCGCTCTTGGCCTTCGGGATGGTGCGCTCGTGGGGAAGGATGTCGCCGACTCCGGCGCGTTCGGGCAGCGCGAGCGCGCCGAGAACCCCGATGGTGTGAGCTGGCTCGCCCTGCGGATCGACGAAGTCCATCCGGTATCCGTAGAAACGCTCAGCCGCGTCGTGGACCAACAACCCGCGGGCTTCCCACTCGTGGAACGCCGCGGCCGCTCGTTCGTAGCGGTCGCCTTCTCGGTCGTGGTCTTGCGGGAGAATCAACCGGATCGCGTTCGCCGGGTGGTTTGCCTCGAGCGCGACGCGGTGATCGTCGTCGATGACGTCGTACGGCGGTGCCGCCACGACGTCGAGATCGGTACCGAGCGCCGTGCAGTCGTATCGCACGCCGCGGAAGGGTGAGAACTCCGCCACCCGGTCAGAATATGGTCAGCCGGATGTCCGAGCCCGTGTTGTGCTGCGACCTCGACGGGGTGATCTGGCTCGGGTCGATGCCGATCCCCGGATCGGCCGACGCAGTCGCGGCGTTGCGCCAGGCTGGTCGTCGGATCGCGTTCGTCACCAACAACTCCTCGGCGACCCGAGCGGACTACGCAGCCAAACTCGGCGCCCTCGGTGTGCCGGCCGCGGCCGAAGACGTGATCTCGTCGGCAACCGCCGCCGCCGATTGGTGTGTCGCACACGTCGATCTCGACGCGCCGATTCTCGTGCACGCTGGCGCTGGCGTCCAGGAGGCGCTCGCCGTGGTCGGGTTCACCCGGCTCATCGACGCATCGGACGCGCGAAGCGCCGACCAGTGTGCAGCGGTGGTGTGCGGTTGGCATCGAACGTTCGACTTCGAGCGGTTGGCCGCCGCAGCCGACGCGCTCCACCGGGGTGCGGTGTTCGTGGCGACGAACGCCGACCCGACCTATCCCGAGCTCGACCGTCGGCTCCCCGGAAACGGAGCGCTCGTCGCCGCCGTGAGCGCGGCCGCCGGCCGCGGGCCTGACGTGGTGTGCGGCAAGCCGCACGCGCCGATGGCCGCTGCGGTGCGCCGTCTCGTCGGCGACACCGGGATCATGATTGGTGATCGCCCTTCCACCGACGGTGACTTCGCCGCACTGCTGGGGTGGCCGTTTGCTCTCGTGTTGAGCGGGGTGGCGGGGCCCGAGGGCGAAGAACCGGTCCCGGATCCTGCGCCGGAGTACGTCGCGGCCGACCTTGCCGAACTTGCGGCCATGTTGCTCGGCTGAACGCGCAACCCCGTGGTGGCCAAGAGCCAGGTTCGAGCGTCCTTTGGATCGTCAGGCGGCGGCCGGGCCGCGAGTGCGCTTCGTGCGGGCGCGGGGGCAGCGCGCCGATAGCGTTGGACGCTCCACGGTGTCGCGCCCGACGCCGCCTGATCTGCTCGAGGAACTCCTGATGGCCAGCCTTCCCACCCCGAATTGGAAACACCTCCTCGACCTTGGCATGGGTGCGGTCGAGCCCCGCCGGGCCCAGGTGCGCAAGGTCGTGAACGACCTGGTCGCCCAGGGCCAGGTGGCCCGCGACCAGGCCAGCGCCACGGTCGACGAGATCGTTGCGATCGGACAAGCGCGTACCGAAGAACTTCGAAACACCGTCCGATCCGAGGTCACCAAGCAGATCCGCGCCCTCGGCCTCGTCACGCAGGACGATCTCACGGCGCTCGAACGGCGGCTGGCGCGCCGCCCTGCGGCAGCCACGAAGAAGACGAGCCCGAAGCCTTCGGCCAAAAAACAGTCCAAGGCCCCCGTCGCCAAGCCCGCGCGGACGAAGAAGGCCTCGACCTCCTGAGCGCGCCCCGGCGACGCCTCGACGCCGAGTTGGTGCGGCGCAAGCTCGCCCGGAGTCGGGCCGATGCGGTCGCGCTCATCGAAGCGGATCGAGTGACCGTCGCCGGCGCGCCCGCCCATTCCCCGGCTCGGCTGGTCACGCCGGGAGAACCGATCTCCGTGCGCCGACCTGCGACACAGTTCGTCTCGCGGGGCGGTCACAAACTCGCCGGTGCGCTCGACGCGTTCGCGATCGAGGTGAGCGGCCGGCGCTGTCTCGACGCCGGTGCTTCCACGGGCGGCTTCACCGATTGCCTGCTGCAACGAGGAGCGCAGGCGGTTGTTGCCGTCGACGTGGGCCACGGCCAGCTCGCGTGGTCGTTACGGCAGGACGCACGGGTCGTGACGCTCGAACGGACGAACGTGCGCACCGTGGATCCTGATCTCATCGGCACGCCGGTCGACGTCGTCGTGGCGGACCTCTCGTTCATCTCGCTGCGAACGGTCGCACCAGCATTGCAGGCGCTCGCGACACCTGACGCGGACTTCGTGTTGCTCGTGAAGCCGCAGTTCGAGGCGGGCCGTGCCCGCGTCGGTAAGGGTGGGGTCATTCGCGACGGAGCCGTTCGGGCCGCCGTTGTCTGCGAAGTGATCGACGAACTCGAGTCGCTCGGTCTCGTCATCGTCGGGCTGACCGAATCGCCGATCACCGGGGCTGACGGCAACGTCGAGTATCTGGCCCATGCCCGTCGCGGCGCGACGAGAATCTCGGCCGATGAGGTCGATCGCGTCCTGCGCCCAGCCGATGTCGGTAAGACTGGGCCGTGATGCGCGCTGTCGGCCTGGTTCCCCATCCTGATCGCCATGCGGCGCACGAACTCGCCGGAACGACTGCGGCGCTGCTCCACGGGCGCGGTATCGAAGTCCGGGTGCCGACTTCGATCGCCAGCAACGTGGGACTCGACCACAATCGAGTCGACGACTCCGAGTTCGCCGTCGGCCTCGATCTCGTGATCGCGTTCGGCGGTGACGGGACGATGCTGCACGCGGTGCACATGGTGTACCCGAACGATGTCCCGATCCTCGGGGTGAACGCAGGCCGCCTCGGCTATCTGACGACTCTCGAGGCCGACGAACTGTCGGCGCTGTTGCCCGTCATCATCGATGACACCGTGTCGGCCTTCGACACATCGGATCGAATGGTGCTGGCCGCGCGCATCACGCCGCCCGAAGGTCCCGAGCGTGTCGAATACGCGTTGAACGAGTTCGTGCTCGAAAAGGTCGGGAGCGGTCGCCTCGTTGACATCGCGGTCACGATCGGCGGCAGTCGGTTTACGAACTTCTCGGCCGACGGCGTGATCGCAGCCACGCCGACAGGAAGCACGGCGTATGCGTTCTCGGTGCGCGGGCCGATCATCTCGCCACAGCACCGATGCCTCGTCGTGGCGCCCGTCGCGGCGCACATGTTGTTCGACCGCACGCTCGTGCTCGGTCCCGACGAAGACGTCGAGTTCGAAGTCGGCGCGCGGCCTGTCGCCGTCGCGATCGATGGTCGCGACGGTGGCATCCTCATGCCCGGCAGCCGAGTCCGTTGCGCCGCGGCGCCGGATCCGGTGCGCATTGTCACCCGGAAAGGTCGGGCGTTCCACCAGATCCTGCGCGACAAGTTCGCGCTGCCCGACCGAGAAGTATGAACGGCGAGCGGAGCGAACGCTGATGCTCAGCGAATTGCGAGTCGAGAACCTCGGCATCATCGCGGAAATCACGGTGCCCTTGGGCACGGGGATGACGGCGATCACCAGCGAAACCGGCGCGGGTAAGACATTGCTGGTCGAGGCGCTCGCGTTGTTGCTGGGTGGTCGCGCCGATCCTTCGTTGGTCCGCGACGGTGCGCTCGAAGCACGCGTCGACGGCCGTTTCGTGCACGCCGACACCGAAGTCATTCTGAGCCGGGTCGTGCCCCGAGACGGACGCTCGCGTGCCTACGTCGACGGGCGGCCGGTTACCGCCGGCGAACTCGCTGCAGTCGGCTCGACGCTGGTCGACCTGCACGGACAACACGACCAGCAATCGCTGTTGCTTCCGGTTGCTCAGCGACAACTTCTCGATGCGTGGATCGGTGCGGCGGCCGACCAGTGTCGGGTTGCGTTGCGCGGCGCGAGCATTCGACTCCAAGAAGTCGAGCAGGCCTTGGCCGCGCTCGGCGGTGACGAACGTAGTCGTGCGCGCGAAGTCGACCTGTTGCGTTTCCAGATCGCCGAGATCGATGCGCTCGGAATCACCGACGCCGACGAAGAAACCCGGTTGAACGCTCAGGCCGCGTTGCTCGGCGATGCCGAGTCTCACCGGGAGGCCTTGTCGAGCGCCTACGCACTGCTCGCCGACACGGCTGCCGACGCGGTCGGGGGGGCACTCGCCGCGCTGATCGGGCGAGCGCCGTTCGCGGACCTCGAAGGACGGCTGCGCGAATTGCAAGACGCGGTTGCCGAAACTGCGCGCGACCTTCGCATGATGGCTGATTCGATCGTCAGCGATCCCGATCGTCTCACCGAGATTCGAGAACGCCTCACCGCATTTCGAGAGCTGCGCCGCAAGTATGGCGACACCCTGGGCGAGGTACTCGAACACGGCGCCAACAGCCGCGAGCGCCTCGCCGAACTCGAGTCGCATGACGAACGGGCTGCCGCGCTCGAACACAGCCGACACGAGATCGAACGCGAACGAGTGGCAACGGCGGCCGAGCTGACCCGTCTCCGATGTGCACACGCACCGAAGCTCGCTCGCCGGGTTACCGATGGGCTTCGGAACCTCGCGCTCCCGAATGCGGAGTTCACCATCGAAATCGAGGCGACCGAACTGCAAGACGACGGCGCAGACCGAGTCGTGTTCGAACTCGCTCCCAACCCCGGTGAGACGCCGCGACCGCTCGCGAAGGCGGCATCGGGAGGAGAACTGTCCCGAACGATGCTCGCGATCCGTGCTGTGCTCTCCGCCGCGCCGCCGACGCTGGTCTTCGACGAGGTCGATGCGGGCATCGGCGGTGAGGCGGGCCACGCGGTCGGCGCTGCGCTTGCGGGCCTCGGCGCGCACCACCAGGTGCTGTGCGTGACCCACCTGGCGCAGGTCGCCGCGCACGCGGACGCGCAGGTACACGTGTCGAAGGGGGTCGATGGCGATCGCACGATCGCACAGGCGAGCTTGCTCCTCGACGACGCGCGGATCTCGGAGTTGTCGAGGATGCTCGGCGGTGTCGGCGACTCAGAACACGCAAGACTCCACGCCGCGGAACTCCTCGCTGCGTCGCGGACAACTCGCGGCGGACCCCGATCGCCAAGTTCGCGCTCGCGGTCTGCGCGAAGGGCGGCCCGTTGAACGGTCGGCGCAAGTCCCGATTCGGCGGCCATCCTGCGGCCCGCGACCTCGTGGTCGGTCCGGCGTACGCCGGAAAGCGCACGAAAGACCTGGCGAAGCAACTGCCGCCCGGCTCCATCGCCGTGATCGACCATCAAGACATCGACCGAGTGGCAGGCGAGATGCTGGTCGGAGCAGGCGTGGTCGCGGTCGTCAACGCGGCGAGTTCCATCTCGGGCCGCTATCCGAATGGAGGGCCAGCCCGGTTGGTCGAGTCCGGTGTGCTGCTGCTCGACGCCGTCGGTCCTGGCGTGCTCGACCGGATCGTCGACGGTGAAGACCTGGTCGTGCGCGACGGCGCGCTGTGGCGCGCGGATGAGTGCCTCGCCGAAGGTCGCGTGCTCGACGGATCGACGATCGAACGAGCGATGGACGAGGCCCGCATCGGTATCGGCGAGGAACTCCGTCGATTCGCCGCCAACACGTTGGAGTACATCGGTCACGAGTCCGACGACGCCTTCGAGCCGTTGCAGCTACCCGAGTTCCGAACCCAGATGCGCGGCCGCCACGCTCTCGTCGTGGTTCGCGGCCACGATTACAAGACCGATCTCGCCACGTTGAAGTCGTACATCCAGGAGTTTCGGCCGGCCCTGATCGCTGTCGACGGCGGAGCCGACGCGTTGCTCGAGATCGGGTTGACGCCCGATCTGATCTTCGGCGACTTCGATTCGCTGACCGACCGGGCCCTGCACTGCGGGGCCGAACTCGTCGCGCACGGATACATCGCCGGCGATTGTCCCGCTTCGGAGTTGCTCGACGCAGCCGGACTGGAGCACTCGATCGTCTCGGCACCTGGGATGAGCGAAGACGTCGCGATGTTGTTGGCCTATGAGTCAGGAGCGACGCTCATCGTCGCGGTCGGAACCCATTCAACGCTCGTCGAGATGCTCGACAAGGGGCGGCGCGGCATGGCCTCGACGTTCTTGACCCGGCTGCGTCTCGGGCCGGTGCTGGTTGACGCCAAGGGTGTCCACAAACTCTACGAAAGCCGCGTTCGGCGATCGGATTTGTTGCTGCTCGTCTTCGGCGCAATGCTCACGATCGTTGTCGTGCTGCTCGCGACCGATGCGGGCCAGTTGTTCACCGAGGGGTTCTGGGTCGACCTGAAAGACCGATGGCGGTCCTTCGTCGACTGGATTACCTAGCCTCCCGATCAGATGATCAACTTCCGGTTCCATGTCGTCTCCATCGTCGCGGTGTTCTTGGCCCTCGCCATCGGCGTGGTCTTCGGTTCGACGATCTTGAACGAGACGCTCGTCGATGGTCTCGAGCAGCGGCTCCAAGACATCGATGACAAGGCCGAGCGCCAACGAGAAGCAAACGAGCGGCTGAAGAGTGACATCGAGCGGCTCGATTCGTACCTCCGATCGAATGCTGCGTTCGCGGTCGACGGTCGCCTGTCCGGGCTCGACTTGCTCGTCGTCGCGACGCCGCAGGTCAGTGAGCAGGTCGTCGCCGACCTCGTCGCGCTTGCGGGTGTGGCCGACGCCGACACCGTCGTCGTGGCCCGGCTCGACGACTCCCTCGCGCTCGACGACGAAGCGCGCGTCGGCGACCTCGCGTCGGTGCTGCGATCGACCCGCACCGGCGCCGACGAGCTGCGCGCAGAACTGTGGACGTCGATTGCTCGGCGGTCCGCAAAGGATCCCGCGACCGATCCCGGCCTCGCCGATGGCGATCTCCTCGAGCAACTCGCGGATGCGGGTTTCTTGACGCTCGAGGCGGGCGACGACCTCGAGACCGCGCTGGCACAGTTCGGCGGACCGTCCAGCCTCGTCGTCGAGATCAGCACGACGAGCGCCCCACTGAACGACACGGATTGGCTTGTCGGCTTGGCCGACGCAGCTCGCCGTGCCGAATTGGAAACCCTCGCTGGTGAGGTCCACGAACGCGACGCCGAAGCCGATCGAGGAGTGGTCCTCGGTGAGCTTGCCGTCGGAGATCAAAGCGATGTCGTCGCAACCGTCGACAACCTCGACGAGTACCAAGGTCGGCTCTCGGTCGTTCTCGCGGCCTCGGAGCTCGACGACGGTGTTGTCGGGCACTACGGATTCGGCGCCGGCGCGACGAGGAGTTCTCCCGAACTCGTCGCGCCATGAAGAACGCGTCGATCCAGACCGGGATCGCCGCCCGGGTGGGCGGCGTCACGCTCGCGTCGCGGGTCATCGGTCTCGTTCGGGTCGTCACGATCGCTGCGGTGCTCGGCACGACGCATCTCGGCGACGCCTTCCAATCGGCGAACGCCATGTCGAATGTGTTGTTCGAGCTGTTGGCTGCCGGAGCGTTGTCCGCCGTGCTTGTTCCCGCCTTCGTACGCATTCGCGAATCGGACGGCGACGGGGCCGCAGACCACCTCGCCGGGTCGCTGCTCACCCTGGCGATGATCATCCTCGGAACGATCACCCTCGCGGCCATGGTCGGCGCGCCCCTGATCGCGAGGCTGTTGACCTCGGGTGTTCCCATGTCGGTGCGCGGCGCGCAACGTGAGCTCGTCACCTTCTTGTTGTTCTGGTTCCTGCCGCAGACGCTGCTGTACGTGTGGGGCGCTATTGCGACCGGACTCTTGCACGCGCGCCGTCGATTCCTCGCGGTGGCGGCAGCGCCGATCGGCAACACGATCGTCACGATCGGCGCACTCATCGGGTTTCGTGCGAGCGTCGGGGACGCCACAGGACTGGACCTGTCGGCCGACGAGCGCATGTGGCTCGTCCTGGCGGGAACCGGTGGCGTCGTGGCGTTCGTCGCGACGATCGTCATCGCAGCGCAGCGAAGCGGTGCTCGACTGCGGTTGCGCCGGGACTGGCGGTCGCCGCAGTTGCGAGCGTTGTTGGCCGACGCCGCGTGGGGCGTGGTGTTGCATGCGGCAGGCGGGGCATTTCTGCTCGCCGCAATGGTCGTGGGGAACTCGGTGGCCGGTGGTGCGGTCGCGTATCAGACCGCGTTCGTCTTCTTTCTGGCTCCCTACGCCGTGCTCTGCCAGCCCATCCAGACGGTCGTGCAACCCGAACTGGCGTCGGATATGGCGTCGCAGCGCCACGCTGAGGCTGCCTTGCGGATTCGCGCGGCCTTGATCCGCACGGTGGTGCTTGCGCTCGGAGCGTCGTTGATCGGAGCCGCGCTCGCGGCTCCGGCCATGGCGATCGTCCCACTGGAACGGGTCGACGATGCGTTGCTGGCGGCGGCATTGGTGACCCTGCTCGTCGGGTTGTGCGGGTACAGCGTGTTCTTGCTGTTGGCTCGCGCCTCGTACGCGCTCGGCGATGCGCGCACGCCCTCGCTCGTCGTTCTCGTCGCCACGGCGCTCGGTATCGCGTCGCTCGTGCTCGTCGCGCCGCAGGTCCACGGAACGGCGCGTGTCGCCGCCGTCGGGTTGGCCCACAGCCTCACCTACGTCATCGCGGCACTGGCGATGTTCGTACACCTGCGTCGGTCCCTCCAGGACGCGCCGCCCCGCCAGACCAATTCGACGGTCGCAGCATGAACAGGCGCGTGCTGGTTCCGCTCGCGTTCGTGTTGCTCGTGTTCGCGGGGTGCACCACCGAACGACCCGAGATCCCCGAGGCGGATCGGGTGCTGGTGGTAGCGATCCCCGAGACCAGCTGGGCCGATCTCGAGGCGGCCGAGATCCCACACCTGGACCGCTTCTTCGAAGGCGCGGCGCTCGCGAACCTTTCGACGCGAATTGGCGACGAACGCGCCTCGCTGGCCGACGCTTACCTGACCATCGGTGCCGGAACCCGATCGGTCGGCGCGAACGGCCGCGCCTTCGGACGGGACGAGACGCTCGGTCGCGACACGGTCGCGCAGATCGTGCAACGTCGGACGGGACGCCCTCCGACGAACGACATCGTCCACATCGACATTGCGCATCTTGCCGAGGAGAACCGCGACTCACAGTTCGGCGGCCGGGTGGGCCGGCTCGGCAGCGAACTCGAAGAGGCGGGGATCGCCGCCGCCGTTGTTGGAAACGCTGATCGGGGCGGGCCGGTGACGGGTGACCTGATGCAGATCGCCGATCGATCTGCGGTTCTGTCGCTCATGGATCGAGGCGGCGAAGTCGCCGGATCGGTGGGTTCCGATCTGCTGATCGCCGAGCCGGATGCGCCGTTCGGTGCCCGTCTCGATGCCATCCGAGTGCTCGCCGCCGTGGATGAGATCTGGAATCGGAAAGAACCTTCGGTGGTGTTGGTCGAGTGCAGCGACGTCGCGAGGGCCCGCGGCGAGGCTTCGAATGCGCAGCCCAGTCGTTCGCGAGCAATGAAGTCCGCAGCGCTACGAGAGTGTGACGAGATCGTCGGCGCGTTGGTCGCCCGACAAAGCGAACGAGATGCGCTGATCGTGTTGTCACCGACCGCGTCGGGTCGCGGCACCGGACTCGGGTTCGTCGCGGTCGATGCGCCCGGCGCGCCTCGCGGCCTGCTCGAATCGGCGAGCACCCGCCGCGCCGGATATCTCCAATTGTCCGACGTCGGTCCGACCATCTTGGATCTCATGGGCGTCGCGGTCCCGAGTTCGATGGAGGGCAACGGTGGTTGGGTCTCGGTCGACAATTCGACGGGTCGCGAACGTATCGATCGTCTCACCAACGAAATCGGCGACGCCGCGAATCGCGAGGAGCTGATTCCGTCGGCCACCGCGTTGTTGGTGATCCTCACCGTGCTGATTGCACTCGCCGGTGTCATCGAGGGGATCTGGGGCCGGATCGGCCGGCGGCGCCTCGAGGTCGCGACGCACGCGCTCTTCGGCGGGCTGACGGGCAGTTACCTGGCGGCCCTGTTTCCTGGACCAACCGGTGCCGGGCTGGTGGGATTGTCCGTGGTCGTGTCGGCCGCAGTCTTTGGGATCGGCGGTGCGATGATCGCGCGTCGGCGTTCGTCGGCCTTCGCGCTGGTCGTGTCGCTCGGACTGTTCTGCGCGATGTTCGTCATCGATCTACTGCTGGGTGCGTACCTCCAGTTCAATACGTTGTTCGGCTATTCCGCAGCGGTCGCGGGCCGCTTCGCGGGCCTCGGCAACCTGGCATTCGCCTTGTTCGGGGCAGCCGCGCTCGTGCTCGCGGTCATCGTCGGCTCGGGTGACCATCCCAGACGCCTCGCCATCATTGGCGTGTTGTTCGCGACGACGATCGTGGTGGAGGGCATGCCGATGTGGGGTGGTGATGTCGGCGGGGTGCTCGCGATGGTGCCCGCGTTCGTCGCGACCTACACCCTGCTCTCGGGTCGACAGATCCGGTGGTGGCATCCGTTCGGTTGGGCGGGCGGCGCCGTGGTCGCGATCTTGACGTTCGGACTGATCGACCTGCTGCGACCGCCCGAACTGCGAACGCACCTCGGGCGGTACCTGGACGAGATTCGGACCGATGGTTGGGGATCGCTGCTCACCACCGTCGGTCGTCGCCTGGAAGCGGGGCTCGGCGGGCCCCGCGTTGCGATCTGGACGCTGCTCATCGTTGCGGGCCTGCTCGTCGTGGAGTTCATCGCGATGCGCCGGCTCGGAGAGTCGCGCTCACCGCGCGCACAGGCATCCTCGCTCCGCGCGATCGGAGTCGGGGCAGCCATTCTCGGGGTGACGTCCTTGGCGACGAACGATGCCGGGCTCGCTGCGCCACTCACGATGTTGTCGATCATCGTGCCTGCGGGAATCGTGTTGTTCGTTCATCACGAGGCCTCGGCATGACCGCGCTCGTTGGCGCGTTGTGCGGCCTGGCGACGGCGCAGGTCTTGTTGATCGCGATGCGGCGCGGGTTGCTCGCGGTCCCAGCGCTGTCCGGCTCGACCGGTAGGCGCTGGTGGCTCGATGGTGCCTTGATTGCGATGTTTGCGAACCTGATCAATCTGTTCGACCGAGCGCCGGGTCGGGCCGCGAAGGTCGCCTTGTTGGCCGGCC